>Ga0315282_10002891_pt1 | contig 31122 bp, 23 predicted proteins | sample YL17G07_20_MG_FD_203693 | JGI IMG/M metagenome (GOLD analysis project Ga0315282, IMG submission 203693) | Sediment microbial communities from Yellowstone Lake, YNP, Wyoming, USA - YL17G07_20 | ecosystem: Environmental > Aquatic > Freshwater > Lake > Sediment | place: USA: Wyoming | collected... | reverse complement strand
ACTAGTATATCGTTTCGTTAAAAGCTGTTCACATAGCCTTCCTTTCCTGGTATGCTTCGCGGTATGGCAGGAAAATCGAAGCGTGCAAAGTTGGTGTTGACCCGAGAGGAAATGGAGCAGCTCGAGCGCCTTCGTCGTTCGCAAACGGCGCCACGGCGTGAGGTGCAGCGGGCCGAAATTCTGGGGTACTATCATGCCGGCGAAACCATCACCGCGATTGCTCGCAAGGTTGGCATGAGCCGCACCAGCGTGGCCAAGTGGGTCGGCAAGACCCTCCGGGTGGGGTTGACGGCGGGCTTGAAAGACACCTACCATCGGTCCCGGGAGCCGTTGATCACGGAAGCCGCCAAAGCCTGGGTGGTGCATTTGGCCTGCTCGAAGCCCCAGGAGTACGGTTACGCAGCGGAACTGTGGACGCGGCAGTCTCTGGCCCATCATGTGCGTCGGCAAGCGGTGGCGGCCGGGCACCCGGCGTTGGCGCGGGCGGCCAAGGCAACCGTGCAGCGGATCTTGACCCAACAAGCCTTGCGCCCCGACAAGGTGACTTATTACCTGGAGCGCCGCGATCCGGCTTTCGAGGCCAAGATGCGCGAAGTGCTGCTGGTCTATCAAGAAGTGATGCTGCAGAACCAAAGAGGCGGGGCTCCCGAGGCGTCGCCCAGCGTGATCACCGTTTCCGTCGATGAGAAGCCCGGCCTGCAAGCCTTGGCGAATACGGCTCCCGATCTGCCGCCGGTACCGGGCCAGCACTCCACCGTGGCGCGCGATCACGAATATAAGCGTTTGGGCACGGCTTCGATTCTGGCCGCGCTCGACCTGCAGACGGGACATGTCACGGCACGTGTCGAGCGTCGCCATCGGAGTCGCGAGTTCATTGCCCTGCTGCAGGATTTGGATCGCTACTATCCGCCCGAGTGTGTCCTTCGCCTGGTGCTGGACAATCACTCGGCACACCTTTCCAAGGAGACGCAGGCCTACTTGGCTACTCGTCCCAATCGGTTCAAATACGTGCTGACGCCCACCCATGGCTCTTGGCTGAACATGGTGGAGACACTTTTCGGCAAAATGGCACGAACTTTCTTGCGGCACATTCGCGTGCAATCGTGGGAGGAACTGCGGCATCGAATCCTGCTCGGGATTTCCGAAATCAACGCCGCACCCGTGATTCATCGCTGGAAGAGGTTCGACGCCTTGATGACGTGATATGAACATGTTTTAGCGAAACGTTATACTAGTACTTGGTGACGAGATTGGCCGTTATTTCAAGCATCACCAAAGAAATGATTTAGGCTCCGCCGATGTAACGCGGACTTACGGCACTAAGTACTAGTGGATTCCCGCTTGCGCGGGAATGACTTTATGGATCAGGTCACACGCGGCACAGCCCGCCCCGCCTCAGTCTCGCAGCAGCCGCCACTGCTTCGCGCCCTGGGATTATGGGAAACCACGGCCATTGTTGTGGGAATCATGATTGGCTCCGCCATCTTTATCGTTCCGGCGGAAGTCACTCGCGAAGTGGGCAGCGCACGAGCCGCCCTTTGCGTTTGGATAATTTCCGGACTGCTCAGCCTGTTTGGGGCGCTCTCGTTTGCGGAGCTGGCAGCCATGTTTCCCCAGGCCGGTGGCCAGTACGTGTATCTCCGCGAGGCTTACGGCCACCTGGTGAGCTTTCTGTGCGGCTGGACGTTTTTTCTGGCGGTGCAGTCGGGTGGGATATCAACCGTCGCCGTAGGCTTCGCGCAATATCTGGCCGATTTTTTTCCCATCCATCCCGGGCACCAGAAGCTGGCGGCCAGCCTGGCCATCGTCGTTCTGACAGCCATAAACTATCGTGGCGTGCGCGAAGCCGGCTGGGTGCAGTCCGTCTTGACCGGGGCCAAGCTCGGCGCCGTGGTCGCCCTTGTCGCACTGGGCTTCGCGCTGGTGCACGGACCTGTTAACACCACAGTGAAACTGCCTGCGCCGGCGGGGTGGGGCTTTCTCTCCTCTTTTGGCGTGGCCATGGTGGCCGCGCTCTGGGCCTATGATGGCTGGAACAATGGCACGTTTGCCGCCGATGAAGTCAGGAACCCCGAACGCAACCTTCCTTTGGGTCTTATCCTGGGAACGGCTGGGGTGGTGGTGATCTACATTCTCCTGAACCTCGTCTACTATCATGTGCTGCCGCTGTTGACGGTAGCCCAATCTCCGCGCGTCGCCGCCGAGGCCGGAATGCGCCTTTTCGGACGGGCCGGCGCCCATGGGGTGACGCTCGCCATTATCGTGGCTATGTTAGGCTGTGTGAACGGAATGATTCTGGCAGGTGCGAGAGTCTACTACGCTATGGCTCGAGATGGCCTGTTCTTCCGCTGGTGTGGCCATGTTCACCCGAAGTTCCGAACCCCGCACCATTCCCTGCTCTTCCAGGCTGCCTGGGCGGTCCTCCTGGTGCTTCTGGGGACCTATGAGCGGCTCTTTACCTTCGTCATCTTCGCGGGCTGGATTTTCTACGCCCTGACGGCCCTGGGGGTGATTGTCCTGCGCCGCACCAAGCCGGACCTGCCCCGCCCTTATCGAGTTTCCGGCCATCCTTTTGTTCCGGCGGCATTCGTAATTGCCGCCGCCGGTTTCATCCTGAACACGCTTCTCGTCCGCCCACTCGAAGCGGGCATCGGGTGCGGCATCGTGGCGCTAGGAATTCCCGCCTACCTGATCTGGAAGCCGCGCTCGAGGGCGGCCTGACCTGCGGCGACGTCCCGCTCCCTGCGCATAGCTCACTGCTCCTCGGCGGCCTTCTTTTGAGCATTCTTCACCTTGGCGAGCAGATCATCCGCTTGTGTTTTCCAGGAGCTTTGCAGGCTCGATGCCCTGGTGAGAGCTTCCGCGGCCGCCTTGTGGTTGGCCGGGTATTCTAATTCATACGCGTACCCCACGTAGAACAAGGCCTGCCCCTGCAATTCCGGATTGGCCGCCAGCAGGTCCGCCGCCGTCTTGAGCTCGTCGATCGCAGGCTGTAGCTTCTTGGTCTTGGCCGTGGCCATGCGCGTGAAATTTACGTATCCCAGCGAGAGGTGCGCCATACCAAGCTGATTATCCTGCGCCTGCTTGAACTGAGCATCGGAAAGGCCCTCGGGCTTCTTCATTTGCTGCGCCAAGGCGATGGCTTTTTGCGCATATTCGGTGGCCTTCTCGGGGTTGGTGCGTCCGAGGGCATAGGCGTAGGCAAGAAAATTAAAAGCCTCCAGATTGTTGGGATCCGCGGCGATAGTCTTCTCAGCGTACTCGATGGCCTTATCAGCCTTATTCGCCATCCGGTAGGTCATGAAGTAGTCGAAATTGATCTGCGCCGCGTTGTTGGCCGCATCCTCGGGGAAGGTTTTGGCAAACCGGTCCAATTGCTCGATCCGTTTGTTGGGATCGGTCACCCGCGGCACGAGCTGCAAAAACGCATAGACCACGTAGGCCGTCTCATCTTTGGCCTGTACCGCGTTATCTTCCAAGGCTTTCTTCCATTCCGCATCGGTGACCGTGGGGGGCTTGGCAGGGTTGCTTTCCGCCTTGATCACGTCCGGGGCCTGATTGATGACGTCGAAAGCGGCATCGCTGACTTTGCCGGCTCCCACGTAGCCCTTCAGAAGGTTGATCATCAGCATCACGTCTTTGTAATTTGACGCCAGGCCCTTCTCGCCGAATTCAACAACTTTGTCGAAGTTGTTGAGCTTGAGGTAAGTCATCGTATAATATTCGTCCACGCAGGGCATGAACTTGGAATCGCCGTGCGCCTGGGCATACTTGTCCAGGGCCGCGATCTGCTCTTCCGGATTCTCCGCGCCGTTGACGGCCTGCATCAGCTCGTCTTCCGGCGTATTCGCCACATAGGGCAGGCCAGGGCAGACTTGCTGAGCTTGAAGAGGACAAGCAAAAATCAGCAAGCCCAGAAGAACCAAAAACGTAGATATCTTGCGCATGGAAACCTCCAGTCCAAGGCAATATCTGAGGTTCGGTATGGCGCCGCAGGTGGGCTCGGGATGGCGGGGAATGCCCGCCCCGAAGCCACGCCTTGTTGGCCGTACTGCTCGCCAAGCTCACGCTCTCCGAGCAGCGCAAGAACTTGATACAACAAGACGGGAAGAATTGCCAGCAAAAAATTCGGACCGCAGAATGGCTCAGCAGCCGCGGCTTTGTCTGTCACCGCCAGAGGTGTCAGGTGTCGCGTGTCAGGTGCGAGTAGGACCAACGTGCTGGCCTGAAGTTCAGCGCTACAGTTGCACACATGTAGACGCGAGGCTCCGCCGCCAATCAGCAATCGGAAATCGAAAATCGGCAATTCCAGGATCCTGAATCCTGCCGGGATTTTTTTGAATCCTGAATCCAGAATTTTGAATCCTGTGTAAAATAAGAAGAAACATCGCGATTCTAGGGGGGAGGAGTTATGCAGGTTTTTTCCTGGGAGAATGTGAAGAAGGAAGTGCTGAACGAAAAGCTGGCGCGCAAAGTCATCTCCGGCGAGAAGATTACCATGGCGCAAATCTTCCTCGCCAAGGACGCCGTGGTGCCGCTCCACCATCACGAGAACGAACAGTTCAGTTCGGTTTTAACAGGAGCGCTCAGGTTTGAACTGGAAGGCAAAGAAATATTGCTCCGCGCCGGCGAGGTGCTGCACGTTCCATCGAATGTCCCCCACCGCGTGGTAGCGCTGGAAGAATCCCTCGCTCTGGATGTGTTCAGTCCAGTCCGCACCGATTGGCTAACCGGCAAAGACGACTACCTGCGCCGGTAGAAGCACTACTCAACTAGCCCGTCAGTAGTCGAGAGGGAGGAATTTCCATCTTTTCCACTATTCCCGTTTTTTCTCATATTTCTTGAGATTTTGAACCTCAGCAGAAGAATATCGTTATATTTATCAATGACTTACATGATATCAAGAGCATATTGACATTTTTACCCGAGGCGTATCATTTTGCAACACTTGGCGGCCCACCCGCTTTACACTAGGCTATATTTAGAGCCTCTTATAGGCGTCCCTGGCGTGCTCCGACCGCCCCCATGACGAGTCCTGTCTGACCAGAGAATGTCCCTACTTCCCATTAGGCCGGGGCGGCGTAGACTTTCAGTACCTCATCGCCATAATGGTTGATGACTTTGACGGCGATTTTGACGGTCTTGGGGAGATCGAACGGGCGGCTGGTGGTGGAGTACAGGGCTGACCATGCGGCCTCGTCGATTTCGGCGCGAAGGGCGCGCTTCAGCTTCTCGTAAGGGTCGCCTGCCCCGGTGAAGTAGGCGTGGCGGACAAAGAAACTCTCGCCGTTGTAAGCGGTGTCAATAAACCATGCGGCGATTTCGTCCGTCGAGTGGCTGCGAACTTGGCCGGTGGTGGGGTCGTACACGTCCACGCCATTGATTTTCACCGTAAGCTTTCCGTCTTTTCCTCTGTTCACGTCGATGTCCGGCTCGCCGTAAAGCACAAAGAGGTTTCCCGCGCCGGTCTTCTTCAACAGTTCGTCGCCCATCGTGAGGTCATAATTCATGCGTGCGGTCAGGACAGTCAGCTTCCCGTAGCGTTTGGTCTCTTCCGAAACGTGCGGGTCAAAATAGAATCCGCAAACAATGAGGGTGTCAAAGCCGATACCCTGCACGGCTTCCTTGGCGGGTTCTTTCACTTGGTCGGGGCCAACCGTGCCGTGCTCGGGGCCGATGGAGACGGCCACGCGGCGCGCCTTGCCGCCCTTCTCGGTATACTCTCCGGCAGCGTGCAGCCACGTGCCGGGATAAGGCTCCAGGCGGTCAAAATTAAGGCGCTCGTTTTTGATGGTGTTCTGAACCCCCGCCTTTTTCAGGTTTTCAATAATCATGGTCTCAAATTGGCCTGCGGCGGGTTCGCGGCGGGCCTGGGATTCTGTGGCGGGCCGATCCTCGTCCGTGGATAGCGCGCGGTGGGGCGACAGACTTTCCACCGTAAAGGGACCAGCCACGCGAACCCGCTTCGAATCCTCGTAGGGCTGGTCATAAAGCATTTCCGTGTCAGCGTGCCGGGCGATAGAGTCGTCAATTTCCTTCTGCCGATCGCGCCGCAGCTTCCACCATTCCGCGTGCAGTTTCTTGGCCTTCTCCGGCCATGCGCCTGCGGCCTCGCGCGGGATTTCCCATTCCGCCCATGACTTCTTCAGGGCTTTGTTCAAGTCGGCGCGGATCGGTTCAAGTTTCTCCTGCCACTTAGCGTGAATCGCGTCAATCTCTTCGTTGTTGGCGATGGATTTCAGCGTGATATGGGGAACGCGCTTGTAAACGAATCCTTTCTTGATGTCGTGCTGAGCGGCGCGAAGCATCTCCGCGGGGGGAACCTGGCCGGTGCTCTCGACTTCCTTGCGAAGTCCCTCCGGCGAGTCGGCGAGCGAGTAATAGGGGTAGCGGGCGGTCATCAGGCGCGTTCGGGCGAGCGCCAGCGCCACGCGGCTGGTGTCTATGGTGATCCAGCGCCGTCCCCAGTGCTCGGCCACGTAAGCTGTTGTGCCACTGCCACACGTGGGATCGAGTACGAGGTCGCCGGGGTCGGTCGTCATCAGAAGGCAACGTTCGATGACTTTCGTGTTGGTCTCAACCACATACTGCTTCTTACGACCGAACCCGCTGATAGCGGTGTCTTCCCAAACTGAATCAAAAGGTGAAACGGGAAAATCTTCAACAAATCTCTTGAACCTAAGCGTCGCTCCGATCGCCATCAGCCGGTTTGCTACTGCCAGCTTGCCCATGCCTTCGGGTGTTGTCTTCCAATGCGAATTGGTTGGAAGGTTGTACTTATGGCCCTTCCAACCAAAAGGACCAGACGAGTCGCCGCTTATTCCTTGTGATGTAATATTGTCGTGAACGAGGAGTCGCCAGCCGGAGGGAATCAATCGCGGGTTTTCGATCTCCTCGTCGGTCAACTCACGAAGCTCATTGCCATCGGCTGACTCTATCCATTGGTAGCGCCCAACATCACCCGCGGAGACCTTGCTCTGGTAAAGCTGACGATAACGGACCTCCTCTTTGTCCTTGGCATACCAGAGTAGGAGGTCGCACACAGAAGCCAAGAGCTGGGACGATTGCCCGCCTGTTGTTCGGAATGAAACTAATCCGCAAAAGTTTTCGCTCCCAAACACTTCATCCAACACACAGCGCACGAGATGCACATTTTCATCGCCGATTTGGACGAAGACGCTGCCGCTTTCGGTGAGCAATTCGCAGGCGGCGGTGAGGCGGTCACGCAGGTAGGCAAGATAGGAGTGGATGCCGAGTTTCCAGGTGTCGCGGAAGGCCCGGATTTGTTCGGGCTGGCGGGTAGCGTCCTCGGCTCTGCCGTCCTTCACGTCGCGCCTGCGAGTCGAGACCTGCCAGTTGGAAGCGAAAGTGATGCCATACGGTGGGTCGATGTACATCATCTGGACCTTGCCCTTCATTCCCTCCTTTTCGGCAAGCGAAGTCATCACTAAGAGTGAATCGCCCAAGATCATCCGATTGGACCAATTCTGTTCGTGGTGGTAGAAGTCCACCATCTCTTCAAACTTGATGCCGTTGAAGTCCGAGAAAAGGTCAACTTGGGCGGGCTGGCCTTCCTTGGCGGTGCGGCGAAAATCTTCGATGAGCGCCTGGGGATGGATCTTCTCTTGGATGTAAACGGGCACGACGGGCACTGCGAGGTCTTTCGAGTCCTGCTCGTCTTTGCCTTTCCATACCAGTTGCGGGTCAAGTGACGGGTCGCGGGGATAGAGCATCACTTTCGGGTGCTCCTCCTCCTCTGCCACGAAGTCCCGCAACTCCTCAGTGGGAATGTTGGCGCGCTTGTCCTTATGCTTGAGGCTTTCAACCTTACTCATCTGCGCTTTGGTTGCACCCATGGCGTTATTCGGTCCTCGGTCTGGCGCGCTGCGCGACGGCGACGATAGCGTCCAGCTTTTCCGTGATTTCGGCGTCCAGTTTATCCCTCGGCGTGAGGCCGGCGAGAACGTGGTATTCAGCCTTGCGCAATTGTAGCGGCAGATGGAGCTTCTCATAGTACGTTTTGAACAGCGGATCGAGAAACTCATCGCTTGCTTTAATGTCCGGAGACCACGGATCGGGCTTGCCGAGCGTCCTTAATGCCTGCGTTACTTCCGCAATGGCCTCCCGCATCGCCTGCTCACGCGACCCTCCCTCAGCAAGTCCAAACAGATCATTGGGCAGATGGTGCCGAGCGTAAGCAAGCAGGACGTCCTCCGTGCAGAAGTAATTCTCGATTTCCCGGCGCCGCCACATGGTTTCCTGAAGTGGACCGACGGTTTGTAGCTCCTTGTCGAGCCGGTCAAAAACAGCTATTCCCACAAGGTCGTTCTTGCCTTCCCGCAGGCCAAAGAAGTGGTCCCGCGCCCGCTGAGGCAGATTGGTCTCGACGTAGTGTACAAACGGTTTTACCAGACATTGTTGGGCATCGTGTTCTAATGTCTTCGCAAAGGCCCGAAGTATCGACAGGTCGGCTGGACTTTCCAAATACAAAACCCATCCGGTCTCTTCGGCCTGAAGATACTGATCGAACCCGATATCACGCAAGGCCTTCAAAACCTGAGAACCCCGGTCGTCAATGCGATGGGGCCTACCCACAAAGGCAATCACCACATCGCGGCCCGCTGCCTCATTGAGCACGACCTCGGAATGGCTGGCAGCAATGATTTGAGATCCCTGCGCTTTGCCCACTTGGGTCAAAAGGTTATAGGTCTGGCGTTGCCGGAGGAATTCCAGATGGGCGTCAGGTTCATCAAGTAGAAGCGTCGATCCCGGATTGGCGTACAGATGGGCGAGCAGAAGAAGAGTTTGCTGGAGCCCGCGTCCTGAAGAGGATAGGTCAAGCGTGCTGTCTCCTTCCTTATAGGCCATGGTGATCTCGCTACGTTCCGGGGTGAATGTCGGTTCGAGCAGTTCGACACGAAAAAGATCGTGGATGTGTTTCACAACATGGTCCCACTGGCCTCTACTTCCCTGGTAGATTTGATAGCAGAGATTCCGGAGTACCTGGGCTGTTTGTCCCTGGCCGATCAATACGCTGATCTCACCTTGCTGCTTTACGAACTCCCGGTCCGCTAGACCCGACATGGGTGGAAGAAATGCCACGTTAACCGTCTCGCACTCATCGGGCACCGGCATACGCTCCTGGCCGTCACCGGTTCTCAGCGGCCGGCAATAGAAGGACTCCTCGTTAGCATAGTCGAACTCCAAACCGCAGGACCAGAGTTTACCGTTGGTCACCCCTTCCACGACTACTTCTACGCGGACGTTTTGCGTCTTCGTCGACGCCTTCCCGTTTTTTTCCACGCTCGTTACGTCACGCACGTGAAGATCGCGCCACAAGAGGTCAGCGTGCGGAACCGGGATCGAAACCAAATCACGCCGGTTGATGGTGACCCCTGGCCGCTTTTCCGGCGAAGGCTTCCCCTTCCGCTTCTCATACCAGCGGCGAACGCCGATGTCCCACAAAGCAAGTGCCTGCAACACGGTCGTCTTACCGGAATTGTTGGGACCGATGAGCACCACGGCTTCGCCGAGGTCGATGCTCACATCATCGAAGCGTTTGAAATTACGGATTCTAATGCTCGTCAGCATGCGAGGATCGCCTTTCTAATGGTGTCCTGAGCATCCCACGGGTCTGAGACTTCGAGGAAAGCCCAACGTCCGAAGCCACTATGGTTATTGACGGCCTCAACCCAGAGGTCTTGCGCTGTCGAGACCTTTATGGCTTTCTTCTCGTCTCTCGCGCCGGTGACTTCCATGATAAGGTTCAAGGGTTTTTGTCTTCCGTGGCCGTCGTTGATTCGGGCGACGAAATCCGGCCTGTAGTTCTCTTCCTGCCCGTTGAATGTGTAGGGGATGGTAAACCCCACGTGATCATTCTTGGCGTAGCAGATCACCTCGTCCATGTCCTCGAGGGTTTGGGCGAGCTTCTGCTCCCACGATTCGGTGTCCCCCACGACGCGGTTGATGTGGCATTTATCGGGCCGTGTCTCATAAGTGGGCCGGATAGTGTCAAAATCAACGTAGCGCGTTGACCCGACGGAATCGTAGGGTCGCAAGATGGGCTTCAAAATCTTCTCCTGGTGAGTCGAGGCCACAATCGCAGCATAGATGCGCTCGACCGCTTTGTAGGCCTGCTCATGGAGAAGCAACATCTGGGGAAAAGTGTTGTCCTTGCAGATGAGGCATTCGGCCAGCCAGCGCTTCGAAATGTCCAGGAGTTGAGGGAAAAGCCACGCCTTGGTATGGCCCGCATCGTCGCGAAACTTCTCCTCAAGCACCAGCTTGGCGAGGCGGAAGGCCACTTCCTGCGGGCGGTGCTTTTTGAGGTCATCCAGGGTGTGAATGCTGCCCTCGCCCACAATCGGCGCGTTTTCGGTTTTCGTCGGCACGTCAGCGGTCGAAAGGGGCAACTTCGACTTCTCTGAGAAAACTGCTGCAAGTCTCTCTTCGGTGAAGTCGAAGCGGTATCCCGTCAGGCGCGGGAACGTGATCTCGCACGCCGCCCGCTCTTCCAGGGCTCGCACCCGCTTGGGTGCGGGGCCGGGCTTAGGCTCCTTGGCTGACCCGGCGGCGGGGATGAATGAGAACGGCACTCCGTAGACCTCGGCGTATTGGGTGGGATAACCGTCGAATTGTACTTCCTTGCCGTTCACTCTGACGGTCTGCCGCTCGGTGGCATAGCCCATGCGGCGCAAGCCTCGGCCCACCACCTGTTCGCAAAGCAGTTGGGTGCCAAAGGCTCGCACTCCGAGAATGTGCGTTACGGTGTTGGCGTCCCAGCCTTCGGTCAACATGGACACGCTTACCACGCACTTCACGTGCTCGCCCAGCTTGCCGGGCTTGCCGACGGTATTCATCACTTCGCGGAGCAAGTCCTCGTCGGTGAGCGCTTCCGCGTCGCGGCCTGGGAAGCGGAGGCGATAGTCAGCCTTGAATTCCTCGATTTCGATAGCGGCGATCTTTTTGAATTCGGCGCTCATCGCTTCGCCGCTTTCCAGTTGCTCGCTGTCAATCAAAACCGTGTTCGGGCGGCTCAGCCACCGGCCGTCCTCGACGTTGGAGAAGATAGGCAGTTCGCCGGGCACCTTGACCTTGCTGCCGCCGGGAAGAGGTTTTTCCCAGCCCGCCACATAGTCATAAACTAGCTTGGAAACGTTCGTGTTGTTGCAGACCACGATGAAAACGGGCGGCGTCTGTCCCTCGGCTTGCGCCTTCTTATCCTGCTCCCATCGGCGGTAATACTTCTCGTAGTTTCCATAGAGGCTGTGCAAGGCCCCTTGAAGTTCTTTGGGTAATTTCGGCTCGGACTTGAGGGGCTCCGTGCCGCGCCCCTTCTTGGGCAGGCTGTCGCGAATGCGATGCCATAGGTCGCGGTAAGTGGGCTGGTCGGGCCGCATCGCGTCATCGGCCACGGGAACGCGCGGCACCTTCACGATGCCGCTTTCAATCGCGTCAATCAGGGCGAAGTCCGACACGACCCATGGGAAGAGTTTCCCCTCATCGTAGCCGGAGCCGCGCAAAAAGAATGGGGTGGCCGAAAGATCGTAGACAGCCTTGATGCCGATCTTGGCCTTTACGGCCTCCAGGCCTGAAATCCACACCCTGGCCGCCTCTTCGCGCTTCTCGGCTTCCTTGCGCTCGTCGCCTTTGAGCTGCTCTTCTTCGTAAGCACCCGCGCGTCGACGATAGCAGTGGTGTGCCTCGTCGTTCAACACCACGATATTTTTCTTGCTGCCCAGCTCGCGGCAAACGCGGCGCACCATTTGGTCCGGGGTTTCTCTGAACGGGCTTTCTTCCTGCTTGCCTTGGGTGATGATCTGTTTGGTGAGTTTGGCTGCTTGTGTGTGCTCTCGCAGCAAGAAGGCATGAAAATTGGTAATGATGATCTTCGCCTTCACGAGTTCCTGCATCAATTCGCTGGGGAGAACATCCCGCTCGCGGTAGTAGTTCTGCGGGTCATTGGGGAGAAGGACTCGCAATCGGTCGCGAATTGTGATGCCTGGGGTCACTATCAAAAAGGTGTCTGAGAACCGGCCATCCTGGGGATTGGCAAGCTTGTTGAGCGCTTGCCATGCAATCAGCATGGCCATGACCACGGTCTTGCCGCTGCCGGTGGCCATCTTGAACGCAATTCGGAATAGGAGGGGGTTGGCATCCTCATTCGCCTGGCGCAAGGTGTTTTCAATCCAGGCGTCACCGTACTTACCAGCCACTTCCGTAACGTAGATTGCCGTCTCAACAGCCTCAATTTGGCAGAAGAAGAGCTTCTTTTCCCGCTCTGGATTCGTCCAGTAATCGAGTAGCATCCGCGTGGTTCGTGTAATTCCGACGTGCTTTCCCTGCCGCCACTGGTCCACCTTGGCGCGAATCCTGTTAATGTCCTCATTGGGCCTGATGCGCTCTTGAGTCCATTCCGTATCAAACCGAAGCTGCTTGCCCTTCATCTTCGGCCTTGCGATAGGTATGAAGTAAGCACTGTTACGGCGGGATTCGACGATCTCGTTGGTGATGCCTTCGTCGTCAAACTTGAAGTGTAGCTCGGGGACTTCAAAAGGGGAATTCAAGACCGGGTTCTCGATGACCACCTGCTTCATTGCGTCCCTTTGCGCTCTCTATCTGGGCTGAAATGCAGGAATACAGGTCAATAGTTTACCACTCTATTAAAGTCTGGCAACGCATACTCCTCAGATCCGAAGTGGCCGCCAGAGGCGACAAATTTCGGCGGGCGCATCCGCGGGTGGCACGAATCACACCCCTGGCCGGGCTTCCTTTCTCTTAAGCTGAGGGATCGCTCCAGCCTTAAACCAGATGTCGCGGGTGGCGCCGGCATCGCTGTTTATGTGGGCGACCCCCGGGGCGCATACATACAAACCGATGTATGCGTCACCCGCGAACTGAAACTGCGGACTCCCCAAGTCATTCAACTGGCCTTAAGATATTCCTATTGAAGATGCAGAGCCGCAGTGCCAGAAGACTGGCAGGCGGAGAGGGGAGACAATCGAATGGAAAGACGAAAATTCATAGGCAGTGTAATGGCTGGGGCGGCGCTGGGGGGCGGGCGTCCTGGCGGAATGGCAGGGGCGGCTCAAGCCCTGCCTACGGACCTCAAGGCGAGCGAGGTCTTTATTGAGCGGCAGGTGGCGGGCAAGCCCCACGCCGGCAAGGTGCTCGCCGCCGTCCAGCCGCACGCCGACGATCTTCCGTTTTATGCCGCCGGTACGATCCTTAAGTTGCTCGACGAGGGCTACACCGGCCACCTGATCCGTACCACCAACGATGATATGACCGGGCCCGGAACCATCAGCGAAGGCGCGCTAGCCAACGAGCGCGATAACCAAGCGGTGGCGAGAGTCCTGGGACTTAAGAAGGTGTTTGACCTGAACTACAGCAACCACCGCATGGACCAGGTAAATCCGGTCGAGTTGCGCGCCCGCCTGATCTTTCTAATCCGGCTACTGAAAATAGATACGGTCATTTGCTATGACCCTTGGGGCCACTACGAGGAGAACCCGGATCACTACGTGACCGCGAGCGCGGTGGAAGCGTCGTGCTGGATGGCCGCCATGGGGAAGGATTATCCGGAACATTTCGCCGCCGGGCTGAAGCCGCATTTCGTGAGTGAAAAATACTACTTCGCGCGGGGACCCCAACTGGTGAATCGCGTGGTGGACATCGGCGCATACATAGACAAGAAAGTGGAGGTCAACCGCGCCAACAAAGCCCAAGGGACGGCGGGGGATAACGGGGCCCGACTTCGCGCCAGCCTGGCGGCTCGGAAGCTACGCTTGCCGATCCTGGGCAATGACGACGAAACCGCAGGCCGACAGTACATCAAAGAGTTTGTGCTCGCCCAAGACCGCGAGGTCGGTCGCCGGTACGGTCTGCAATATGCCGAACAATTCCACTACATTAGTCCCGAGCCCCCGGTGATCTCAGAAGATTACATCAAGCAGCATGCCGTACCACTGGGATAATGGGCGTCCCAAGACGCGCCCGGTGCGGAGGTGAGCGACGTTGACGATAGGGTCGCGTTGTCTCCGGTTTGGTGGTTTTGACCCCCCGCTCCTCTCCCCCAAGGGAGTGTGTGTAGCGGCGGTCTATGACCGTCCGTCTTGAATTCTCAAGAAATTCCGGCACTCCCTTCCTGCGTCAGGGCAGGCTCCGAGGGCCGTTACAGCAGACTCGATGGAGGCGCGATGGAGACTCGATGGAGGTTGACACCAACTCCTGAGTGCGCTAGCCTTGGCTCATCTGGCGCTTGTCAGGGGCGGGTTGCCCGTCGATCTGGTAGTCGTAACACGGCAAGGAGTTAGCGAGCGTTCGACGACTGCGTGCAGGACCGATGGAAGAAGGAGAGGGTCACATGGCCGAGGCACTGATCAAGGCGGGCCGTTACGAGGTGGTGCGAGAGCTCGGACGCGGCTCGATGGGTGTCGTTTATCAGGGCTACGACCCTGTCATTGGGCGAGCCGTGGCGATCAAAACCATGCTCACCGAGGGCCTGACGCCGGAGGATTTCCAGCAGTTCAGGGCACGGTTTCAGCGCGAGGCGCAAGCCGCCGGGGTGTTGGCCCACCCCAGCATTGTCGGCGTTCACGATTACGGCGAAGACCACGGCATCCTCTATTTGATCATGGAATACCTGGAAGGAAAATCCCTGGAGAAAGTGATTGAAGAACAGAGGATCCTTCCCATCGAAACCATCATCCCCATGTGCGAACAGGTTTGCGCCGCACTGGACCACGCCCACCAACGCGGCATTATTCACCGCGATATCAAGCCAGCCAATATTATGATTCTTAATAATGGGTTGGTGAAAGTGACCGACTTCGGAGTGGCCAAGATGGTGTCGATGGGGATGACCCAGACGGGGCTGGTGCTGGGCACGCCCAATTACATGTCGCCGGAGCAGATCAAGGGCCGCCAGATTGACGGCCGTTCTGATCTTTTTTCCTTGGGCGTCATTCTTTACGATCTGGTGACCGGCGAGATGCCGTTCGCCGGACAGAACATTACCACCGTCATTTACAAAATCGTCAACGAAAACCCCATTCCACCTCGCGAGCTGGATGCCAGGATTCATCCGGGCCTAAGCTACGTGATTTGCAAAGCCCTGGCCAAGAACCCCGAGGAGCGCTATCAGACTGGCCGGGAGCTGCTGTACGACCTGAAGAATTTCAAGCAGTTGGGGGGGGCGGTGGCGCCCTCCTCCACCGTCCAGCTCAGCGTTCCAGCCCTGCAAGGCGCGGACTTGCAGCGTGCGGCGGGGCCGCCTGTGACGAGCCCCGCGCCGCCCGTCGCCCCTCCGGAAGCGGCTTGGACAGCGCCTCTTCAACAAGCTTTCCCCGGGCAAGCGCCGGCGCCGGCCCAGCCAAAACCTCATGCTTCGCCGATGGTTTGGGTCCTCCTGACGCTGCTGGGGGGTGCCATCCTGGGAATCCTCGGCGGAGGCTATCTCTATTTCTTCAAAGGGCAGCCGCAGGTCGCGAACCCCCAGTCGCAGGCAGCTAATCTCCAGTCGCAGGCACCTAGCCCACAGCTCCAGGCACCTAGCCCACAGCCGCAGGCGGCCAGCCCCGCGCTCGGGCAACCGCCTGCCGGGGCCAGCAGCGCCAACGCCGGCCTTCCTGGGCGCGCGCCCCAGCCGCCAAGCCCGAGCGTGGCGGAAAAATCTGCTGCTGCGGGCAAGGGGAAGCCTTCCAGCCAGCCGAGCGAGGCGCCTGTGGCGCTCCCTCCTCCCTCGCCTGTCGGCGGGGGGCCCAACGCCACTCCCCTTTCCTCTGCCGGCGCTACGGGAGCTAGCGCGGCCCCCAAGATGGGCCAATTGCTGGTCACGGCGAATGTCCCGGGGGCCAAAATTTCGATCGATGGCAGCAGCGAACCCGGTTGGGTCACTCCCTACTCGTCGGCGATCGAGCGCGCCGCCGGCAATCATCAAGTGGTCATTTCGAAAGAGGGGTACGACGATTACCAACAGTTCGTAAGCATCGAAGGTGGGAAAACCATCACGGTCAACGCCCAGCTCACGGAGGCGAAGGGACAGGTGGTTATCATGACCACGCCGCCCGGCCTGGAGGTGACAATTGATGGGAAGTCGATGGGGCCCAGCCCGGTGCGGGTTTACCTGCCTGTTGGAAACCACCAATATACGGTCAAGCGCGCGGGGTGGGAGCCTTTCGAAGGCGAGTTCGCGACGAAGAGTGGGGCGGTGGTAACCGTCAGAGTCAACATGGGCGGATAAGAATAGGAGTCAGGATTCGGGATTCAGGATCCAAGGGTGGGGAAGGGGAAGGGAATTCGGACGTGTTGATGGATGGCAAGTTGGCAGTTCGCACGTTCTCATGGCCCGATTCGTTATAACCGACCCAACGAACCAGACTCAGATCTTCGAGATCAGCGGTTCAACGGTGAGCATCGGACGCGCCGATTCCAACGATCTGACGCTCCATCACGCTAGTGTATCCCGCAATCATGCCCGCGTAACTGTGTTGCCCGGGGAGACGGTCCTGATCGTTGACCTGGGGAGCATGAATGGCACGTTTGTAAATGGCCAGCCGGTCCAGGAGCACCGCCTCTCCGACCAGGACCGAATAAATATCGGCATCTTCGAACTCAAATTTGACGCGGCCACGGCCCTTCCCTTTTATGTTGAAGCAGGCCGGGACGCCGGCAGGGATATCACAGGGCTGATCAGCCGGGACAGCCTGAGCGCCGGGCTGCGCTCGGGGATGGAAGCCGGAGTTGCACCGGAACCGGCCCTAGGGGAGCGGCTGGCGACTCTCGAGCAGGAAAATAAACTGCTCAAGCTCCTGCTGAGGGTGGGCAAGACTCTTTCCTCCGTGATGACCGCTGAGGAAGTGATGCAGCAAGTGATGGAGTTGGTGTTCCAGATGGAAAACGTGGAACGCGGCTTCGTAATGCTGTGGGATGAAAGGAAGGGGTTCAGGCCCGCCGTCTTGCTTTATAAGGACGAGCGACACAGGGCGGAATCGCACGGCCCCGTACTGTCCAAAACCCTCATCGACCGGGTGATGAGCGAGCGAGTGCCGCTGCTCGTGCGCGACGTTGCGAGGGACCAGCGATTCTCCGGCAGCGAAAGCCTTCGGATTTCCGGCATCCGTTCTGCGATGTGCGCTCCCCTGATCTATAAGGACAAGGTATTTGGTCTTTTCTACGTAGATTGTCTGAGCAAGCCCTATGCATTCTCGAAGGAGGAGCTGGACATCTTCTCGGTTGTCGCGGGGGAGGCCGCGATCAGCTATGACCGCGCCTATTCCCACGCCGAACTCTCCCGCCGCGCCATCGAACGCCAGGCTTTGGAGCGGTTCATGAGTCCCGTGGTGGTGGAAAAGATTCTAGCCAGCCCGGACGAGATCCGCTTGGGGGGCGAGAATCAAGTCGCCACTATTCTGTTCGCGGACATCCGCGGGTTTACTCTGTTGTCCGAGCGGCTGCCGCCGCAACAAATCGTCGAGCTGCTTAACGAGTACTTCAGCGAAATGACGGAGCTTATTTTTGAAAATGGGGGCACCCTGGATAAGTACCTTGGTGACGGAATTATGGCGCTGTTTGGCGCTCCTTGGCCCAAGCGGGATGATGCCCTCCGGGCGGTCAAAACCGCCACGGCGATGCAGCGTGCCCTGGAGGGCCTCAACCGTCAATGGCAGGGGCGCGGTCAAGAGCCTTTACAGATGGGGCTAGGGATCAATACCGGCCAAGTGACCGCGGGAAACATTGGCTCCTCCAAGCGCATGGACTACACCGTCATCGGCGATGCGGTGAATCTGGCTTCCCGGCTGTGCGCCCATGCCGCCGGAGGCCAGATTCTGATTTCCGAATCCACCTTCAGGGAAATCCATGGCTGCCTCCCCGCCCAACGCTTGGAAAGCATCAGGGTTAAAGGTAAGGCTGCGCCCGTGGAAATTTACGAAATTCCCTGGAACCTCCCTGGAGCGGGGGACGGCGCGGGGAGCTGTTATGTAGGTCCGCAGGCCTCGCCGTTCTAAGGTGCGGTCCTAATTCGACTCGTAGCGCCCCGACTCGTCGGGGCACTTGCCGACCTAAAAGTGGGCGCTACGCTCAAAGGGATACACCGCCTGCTCTGAATCCCTGTTGACCTGCGGCCTTTTCTGGGAAAAAATAGGGGGGTAAGTAGGGCTACATCCGGCTGAAGGTTCGATCACGAAACACCAGGGGCATAGAGTTTCGCAGCTATTCTAATCCGGAAAGCCTGGAATTCACCGGTGAATAGCTTCGGCGGCCCGGAGCACTGAATATGCCTAGCGAAATAAACTATGAAGGAACTGTACGCTATATTCCATGCCCGAACTGCGGGAGTGGGAACCCCGCGAGCGCGGCAGTCTGCGCGCGATGCGGGAAGCCCCTCCAGGCTGCGGCGACTCCTGCCGTCTTTCGGCCGAATGTTCCACCCTCCGCACAACTTGAATGCCCGAAATGTCATAAGACGTTCCCGGCCGGCAGCAAGTTCTGCGGTTATTGCGGCACACCACTTCAGGCCGCGCCCCAGCCGAGTCTTCCGCAACAGCCGCCGCGGCCCGTGACGCCCCTGCCCGTGGCTCCGTCAATTTCCCCAAAGGCTGCCCCACAAGGTTCGGCGCCGGATGTCTCTCGGCTGTCTCCTGCGGCGGCTGCCCCCCCCTGGGCGCCACCGCAACCCTCACCCCCAAAGCCTGCTGCCCCGCCGGCAATTCCGCCCGTTGCCCACCCTCAGCCGCAGGCAATGAGCCCACCGCCCGCGAGACCCGGTACGACCCCGGAGGCTCTCCCTGCGGCACTAAGAGTCCCAGCCGCATCGAGACCCGCTCCCCCCGCTCCACCACCCCTCACGGCCAGGGCAGATTTTCCTTTGCCTGCCGAGGCGCTGGAAGGGACCATGGTCTTTGGCGGACTTCGCGCGCCGACTATTCAAGCGCAACTCAAAGAGAAAACGCATGATGGCTCCTGGGGGAATCCCCTGCTGATCGTCGGAGGAATTTCTATCGGTCGCGCCAAGTGTGAAATCAATTTTCCTGACGATCCCCGGCTTTCAGATCGTCATGCTCTGCTGTCAAACCGCGAGGGCAAGTTGTTCCTGGCGGACCTTGGCAGCCAGAGCGGAACGTTCATCAAGCAGCGAGGGGACAGTGAACTTCTCCCTGGGGATGTCTTTCTCTTGGGTCAGGACCTGTTTCGATTGACCACCCAAAGCCTGGACGATGCGGCGAACGACAATGCCGCGCAAGGAACGGTGGTGTGGACTGGACCAGCCAAGCTACAGCGCGGCCCAGTTACCGCCAAGCTCGAGCATATCCGGCTGACCGGCGAGGTCATTGAAGAGTTCAGATTGGAAAGGCCTGAAACCACCTTGGGACGGACAAACGCTAATCTGGTGTTTAAAGACGATCATTACATGTCCGGGACCCACGCGCGCATTGTGGCGCAGCCGGGACGCTTCATCCTCCAGGATTTGAGGAGCCGCAATGGCGTCTTTCGCCGGGTACGAAATGAGATTGAACTCGAAGATGGAGATGAGTTTTTTCTGGGAGAGCACTTCTTCCAGGTGGAAATCAAGCGGGTCAGTTAATAGACGGCCGTTTACAGTTGCCCGGTGAAATCCTCCGCCTTGAATTCCTTTAAATCTACTATCGCGGTGGGGGCCGCCGGCGGAAGCCCCGGTCCGCTGAACTCTGCCATGACTACCGTGATGTTGTCGCTCCCGCCGTTGGCGTTGGCTTTGCGGATCAAGGCCGCGCACTTGTCAGCCAGGGGATCAGGCGCCTTCGCTGTCGCAAGGATATCGGTTGCGGGAACCATGTTATACAGGCCATCGCTACAGAGCAGAAGGCTGTCGCGCTGACATACCTTGGTATAGGTCATCTTCACATTCAGGCTCTCACTACTCCCCACCGCTTGGGTCAGAATGCTCTTGCGGCTGTCCATTTCCGGGTCTGAAGGCACATCGACGCCAATTTCCTTGAGATAATTCAAAAAGGTTTGATCGCGAGTCAACTGGGCCAACTGGTTGTGGCGAATCAGGTAAGCCCGGGAATCTCCCACTTGCGCCACAAAAAGACGAGGCCCGAATAAAGCCGCCACCGTGGCCGTGGTGCCCATGCCACGATAGATGGGATCGCTCAGCGCTCTCTGGTGGATGATATGGTTGGCATATTCAACGGATTCCCGGAGCAGGAGCACAAAGTTCGCCTCGTTGACCTGATCCAGGGACTCAAGATTTTCATACAGGCGCTTGGGGACGGTGAGGATGCAAATCTGGCTGGCAACTTCCCCGCTCGCCTCCCCTCCCATCCCGTCAGCTACCATGAACAGCCAACCCCGATTCCCCAGCGTGTGCGCGCGAATGGGAGGGGTAAAACCCACTTCGCCTGTGGTCAAGTTGCAAGCCACAAAATTGTCTTCGTTGTTCTTGCGGACGCGACCCATGTCCGAGGCGCCAAAGACCTCAACGTTGATTAGGTTTTGCTCTGCCCCCATTGCCTCACCCAAAGTGGTCATTCTCCCTATGTCAGGCTACTTCGTTCCTGCATCCGCAATAAAATCCTCCGATAAAAAACCCTTTGCGTATTTTAATGTGACTTCCTTCTTACCACACCCCGGTCTCCGTAAGCAAGCGCCAAGGAATTGGGAACAGGGAATAGGGAACAGAAAACGCGGAACACCCCTTCCGTTCCCTGTCCTCTGTTTCCTGTTCCCTGTTCCCTATTCCCTGTTCCCTACTGGAGGGGCCAGGCTGGATCGCAAGTCGCTTACGATCTCCTCCGCTACGCTTCGGGCGCGGGCAAAATCCGTAGGGGGTAGCGAAATCGCCGCAACCTTGGCGTGGCCGCCACCCCCGTAGCGCTCGCAGAGGCTGGCGAGATTGGCGTTCTTGGGTGCGGTGTTCCAGGGGTTGCTGCCCACGCCAATCTTGATTCGCGCTGGAGAGCGGCTCAGGGCCACGCTGTAAACTGCCTCTGGGAACAAATAATAAGGAATGAACTTATTGAACCCTTCGAAGTTCTGATCGGCGACGTCGAAGAACACCACACCATTCGTTAGCTCACCCCGAGAGCGAATAATTTCAATAGATTTGAGGTGAACGGCATAAAGCCGGTCGAATGTTTGCCGCACCTCGGGGGTCTGCATGATCTCCTGAAGTGGCTGGGAAATCAGCTTGGGAATCAGCCGCACGGAGAACTGCGGGTCACTCATTCCTTCAATAACCAGGGTGAGCTGCGTGGCTGGCTCACGCATTTCCACCGCCGTACGGGTATCGGGGTACTGGGCGCCATCAATCACGTCAGCCCAATAAACCAACTCGTCCAATTCGGGGGCCGCAAAACCAAACTTCTCCAGGCAGGTTTCGACAATAAACTTGGTGCAAGAGCGATAATCAGGCCCGTAGAATTTCTTCCCACTCCGGTCCTGACGAAAATGCTCGGCGTCGGCTTCCGTGAGGAAAGCGCTTTGGTGGTGGTCGAACCACCAGGTGAGCCGGCGGGAACTGGAGTACTTGAAATCGACGATGACGTTCTCCGGCTCGTTGAACAGCCCTTCGTCAAATAGCTGACCGGCCCGGTGCGCTAAGCCGTGGTAGCGGAACTCCGCCTGCGGGTCAACGCACTGGCGATAAAAACGCGTAAAGACAGCCGCCGAGCCGACGCCGTCAAAGCAGCGATCGTGAAAACAAACCAGAACACCCATAGCTTCATGCCGTGATTCGAGCTCGCTTAAGCTTAGGGCGAGCTCAACCGGCTGCGGAAAGAACCCACCTCGCTCTCATTCCGAGCGGAGCGAGGAATCTCACCCTGGGTCGAAAATTCTCAGAGCGAGATTCCTCGTTCCACTCGGAATGACAGGGGAACGGGGTTTTCCCGGAGCCTGTCAAAGCGCAAGAGTGAAACCTGCTAAAATGCAATTAGCGCCAGAAATTGTCAAGGAAAAATGGGAGGGCGACTGGAGCGGCGCTCTCCGAGCACCCAAACTCCCTGCGAATTCAGGACCGGCGGTCAGAGATCGCTGCTACAAAAATCAAACTGACTCATTGCCGGGGAGCGGATTGCGCCTCTCGAGGCGAGGAGGGGGCGCGACCCGTGCTTGCAGAAATGGCGGCGGCCGGGTTTCACTCTTCTCGGCTCACTTAACCAGCCTGCTTGGCGGCCAGATCGCCGATAAAGGGGATCTTATAATATTGGTTGCTATAGGCCTTATACATCAGGAAAATCCAGTAGGCGAGGATTGCCAGCGAGATTAGAAGCCCCACCAAACCCATCACCATAGCCAGAATCCCTAGCGACACAACCCCCAGGATACTAGCCACTATCGTGTAGGCAATCCAGAACACAATGAGCGCCACATTGAAGAAAATGGACTGGAAGGCGTGGAAGCGCACGAACTTGTCATGCTTGTACGGCTCGATCACCAGAAAGATGATTCCGGTGATGAAACCCAAGATGTAAGTCAGTAGTCCAGCAACGTTGGAAGACATTGCCGTCCCCGCGGCGGCGGGCGCGGGCGGACCACCGGCGATTGAACCCACCGGGGTTCCGCAAGATGCACAGAAACTTGTTCCTTCAGCCAATTGAGCTCCACATTTTGCGCAGAATGCCATTGCTTCGTTTCCCCCTTTTTGAAATGGTTTGAGCCTGCCCCAGCTTGCCGAGGCTCCGTCAGACTGCGGTCACACGCTTCGAACCACGTCCATAGCAAGACCAGGGATTGAATCTTCTACCTAGGGTCGCACCATTACTAACACAAACTCTCGCCTGGCACAACCGATTTTACGGGCAGTCGAGAAAGCCGAGAGTTGGGAGTCGAGAAGTGTAAAGCTCGATCGAGCTCTCGACTTTCTTGACTGAGCGCAAGATGGGGGTGGACTGAGGAGTCGACCTTTGACGCTTCGACTTCCTCGACTGACTGGAAGAGGTGGGACATGGAGTGAGCCGAGCTTTCGACTTCTCGAATGAGGACTCAGACGCGTTGCGCGCGGCGCCGCAGGGCTTCGTGCAGCCGCGCCCGAACGTCCTCCGGCAAAGGGAAAAGCTTGCCGTCGCAATAAAGGTCGATGGTCTTGCGCGTGGTGTCAAACACCGCGTGGCAGTGGTGACACTTGCCGAGGTGGGCTTCGATGGTCTGTTTCAGTTCCTCGTCCAACTCACCGTCGAGGTAATTGGAAAGCTCGTTGACCGCATTCCTGCATTTCACGAATGTCATCCTCGCTTCAGAACTTTACTCAACTCTTCCCGCAGGCGCAGCCGCGCCCGGAACAGCCGGGCCTTCACCGCGCCAATGCTCAGGTTGAGCAATTGCGCCGTCTCCTCCGTGGACAGACCTTCCACGTCGCGCAAGTGAAAGACCGTGCGGAAGCCGGGGGGGAGAGCCTGAACAGCATTGCGGAGTATTTGCTCCATCTCTTCTCGAGCCAACAATTGTTCAGGATTGGGCTTCCAGTCTGCGTAATCACGAACCAGAATCTCACCGTCCTGATCCTCGGTCTCTTCAAAAGGAACTTCCCTGCTGGACCGGCGCTTGCGTAGCTTCATCAGCGCTTCATTAACCGCAATGCGCACAATCCAGGTGTAGAAACGCGAGTCCTCTCGGAATTCAGGAAGATGCTCAAAAGCCTTCAGGAAGGTATCTTGGAGCACGTCCTCGGCATCTTCCGGGCTTCCCGTGATGTTCATCCCGAGCCGGTAGATTTTTTTCTCGTATCGGTTGACGAGCTCCTCGAAGGCGGTGTAGTTGCCTGCCTTCGCCTCACCTATAAGGACAGACTCGCCCCGGGCCAGTGTGTCCGCCTGAAGGTCACTCATCGGTGCGTCCTGCCCCACCTGGCCTGCGCTCGTGTGCAAGGCATTCGCGGGCCCCCCCCTCGCGTGCCCACCGACTGTGCCATTCGCCGGAGGCGGAACCAGCATACCTGTCCCGCTCATTTGTCCTACCACTATGGATGCGCAAGGCCTGTACTAAGATACAACCTCGAAACAAGTTTCGCAAGCGTTGGAGTGCGGCAGCGGAGCTTGCGGAGCTGCCGCCTTGAACTCGCATGCCCGAGGGTCTGGTCGCTTCCTTGGAGGCGCAAGGCGGCAGCTCCGCAAGCTCCGCTGCCGCACTCCAAGACGCCGACCTTGCAACCGACGGAGGGGTAAGGCAGAATGGCGTAGTAGGGAACGACTCAGCGCTTTGTCCACTTTGCCTCCATGCCTAAGAGCCTTTCAGCACCGATGCCAGTAGGGCCTCGCGAGCCCTTCAACTTTGCCCGCACGCTGCGATTCATTCTAAGTCCCCCGGAGCTTTTGAATGGGCGACGCTTCCCGCCTTTGCTCGATTATTTTGAGGAAGGAGAATACCGGCGCGTGGCGGAGTTCGGCGGGCAATCGGCGCTTTATGGAGTCCGCGAGGCAATCCAGCAGGGGAAACCTATACTGCACATTCGTATCCTGGCCGGGGTGGGGGATGATAATTTCCGCCGTGTCCTGGTGGCGCAGGTCGAGCGCCAGTTTTCCACCGGCCTCGACCTGACCCCCTTCTACGAACGGGCGCAAGCCGACCCCGTGCTCAGCCGCCTCTGCCGGCATTTTCAGGGCATGCGCATTCCCCAAGCGCCCACGGTGTTTGAGACCTTGATCTCGGCCATACTCGAGCAGCAGGTCAACCTCAGCTTTGCACACCAAGTGAAGAAGGCCCTGATTGAAACCTATGGTGGTCGCCTGGACTTCGAGGGTCGCCGCTATAACGCCTTTCCCCTGCCTGCCGCCCTAGCCATCACCACCCCCCGCGAGTTACGCCACCTGAAGATTTCCGGCCCCAAGGCTCGTCACTTGATTGGCATCTCGCGGGCCACGCTGGATGGCAGCCTGGACCTGGAGGGCCTCCGCGATCTCGAGCCCGCCCTCGCTCACACCCGGCTCATGGAACAAAAAGGCGTGGGCGCGTGGACGGCCCAGTACGTGGGCCTGCGAGCGTTGGGGCACCTCGATTGCCTGCCCGCCGCAGACGTGGGCTTGCGGAAGGTGATCCGCGACCTCTACGGATTTCGCCAGCAACCCTCTGCCGCGCGCGTCGAGAAACTGGCCGAGCGCTGGGCCGGGTGGCGAAGCTACGCCACCTTCTATCTCTGGCTAACCTACTGGGAAGACAGAGGGTGGAAGGCCGGCCTACTCGAGAGTCTGGGCGTCCCGAAGAGAAGGAAACCTCAATGAAACCGACCGACCCTGCCCGGCAATTTCTGGCTCAGGCCCGCCGCCTGCTCCTTCAAGTCCATTTGCCGCGCATCGAGGCTTGTATGCGCCAGCTTTCCCCCTCACAAATCTGGTGGCGCGCCAATCCTGCCTCGAACAGCGCGGGCAACCTGGCGCTGCACCTGGAGGGAAACGTCAGCCAATGGATCGTTTCAGGCCTGGGTGGCGCTCCCGACCGCCGCCAGCGCGACCAAGAGTTTTCCCAACTCGGCCCCATGCCCCCCGGCATCCTCCTCGCTCGGCTGCGCAAGGCAGTCAGAGACGCTGACCGCGTGATGCGCAAGCTGAACGGAGCGGCTCTCGCCCGCACTTATTCCATTCAAGGATTCCGCGTCACCGGCCTGCATGCGGTTTTCCACGTTGCCGAGCATTTTTCCCACCACGCCGGTCAGATCATCCTACTTACAAAAATGCTGGAGGGGAAAGAGCTGAACTTCACCCACTTGCCGGGGGAGAGGAAAAAGACAGACAAACGCTTGAGCATTCCGGCCCTTTGAGGGAGTCGAAGAGTCGAGAAGTTGAGACCTCGAGAAGCCGGGGTCCGCGCTACCCGACTACTGAAGTCGATGGACCTGTTTGGCGAGGATAACCAACGTGCCCGCCGGAACCGGCACACCGTAGATCGTTTGCGCTTGCTGCTCGAAGAACGGCAGGCCCTTGACCAACAGCGTGGGCAGGCCGGCTTGCCCGCTGAGCGAGGACAACCCGCTCAGATTGACGAAGCTGGTCTGGTTGGTGGTCAGGACCATGGCAGGCGTCCCTTGAAACATAGTGGGGCAGGGGCTGAATGTGAATGCCCCCGTCTTATCGTCCCTCGCGACCTGAACCAGCGAAGAGAAGCTACCCTGAATGGATTGCAGCTTGTCGTAAACCTTGAATGCCGTCACGGTGGTGGGGAGACTCGGCGCGCCCGAGCCGCTGCTTGCCCTAGGCGATATAACCAGCCCGTGAACAATCACCTCCTGGCCCACGCTGAAATTGCCGGGGCCAAAAGGCAGGTTGGCAAAGTTGCAGCTCCGGGAGGAATACTGATAGGTAGTGGAAGACGATAGGTTAACCGTGACCATGGTATCAGTTCCTACCACCGACGGGTCGCTGGGCTCCACATCGCGCGCCCAGAGGTTAAAGGTGGTCACGTTGCCCCGCGCATCCCTGGTCAGCGAGGTGACCGGCCCGATAATAGCCAGCGTGGGCGGCGCCGGGATTCCGAGTGGGGGGACAGCTTCCGTATACTCGTCCTCCACGGAGGTGGCCACGAAACTTCCGTCCACATCAATGTAGGCATCCACTTCCATAAAACTATCGGTCACCAGTTGGTTGAGCTCGGAAAAGCCATAAAGCTGGGTAGAACTGGTGAGATTAATAGTCGCAAGGGGCGGTGCAGTAATCGAGGCAGAGAGCAGTTGCAGGGTGAAACTTCCGTCATACAGGGAGAGGTTGCCCGGCGGGGGAATGGTCACCGAGCGCACAAACCCTACCAGGTCGTCCAACTCCCCAAAGCCCTGGCCCTCGCTTCCCGCCGCCGTGAGGGGCGTCATGCTGACTTGGGGCGTCGCCGTAACCATGAGCTTTCCGGTGACCGGATCCGTGGTGATGTTCTGAATCATGTGAACCATATCGAAATCGATCTGCAAAACGCTGGCCGCGCCCCTGTTGATGACTAAAGGCGGATTGACCGAAACCTTGATATTTTTCAAAGGGCTGAGCGTAAGAATTGGGATATTGATGGGAGGATTGGGCGGAAGGATCGTGGGATCGTACATAAACACCTGGGGCTCTTCGAGGGTGAGGTAGGCCGTATCGTAAGTCCCGGGATTGACCGAGCTCATGTTGAGGGGGGTAGTAAAGTCTCGCAAGCAGCCCAGGTTTATATGGATTATGGGCGGGTTAACTTCGCTCGAGTTGATGGGGACGTCTCCAGCACCGTTAGGACCGGTGAGAGCCAGACCAGTAACATTGAATGGAAATGATACGACGTCACATAAACCGGGGGCATCACCGACCAAAATGGTGAGCAAACCCGTGGTGGTTTTTGTGGTTGTCGCCGTCGTCGAATAATTCGCTAATCCTCCACAGGAGGTCAGAAACGCGATGGCCGGCACAGCCATCAGCGCCATCGTAACAATCCGCTTGAGCATCCGGTCCCGACTCTCTCCCTCTCTTGTGCCCCCTTGCAAATCGACTCGAGCACATTCCATAACGCTAAGACCCTGAAGCTGAAACCCTGCGCCCTCACGGGACCATCCACCTGCAACACTTCCCTCAGATGATGAATAACCCTCCTTGGGTTATCCGGCCCAGGGCTGCATCTTGCGCTACCTTCCAAACTTGCGAAGATACTGTGAATTCACCCGCAATGGCAACAGGCATTCGTGGTGCGAAAGGGGGGACTCGAACCCCCACCCCTTGCGGGACCAGATCCTAAGTCTGGCGCGTCTGCCAATTCCGCCACTTTCGCGAACTGTCATTATAAATCAAGAGGGCCTTATTAATCGCCACCCTCGCGTCTTAGGGCTCAAGCGCCCTGCGCGGCCTTTCCACCTGAGCGGCGAAGAACGTGTTGGGGCGGCTCTATCCGTCCGCTAACAGACCATGGCCATATGCAAGCTTAGGCATGGATAGGGCGGCAGGACTCATCACAGAGGGGCACATACATGCCGACAAGCTGTCGGGACGTATGCACCCGCCGTAACAGGCCGCCCCGGTCTGGCAGCAAATTCCCGGGTGACGAGTGGACACTACGTCACTTTCAGCAGCCCGACACACCCCGCCCATGACGGCTCGGATTAAATGGCAACCGATCAGCCATTGTTTGATAAGTTCATGAACCCTTTTCGCGCAACTCGAATCTAACTTGATGAAGGCGCCGTGAGAGAAAGGAAAGGGTAATCGAGCACATGGTTACTTACTTGAGCATGGTGCTTGGCCACTTGTTGAGCTGGCTGGCATTCGCAGCCCTAGCCCTTTATGCGGGGCTAGTGCTGATGAGGTATCGTACGGACGGGCCACACTATCGCCTCAGCTTCAAACTTCAAGACCCGGGAAGGTTGCTGCAACATTTGCCCGTCTGGCTGGGCGTGAAAGTCTTGGATGGCTGCCTGCGGATGGCAAGGGCCATTTTGAACGTGCTTTTAGAAGCCTCTGCGGAAGTTGGGGAATGGTTTATACGCCTCAACCCTACCATGCAGGAAAGTGTCCGCTCTCGCTTCCTCGTGTGACGATGTGCACCCGGCACGCGTAAGGAAGACATCGAAGGTCTCTTAAGCCTCATTGAACAACTGTCCAGCAAAGCTCAAGCCAGTCTTGGGTACTTTCTTGCTCGCTCACGCCTTAGGGTGGGTTTTGTCGTAGACGTCGATTAACTGTTTGATGGAAACCTGCGTGTACTTCTGAGTAGTGGCCAGACTGGTGTGCCCCAGCATTTCCTGAATAGCCCTCAAATCAGCTCCCTCGGTGAGAAGGTGCGAGGCAAAAGCATGCCGCAGCGAATGTGGGCTGACCTTTACAGGCGGGCCGTAGTCCCGGACGTATCTTTTCACCAGCCGGTCTATGGAGCGGGGGGTGAGCCGCTCGCCGCGCACGTTCAAGAACAGAGCCTGTTGGCCGGACTTCTTCCTTGCCTGGAGAATCCTTTGTCGAATCGGGAGGTAGTCCTCGAGGCCCTGCTTGGCCTTCGAGCCGAACGGTACGATCCTCTCCTTCCGTCCCTTGCCGCGGACGAGCAGCATGCCGTCTCCGAAGTTGACGCTACGGAGGTCCAGGCCCGTCAATTCGCTTACGCGCAGGCCTGAGGCGTAGAGCAGTTCCAGCAGGGCGCGGTCGCGCCGCATGGCAGGTTCTCCCGTCTTGGTGGCTTCGGCCACCCGGTCGAGGAAAGTGTTCATCTCTTCCTCGGTCATGATCCTGGGGAGGGTCTTGTCCTGCTTGGGAGTCGAGACTTGCGTGGAAGGATTCGCGGCCAACACCCCCTCGCGCCTCAAGAACTTGAAGAATGCCCGCACCGCCGAAAGTTTCCGGGCGATGGAGGATTTCTTTTCCTGTTTCTCGAAGAGAAGACCCAGGAAGCCACGGATGCGCAAGGCGTCCACTGACCGGATATCGACATCAGCGGTGGCGCGGCCCTGCGCCAGGTAATCCCGGAACTGGAGAAGGTCGCTGCGGTAGTTGCGCACCGTATGCGGGGAAGCGTTGCGCTCGTACCGGAGATAGTTGACGTAGCGCTCGATCAGGTCATCCATGCCGAGCAACCGTTTCTGGCCTGCTATGCAACTGATTCTTCCCTGTCATTCCGCTCCGTCGGTTGACGGATCGGAATGACAAGGTCCTCGTTGCGAGACGCCCACCCCAGCAGGGGAAAGCTCGTGCAGCCACTCCTGCAAGTCGGCCAGCGCCCTCTCACATTGTCTCGCGCGCCGGGCGCGACGGTCACGCTCGATGGCCTTGGGCAAATTCTCCAGGGGCGGAAGCAGATCGAAAGAAATGTTGGCCGGCTGGTAATTGCCGGGGTCGGCGTGCGAAACGTAGTGGATCAACGACCCGAGCGCCGTCGCGCGCGGGGGCGGCGTGAAGCCGGCCCCTGCCGCCTGCCGAGCCAACGCCACTCCCGCAAGGAGCCCGGTGGCGATGCACTCCACGTATCCCTCGACACCACAAAGCTGGCCGGCGATGAAAACGCTGGGCGCAGCACGAAGGCGGAGGTCGGCCCCGAGCACCCTCGGCGCATTGAGGTAAGTGTTGCGATGCATCTGCCCGAAGCGCAAGAACTCGGCACGCTCGAGCCCGGGAATCATGCGCAGGATGCGTGCCTGCTCGGGAAACTTGAGGTGGTTCTGGAACCCCACCAGGTTGTAGCTTGAAAAACGCAGGTTTTCGGCCCGGAGCTGCACCACGGCGAAAGGCTGCCGACCGGTCCGCGGGTCGGCCAGGCCCACGGGCTTCATGGGGCCGAAGCGTAGCGTGTCGTACCCGCGCCGCGCCAGTTCTTCGATGGGCAAACAGGCCTCGAAGTAATTCAGGTCTTCGAATTCATGCGCTTGGACCGTCTCCGCGCCCCGCAGCGCCTCATAGAAGGCGCGGTATTCCGCTTCATTCAGCGGGCAGTTCAAGTAGTCCTCACCGTTTCCCTTTCCATAACGAGAAGCAGGGAAGATGCGTTCATGGTTCAGGCTTTCGGCATCCACGATGGGACTGATGGCATCGTAAAACGCCAGGTTCTCGGAGCCTGTCAGCAATTGGAGGCAGCGAGCCAAAGCGTCCGAGGTGAGGGGGCCCGTGGCGATCAACACCAGATCGTTCGAGGGAATTTCCGCGAGTTCCTCCCGGCGTATGGTGATGAGGGGATGGTTGGCAAGCGCTTGGGTGACGGACTGCGAGAATCGCTCTCGGTCCACCGCCAGCGCCGCGCCCCCTGGAACCGCGCACTCGCCCGCAAGCTTCAGCAGGAGGGAGCCGGAGCGGCGCAACTCTTCCTTCAGCAGCCACGAGGCCGCCCCCGGCGTGTTCGATTTCAGCGAGTTGCTGCAAACCAGCTCCGCCAGGCGGTCCGTCTTGTGGGCGGGCGTCGAGCGCGCCGGCCGCATCTCGTAAAGCGTTACGGGAATCCCTCGGACAGCAAGTTGCCACGTGGCTTCGCTGCCCGCCAGCCCGCCCCCCGCGATCGTAACCGCTTTCATCGACGGCCCTCGCTGCAAGTGATTATATCAGTGTCGTAGGGACTCCGCCTGTCCGCGCGGCGTGCAAAACTGGGTATAACAGGCTGCAGGAAAGCCCATCCCAATTGTCATTCCGAGCGGAGCGAGGAATCTCGCTCTGAGCGTTTTCAACGCAGTGCGAGATTCCTCGTCGTCTCCGTCAGCCGACGGACTGACGGACTCCTCGGAATGAC
>Ga0315282_10002890_pt1 | contig 31122 bp, 36 predicted proteins | sample YL17G07_20_MG_FD_203693 | JGI IMG/M metagenome (GOLD analysis project Ga0315282, IMG submission 203693) | Sediment microbial communities from Yellowstone Lake, YNP, Wyoming, USA - YL17G07_20 | ecosystem: Environmental > Aquatic > Freshwater > Lake > Sediment | place: USA: Wyoming | collected... | reverse complement strand
AATAACTAGTTTTAGATTAGACCAATTTATGTCTATCTTTCAAGTGTTAAAGATAGCATTTCTAGGGAAAAATCCTGATTATGAAAAGAGTATAAGAACTTTAGTGGAATTGGCTGAGAAGGCAAGACGAGAAGGTCTTCTTGCTCTTGATGAAGAAGCCTCTCAATTAGAAGACGAATTTTTAAGAAAAGGTGTTCAGCTTGTAGTAGATGGAGTAGACCCTGAATTGGTAAGGAATATTTTAGATACAGAACTTTCTTTTATTGAAGAGAGGCATAAGGTAGGTATAGGAATCTTTGAGACTCTTTCAGGTTTTGGTCCATCTTTTGGCCTTCTTGGAACAGTAATAGGTTTAATCCGTATGTTACGTCGATTGAATGACCCTTCTAGTATAGGTCCAGCAATGGCTTTAGCCCTAGTTACTACTTTTTATGGGGCATTTCTTGCCTATGTCATAGCTGGACCAATAGCGAATAAATTAAAATTAAAAAATGCGGATGAGTCACTCCTTAAGGCTATAGAAATAGAAGGGATCCTCTCAATTCAGGCTGGAGAGAACCCAAGGATCTTAGAAGAGAAACTTCATGCATTTCTCCCTCCTAAATTGAGAAAAAATCTTAAAAGAGAAAGAGAGGTAGAAGAGGTATATGACGTTAAAGAAAAAGTCTGAAAATTCACCACCAGGTGCTCCTCTCTGGATGACCTCCTACGGAGATATGGTAACTCAGATACTGATATTCTTTGTGATGCTTTTTACATTTTCAAGTATAGATGCAGCAAGATTTAGAGAATTAGCTATTTCTTTACAGTCAGCGTTTAAAGGTGGAACAGCGATACTTCAAGGAGGACAGAGTCTCACTATAGAGACGATGGGACCAGAGAGGGCAAATATAGCCCAGCTTACAGAAGCTATGCACCAGATTAAAAATATTGTTGAAGGAGCAGGGCTAAAGGGTTCTGTACAGACGAGCATTAATGAAAGAGGACTTATTATAAGTATAAAAGATTCTACGTTTTTTGATCTAGGAAAGGCTGATTTAAAACCTCGTTCTAGAGTAATACTAGACAATATAGGGAAAGCACTTAAGAGTCTTCCTAATCAGATAAGGATAGAAGGTCACACTGATAATTGGCCTATAAATACGCCTCAATTCCCTTCTAATTGGGAATTATCCACTGCTAGAGCTACTACGGTATTGAGATATCTAGTAGAAAGTGTCAGTTTAGCCCCAACAAAGATGTCTGCAGTTGGTTATGGTGAGTTTAGACCTCTTTTCCCTAATGATACTGTTGAACATAGGGCAAGAAATAGAAGAGTAGATATAGTCGTGCTTCTAAAAGAGGCTACTAAAGGTGAACCACCAATACAGCCTCCAGAGCAATTGAAATTAAATGAATAGGAAATTAATTATTATAATAGCTATAGTTGCAGTTGTAGCGGTAGGGGGGGTATTTATAGTATTGCGGTTTGTAGGTGGAGCAAATACTACCTCTAAGAAGGTAGAGTCTATCCTTATTCCTCTTAGTAAAGAGATTCTTACTAATATAGCGCAAGATGATGGTGGTTTCCATTATATAAAGGTATCTGTAGTGTTTGAAGTATCTGATGGAAATGCTGCTAAAATAATTGATTCTGAGACACCTAGAATAAGAGATGAAATTATCTCGATCTTTAAAGGCACTAAAGTAATGGAGCTTTCCACACCTGGTGGGGTAGAACAGGTAAAATTTAGGATTGTACAAAAGCTTAATTCAGTATTACCTGCGAATATAATTAAAACGATATTATTTACCGATATGGTGGTGCAGTAGGTGAGAGTATGCCAGAGATTCTTTCTCAAGAAGAGATAGATACCTTACTTTCAGCCCTCTCGGCTGGGCAGTTAAAGGTTAAGGGGATACAGGAAGAAGCTAAAGAGCATAAGATAAAACCATACGACTTTAGAAGACCAAATAAGTTTTCTAAAGATCAATTACGTACACTGGAAATGCTTCATGAAACATTCTTACGATCTCTATCTTTATATCTTTCAAGTAGACTGCAAACTGTAGTACATTGTAACATAGCTGGTGTAGACCAACTCCCTTATGGCGACTATATCCAGAGTGTACCTGTACCTTCATTTATTGTTGTATATACTATGGAATCTTTAAATGGTACCGCATTACTAGAGATAAGTAGTAGTATTATATTCAGTATGATAGATAGACTTTTGGGTGGCCCAGGTAAAGGGATAAAAAAGAATAGAGACCTGACAGATATAGAGATGAGTATATTAGAAGATATAGTCGATCATATTCTTGAGCTCTTAGGAGAAGCATGGGGCTCAATTATAAAGACCTCTCCTGTAAGGTCAGGAATAGAAACAAATCCTCAGTTTATCCAACAGATTGTCCCTTCTTCTTCAGTAATAGCACTACTTTCTTTCTCTCTTCAGATAGGGGAGGGAACAAGTGGACTTATAAATCTTTGCTTACCAAGTGAAATGCTAGAAACAATTCTTCCTAAGTTAAGTGCCAGACGATGGTTTTCTCGTAGAAGCTCTAGACAGGAGGGGGTTTTACAGCAAATAAAAAAGCGTTTAGAAAATATTATGATTCCTGTGACAGTAGAACTAGGGACAGCAGGCCTTTCTTTCCGGGAACTGATGAGTTTAAAGGTGGGAGATGTGATTAAGCTTGATACTCTTATTATGGACCCGCTATTAGTAAAGGTTGGAGATCAACCAAAGTATTTAGGAAGGCCAGGGACTGTTGGTAAAAAGGTGGGGGTAAAAATTTTAGAGAATATCCCAAGAGGTGAATAGGCTATGGGAATAGTAAAGAGCATAGAAGAGATATGGATGACTGCTCTAAAATCGGCTGCTACTACGCTTTCAGCTCTTATTGGAAAGAGTGTAGTAATCAATAATATAGAGAGAAAAAATTTAGAAGAGATAAAATCTACAATTCCTAGTAAGTCTTACATGGTATCGGCTACTGAGATTAATGAGGTAGGTAAGTTGATGTTTCTATTGAGTGTAGATGACGCTCTTTTAATCTCTACTCTTATGATGGGAGAAGAGACCCCTTTAAAAGAATTCAATGACCTTTCTACGAGTGCGCTTTCTGAAGCATTTAGTCAAATAGTAGGGACTGTTACTCTATCACTATCGGAAGTGGCTAGTAAAAAGCTTCAGATAAGCCCTACGGAGATTCATCCTCTGGATGACAGTTATAGAGAAATGATATTCAATGAGAATATGGTAGGTTTTAGATATCTATTTAAAATAGAAGGACAAACAGATAGTGAACTTTATCAATTTGTAGATAAAAGTTCTGAAGAAAAATTATTACCTAAAGTTTCTGTTACTACCCTAGAGCCACAGATTATACATAACACTACAAATGATTCCAAAACCCAAGAAGCATCAATTGTTCAGTCAGTTAATTTTCAGCCCTTAGCTGCTTCTAAGGTAAAAGAACCTATTGGAAACTTAGACCTACTTAGAGATGTTCCTATACAGGTTTCCGTAGAACTAGGTAGGGCAAAGATGCTTATAAAAGATATACTTACACTATCTCCTGGTTCTATAATAGAATTGGAAAAACTAGCAGGAGAACCTGTAGATATTTTAACTAATGGAAAATTAATAGCTAAAGGTGAAGTTATAGTAATCGATGAAAATTTTGGTGTGCGTATTACTGAAATTCTAAATCCAGAGAAGAAGATAGAGGATGAAAATGGGTAAAAGAGTTCTTATTGTAGATGATGCAGCTTTTATGCGTATGATGTTAAAAAATATACTGGCTCAAAATGGGTATGAAATAGTAGGGGAAGCATCAAATGGACTAGAAGCGGTAACTCTATACAAGGAACTTAAACCAGATTTGGTGACTATGGATATTATAATGCCAGAGATGGGTGGAATTACTGCAGTAAAAGAGATAAGGGGATTTGATTCAGAAGCAAAGATTATAATGTGTAGTGCTATGGGGCAACAGGCGATGGTGATAGAATCCATTCAAGCAGGAGCTAAAGATTTTATAGTTAAACCATTTCAACCTGATAGGGTGTTAGAGGCAGTAAAAAAAGTGGCTGGTTGATATGGCTTCTTCTTATTTAATTTTTAGATTCTTTCTGGCGCTCTGTATCATTCTTATCTTGCTTTTCCTGATATGGTGGATACTGAAAAATAGAAAGCTTCCATGGATAAAGTTACCGGCAAAGGAGTTGAAACATATAGAGGGGATTTATCTAAGTCCTAATATTTCTCTACATATAGTGAAGTTTAGAGAAGAATATCTACTTATAGGATGTAGTCCTAACAATATAGTATTATTAAAGGAATTTCTGGATTATGAAAAAAAAGATAAATAGAATATTAAGCTATAAAATCATTTGGATAATAGTTGGAATAATACTTCCTCTTTTTTTAGATACTAGTATAATTAGAGCACAAGAGATACCTAGAATTAATTTGGAGATAACTCCTTCTACTAAGCCACAGGATGTCGTTGGTACTCTTCAACTTTTAGGACTATTCACCATTCTTTCTCTGGCTCCATCTATAGCTATAATGGTTACCTCTTTTACTCGTATTATAGTAGTACTGAGCTTTCTTAGGGCATCTTTAGGTACCCAGCAGATTCCTCCAGGGCAGGTAATAGTAGCATTAGCTTTATTCCTGACTTTATTTACTATGATGCCTACATTTTCTAAGATAGAAAGGGCTAGTTGGAATCCATATATAAAAGGAGAGATATCTTTTCAAGAGGCAGTAGATAGAGGTGTAAAACCTCTAAGAGAATTTATGTTTAATCAGACACGAGAAAATGACCTCGCTTTATTTGTAAAATTGGCAAAGATTCCAAGACCTAATACTAAAGAAGATGTGCCAACTTATGTAGTTATCCCTGCATTTATGATTAGTGAACTTACCACTGCTTTCCAAATGGGATTTATGCTTTATCTGCCATTTCTAGTTATAGATATGGTAGTAGCAAGTATCCTGATGGCTATGGGAATGCTTATGTTACCTCCTGTAATGATTTCTTTACCTTTTAAGCTTTTACTCTTTGTCCTTGTAGATGGATGGAATCTTGTAGTTGGTTCTTTAGTACAGAGTTTTCATTAAAAATGGAGATAAAATGAGTATAGGGGAAGCTTTATCAATTATAAAAAATGCTTTGACTACAATAATACTAATAGGAGGACCAGTATTAGCAGTGAGTCTTGTAGTAGGAATACTTATAAGTTTATTCCAAGCTTTAACGCAAATTCATGAACCGACATTAGCTTTTGTCCCTAAAATATTAGTAGTTTTTATAGTATTAATAATCTTGGGGGGTTGGATGCTTACTACTCTGGTCGATTTCTCTAGAAATATATTTACTCAGCTAGGGAGTGTATTACCTAGATGAACATCTTAGGCATTTCCTTACTACAGTTTATCAGTTTTCTTTTAATTTTTATCCGTATCGTAGGTTTTGTCTTTACATTTCAGCCTTTAAGTAGCAGGATAATTCCTGTTTATGCTAGGTTATCTTCAGCTATAGCTATAAGTCTTGCTTTTTCACAGGTCTATTCTTTAAAAGCTTTGCCAAATCTCCATTTATTTATCCTTTCCTCTATAAAGGAACTTATGCTTGGTATGATTATAGGATTCCTTGCATCACTAATATTCTATGCCTTCCAAATTGCTGGACAGATTATTGACTTTCAAGTAGGGTTAAGTCTAGCTAATGTTATTAATCCGTCTTTCGAAACCCAAAGCTCTCCTATAGGGGAGTTACTCTTTGTCTCTAGTATGCTAATTTTCCTCTTAGTAGGAGGGTATATACCAGTCATTGAAGCTATAGGATACAGTTTTACTCTGGTACCTTTAGGTTCAATAACTCTAAAAGGACCTATATTACTTTATTCTTTTAAACTTATAGGAGATTTTACATTACAGGTTGCATTAAGATTTGCAGCTCCAATTATAACGCTTCTTATACTTGTAGATATAATAACAGGTATAATAGCCCGAACAGTTCCTCAGATAAATATATTTATTATTGGATTGCCTCTTAAGACAGGCCTATCTTTTTTAGCCTTAAGTATTCTTATTGGCAGTATTCCAGATTTACTAACGGGGGAGATGCCTTTCTTAATTAGAAACTTAATATATATTATAAGAGGTTTTGCGTAATATGCCAGATGGAGAAAGAACAGAACAAGCAACTCCTAGGCGAAAGGAAGAGGTTAGGAAAAGAGGACAAGTTGCTCAAAGTCTAGAATTACTTTCTGCTATTACTTTTATAGCAGGTATAATGATAATAGGTTCCCTTATTCATACAATTTATAACCAGATTACCAATCTTCTGACCAGATATCTTGGGGATATGAATATGTTTAGTCTTACCGTACAGTCTAGTAGAAAGATTATGCAGGACTTAATTTATCAGTTTTTTATCGTTTTACTCCCTATTTTAGGTATAGTCTTTATAGTAAGCCTTCTAGTAGGGTTTGTTCAGACAGGATTTCTATTTTCTTCTGGTCCTATTACTCCAGAGTTGTCAAGGATAAATCCATTGGCAGGATTAAAACGTATATTTTCCAAGAGGTCTTTGGTAGAACTCCTTAAGGCTATTATAAAAATTGGTATCTTGGGTTTTCTGGGATACAGTTTTGTCCAAGGGATGAGAGGAGAGATATTTTCTCTCTGGAAAGTTTCTATATCTGGAATCTCTCAGTTTATAATAAGTAATATATTGCGTTTTTCTCAACAGGCGGGAATATTCTTATTAACACTAGGGCTCTTAGATTACCTATTTCAGAGACGTGAACTTGAAGCGAGTATAAGGATGACAAGAGAAGAGCTGAAAGAAGAGTTGAAAGAAACAGAAGGAGACCCATTAATTAGAAGTCGTATAAAGCAGAGACAGAGGGAACTCGCCACAAGAAGGATGATGCAAGAGGTTCGAAAGGCTAATGTAATCATTACGAATCCTACTGAATATGCTGTGGCTTTAAAGTATGAGCCTAAGTCTATGAGAGCCCCTATTGTAGTAGCTAAAGGGGTTAGGCTTATGGCAGAAAGGATAAAATCTGAGGGAAGAAGGTGGAATATACCTATTATTGTTAATCCACCCCTAGCTCAGTTGCTTTATAAATTTATAGAGATTGGGAAAGAGGTCCCACCAAAGCTCTATCAAGCAGTAGCTGAAGTTTTAGCTTATGTCTATAGGAGAAGGAGGGTGTAGATTGGAGAACTTGAGGCTTGGTAGCATTTTTAAATATAGCGACCTTTCTCTAGCTTTAGGGATAATTCTTATTGTCATTATGATGATAGTTCCTCTACCACCGTTCTTTTTAGATATCTTACTCACATTTAATCTGAGCTTTTCTCTTGCACTTCTTTTAATAAGTATATATATAAAAGAAGCTTTAGAAATCTCTACATTTCCCTCTATACTCCTTTTTGCTACCCTTTTTAGACTAGCCTTAAGTATATCAGCTACTAGATTGATTCTCTTAAATGGATATGCAGGAGAGGTGATTAATGCCTTTGGAAGATTTGTAGTTGGGGGAAATTATATAGTAGGGCTTGTGATATTTCTTATACTCATCGTAATACAGTTTGTGGTCATTACTAATGGTACCCAACGAGTAGCAGAAGTAGCAGCTAGATTTACTCTAGATGCTATGCCAGGAAAGCAGATGAGTATTGATGCAGACTTAAATGCAGGACTTATAACAGAAGAAGATGCTAGGAATAGACGAAGACAGATCGGACAGGAAGCAGATTTTTATGGGGCTATGGATGGTGCCAGTAAATTCGTAAGAGGAGATGCAATAGCCGCCATTATTATTACCGCAGTAAATTTTTTAGGTGGATGGCTTATTGGTATGCTACAAAGGGGAATGGATTTTCAAGGAGCGTTAGAAGCTTATGCTCTGCTTACTGTGGGGAATGGGCTTGTAAATCAGGTATCAGCTCTTTTAGTCTCTACTGCTACAGGACTTATAGTTACAAGAAGTGCGTCTGAAGAAAATTTAGGAACAGACCTCATAAAACAAGTGTTTTCAAATTCGAGAGTAATAGGTATAATAGCAGTTGTACTTTTAGTATTGGGTATAATCCCTGGACTACCAAAGCTTACATTCTTTCTCTTTGCTCTTCTTATGGGTGTTTTATCTTATCTCCTTAGGATGGCCCCTTCTAAGGGGGTAGAAGTTAAAGAGAAAGAAGTTTCTGCCATAAAGAATATAGAGTCTGTTATGCCTCTTGTAACTGTTGACCCTATGGAGTTGGAGATAGGTTATGGACTAATACCCATTGCTGACAAAGCTCAAGGTGGAGACCTTTTCGAAAGAATTACTATGGTAAGAAGACAGATTGCTCAGGAGTTGGGTATTATAGTCCCTCCTATAAGGATAAGAGACAATATTCAATTGAGACCTAATAGTTATGTGATAAAGATAAGGGGAGTAGAAGTTACAAAAGGAGAAGTAGTCCCTGGATATTTAATGGTAGTGAATCCTGAAGGTCTAAAGATTGAAGGTATAGAACTTAAAGAGCCTGTCTTTGGCCTTCCTGCTAGATGGATTCCTGTAGAAACTCGAAATCTAGCAGAGGGGAAAGGACATACAGTTATAGAAAGTTCTGCTGTTATTGCTACCCACCTTACAGAAGTAATAAAACAGCATGGAGATGAGCTCCTTACACGTCAAGATGTCCAGAGATTAATAGATGTGGTAAGACAGAATTATCCTGCGGTAGCTGATGATGCGCTTAGTCAGCTTTCCCTTGGAGAGATTCAGAGACTCCTTCAAGCCTTACTAAGAGAAAGAGTACCTCTAAGAGATTTAGTAACCATACTTGAAATAGCTTCAGATACAGCAAGAGTAACGAAAGATTTAGAACTAATGCTTCAGAGGGTAAGAGAAGGTTTGGGAAGGATAATAAGTAGAGAATGGTCTACCCCTGAAGGAACACTCCCCGTTATACTAATAGACCCTAAGGTAGAGGAGAAACTTGTTTCAAGTTTGTTTAAAACAGACCAAGGGACTGTCCTTTCTCTTGACCCTGACTCTTGGCAGACTCTCATAAATAAGACTAGCGTATTAATTGAAGAAAGTACTAAAAAAGGATTTCAACCTGTAATAGTAACTTCTTCTCAATTAAGACTTCCTTTGAAGAAATTATTAGAAAGGTTCTTCCCTCAAATATCTGTTTTAGCTTATAATGAAATAGATAGGACATTAAGATTAGAAAATATTGGAATGATAATGCTATGATTGTAAAAAAATTTTACGGAAGAACTGTAGAGGAAACACTCGGAAAGGTTAAAGAAGATTTAGGAGAGGACGCTACTCTACTTCTTGTTCAGAAAGTAAAAAAAAGGGGTTTAAAAGGTATACTTGGATTGACTGAAGTAGAGATTACTGCTGCAAAGGAGATAAACTTTGAGTTTCATGAAAAAGTTTTTTCCATTCCATATAAGGATGAAATTACTTCAGAGCTTCCTGCGCTCTATGAGTTGAAGGATATGTTAAGGAGAGAAGATGTAGATAGTGATATAATAAATAATATTATATCTAGTTATATTGAGGCTACTGGAGGTAATAAGATAAAGCTAAAAGACCTAGATACTAATATTTTAGAGATACTTTTAATGGGTCTAATAAAAGTGGAACAACCAGCCCTAGACCAATCTAAATTTAGGGCTATATTTATTGGACCTCCAGGGGTAGGGAAGACTACTACTCTTTTAAAGTTAGCATCTTATTATACATTAGAGAAAAATAGGGAGACGGCAATTATTACTACTGATATTTATAGAACTGGAGCAGTGGAACAATTGAAGATGTACGGAAAAATTTTAGATATACCCATTGAAGTTACTTTTAACGTGAGAGAATTTGAAAGGGCATTAAGAAAATCTAATTCTAAAGATGTGGTTCTCATAGACAGTGCAGGGAGGAATAGAAAAGATGGAGAATATATAGAAAAACTCAGGAAATTTATCTATACTATCCCTCTCCAAGGGCTTAAGATATATCTAGTTATGAGTATTATAGATAACTCTAGGTATCTAAAGGAAATATTTGATACATATAAACAACTGTATCCAACTTCTATAATAATGACGAAACTTGATGAAGCCACATCTCTTGGAAATATTATAAATGTTCCTAGCTATACAAACCTTCCTATTGCTTATATAACTAATGGGCAGAATATTCCAGGAGATATAGAACCGGCTGAGAGTAAAAAGTTATCTAACCTTATATTGAAAAGGAATGTGAGGGTAAATGAATAGGGGTGGAAGGGTTATTACTATACTTAGTGGTAAGGGTGGTACAGGAAAGACAAATATATGTGTGAACTTGGCTATAGTATTAGAGAGGTTAGGTAAGAAGGTATTAATAATTGATGGAGACCTTGGACTTGCTAATGTAGAAGTTATACTAGGACTAACCCCCAGATATACACTTTATGATGTAATATATAGAAATCTATCTTTAGAATCTGTTGTTACATATGGTCCTGAAGGTGTTCTTATAATTCCTGGGGGTTCTGGAGCCCTTGAACTTTCCCAGATAGAGATATATAGGCAGGAAGCATTGGTAGATGAAATGATAAAGCTTGGAATGAATATGGACTATATATTTATAGATGCTGGAGCAGGAATCCATCAAGATGTATTAACCTTTGCATCTGGAAGTGATGAAATACTCCTTGTTATGACTCCTGAACCTACCGCTCTAGCTGATGCTTATACTATTATAAAAGCGATAAATCTTATAGATGAAAAGAAAGAGATAAAAGCCATAGTAAATAGGACTCATACGTCTTCTGATGGTGAAGAGGCTATAAGTAGATTGAATATTCTTACATCAAGATTTCTAAAAATTAGTATGGATTATTTGGGTAGTATACCTGAAGATGTATGGGTAGAAAGGGCTGTAAAAGAACAAAATTTATTCATAATTAGATACCCATTTTCTAAAGCGGCTAGGGCTGTTAATGATATAGCAGTTAAAATGGTAGGAGAAGAGAAAAAAGGAACGGGATTTAGAAGATTTTTCCAGAGGATAATTGATAAGGTAAACGTGAGATGAAGCATAAGGCTTTTACTGTAAATAAAAAAGTTACTATACAAGTATTAGAAGAAGATTATCAAGGGTACTATTCTAGTAGGATAGAAGATATTACTGATGATAGCCTAATTCTTGCTCTACCTTTTATGGGGACCGTGCCTATTCCAATAGGAGTTGGTACAAGAATAGTAATTTTTTCTCTTAGTAAAGATGCTATATACAGGGTAGAAGGGGACGTCACCAGGAGACAACTTGAGCCTTTGCCTGTTTTATCTATAATTACAGATGGGAAAGTAGATAGGGTACAAAGGAGAGAAAATGTAAGAATTCCAATTACTCTATCAGTAATCTATACTTTAAAAGGAGAGGATGAAATATATGAGGCTTATACCAGGGATATCAGTGGGGGAGGGACAAAACTTGTCCTGTTAAAGCCTCTAAGGATGAGGGATATCATTCAGTTAAGAATTACTTTACCTCACCTAGAGAAGCCTATAAGTGCTAAAGGAAAGGTGGTATGGATAGAAGGGGAAGTAGTATGGATAGAAGTGGTAGAGAGTTTAGTAGATAATAAGATAGAAAGAACTCATTATGCTGGAGTAAGATTTATAAATATAGAAGACAGAGAAAGGGAGAGGTTAGTGAAGTTTATATTCAGTTATCAGAGAAACCTTTTGAAAAAGGGATGGAGATATGATTAAAGTACTGGTAGTTGATGATTCAGTTTTGATGAGAAGAATTATAAAAAATATACTTGAGAAAGAATCTGAAATAGAAAGGATGTTCTCTGAGATATGAACCTTTTAGTAGATGATTATGAAATATTCAAAAAGAAAGTAAAAGCACTTTTGAATATAGACTTAGATGGCTATAAAAGCCATCAAATAAAACGTAGAATTGGAATTTTAATGGATAAGGTTGGAGCCAAAGATTTTATTGCTTTTTATTGTATATTAGAAAAGGATACCCGTCTCCAGAAGGAATTCCTAGATAGAATTACTATAAATGTATCAGAATTTTTTAGGAATCCAGAGCAATTTGAGATTCTAAAGAATAAAATTATTCCTCTCTTGTTAAGAAGATTTAACACTTTGAATATGTGGAGTGCTGGTTGTTCTTATGGGGCGGAGCCTTATTCAATAGCTATAATTTTGGATGGGCTTAAAGTAAAGAACTTTACTATTTTGGCTACTGATATAGACCAAAAGATATTTATAAAAGCTAGAGAAGGGATATTTAAGATAGAAGAGTTAAAAAATATATCTCCACAAAGATTATCTAAATATTTTGTAAAGCAGACAGAAGATTCCTATAGGCTCAAAGATTCGATACTTTCAGCTGTAAGATTTTCTTATCTAGACCTCCTTAAAGACCCATACCCAAAGGAGATGAATCTAATACTGTGTCGCAATGTAATAATATATTTTACTCAGGAGGCAAGAGAATATGTATTTAAAAATTTTGGAGAAAATTTAAATACTGGTGGAGTATTATTCTTGGGTAATACAGAAAGAATATTCCAGCCAGAGAAGTATAAATTAAAGCCTATAGAATTATTCTTTTATGAGAGGGTGAACTAATGGATATTCAAGAATACCTACCTATATTTTTAGATGAATCTAGAGAAAATTTAGTAAGACTTAACCAGCTCTTACTTGATTTAGAGAAGGAATCTGATAGTAAAGATTTACTCAATGAGATATTTAGAATATCTCATACGCTTAAAGGGATGTCTGCAACTATGGGTTTTAATAATATGGCAATACTTACCCATAATATGGAGAATATCCTTGATGACCTCAGAAAAGATAAGATTAAAGCTAATAGAGATATAATTAATCTTTTATTTTCTAGTTTTGATGCCTTAGAAAAGGCACTAGAAAGTATTTCTGCTACAGGCAAAGATGACCTTCCTGATATTAGAGAAGTTATAGATAAATTTAAAATTATAGATAGTTCTAGTACTCAGAATACACGACCTATTCCAACTCATTCTAATAATATTCTTTTAGATTTATACAGTATAGATGTGATAGAAGAAGCTATAAAAAGAGGTTTCAACGCCTATAATATATATGTAAAACTAGCTCAAGGGACTGTCCTTAAATCGGTAAGGGCTTATATGGTTTTTAAAGTTTTAGAGGAAAAAGGAGAGATTATTCATTCTGAACCTTCTGCTACTGACCTAGAATCGGAAAAGTTCGATTTGGAGTTTACTGTTGTATTTATAACCAAAGAGAATTCAGACAATATAAGAAATACTATCTTTCAGATATCTGAAATAGATAAGGTAGAAATTAACCCTATCCAGATAGAAGAAAAGGAGTCTAGTGTTCAGCAGTCTGTTATCTCTGAGAAGAAATTCCCTGAGGTTCAAGAGGTATCTCTAGAGAGACAGGAAACAAAAGGGTTAGCACGTATGGGACAGACCATAAGAATAGATGTAGAAAAACTAGATGAACTTATGAATCTAGTAGGAGAGCTTGTTATACAGCGGACACATTTGGCACAGATAAAGGACTTGGGTAATACTACAGATGAGTTGGCTAGAATTACTAATGACCTTCAGAGCCTTGTAATGAAGGTAAGGATGGTCCCTATAGAACAATTGTTCAATCGCTTTCCTAGGATGGTAAGAGACCTCTCTCAAGAACTGAACAAAAAGGTAAGGTTAGAAATATATGGAGCAGAAACAGAGCTAGATAAGACAGTAGTAGATGCTATGGGAGACCCTTTGATGCATCTTATAAGGAGTGCAGTAGGCCATGGGATAGAACCTCCTAGTGAGAGGATTAGACTTGGTAAACCAGAAGAGGGGGTGGTAAAGCTTCTTGCCTATCATGAGAGTAATAATATCTATATAGAAGTAGAAGATGATGGTGCTGGAATAAATCTAGAAAAAGTAAAGAAAAAAGCCATAGGGCGTGGAATTATATCTAAAGAAAACGCAGGGAGGATTCAGGAAGAAGATTTATATGAAATACTATTTCTTCCTGGATTTAGCACTGCGGAAAAAACTACAGATGTCTCTGGTAGAGGAGTAGAAATGGATGTGGTAAAGAAGCGTGTAGAAGAATTAAATGGTAGTATAAGGGTTGAAAGCAGTTTGGGGAAAGGGACAAAAGTAGTAGTAAGATTACCTCTTACTTTAGCAATTATTCAGTCACTTCTTATAAACATAAAAGATGAAATTTATGCCATACCTCTTAGTAATGTGGAGGAGATTATTGCATTAGAGGGGACATCTATAAAGACTATAAAGAATAGGGAGGTAATATATTCAAGAGGGAGGATTATACCGCTATATAGACTTGCCGATGCACTTAATTTAGGGATAGAGGTACCTTGTAATTTTGCTGTTATTGCTAGAACTGGAGGAAAGCAAGTAGGTATAGGGATAGAAGGACTTTTAGGGGAAGAAGAAATTGTAATAAAATCTCTTGATAAGGTTGTGAACCAGAATAGAAGTTTTGTTGGGGCTACTATTCTTGGTAATGGGAAAGTTGCTCTGATTTTAGACGTGAGTACCTTAGCAAATATTTAATTGGAGGATGAAACTTAGATGGAGTTTAATGCAATGCATCTTGATATACTGAAAGAACCAGGGAATATAGGTGGTAATACATTTCTAAATGCACTTGGAAGTTTTACCAATATGACATTTATACCTACCGTTCCTGCTATAGCTAAGGATATGGCGGGGGCTCTTCTTGATAGTATCTTAGTAACAGGAGTCAATGGAGATGATATAATTCTTATTATACTAGCGGAACTTACCGTAAAAGGGGAACGAATAGACGGTTATCGACTCTTTGTCCCTAGCCGTAATTCTTTAGAAAAAATATTTAATACTTTAGGAGTAACTGTATAGTTATGGTTATGGAAAGGATTACAGTTGGGATAGGAGAATGGGATGTTTTAAAGATAAATGGGGTACTAGTGTGTGTAGGTCTGGGGTCTTGTGTTGGAATTGCTCTCTATGACCCTGTTAGAAAGATAGGGGGTATAGTTTATATTCTTTTACCCATAGCTCAGAATAATAAAGATAATCTTTCTCCTACTAAATTTGCTAATACAGGGATCCCCTTTCTTTTAGATGAGATGATAAAGGTAGGGGCTGATAAATCAGCTATTATAGCTAAGATAGCTGGGGGAAGCCAGATGCCTTCTATAAAGGGTAGAGAAAATAAGATAAATGTTGGTGCTAGAAATGTTTCTGTAACAAAGGAAATATTACAAAGTCTAGGCATCCCTATCCTTGGAGAAGATACTGGTGGAAGCTTTGGACGTACTATGGAGTTTTATATAGATTCTGGATTAGTGAGGGTAAAGACAATAGGAAGAGGGGAAAGAGAGTTTTAAGATGAGACTCTCTAAAGACAAGAGAGAGGAATTTGCATTAAGGTATCTTCCTTTAGTTAAGTATGTAGTAAACCGATTCTATATAAGAGAGACAAGTGTTATAACTAAAGAGGACCTATTTAACTGGGGGGTTATAGGATTAATGGAAGCAATAGAACGCTACGATGAAACGAGAGGGGTAAAGTTTGCATTATATGCGATAAATAGGATAAAGGGCTCTATAAGAGATGCATTAAGAAAGGAAGATACACTTACTAGGAGGCAGAGAGAAAAGTTCAAAAAGATTACTGAAGCTATAAGCGAGTTTGATATTGAAGATATTACAGATGAGAAAGTAGCTAATAAACTAGGAGTAGATGTAGACACATATCATGAGCTTCTCGAAGAAATCAGCCCTATAGTTGTAAACTCCATAGAGGAACTCCTTGAAGAGAAAGGGCAAGAGATACCAGATAAGGGGGAGTTGGTAGAAGAGAATATAATAAAAAAGGAAGAGGTAGAGTCCTTAGCTAGCGGCATCTCAAAGCTTAATGAAAGAGAAAAGCATATTTTGAGCCTTTATTACTATGAGGGGTTAACCTTAAAACAGATAGGAAAGGTTTTAGGGATTACTGAATCTAGAGTTTCTCAACTTCATACTCAGATTATATTAAAATTAAGGAGGATGATGGAGGATGTCTGAAGATAAAGAGAGGATAAAATTAAGCGTTTCCCCTGATAAATTAAAGGCTTTCATCAGTATAAAGTTATTAGAAGAAGGGGAACCCCCTATTACTGAAAAAGAGATAAAAGATGCCCTTGAGAAGGCTGGAATAGTATATGGAATAAAGGAAGATGTTATTCAGCAAATTCTTCGTCTTCAATATGCTGATAAACTTCCTATAGCAGAAGGTATTCCCCCTGAAAAGGGAGAGGATGGTAGGATTGAATATAAGGTCAATCTTTGGAAGAAAGAGCTAATACCTAAAGAGAATCCTGATGGAACTGTTGATTTTAGAGAGATTGGTTATGTAGAGAACGTTTTAAAAGGAGATATCCTCGCAGTTAAAATACCTCCTATAGAAGGAACTCCTGGTGTGAATGTTTATGGAGAACCTGTACCTCCAAAAAAGGGAAAAGACGTGAGGCTTCCTAAAGGTAAGAATACCGAAATTTTAGAGGATGGGTTGACCCTTGTTTCTACCATTTCAGGCGTACCTGGTATGCTTATGAGGGGTGGGAATATATCTGTATCTCCACTTTTAGAGGTCAAGCGTGATGTAGATTTTTCCACAGGAAATATAGACTTTGTAGGGAATGTATTAGTAAAGGGTACTATAAGGAGTAATTTTAGAGTAAAATGCGAAAGAAATCTTGACGTATGGGAAGACATAGAAAATGCAGATGTGGAGGTGGGAGGAAACCTAATTGTAAGAAGAGGGATATATGGAGAGATAGAAAGGACAATAACTGTAAATGGAAATCTAGTCGCTAAGATTATTAGAAATGCTAATATAAATGTAAAAGATGATATAATTGTAGAACAAGGAATTATGGATAGTCGTGTAAAGTGTGGTGGAAAGGTTGTTGTCACATCTAGTAAAGGGGTTATATCTGGAGGAGAAATCAGGGCTTATGCTGGAGTCTATACCACAAACTTAGGTTCTTCTTTTGGTACACCTACAGTAGTAATTGTAGGTAAGGACCCTTGGGAATCTAGTGAATTAGAAATACTTATAAAAGAGAGGAATGACTTTGAAAAGAGACTTAAAGAAGTAGAGAATAATATAAAATATATAATGGGATATGGAAGGGAAGAAAATCTTCCAGAAATAAGACGGGTTCAATTGAATAAACTAAGAGAGGTGCGGAGACTACTAGTTGAGCAGTTAGATTTGAGAGATTTAAAGACAAAAGAGCTTAGAGAGAAAGTGCTCTCCTCTATAAAAACTGCAAGGGTACAAGTTACTAGAGTTGTATATCCAGGGGTTAGGATATGGATAGGTGATGAGAACTATAGAGTTGATACAGAGTTGAGGTATGTTTATTTTATATATAATGGAGAGAAGATAGAGGTGTATCCTATAATATGAAAATGGGGGAAATTCAGCCAACAGTCCTGAGAGTCCAAGATTTAGAAAAGATTAAAGAGGTCCAGAGGCAGACGCCAGAAGTTATTCGGAGGCAATTTGAGTCATACTTTAAACAGATAACAGAACAGAGGCAGAAAGAAGTGAATAATTTTAAAGAGAGTAATAAGGCGAAAGATGTAATGGATAATGAAGAGAATAGAAGAAATTATAGTTCTTCCCACAAGGAATCTAATAAAGAAGGGGCTGATAATGAAGAGGTTCGTCAGCCTGGACTAGGAGAGAATATCGATATAAAGGTATAGGAGGTTAAAATGCGACTATTGAGTGAAATATTGAATCTTCCAGTATTAAATAGGTTTGGAGAACACCTAGGAACTATAGCTGAGTTTGTTTTGGATGAAAAGGCTATATCTGGAGTGGGATTTTTGGTAAAGGATAGAGCTTGGTATACTGGGATGAAATTCTTACCTAAAGAAAATATAAATGCTATAGGGAAAGAGGCTGTTATTATATCTAAAGAACAACTAGAAAAAGTATCAGATTTACCAGATATAATGAGTCTTTTTGAAAATAGTATAGATTGGAGAGGCTTAAATGCATTCAGTATAGATGGAGATATTATGGGAAAGGTAGAAGAGTTTCTTGTAGATGAGAAATCTCTAGATATAGGAGGGGTAAAAATATCTGGAATAGAAGATGCTATTCCAAGAGAAAATATTTGTGCCCTTGGTCCATCTGCTCTATTACTAGAGATAGGACAGAAGCCTCCTTTGAAAGAAGAAAAAGTTCAAGAAGAAGAGCAAGAACCTCAAGGTTTTGAATCGAGGCAATCTGCTTACCTTATAGGTAAAAAACTAACTAGAGATATAATACTTGACGATGGCACTTTGGTTGCTTCTAAAGGAGAGGCGATAACTTGGCAGATAATAAGAAAAGTAAAAACCTTGAATAGATTACAAGAGCTGATAAATTCAATAGAAGCCTAGATGAATGAAGAATCATTTGGATACCTTATTACTAGAGTTTTTGAAGGACCAACTTATCTGGGGGGTATTCTTGTTGTAGATAAGAAGGGAATCCCTTTAGAATTTAAGTATGTAGAGCCAATAAGACCATCTAGATTACAGGCAGTACTTTATGGAAACACTATAGACCGTTATATAAGGGTAGAGAGTGTTGGAATCCCTCTGATTGAGTCTTCAGAGCATAAACCTGCTAGTATTCAAGTTTGTAGAAGATGAAAAGATAAGGTCGTTAGTATTTTGAAACCTCTAACAAATTTTCATTTTCAATATTTTCCCATCTACCACATCTTCCCCCTAATCTTCCTACTAGTTTTCCATCAATGAAAATATTAGTAATTTCACATAGATTAGAACATCCCTTACATTCAAAGTCTCTTGTATTTATTTCTTGTTCAGTTATTTCAAATCCTTTAAAGTTTGTATGAGTTATTCTTGCTTCATGAGCTAGTATAGCAGCTCCTATGGCTCCCATAAGAGAGAAGTATGGGGGAACTATTATCTCTGTCCTAAGTGCTTTCTCAAATGCCAACCTTATCCCTTTATTAGCTGCTACTCCACCTTGAAAAATAACTGGAGGAAGAATCTCTTTCCCCCTTCCCACATTGCTGAGATAATTCCTTACTAAGGCTTCACATAGTCCAAAGAGTATATCTTCCTTCTTATGCCCAAGTTGTTGTTTATGAATCATATCTGACTCAGCAAATACTGTACATCTCCCAGCAATTCTTGCAGGCTTTTGGGATTTTAATGCCACGTCTCCGAATTCTTCTATTGGAATACCTAACCTTTGAGCTTGATGGTCAAGGAAAGAACCAGTGCCTGCAGCACATACTGAGTTCATAGCAAAATCAACTACGATCCCATCTCTTATAATAATAATCTTAGAATCCTGTCCTCCTATTTCTATTATCGTCTGGACATTTGGATTAAATTGTAACCCTGCAGTAGCATGAGCAGTAATTTCATTTTTTATTATATCTGCTCCTACAACTGCTCCTATAAGGAACCTTGCACTACCTGTTACTCCAACCCCGTCTATTTTAAGTCCTCCTCCAAATTCCGCTTTAATCCCTAGAAAACCGTCTTTTACAGCCCTTATAGGGTCCCCACCAGTTCTAAGATAAAGACCTGTTAATAGTTTCTCTTCCTCGTCAATTATAACTATATCTGTGCTTACAGAACCAACATCTATTCCAAGGTAATTCAACCTGCTAGCCTCCATCTTTTTCTTGCCTTTAACATATCGATAAACGCCTCTATACGCGTAGTTATTCCTGCTATCCCAGCCTGTTCATCTATTGAAAGGGTAAGGACTGGTATATTGTAATCTCTGCTTACCTTTCCTAAAACTCCTTCTGCGACTATTTCTGGCATACAGGTAAATGGCAAAAGATGGATAACTCCATCAAAGTTTTCCTCTGCAAACTCTATAGTGTGCGCTATAGTACGCTGTCCTTCTCCACCTACTGAACGTTTAATATATGGAAGAGCAATTTTTACCCTTTCTTCTAACTTTTTATTTTTCATTAATGGTATATAGATACGTATTATATCTTCAATATAAAAGGCATTTTCAGCCCATACCCCCATTTCCCCCAATCTTCTAGCCACTTCGAAATTAGTAAAATGGTCTAATACTACATAAAATTCTCCTACTATCCCTATCTTTACGAGGCTACCAAGCTCTTCTTTTGGAATTTCTCCTATCCTTTCTTTATATTGCTCTATGACTTCTTCTACTTCTATTATACTTTTAGCTTTTTCTAGAGCCTGATGAGTATCCTTAATAATATTATCTACTCTTCCTTTCTTCTTCTCTAGCGGTCTAACCCTTCTTGAAATGCGTTCTATCTCATCAATAGCTAATATCTTTTCCCATGCAACTCTTAAAACATTAATTGCATAGAATATACTGTTCCCTCTTATAAGTCTTCTTATATTCTTTAAAAGATTGATCCAACCAGTAGATAGGTCTAAAGTAATCCAATCTGCCTTATACCCAATATTCTTTAATATTCTTCTTTGTACTTCCGCATAATAACCAAAACGGCATGGACCTATTCCACCCAGCATTAAAATGGTATCTGCCCCGTTCTCAATTGCCTCGATGTAGTTCCCTAGAGTGATTTTTAACGGTAGACAAGCGAATTCTGGAGCATACTGGACTCCTATAGAAAGAGTCTTATTGGTTGTTGGAGGGGGAGGAATTACCTTATGACCTAGGTCTTCTAGCAATGATTTGATAGCTATTCCTGCATCACCAAACGGGGGATAAGTAATCTTCATTTCTACTTCTCCTTGTAAGCATATCTACAAATGCTTCTAATCTAGTAAGAAGTCCTACATCACTAGAATGCTCATCTACAGTAATAGTTATCTCAGGAAAACTTAGGGGCTTTACTAGGTCCTCCTCTATCAGTTCTCTTACAAGAGAATCAGGCCCACAGCCAAAGGCTACAACCACAATGATTCCATCTACAAGCTTTTGGCGGATAAAGTATCTTGCAGTTCCGTATAATTCTCTACCAAATGTCCAAAAAAGTCTTTTAGGGAGGGCATTTGCTTCTTTTAAGACTGTCTTCCAGCCTAAAGATTCCATAGTCAATGTCTTTACTCCTAATTTATTTAAGGTCTCAATCATCCCCCCACTTATATATTCATCATAGATTTCGTAGCAGTGTCCAACAATTCCTATATTAGTTTTAGATTCAATGCTCCTTAGAGATTTCTTTTCTAATATTTCAATAGGTAAGATACCTTTTTTTAACTGTTCATCATACTCTTTAAGAGCATTCAATCCATTTAGATATGCACTGAGAATCTTAGCCTTATTATTGGTAAATAACTTACCCAAATCAAGGAAGCTCTTAATAAATCCTGTATGAGAGTTCCTTTTGTCAATCAGATGGTCGATGATAGGTGGGATATCTGAAAATGTCGTTCTTATCATATCTGGCAGTCCTATAAATTTAGGGCACATATAAGTGTGATATTCTAATCCTACTATACGAGGGATATAGATAAAGTCTACCTTATCTTTAAGCTCTAATACATGTCCATATGCTAATTTTATTGGAAGACATGCTTCACTCACCGATTCCTTTATAGAAACATCCATAATCTCCTTGTTAGTAATAGAAGAAGGTATGACATCTATTCCAAGAGACTCAAAGAAAGCCTTCCACATTGGATAGAATCTGTAGAAGAGAAGTACTCTAGGTATTCCTATTTTCATGGCAATAGTTCCTTTGCCTGAGCTGTCCCAGAAGTCTCTCCTGTATTAAATAATTGGGTTACAAATTTTGTAATTTCTTCTCTGTCAGGAATCCAGTAGCCTCTGCCAAGGTTTCCTGGTAGGGTAGCAGTCTTTATTTGGATATTACCTTTCTCTCTAGCCATAAACATACCTAATGATACTATTTCTGAGATGGGAAGGTTTGTTTGTATATACCTAGATGCCTCCTGGACTATAGTGGGCAACTTTATCATATTCCCTGGCTTTAATACCTCACCCACAAGAGCATGGAGAAAATTTTGTTGTCTCTCTATCCTACCTAAATCTCCCATAGCATCGTGTCTAAATCTTATATATCCTTCCGCCTGTTCTCCATTTAATCTTTGCTGACCTTTCTTTAAATTTATATTAAGCTTAGCCCAACTGTCCCTATATTTCATATCTTTCTCTACGTATATATTTATTCCGCCTAACATATCAATAATTTTCTTAAAACCTTCTGGGTCAATGAGGGCATAATAATCAATGTTTACTCTTAGGAGGTCTTTAATTGTATTTAATGTTAAAGATACACCCCCTATATGGTAAGCCGCATTTATCTTGTTCTCTCCGTAATTAGGAATATTTACCAGGGTATCTCTTGGGATAGAGATACCCGTTATCTTCTTTGTATTACAGTCTATGTAAAATACTATAATACTATCCGTCCTTCCAGTTTCCATCCTTCTGCCTTTATTGTCATAATCGTAGTCTTTCCCTAAGAGGACGATATTAAAAGAAGGTGGGCCATAGAACATCTTCTGGGTAAAACTGACTATATGAGAGGGATGGATTAATACATCCTCTATAGTCCCTCCACTTTTATAGAAGAGGAATAACCACCCCCCTACCAAGATACTTAATACTAAAGCTGATAATACTCCTATAATAATAAATATTTTTCTTTTTGTCATATCTATTTTTAGCCTTCTGCCTCTTTCTCCTTCTTACTTGATGCTACTATCTCTTCTGTGGTCTTGGCAGGTACTATGTCATAGTGAGATAGTTCTATCCTATATCTTCCTCTACCCTGTGTTATAGACTTCAAGTCAATTGAGTATCTTAATATTTCTGCCATAGGAACGTGAGCCTTTATAATTTGGAATTTACCCTGTGGCTCCATACCTATAATCTTTGCCCTCTTACTGTTTAGGTCTGCGATACAGTCCCCCATAAATTCTTCTGGGACTGTGACTTCTAGATACATAACGGGTTCAAGGATGACTGGATTTGCCTCTCCTACAGCACCTTTTAAAGCCATAGAACCAGCTATTTTAAATGCCATATCTGAAGAGTCTACAGGATGATAAGACCCATCCACTAGGGATACTCTTATATCAACTAACGAGTAACCTGCTACGACTCCTTCTTCCATTGCTTCTTTTATTCCCTTTTCTACAGAAGGGATATAATTCCTTGGTATTGCTCCACCAAATACCTTATCTATAAACTCATAGCCTCCACCTCTAGGTAACGGCTCAATTTCAATCCAACAATCTCCATACTGACCTCTACCACCTGTTTGACGTTTATATTTGCCTTGTTTCTTCACTTTGGTAGTGATAGTTTCCCTGTATGGAATCTTAGGTAGAGATGTCTCTACATCTACTCCAAATTTCCTCTTTAACCTTTCTAGGATAACTTCTATATGTAGGTCACCAAGCCCTGAGACTATAGTCTGATGAGTCTCTGTATTATAATAACTTGTAAAGGTAGGGTCTTCCTCTTGAAGCCTGCTAAGAGCATTATTGAGTTTTTCTTCATCTCCTTTTGTTTTAGGAGCAACAGCAACTGAATACTGAGGTTGAGGAAATTTTATGGGGGCATATCTTATCTGGTATGATTTATCACATAAGGTATCAGACGTACCAAGTGATTGTAGCTTTGCGACTACTCCAATATCTCCTGCCACTACTTCTCCAGTTGGTTCTTGAGTTTTCCCTTTTGGATAAGATAGGTGTCCTAACCTCTCCTCTACCCCTTTCCCTATGTTTAATAGAGAAGAATCTGCTCTGACTATTCCAGAGTATACTTTAAATAGTGCTAATTTCCCAACAAATGGGTCTGCTGTAGTCTTAAAGACAAATATAGAAGAAGGTTTGTGTGGTTCTATACTAACAGTAGAAATATTACCATCTTCACTTAATACTTTTATCTTGCCCTCTTCTGGAGATGGGAGAAAGTCTTTGATTGCATCTAAAAGATGTGAAACCCCTATATTTTTAATAGCTGAACCGCATAATACTGGGAATATTTTCCCTTCCTTTATCGCCTTCTTCATACTGTTTAGAAGCTCTTCATCATTGAGAGATTCTCCCTCTAGGTATTTTTGCAAGAGTTCGTCATCAGTTTCTACTACAGACTCTATAAGATGTTCTCTTAGTTCATTTAGGGTCTCCTCATACTCAGTAGGAACACTTACTTCTTGATAATTTCCATTTCCACTAAACTTCAATGCCTTTTTAGCTAATATATCTATAATACCTGTGAATTGGGACTGCTCTCCTATCGGAAACTGAAGAGCAAATATCTTTTCAGAAAGTTTCTCTCTCAGTTCATTATAGACTTTTGTAAAACTTGCCCCTTCTCTATCTAATCTGTTCAGGAATATCAATCTTGGTTTCTGGGAACTTTCCAACATTTCCCAAAGGGCTTCGGTGTTTACTTGTACGCCAGAACTTGCACAGACTAAAATTACTGCTCCCTCTGCAACTTTAAGTCCAGAAAATACTTCTCCTATAAAGTCAGAATATCCAGGAGTATCTATTACATTAATCTTATAATCTTTCCATGGAACAGGGAGGACTTTTAATAGAATAGTAGTCTTTCTTTTTATCTCTTCAGGTTCATAATCTACATTACTGTTTCCAGCATCTACACTACCGAGACGGTCTACTAGTTTTGTATTAAAAAGTATAGCATCTGCCAGAGAAGTCTTACCTACGCCACCATGAGAAAGCAGGACTACATTTCTAATCTTACTCAGTTCCAACTTCATTTATGTCCCTCCATATCAATAGTCATAAATTTTTGAATAAGCAAGCATATCCCTATAAATAATAACACATCTCCTATGCTAAATATAGCCGGTCTTATATATGGTGGAGGAATGAAAAATACATCTCCTAGAAATTTAAGACGGGTTGAGTCTGTCATAGGGATATATCTCCCATACCACCCCTTATCAAATAGGGGACCAAGTTCATTTATTATCCCTGTCTTTACTAAAGCCCTGTGAGATACTGGCATCCTTCCACCATTTAGTGCTATTACTATAAAGTTTAATATAACTCCACTAAGTATAAGTTTAAAGGAGTATGTATTAATATTCATAGTTAATCCATATATTAATATAACATAAGCCAAGATAAGTATCCATTCCCCATAACTGATAAACCATTGATTTCCTCTCTGAGCCTGGGTATACACTATAAATTGTAAAACAAATGAGAAGATAATGCTCCATATACCTTTTATCTTGAGATTTAAAAAACCTCTTATAGAGCCCCTTCTTAACCATCCTACTAAAATAGATATGACAAATACATCAACACCCATCTCTCGTTACCTCAACTGTTAATATTATTTTCTCTAAAGCTATCCTTGCTATATATACTAGAGTTTTTCTCTATAACTTTAATGAGAGCCTGTACAACCATAGGGTCAAGCTGGTTTCCACTGGCCCTTAAAATTTCCTCTTTTGCCTCTTCAATATTTTTCCGTCTAGAGTATGGTCTATCTGTAGTAATAGCATCAAACGTATCTGCACATGCTATTATACGACTTTCTAACGGAATTTCATTAGATTTTAATCTCTCAGGATATCCATCCCCATTGTATCTCTCATGGTGATATCTTATCCATTTTGGGACCTCTTTAAATCTAGAAACTTCCTTTGATATGTCTTCTCCTGTTTCGGGATGTTTATAGATAAGTTGCCACTCTTCTTGTGTAAGAGGTCTTGAGTTGTTTAGAATACTTATTGGTAATCCTATTTTACCAAGGTCATGTAATAATGCTGCGTTTCTAATCTTTTCTATCCTCGCTTCACTTAGCCCTAGTTCTCTTGCTATATCCTCTGAGATTTGAGCTACTCTTAGGGAATGACTACTAGTATAATTGTCAAATATTCCTAAGAGTTTTATTAGAGTAGAAATCGCCTGATCATAGGTCTTATTCAATTCTCCAGTAAGGATAAATAAATATCTTGCAATAAATATAGGAACCATATAAATTATTATTATTATTGGTCCTAAGAATTTATAACTCTGGGCTATAAGTACTGCCAAGACAAAGTGTAGTAGATATGTAATTATAGAGATATTAGAGACATAATATATCCATGTATTTACTATAGGTCTTCCTTTATCAATTGCAATTACTATACTTAGAAGAGTTACATTGACTAGCCAGTATACTATTGCTGGAGCCAGAGAAATTAAGAGATAATACCAACCAAAGGGTATCCTGGGACCATTTAGTACTTCAAATAATAGACCAGAGATGGCTCCACAGATTATTAGTGTTGCTCTATTAAATATAAAATGTCTTGGTGGATGGAGTTTAAAATTAATTTCCTCTGGGCTTATAGAGGCTAAACCAGTCATCAATATGCCAAAAGGAGCTCCAAATAATAGTATTCCTGCATAAGAGATGACAAACCCCATAGAAATAGCCATCTGCTGTCCAGGAATTTCTACTGGAAAAGCCTCCAATATCAAACCCAAAGCTAAAAACATTAATAAATCGCTTAGCCTTGCCCTAAATGGATATATATTAAATACATAAATAGTAAGTATTATAGCTAGTCCAATTAGAGTATATAGAAAAGACCTTAAGGAGATTTTCATGATTGAATCTCTATAAGTCCATATCCCCCTTCTTTTCTTACATATACAACATTAACTTCTGATGTCTCTGCATTTATAAATATAAAGAAATCGTGTCCTAAGAGCTCCATCTGTAGGAGTGCTTCTTCGATAGGCATAGGAGAGATATTAAGTTTTTTTCTCCTTACTATTCTATCAGAAAGTTCTCCTTCAAACGTTTCTTCACTTTCTTCTGAAGAGGCTCCTTCCTGTCCTATCGTCTCCTCTTCTTTAGTATTTCTCCATCTTTCTATAAGCTTTCCTTTGAATGTTTTTATCCTTCGTTCTAGTTTATCTACTACTAGATCTGTAGATGCGTACATATCAGGCGAAGCTTCCTGTGCTCTTATTATCTTTCCATTTATCCATGTTGTTGCTTCTACTTTATGAGAGTTTCCAGAGGTCTTGCTATTCTGGGTACTAAGTACTACTTGAATCTCTGATATGCGGTCAGAAAAACGACTTATCTTCATTAGTTTCTTCTTTATATAATTTTCAAGCGCCTCAGTTACAACTACATTTCTTCCTTTTATTACTATGTTCATAATCTTTCAACCTCCTTAAAATAGAAACTTGCTTCAAAATACCATACAGGAGAACTTTTATCAAGCTAATTCAAGCACATAATCTTTTAATGTTTCCTCTAATGCCAATTCATACTTCATTCCTTCTAGAGTTTTCTTTAAGAGTTCTTCTTCTTCCTGAGTTAGATTTTCTCCTATAATGTACATAGATACCCCCTCTTTACCAGAAAAACTTCTAGCAATAATTCTAGACTTTCCTCCCATATATCCCATAAGTCTGCACACCTCACAGGGATTCTCTTTTGGAAGGCATATATTAGTTGGACTCTTGTGGGTAATTCCGGTAATTTCTAAAAATTTTCTTCTTAGTTGCCCTCGGAATGCACTTGTGGTCATTTTTTGGCCAAGTGTTACTTTGTAATAAACTCTTCTTTCAAATGGACCTAAGTTTCTATAGCATCTACTCCAACTTATCCAATTCCTTTTTATATGGCTCAATATAGACTGCACTAATCTTATTAGGTAAGGATTATAAAATTCCTCTTCTTTAAAGAGGTCTTTAAATTTGTCTTTTACAGGTTCAGGAACATTGTTCGTTACTATTACGATCTGATTGTATCCGAAGCCTTGTGATGTATTTGCTCCTATCCCTGTATTCTGAAGTGATTTAAGAGCAGCAAGGTAGATATCTAGGTCTTTATCATCTATATTAAGAGTAAAGTAAATATTGTTTCTGAAGAATTCTTGTCCTTTTATTTTTATAAACTTAGGTTCTTCTGGAGTAATCCCGTCACTAGTTCTAGGAGGGTCTATTCTTCTATCTAGAGGTAATGCAAATCTCAGAGCTTCTGAAAAGATTTGAGTAGTTAATATTATACTTGGTATATAAGGTTTATTTCTAAAATCTTTTACTTGAGCACCTGTCCCATACCCTATATGGCAAGGGTTCTTGAATTTTATTATGCAGTGAAGTTCCATCGTATTCACCTCCGAAACAGAAAATAGAATTACTTCTAAAATTATAACATATCATTTTCTTGATTTCTATTATGGTGTCAGCTACCCACGGCTAAAGCCGATGGGCTTCCTGCGGTATTCTCTGTGAATTTAACTACAGGGTTTCCTTTTTTTCTCCTTTCTTCTCTTCTAAGGCACTTTTCAAATCAGAATAACCAAATACTGCCAATATTAGCCCTAATATTATAAGAAGAAGAGGTATTAAAGCCATAAGTCCTTTTATAAAATAACTCCACCAAGCTATTATTCCCCAGATCCCAAGAATTAAGCATACTATTCCGCCTAGAATAATCAAAATCTTACTCACTTATAGTTCACCTCCATTTTTTAAGATTATACTAATTATAATAAATTTTAACACAATTTCCAAGAAACTTGCCCTTGTGTGTAATTCTTGTCGGTAACATTAAAAGGTAAAGGATAGGTAAAGGTAGAGGAAAAAGACGTGATGAATAATGCGTAACGCGTGATGAGTGATGAGAAAAACTTATTTTTTTATCTGTTACCCATTACTCGTTACACATTCTTTGTCACCGCGAGCGAACGTAGTGAGCGTGGCGGTCTTCCCATAACTGTAGGGGCAGGGCTTGACCCTGCCCCTTTTATTATTTTGGGCAACCACAAGGGTTGCCCCTACAATATTATTTTTCGTGGAAATAGAGATTGCTTCGCACTCTTCGAGTGCTCGCAATGAGAGGGGGCGTCCTCGCAATGGCTTTTTCCCTTTATTTTAAATTACCACGCAAAAAGTTGAAGAGTCCCCAGACTATTGACAGGAGTGGCAAAAGATGTTAGTATATTGAGCTGTGATTGGAGGTGATTAATGCCTACTATAAATCAACTAGTTAGATATGGAAGAGAGAAAGTAAAAAGTAAGACTAAGGCTCCTGCGCTTCAGGGATGTCCTCAGAGACGTGGGGTATGTATAAGGGTAGGTACTATGACCCCGAAGAAGCCGAATTCGGCTTTGAGAAAGATTGCAAGGGTAAGACTTACTAATGGAATGGAAGTGACAGTATATATCCCTGGCATTGGACATAATCTCCAAGAGCACTCAGTAGTCCTTATCCGTGGGGGCAGGGTAAAAGACCTACCAGGTATTCGTTATCATATAATAAGAGGGACTCTTGATGCTGCAGGTGTAGAAAATAGAAAACAGGGACGTTCCAAGTATGGAGCTAAAAAACCAAAATCATAGGAGGGTTGTAGATGCCGCGTAAAGGGCCTGTGCCCAAAAGAGAGATTTCTCCAGATTTAATATATAACAGTGAGGTAGTGGCTAAATTTGTAAATAAAGTAATGTCTGAGGGGAAAAAGACAATAGCAGAAAAGATAGTCTATACAGCGTTAAAGAGCCTGGAAGAGAAGATAGGGAAATCAGGTTCAGAAGTTTTAGAGCAGGCCATAGAGAATGTTAGACCTTTAGTAGCAGTAAGACCTAGAAGAGTAGGAGGCGCTACTTATCAGGTTCCGGTAGAGGTGGACCTTGTAAAGGGACGTTCCTTGGCTATAAGGTGGATTATTGATGCATTTCGTAACCGTGGTGGTAAAAGTGCAGTAGAAAAATTAACAGCTGAACTTATGGATGCATATAACAAGGTAGGTACAGCTATAAAGAAGAGAGAAGATACCCACAAGATGGCTGAGGCAAACAGGGCATTTTCTCATTATCGTTGGTAGGTGAAGATTTTGGAAGAGAAAGTTTTATTGAAGAAAACAAGAAATATTGGAATAGTTGCCCATATAGATGCAGGTAAAACTACAACTACAGAAAGGATACTATTCTATACAGGAAGGGTTTATAAAATAGGTGAAGTTGATGAAGGCTCTGCTACTATGGATTGGATGGTCCAAGAAAAGGAGCGAGGTATTACTATTACCTCTGCTGTAACTACGTGTTTTTGGCGTGACCATCGGATTAATATAATTGATACACCCGGGCACGTGGATTTTACAGCTGAGGTAGAAAGAGCCCTTAGAGTACTTGATGGTATAGTTGCAGTCTTCTGTGGGGTTGCTGGAGTTCAGCCTCAATCTGAAACCGTATGGAGACAGGCTTCTAGATATAAGGTCCCTAGGATAGCCTATGTTAATAAGATGGACCGTGCAGGAGCTAATTTCTTACGTGCAGTCAATATGATGAGAGAGAATCTCAATGCTAACGCTGTTCCTGTCCAGATTCCTATTGTGGAAGAGGAAGGTTTTGTTGGAATAATAGACCTTATAAAGTTAAAGGCTATCTTTTATAGAGATGAGCTTGGGGTAGAGATGGAAGTTACAGATATTCCCAATGAGATGTTAGGGACTGCATTAAGGCAGAGAGAACTACTTTTAGAGAGTCTAGCTGAACTAGACGATAATATTATGGGAAAGTATCTAGAAGGAATAGAGATATCTGAAGACGAAATTATGTCTGCCATAAGGAAGCATACCATTGAGAATAATATAGTTCCGGTTTTATGTGGTTCTTCTTACAAAAATAAAGGAGTGCAGTCACTTTTAGATGCTATTGTAGACTTTTTACCCAGTCCCATTGATATCCCTCCTGTAAGAGGGATAAATCCATCTACTGGTGAAGCAGAAAGAGAGATATCTTTCGATGCACCTCTTTCTGCTTTGGCATTTAAGATAACGGCTGACCCGTATGTAGGGAAGCTTACTTATGTAAGGGTTTATTCTGGGAAACTAATTCCTGGGACTTATGTATACAATGTAAATAAAAACAAAAAAGAGCGTATCTCTAGAATTCTAAGAATGCATGCCAATAAGAGGGAAGATATAGAGATCCTTGGGGCAGGAGATTTGGGAGCTGTAGTTGGTTTAAAGGATACTACTACTGGAGAGACTCTATGCAATGAGAAATTTCCAATACTCCTTGAATCTATACATTTCCCAGAACCAGTGATATC
>Ga0315282_10002889_pt1 | contig 31134 bp, 26 predicted proteins | sample YL17G07_20_MG_FD_203693 | JGI IMG/M metagenome (GOLD analysis project Ga0315282, IMG submission 203693) | Sediment microbial communities from Yellowstone Lake, YNP, Wyoming, USA - YL17G07_20 | ecosystem: Environmental > Aquatic > Freshwater > Lake > Sediment | place: USA: Wyoming | collected... | reverse complement strand
TGGGGACAGTCTGGAAATAGCTTTTTGAGGTGGGTTGCTGCAAGAATAAATAGTAAAACCAGGTAGTTACAAGATGGCGTCCCCAACCGGATTTGAACCGGTGTCGCCGGCGTGAAAGGCCGGTAACAGACATTTACCCACCATTACCCGCCTGTCTTAAATCACCTTAATTTCACAGCTAAAATAGCTTTCACTTTTCCCTTGACTTCCCTATTTTTACCCCTATATTGGTTTCAGGTGTTGGGAATAGTGTTGGGAACTTGCAGGGAACAGGAGGCTGCCATGCCGAATAAGGTTGAACGGGTAAAGACCAACTATCCGGGTGTCTATTACATCATGGGGAAAGCCTCAGATGGCAGGCCAGAGAGGATCTATTACATCATGTACCGCAAGGCCGGAAAGCTGATTGAAGAACCGGCCGGGCGGCAATTCAAGGATGATATGACCCCGGCCAGGGCCTCCCACATCAGAGCGGAGAGGGTAGAGGGGAAAAGCCTTCCCCGAAAAGAGGCCAGGGTAGCAGCTGCCGCTATCAAATGGACAGTTGACCGGCTGTGGCAAGAATATGTCCATGATAAACCAGCCACCAAGGGATGGACGGTTGACCGCTATCGGTATGAAAAATACCTCAAGGCCAGTTTGGGAAATAAAGAACCTCACAGCATTGTGCAGATGGATACGCACCGGTTGCGCATCAACCTATCAAAAACCCTGGCCCCACAGACAGTCAAGCACCTACTGCGCCTACTGGCGAGAATCATTAATTTTGGCTTGAAAAAAGGACTGTGCCCCGGCCTGAGATTCAAAATTGAAATGCCCCGGGTGAATAATTTACGAACTGAGGATTTAAGCCCGCAGCAGCTAACCGATTTACTCGAAGCCATAGATCAAGAACCGGACGTTCAGGCCGCCAATTTTATGCGCTTGGCCTTGTGCACCGGGCTGAGGAGGGGGGAAATTTTTAAGCTGCAATGGCAAGACATTGACTTCGACCGGAATTTTATTAATCTCCGCCAGCCCAAGGGCGGCAAAAATTTGGTCATTCCTCTGAATCAGATGGCCCGAGAGCTCTTAGAGAATCACCCGAGAACCGACTCTCCTTTCATTTTCGCCGGCCGTGGTGGGCGGCAAAGAACCCGATACCCAAAGCGGATTGATGCTATTCGAGAGAAAGCAGGACTCCCCCCAGACTTTCGGCCCTGTCATGGTTTGAGACATTTTTTCGCTTCTCAATTAGCCTCATCGGGGAAAGTTGATATGTATGTCCTGCAACAACTTTTGGGCCACAAATCCGCCAGCATGACCGCCAGATATTGCCACCTGCGAGACCAAGCCCTACGCAGCGCCTCAGACTTGGCGGGTGACTTGATAAACAAAGCAGTTGTGAATGGGAATGGAAGTTTGAAGATAGTCAAAGACTAAGCGGCTATCCGGCCCGGCAGGGCCTATAGATAGAAGGCCGGTCTAACAAATCTGGGCCCACCCTAAACTCACAACCCAATACGGAGGATTTATGGCAGTTACTTTTCAGAACGAAATTCCGGTAATGGAAGGAATCGCCAAAATTAAAGCTTTTGCCGATGCGATGGTGTTCATTGTGCATCCTACTCATCAGGCAGATATACCTTTACCTGACACCATTTCAACTCTTGCACACTCCATCATCGATGAAATTAACTGCATCGAGGAGGCCATTTATCCTGAAAATGTTGCTGGCCTGGAAGATGAAAGTCATGATGAATTTAGGAAGGCTAAGGACTTAGCGTCGGCTGGCCCAGCCCAGCCAGGAATATGAAATGAAAAGTTTCCGGGGATAGGGGCCGGCTGATCCCCGGCGCCGACACGGTGGCGATCCTGGGCCACCTTCCCCGGAACCCCACCAGGACCACGACAGGAGGCGGAACACTTGCCAGACGCTTCATCCCCACAACAACAAGATACTATCTCTCTGCTCAGACAATCTATTAAAGGTCTTAGTAAATATGCAAAGTTAACCCCCGATGAGTTCGATCATTTAGAAGAAAATGATCGGCTTAAATATTATAAGAGAGTAGAAGAACACATTAAGACCATTGCTGAAGCTATTCGCAGGGGGCTTTTTGGGCACCCTTTGGTCTCTAATTTTGTTCATCTTTATAAAGTGCGTGGAAATAAAAAGGTTTTACGCAAGATAAAACGAGGTTTGGAGAAGGATGTTAATCGGCCTCTTAAAGATAAAGATATTAAGTTTAAGCTTTATCTTGATAAAATTGAAGAATATCAGAACGCTGGTAAAACATGGAAGGAGATACGCCGAATTTTGATGAAGAGGAAGATCATCGGAAATATCACATTGGAAGCCCTTCGGAAAAAGGTCGCAAAATTTGCCCCCCACCTATTGCGCAATACAGGATTTTTAATTACAAACGACATGCTGCATTTAATTACTGATGACATTCGCAATAGAATGAAAGAGCTTTGGCGAGAGCTTTATGCCAGCGGAAGGAAGTCTCAATATCGGCAGGAAGTGAAGAAATTATTCGAAAGCCAAGGAGGTGATTGATCTTACCGTTACTTTCCTTCATCCCAGCTTTTTAAATCAACTTCCTCCACCATTTTCCTTCCTATCCGGACATCATAAAAACTCTTTCGCCCTTTAAGCACAACGCTCTCCCGCTTTAATCCAAGATAACCATTTTTGGCAAATAATTATGCTCCTTAAATTCTGTGGTAAGCCTATGTAAACCTAAGCAGTCAGGGAGGCTTTATGGAAACTGAGCGTTATGTGACGGATGTGGAGGCGGCAGAAATCCTTGCAGTTTCACCCCAAACCCTTAGAAATTATCGTTGTTTAGGACAAGGACCCGCCTACTCCAAACGAGGAAGGATGGTCCGTTATCGCGTGGCGGATCTCCTTACCTATATGGCTGCTGGGCGCATTAACCCCGAGGGCCGGGAAGCAATGTCAAACCGCCACGATTGATAGCAGAGACGGCCATGGCCAGCAAGACAAAGAATAACCCTTCTGGCGGCTACACCCCGCCATCTGATGCCGCAGTAGAACAGGCAACAATCGGCGCCATCCTGGTGCGGCCCGAAGTCCTCAACCGGGTTGCCGAACTCCTGGAACCGGAAGACTTCTATCAGGTGGCCAATGGCCGCATCTTCCACGCCATGATGGATCTCTATGGCGCCGAATTACCCGTGGATTTGGTCACCGTCACCCAATATCTTAAAGATCGTGGCCAATTAGAGGGGTGTGGCGGGCCAGTATATTTGACCAGCCTTAGTGAGGCGGTTGGATTTGCGACGAACGCCGTTTATTATGCCCAGCAGGTATGGAAGAAATCCCAAATTCGGAAGGTCCAGGCGAAAGCCAAACAAATCCTGGCTAAAAATCCTAATGGGAACCTGGAAGAATTTCTTACCTGGGCTGAATCGCAGATCTTTGAAGTCACCCAACCAGGTCTTAATAGAGCAAACTCCTTCCCGCCTCTGAACGGCACCGAAACCCCGGTTTCCGAACTACTTAAAAACCCGCCCCCGCCCCTTGATTATCTCTTTAACGAAGTCCTGCCGGCCGGAATCGTCGGAGAACTTATAGCCATGGGAGGCACCGGCAAGGGTCATCTTATAATCGGGATAGGCTTCTCTCTGGCCACCGGCAAAAACATTGGTCCCCTGCATCCGGTCAGAAAGTTCAAGGTGCTGTACCTATCCGGTGAGGATGGTAAAGAGGAGATAGAGCGTCGAGTCCATTCCGCAGTCAAGGCGCTCTGGCCAAATGAATCACATCCATCGGAAGTCGACAACTTCATGCCACGGTCGGTCGTGGGCAAGCTCGGCCCTCTGATGCAGTATGATAGATCCGGGAACCCGGTTACTGCCCCCGCTTACGACTGGCTTTGCAAATCCTTGGCAAACCTCCCGGACGTGGAGGTCCTGATCATAGACCCGAAATCAAAATTTTTCGGGTTGGATGAAAATAGCAATACAGATTGCGCCGCCTGGATCAATTGCCTTGAATCTCTCGTGGCCCGATTTAATATCACTATCCTTTTCGCTCATCACGAGAGCAAAGCTAAGGCAGGTAGCATGGAACAGAATAGTAGCCGGGGCGGGTCCGCCATTCCTGATGGCTGCCGCTGGGTTGCCAACATCAAGTCGATGGACTCCACAACGGCGAAGACATTCCAGGTGACCGACCCCCGCAACTTCGTGATGCTGGACGTCACTAAATCCAACTATGCGCCAAAGCTCCCGGCCCCAATATATTTCCGGCGGGTTGAAGGTGGGGCACTCACTTACGTTGAGTTGGGCGCCGACCGAGTCTGGGGGATCGCTGAGAAGCTAATGAACCTCCTATCCGAAGAAGAGGTGAGTGGCCGCCATTTCTCACGGCGGGACCTGCTTTATGATGAGGAGGCGAAGCACATCACTGACGGCCTCAAGAAGGCGGTACAGGGCTTCAACCGTGTTCGGGATATTAACTTAGCGGTGGACCATCTGCTAAAGGCAGGCTGGCTGAAAGAGGACCAAGTGAAGATGTCGAAGACCGGACCCCCAAAAACAATCTTGCGGGTGATCGCGACCGCGGATTAAGGCGCTTTTAATTTGCTAACTCGCTAATTTGCTTTAATTCGCTATTTTTAGAAAAAAGCAGATTTAACTATATGAAATCATTAAATAACAAAGAATTGCTAATTTGCTTTTTTTGAACCCCGAAAAGCATATTTCAAAAAGTGCTTAACATGCCAGAATCATTAGGAAAGAAATCTGCTGTTTTTTTACCCCTAAAGGGGGGGATATTCCGTCAGCAGATTAGCCTGACGGGAATACCCCCTACCCATTTTAGGGGCCGCCGGAACTTACCGGAATGGAGGACGAGACATTGGATAAGGCCCGGGTATTCGATTATGTTGACCCCACACCGGTTCTTGTGCATGCGGCTAAGAGCAGGCAAAGAGTTTACGGCGGCATCAACCCTGAGAAGGAGGAGGCTTAGGAGGGTAACCATGGGGGATTGCTTTTTTGTCCCCCCTCCGAAAATGGTTTATCCCCCCTCCGAAATGATTCAATATTTCGCACTATCTTTGCGAGCACAGTTTTTTTATAAGTAGGCCAAAATCCTTTTATATCCGGTTTCGCCCCTGGCAATTAGGATAAAAAACCTAGGGGAAGTATAAAATTCGATGAATCATGAATTTTGGCTTTGACCCGAGTCAAATCTGACAAAATAATTAATTATCATTTAATTATTTTCCTCTTTTTTAGGGTTGGCCCCACAAAGACCCTTGGAATGCGCGTCTTAAAACCTTCTTTTCGGCCTTAAATCAGCCGCCTAAACTCCCTAAAAAAGTGCAACCGATTATTTTTACCCGTGGCATAATATTTTCAATGAATCACTTGGAAATTTACCTCAGAGAATTATCCGAAATCCGCTCTTCCGGTGCGGCCGTCAAGGAGACCAGCTATTACACTTGCCTGGCTAACCTGCTGAACGAGATCGGCAAGACCCTTAAGCCGAGGGTCAGGTGCATCATTAACCTGCAAAACCAGGGCGCCGGCCTGCCCGACGGCGGGTTCTTCACCCAGGACCAGTTCCAGAAATTCACCGATGCCGCGCCTCTGACCGGTCAGACCCCGGCCCGTGGGGTGATGGAAGTCAAATCCACCCATGACGATGCCTGGGTCACCGCGGACGGGAAGCAGGTAACCGGATATTGGGGCCGCTACCGGCAAGTCTTGGTGACCAATTACCGCGATTTCGTCCTGGTGGGCCAGGACCTTTCCGGCCAACCAGTGAAGCTTGAAACCTTCCGCCTGGCGGAAAGTGAGGCCGCCTTTTGGGACGCGACCGCACATCCACGGCGGACAACCCAGGAGCACGGCGAACGCTTCACCGAATACCTCAAGCGGGTGCTGCTCCACGCCGCCCCCTTGACCGGCCCCCAGGACGTGGCCTGGTTCCTGGCTTCCTACGCCCGGGACGCCAAGGCCCGCCTTGAAGGTAAGGATCTGCCGGCCTTGGCCGGGCTTAGGAATGCCCTGGAAGAAGCCCTGGGGCTCAAATTCGAGGGGGATAAGGGTGATCACTTCTTCCGGTCAACCCTGGTGCAGACCCTTTTTTATGGCGTGTTCGCCGCCTGGGTCCTGTGGCACAAAAAGAATCCTCTACCGGACCCCAAGAAGCTTTTCGACTGGCGCCTGACCCCCTGGTATCTCCGCGTCCCCATGATCCGGGTGCTCTATGAACAGGTGGCCACCCCCACCAAGCTGGGGCCCCTGGGCTTGGAAGAGGTCTTGGATTGGACCGCCACGGTCCTAAACCGGGTGGACCGGCCCGTCTTCTTCTCCCAATTCGATGAAGGCCACGCGGTCCAGTATTTCTATGAACCCTTCCTGAAAGCCTATGACCCCGAGCTTCGCAAGGACTTGGGGATTTGGTACACCCCGCCGGAGATCGTCCGCTACATGGTGGCCAGGGTGGACGCCGTCTTGAGGCAGGAGCTTGGCATTGCCGATGGCCTGGCCGACCCCCGGGTCTATGTCCTGGACCCCTGCTGCGGCACCGGGGCCTACCTGGTAGAGGTCTTGCAACGGATTCACGCCACATTGAAGGACCGGGAAGACGCCTTGACCGTCCAGGACCTCAAGGCCGCGGCGAAGGAAAGGGTCTTTGGCTTCGAGATTCTGCCGGCGCCCTTCGTGGTGGCCCACCTACAATTGGGCCTGCTGCTCTCGAACCTGGGAGCGCCTCTCTCGGAAGAGAAGGCCGAACGGGCGGGGGTCTACCTTACCAACGCCCTGACCGGCTGGGAGCCCCCGACAGGCCCCAAGAAGCAACTCACGCTGCCAGAATTTCAGATAGAGCGGGACGCCGCCGAAGAAGTCAAGCGAGACAAGCCCATCCTGGTGATCCTGGGCAATCCCCCTTACAACGCTTTTGCCGGGGTGAGCGCCGTAGCGGAGAAGGTCTTGGTGGAGCCCTACAAGGAAGGGCTCATTTCGTCCTGGGGCATCAAGAAATTCAACCTGGATGATCTCTATGTCCGTTTCTTCGGCCTGGCGGAACGACGCATTGCCGAAAAGACCGGGAAGGGTGTGGTCTGCTACATCTCCAATTTTTCCTACCTGGGAGATCCCTCTTTTGTGGTCATGCGGCAACGGTTCTTGTCCGAGTTCGACGCCCTCTGGTTCGATTGCCTGAACGGGGACAGCCGGGAGACCGGCAAGCTCACTCCGGAGGGCAAGCCCGACCCCAGCGTCTTTTCCACGGAGTTCAACAAGGAAGGTATCAGGTTAGGCACGGCCATTGCCCTGATGGTGCGGAAGGCTTCCCGGGATGGGAAACCCGCGGTTCGCTTCCGGCAGTTTTGGGGTGTGAGCAAGAGAGCCGACCTTTTGGAAACCGTTAAGGCCCATGATTTCAATGAACAGTATCATCCCGTTACCCCGGACATGACAAATCGCTTTAGTTTCCGCCTATCAGAGGTGTCCGGTCAATATCTGAAGTGGCCGAAGCTGGTGGACCTGTGCAAAGAAACCCCCATAAGCGGACTTCAAGAAATGCGACATAGTGCTCTTATAGACATAGAACGAGATTCCTTGGCAAAAAGGATGCGGGTGTATTATGACCTTAAAGTCGATTGGGACGCGTTAAAAGCTCTGGGGACAGGCCTTACTCAAAAAGCGGGGGGGTTTGAGCCTAAGTCATGCAGAGAACGAGTCCAAAAAATAGAAGGATTTGAGGACACAAGGATAATGCGTTATGCTCTTTATCCTTTTGACCTGCGCTGGTGCTATTTTACGCCAATTCAACCTCTTTGGAATAGACCACGACCTGCACTTGTGGCCCAAAAATGGGACGGCAACAAGTTCATCATCACGCGGATGATGGCCGAAAGACCAAAAGAGCAGATTGCCATCACCATTACATCTGAATTGCCCGATTACCATTTATTGAGACCAAACGCCATAGCCATCCCCATCTATATTCGCCTTTCACATTCAGATAAAGGTAGGAAAAATTTTAATCATCCCAGTCTTCTTGAGGAAGCAAAAAGCGAGCAACCTACCCCCTCGGCCAACCTATCCCCCGCCGCCCGGTCTTACCTGGCCACCTTGGGCCTCCCGGACCCCGACGCCAACCTTGAGACTGCAGCCCTCATTTGGCTGCACGCCCTGGCCATCGGTTACGCCCCGGCCTACCTGACAGAAAACCACGACGGCATCCGGCAGGACTGGCCCCGGATCCCCTTGCCGGACACCCGTGAGGCCTTGGAGCATTCCGCCCGCCTGGGGCGGGAACTGGCCGCTCTACTGGACCCGGAAGCCCCGGTCGTGGGCGTGACGGCCGGCGCCATGCGGCTGGAAATGAAACCCCTGGCCGTGATCTCCAAAGTAGGGGGCGGGGCCTTGAACCCGGACGCCGGCGACCTGACCCTGACCGTGGGTTGGGGCCATGGCGGAAAAGACGGGGTGACCATGCCTGGCAAAGGCAAGGTAATCACTCGGGACTACACCCCGGAAGAACTGACGGCCATCCGGGAGGGGGCCGGGGCCCTGGGTCTGACCCCGGAGCAAGTCTTTGAACACCTGGGGGAAACCACTTGCGATATTTACCTGAACGAGTCGGCCTACTGGCGGAATATCCCGGAGAAGGTCTGGAACTACCACATCGGCGGCTACCAGGTCATCAAGAAGTGGCTCAGCTACCGTGAACGCGACCTCCTGGGCCGCTCCCTGACCCCCAACGAAGCCCGAGAGGTAATGAATATGGCCCGCCGCCTGGCCGCTATCGTCCTGATGGAACCAGCCCTGGACGCCAACTACCAAAAGATTAAACAAGCGCCATATCGTTGGCTATCCTCAATTAATTGTGACAGATAACAATTTTACAATAATGCCCGATTTAAAAAGCGCCTATTTAGAAGAAATACAACGGCAGGTTGCGGAGTCCACCAATAGCGCCTCAAGACTTATACAGGAACAATTGGCAAAAATTAACGAAGCAGTAAGGCAAAGTTGTATTGATATTTCAAGTGGCATTGCGAATCAACTCCAGGAAACTAATAAGTTATTTGTTGAGGGTGCCAAGCGATATAAAATTGCCGAAGATAAGGCTGCCATTATCCTGTCAAAATATAAATGGTTAGTTAGTCCAGGTCTGCCGGTGCCGATAGTTTTTGAATTAATGCAAATAGGAATCAAACCTGGAAGGCAAGATAAAGCAATTAATAAGCTTTTTTTTGATTACTTTTCTTTAAATAGTTGGCTGAATCTGGAAATAATGGCTCGTGAATGGAAAGGATTAATAAGAAAAGAGAGATTGGATATTATAAAGGATTGCATTTATATGTTGCAGCAAACTCAGGATAATAAAATAAACCAGACGAATGTTATTTTGCCTACAATAATTGCCCAAATTGAGGGAGTATGGGAGGACTATTTAAAAGGAAAGGGCGTGACTTATACTGGTGGAAAAGATAGAAAGGATAAATTTAAAAAATTCAAAAGGATAGTTATCCCTGATAAATTAGATGTTATAGCAGAAAATATTTTTTTAGATATTCTATTTCAGAAATCCTTTAAAGGAAGAAAATTGGAAAAGCCTTTCAATTTTAATAGACACAAAATCCTGCATGGCGAAAATATTCGATATGGCAGGAAAGATTATTTAATCAGAGCTTTCCTTATCTTAGATTTTTTGGCTCATTTAGTCTGATTCATGACCATTATCGGGAGGTTGCCCCCTTTAATGAAACGCCCAAGAGAGAGAAGGCCCGCCGCCTTGGAGGGAATCAATGGGTTCCATCGTTATTGAATTACAAAGAGATGCTTTAGATAGAAATGTAAAGGTATCCGACCTTCTGCGGAAAGCCCTTGTAGTGGCACGAAAGCTATCTCTTTATGAATTTCAAACCTGGATCGAAAACGAACTGGGTGGCTATAGAGGTAAAACTAAAAACGAAATACCGGAGTATCGGAATCTTTCAGGCCAAGTTTGTGGCTTCAATCCCTATCAGGGATGGGTTCCCATCATATTTAAAGAAGGAGCTCAAGAAGCCGTTTTTTCAAAACGGAAGTCTCGTCAATCGGTTGCCGAACTCGAAAGTTTAATTGAACACCAGGAAGCAGGCGAAAAACTTATTATGCCTTTCCCCCCTGAAGCCCATCACCACCTTTGCCAAGCCATAGGGTTTCAAACTCAGTTAAACCTTTTTGTTGATGAATCAGAGATCGTTCGTATCATCGAAACCGTGCGCAATATCATTTTAAATTGGGCCCTTAAACTCGAAGAAGACGGAGTCATAGGTGAAGGTCTATCCTTCTCCCCAAAGGAGAAAGAGTCGGCAAGCAAGGGACCTCAAAATATTACCAATTTTTTTGGACCCGTAGCATCCCCGCAAATTCAGCAAGGGGAAGTGCATGGAATTCAACTTTCCGTGAATTTAAGCGATCAGCTCGGGGAAATCGGGAAGTTCATAGAAAAATTCAAAGAAGCATTGCCTGCCCTCAGACTATCCAAGGACCAAACCGATGAGGCTGAGGCAGAGCTGCAAACGATAGGAGCGCAAGTAAAATCTCCTAAACCAAAACCTTCTATAATTCGTGAAGGTCTTAAATCTCTCAGGACAATCTTAGAAGGTGCAGGTGGAGCAGTTGCCGGAAAACTACTCGGAGAACTTATTAAGATAATTATGTGATAGTTTGTCGAGGCGGGTGATTAATCGCCTTGGTTTCGGGGCACCAGATATAAGGGTAAACGCTTCTTCTGGTCTTTCTTCGACGGAGAATTTTGTTCCTGGAGGCGGCCCAACATCTCCACGAGGGCCTTTACCACCTCTGGGCGGTTTTCCTTCTGAGACATCGGCTGGTGCTTCTCTGCCGATGCCAAGGCAGTCTTCCCGGAGAGCACGGTCAAGTGCTTGGCTGGCTTCTTGTCGGATGACATTTTCTTCCCCTTGTCCTTTTAGCCTGTTTTATAGAAGCACGATAGCACAAATTTAGACCGACTCGGCGAGAAACTTCTGTGAAATTTTTAGGCGGGTCCCATCAAGGGGCCTTACCCTTATATTACTTTTCCAAAATCGCCCCGGCTAATGCGCCTGGCGCATTTCTACGGCCATACTGGTGGGGCACCAATAGCGTATTTCCGATTCAAAATCTTTGGTTTGGGTCCCATCACGGGGGGCCTCCCGGACTTAGGATTTTCGACATCTCCAATTTAAGAATTTTTGACGGAGATCTCAAGAAAAAATAAAGCCCACCAAGTTTTTACCCGATAAATCAGGTAATCGGAGCCGGAAGATCAGGGAAGCCCCGATTGCCGCCCTGCCCCGCCCCGCGGCATCATGGGAGTATCGAGAACATTATGCCCATAAAAATATGGATCATACTCTTTGTCTGTCTCTATCCCTGGCCAGCCGAGGTCAACGCTGCTGATTGGATGCACGATAAAGCTAACCTGGAAGATTATGTCCACGATCCCTTTGTGAAAGAGAAATTTAAGCAGATAGACAGAAGGGATCGAGAAAAGGACGCAAAGGCTGCGGCACATCAAGACCAGCAGGAGCGTGCCCAAAAAGCCAGAGATGAGGCCGCCGCCGCAAGAGCTAAAGAAGCCAGCATTCGAGAAGCCTATGCGGAATCCAGAAACGCCAGGATTAAAAAGGTGCAACGGACCAGAGGACAGAAGACTAAATCTTGGCAGGTATTGAATAGATAAAAATGGTCGGGAGCGCCGCGCTCCATGCCCAGCCAGAGGCCAGTTAACTATAATGCCGCCATTCTCTCCAGGGTGCAGGGGCTGGATGGAGGAACTTATCAAGGAAACTTCTTTTGAAAATCAGGGATTCCCTGATAGTGGAGACCATTAAAATGTGCTTGGCTTGACGATGAGGAGGTATTGCGATGAAATCCACAGTATTGATAATCGCCTTAACCTTGATGATCGGCCTGGTGGGTGCATGGACGCCGAATGACCAGGAGTATGACGGCAACGCCTACCTGGATGGTCGGCGCGACGGACAAAATGACTCCTATGCCAACCAACCCATATCCAACAATCCTAATGCTTGGTCGGATTATCAGGCTGGCCGAAGCAGCGGAGCCTCTGACGGAGAGTACGAAAAGCGATACCCACGGGAGGACCGAGAGAAAGAGCAAGACCGGCTGGACCGATAATTGACGTTACCCTCCAATAATTAACCAACCCAACGGGGGCCGGGGCGCGTTTCGGGCCCCCACTTTTTCGGCCATTCCATAAAACCCGCGTGGTTGAGCGATTTGCCTTTTAACCCTTACCACTTACCATTCACTTCGCCCCAGACCCGCCTCATAATGCGCCTGGTGCATTTCTACGGCCATTCTGGTGGGGCACCAATAGCTGTATTTCCGATTCAAATTTTTGCCATGGGTCCCTTCATAGGGGGGGCTGTTCTCCAAAGACGAGACCGGGAAACCGGCCTCTTTTTTCACAGGATATATAAAAAGGTATGTTCCACTAAAGCCCCGCCACTTTTACCCGATTTGCAAGTCCTGGTACTGTCCTATAGGACATTACCCAAGTCCCGCTTTTTACCCTTCCAGTTTTATTAAAAAAATTTTCAGAAATTTAGGACTGGGGGGGGTGATGACAAAGTGTCATAAAAGAATTTTGAGAAAAATTCCCGTGCGGGACATATTAAGACAGGGGGGGCAGGAGTCCCAGTCCCCGGGTTGGGGCTCCGGGGCCGAAAATCCTCAGGGCAGGGCGGGGCAAGGGTGGGGCCGCGGCAATCGTTTGCTGCATGGTGGACACCGCGGGCCCAGCGGGCGGGGAGGTGGAGCGGTTGAGTATCCGGTTGTTCCCCTCGTCACGGTGTCAGAGGAGGGGGGTGTCCTCCCATCTTAAATATCTCTACAAATGCACCAGGCGCATTAGGCGGGGTGATCTCTGCCTAACCAATGGGTAGGGCAAGGGGCGGCCATAGGGAGAGGGGCCTTGAGGCCGGGCCGGAAGATCCGAGGGGGTCATGGGAAAGATACTTCGCTCGACGGGACACAAGAAGAAAGGTTATGCCCTGGCCGGCTTCCCCTATCGACGCTGCCGGGTAGCCGCAAGGACAAAGGAACAAACTGCCCTCTTTTACCCTGATTTTTCCGGCTCTGTTGGGAATAAGGTTGGGAATAAAAAAAGAAGGGTTAGGCTTTTTCACCTAACCCATTGATTTCATTTGGCGTCCCCAACCGGATTTGAACCGGTGTCGCCGGCGTGAAAGGCCGGTGTCCTGGACCAGGCTAGACGATGGGGACGCAGCTTTGTGGGCCGTGTTGGATTCGAACCAACGACTCTCTGCTTAAAAGGCAGATACTCTACCGACTGAGTTAACGGCCCAAACGAATAACATGATATTATTAACCCTGAGGGGTAGACTTGTCAAGCGAATCAGCCCTCTGGGAGCCCAAAAGGCTTTCCAAGAGCCGCAGACTCCTTGATTATGCCATTTCTTTCCTGGCCTGACGCACCGCCTCCAGGATAAGTGAGTGCACCTCCAGCGGCGGCGGGGAGGCGTCCACCCGCCGAAACCGGGGGCCTTTGAGGCCGGCATAGATGGCCTCCACCTGCCTCAGGTAATGGAAGGACTCACTCACCTGCCTGGCCCCTTTGCCTTTTTTGGCCAGGCGGGCCAAAGCCTGGGAAACGGGTAGGACGAGGATGAACACCAGGTCGGGCCGGGGGGCAAAAGACTCGTTGGCGGCCAGGATCTCATCGGGATTGAGGCCCAAGGCCCCCTGATAGGCCACCGAGGAGTAGTAGTAGCGGTCGGTGACGACGATCTTGCCCCGACCCAGAGACGGTTTGATGATCTGCGCCACGTGTTCCCGGCGGTCCGCGGTGAAGAGCTCCAGTTCCTCTTCCGGAGTGAGATGGCGGCTGGGACCCAGGAGGTAGCTCTGGAGCTTTTGTCCGGCCGGACCATGGGTGGGCTCCCGGGTCAGGACCACTCGGTGGCCGTCCTTTTCCAGGGAGGCCGCCAACAGCTCGGCCTGGGTGCTCTTGCCGGAGCCGTCCACCCCTTCCAGGGCGATGAGAAAACCGCCGGCCATCCCTAGCTCTCGTACCAGACTTCCGGGAAGGCCGTATTGTCGTAGAGATACTCCATCTTCTCCTTGTGGGACAATTCCACTCTGGCCATCTTCTCCAGGAATTCCCGGATCTCTCCCGGCGGCTGCAAGGCGGCCAGGGCCTGATAGAAACGGTAAGAGCCCTCTTCCCGCTTCATGGCGATGACCAGGGCTTCCTTGGGAGACATGTCTGGGTGGAAGGCCGGGGCTTCCAGCATTTCCGCCAGATGGACATCTTTGGGCTGCCCCACCAGCCTGCAGCCCTGGGGCGTTAAGCAGCTCTGGAGAAAATCCTTGTGCTCCAACTCCTCTTTGGCCAGGTATTGCAAGGTCTCTTTGGTATCGGCGTGACTCACTGCCTCGGCCAGGCGCCGATAAAAGTCGTGGGACATCTCCTCCTGGGCGATGGCGCTTTTGATGACGGCTTCCATTTCCATACTCATGGGTTTTTCCTTTGTGTTAAAGCGGGAAGAAGTAAGGAATATCAGACGGCTGACGGGAGACAAAAGGACTAGGGCAAGAGGCTTCTCCGGTCTTCCGTCACCGGTCCCCGGTCAATTATTCCAACGACTCCCCCCTCTTCGCCTAAGTGGTTTTAATGGTTATGGCCTTGGGCTTGACCTCTTCCTTCTTGGGGCAGGTCACGGTCAAGACTCCCTTGTCATATTTGGCCTCGATCTGGTCGGCGTCCACCGCGGCGGGAAGCCTTATGGCGCGGGAGAAGGAGCCGTAGCTCCGCTCCACCAGGTGGTAATTCTCCTTTTTCTCCTCCCGCTCCGATTTCTTTTCACCCTTGATGGTCAAGAGATCGCCCACCAAAGAAATGTCGATCTCCTTCGGGTCGAGGCCCGGGACCTCGGCCTTCACCGTCACCTTATCCGCGGCCTCCGCCACGTCCACCGCGGGGACCCATTCCTCGCTCCAGGGCCGCAAGGCCCGGGGTCCGGGTCCGAAGAAGTCTTCCCAGAGGCGGTCCATTTCCCGGCGCAGCCGGGAGACTTCCCGAAACGGCTCCCATTTGGTCAGTTCTCTGGTCATATCCTGGTCCCTCCATTTTTGTCCGTGATGGCTTGTCCAAATAGATAGGGCTTGCCTGGGAACCTGTCAACCGGCGGCCGGGAAAATCCCCGGAGATTATCCTTGAATTTCGCCGCGGATAGTGGTAAAAAAATCAAGATGCCTTTGAGGCGGAAATCATGACCCGAGTAGCTGAAAAATATCGACCCCAACCTCCTTTTGCTAAAGGAGGTTTTTTTTTGCAAATTCACGGAAAGATGATGGCTGCGGCCAAAACCGGCGTTATCTTAATTCTTAGGCTCCCAAATGCGGGATAAAAGGACCCGGCCTATGGAATTCAGGCACAAGGATTTGTTGGGCATCGCCTCTCTTACGGCCGAGGAGGTCCGGCTCATCCTGGATACCGCCGCCTCTCTCAAGGAAATCTCCCGGCGGCCCATCAAGAAGGTTCCCACTTTGAGGGGCAAGACGGTGGTGACCATGTTCTACGAGCCCAGCACCCGGACCCGCATGTCCTTCGAGATCGCCGCCAAACGTCTCAGCGCCGACACCCTCAATCTGACCGTGGCCGCCTCCAGCGCCGTTAAAGGCGAAACCCTGGCGGATACGGCCCACAATCTGGAGGCCATGCAGCCGGATGTGCTGGTCATCCGCCATTATGCCAGCGGCGCCCCCCACTACCTGGCCGGTAAGCTTAAATGCGGGGTCATCAACGCCGGCGACGGCCTGCACGAGCATCCCACCCAGGCCCTCCTGGACCTGCTGACGGTGCAGGAGGCCAAGGGCACCCTTTCTGGCCTAAAGGTGGCCATCGTCGGCGACATCGCCCATTCCCGGGTGGCCCGCTCCGATATCCTGGCCTTCAGCAAGATGGGTTCGCAGGTGACGGTGGCCGGCCCGGCCACCATGCTGCCGCCGTACCTCGAGGATTTGGGGGTCCGGGTCACCTGCTCCCTCACGGAGGCGGTCGCCGGGGCCGACGTCATCATGATGCTCAGGCTGCAACTGGAGCGCATGGGCCAGGGGTTTATCTCCACTTTGCGGGAATACAGCCGGTTTTTCGGCCTGGCGCTCCGGCACCTGGAGAAGGCCAAAGACGACGTCATCATCATGCATCCGGGGCCCCTGAACCGGGGGGTGGAAATCTCGCCCGAGGTGGCCGACGGCCCCTACTCCGTCATCCTGGAGCAGGTGACCAACGGCGTGGCGGTGCGCATGGCCATGTTGTACCTCTTGATCGGAGGTGAAAAGTATGCTGATTAAGGGCGCCCTGGCGGTGGACCCGGCCCAAGACTTGAATGCCCCCATGGACCTGCTCATTACCGACGGCAAGATTGCCCAACTTTCGCCCCCCGGGATCATCAGCCCCGAGGGTCGCCGGGTCATCGAGGCCCAGGGACTGGTGCTGACGCCGGGGCTCATCGACATGCACGTCCACCTGCGGGAGCCGGGCGAGGAATACAAAGAGACCATCGAGACCGGGACCCGGGCGGCGGTTAAGGGCGGCTTCACCGCAGTGGCCTGTATGCCCAACACCAACCCGGTAAACGACACCGCCTCGGTGACCCGCTTCATCCTGGAGCAGGCTGCGGCCGCACATCTCGCCCGGGTCTACCCGGTGGCGGCCATCTCCATGGGCTCCTGGGGCGAGCAGTTGAGCGAATACGGCGACCAGAAGGAGGCCGGGGCCGTGGCCGTCTCCGACGACGGCCGGCCGGTGCTGAACGCCATGCTCATGCGCCGCGCCCTGGAATACGCCCGCACCTTCGATTTGGGCGTCATCTCCCACGCCGAGGACCTGGAGCTGCGGGGCGAGGGCGTCATGCACGAAGGCCGGGTCTCCCTGGAACTGGGCCTCAAAGGCATACCCGCCGCCGTGGAAGAAGTCATGATTTTCCGGGATATCACCCTGGCCGGCCTCACCGGCTGCCGGCTCCACATCGCCCACGTCTCCACCGCCGGCAGTGTGGAGCTGATCCGCCGGGCCAAGGCCGCCGGACTCTCCGTGACCGCCGAGACCGCGCCCCACTACTTCAGCCTCACCGACGCCGCGGTTTACGGCTACGACACCAACGCCAAGGTCAACCCGCCGTTGCGCACCGCTGCCGACCAGGCCGCCATCAAGGAGGGCCTCAAAGACGGCGCCCTGGACGCCATCGCCAGCGACCACGCCCCCCACACCTCCCTGGAAAAAGACCTGGAGTTCCAGGCCGCGGCCTTCGGCCTCATCGGCCTGGAAACGAGCCTGGGCCTCAGCCTGAAGCTGGTGCACGACGGCGTCCTATCCCTCTCCCAGTTAGTGGCCAAAATGAGCCTCAACCCGGCCCGGATCCTGAGGGTCCCCGGCGGCAGCCTGGCCGTCGGCGCCCCGGCGGACCTGACCCTCATCGACCTCCAGCGCGATTGGACCGTGGACGTGACCTCCTTCACCTCCAAATCCCGCAACTGCCCCTTTAACGGCTGGAATTTAAAGGGCAAAGCGGTGATGACAGTGGTGGGGGGCAGGGTAGTGAGCCGTGAGCAGTAAGCAGAAAAAGCAGGGGGCAGTTTGGGGGCGGGGTAACCCGTGTAGCCGCAGGCTTTAGCCTGCGCCAGAGGAATAATTGCTCGCTTCCTAACAGGGACCGTAGGGTGCGTCTTACGCACCGATAGAACACTTTTATCTCTTTACCAAACTCCCGTTTGGGATTTGCGGTGAGAAGATTACCAGGTGGCCGATGGACCAAGCCCGTGCAAAAAATATCCGACGAGAGCTCTTTAAGGTTATTGAAGTTCAGATGAAGGACAACAACCCGCCGGAAACCAAGGAGACGTTCCACCGGCTCAGGGCGGCCGGCTACTCCCGCAAAGAAACCATGAGAATGCTTGCCTGCGTGCTCCTTGTGGAAATGAACGACATGGTAAGAGATAACCGCCTTTATGATGAGGCTAGCTATGTTAAAAAATTAACGGCGTTGCCTGAAATGCCCTGGGAAGATGAGCCGGAAGATTACGCTTAATCTCTCAAAGCTCGAAACTCTAAACTCAGAGGTTGATATGCCCAGCCAAGTCTTCTTCATGGACCTGCGGGCCTCCGCCAAGGAGCCCAATTTCAAGAAATTCCAGCGGCTCCTGGAGGCGTTGGATATCAAGAATATCATCCAGCGCAAAAAGAAGCGGCCTCTGATCGGGGTGAAGCTCCATTTCGGCGAGAAGGGCAACACCGCCTTTATCCGGCCCATCTACGTGCGCCAGGTGGTGGACCACATTTATGAGGCCGGCGGCCGGCCCTTCCTCACCGACGCCAACACCGTTTACGTCGGCACCCGGGCCGAAGCCGCCAGCCATCTTGTCACCGCCATTGAAAACGGCTTCGCCTACGCCGTGGTCAAGGCCCCCCTGGTCATCGCCGACGGTCTCACCGGCAAGGCCGAAGTGGAGGTGGAGATCAACCGGGAGCAGTTCAAGACGGTCTATCTGGCCGAGGCCATCATGGAGGCCGACGCCCTGGTGGTTCTCTCCCACTTCAAGCTTCACGAACTCTCCGGCTTCGGCGGCGCCTTGAAAAACCTGGGCATGGGCTGCGCCTCCCGCAAAGGCAAACTGGCCCAGCACTCCAACATCTCCCCCAAGGTGAGCGACAAGAAGTGCAGCGGCTGCGGCGACTGCGTGGTCCACTGCGCCCAGGAGGCCATCAGTATCAACCCGGAGACGGAAAAGGCGGTCATCGACCCCACCAAGTGCGTGGGCTGCGCCGAGTGCCTCCTGGTCTGCCCCTACGGCAATATCCAGATCCAATGGAATGAATCCATTCCCGTGTTCCTGAAGAAGCTGATGGAATACGCCTACGGGGTGATGCGGGACCGCCGGGATAAGGCAGTGTTCGTCAATTTCATCACCCAGGTGTCGCCGGCCTGCGACTGTTACGGCCACAACGACCTGCCCATCGTCGGGGATCTCGGCATCCTGGCCTCGCGGGACCCGGTGGCCATCGACCAGGCCTGCGTGGACCTGGTCAACGGCAGCCCCGGAGTCCTGGGCTCGGCCCTGAAGGAACATGGCCCCGGCACGGACAAATTCAAGGACATCTACCCCCAGGTGGACTGGCCCATCCAGTTGGAATACGCTGAGCAACTGCGCCTGGGCGCCCGGGAATACGAATTGATTAAAGTCTAAGCCGCCGCCAAATGCTGCTCGTTCATCAGCGGAAATTGTAGGGTGGGCACTGCCCACCATAAAAGAGGTGTCAGACAATGCAGCCCATCGGCCCTTTAATGATCGAACACCGCCTCATCGAGCGCCTCATCGCCCTCATGGCGCGGGAGTTGACCCGGATTAAAGATAATGTCGCAGTGGAGCCGGAGTTTGCCTTTGTGGACCCGGTCTTCATCGATACCGCGGTGGATTTCATGCGGACCTACGCCGACCGCTGCCACCACGGCAAAGAGGAGGACATCCTGTTTGCCGAACTGGTCAAGAAGGACCTGTCCCCGGAGCACCGGGAGACCATGGCGGAGCTCATCGAAGATCATGTCTGGGGCCGCAGGACCACCGCCAGTCTGGTCGAGGCCAAGAATGACTATCTCTTGGAACGGGCCGGGGCCCTGGACGATCTGCTGCTCCACCTGGAGGAGCTGGTGCTGTTCTATCCCCGGCATATCGAGAAAGAGGACAAGCATTTTTTCATCCCCTGCATGGCGTATTTCAGCGAGGCGGAAAAGGCGCAAGTGCTGGAAAGGATGGCTGATTTCGACCGTCGGCTGATCCATGAAAAATACCGCGGTATTGTGGAAGGCATGGAGCACCGGGGGTCGTGCAAGACGTGTAAATAGGTATATTAGGGTAGGGCGGGCGCGGAGGCCCGCCCTACCGGGGGAATTGAAGGGCGACCCAGCGGGTCGCCCCTACTTCTACGGGTTGGGTGGGGGGTTTGGGGGGAGGGGGGGGGCGGCGGCCCCGCCCTCCCCCCAATATTTCTTTGCGGGGCTGCGGCCTAAGGCCGCAAGCCCTGAAAATTTATGTTAAGATAAATTTATGGTTTACTTAGTCGGCGCGGGGCCCGGAGATCCGGGGTTGATCACGGCCAAGGGTTTGGCGGTGTTGCGCCGGGCCCAAGTGGTGGTTTATGACCAGTTGGCCAGCCCGGAGCTCCTCAAGGAGGCCCCGGCGGCGGCGGAGATCATCTACGTGGGCAAGAAGGCCGGGGCCCACGCCGTGCCCCAGGAGGGTATCAACGACCTGCTGGTAGCCAGGGCGAAGGCCGGCCTTACCGTGGTGCGCCTCAAGGGCGGCGACCCCTTTGTCTTCGGCCGCGGCGGCGAAGAGGCCGAGGAACTGGCCCGGGCGGGCATCCCCTTCGAGGTCGTCCCCGGGGTGACCGCGGCGGTGGCGGTGCCGGCCTATGCCGGCATTCCCGTGACCCACCGGCGCTACACCACCCTGGTGACCTTCATCACCGGCCACGAAGATCCCGCCAAGGAGGCCAGCACCATCCCCTGGGAGGCCCTGGGGAAGAATCCCGGCACCCTGGTCTTCCTCATGGGGGTGAAGAATCTGCCGGAGATTTGCCGGCAATTGGTGGAGAAGGGGCGCGATTCCCGGACCCCGGCGGCGGTGATTGAAAGGGGGGCCACCCTGGCGCAGCGCACCGTCACCGGGACGCTCGCGGACATCGCCCAGGTGGCCCGGGAAGCCGAGATCAAGCCCCCGGCCATCCTGGTGGTGGGCGGCGTGGTGGAGTTGCGGCAGACCTTGAAGTGGTGGGAGACCCGGCCCTTGTGGGGCAAGACCGTGGTGGTGACCCGCTCCCGGCAGCAGGCCAGCAAGCTGGTGGAACTCCTGGCCGCGGCCGGGGCCCGCTGTCTGGAAGTCCCTACCCTCGAGATCGGCCCGCCGGACGATTTCGGCCCCCTTGATGCCGCCTTAAAAAGCCTTTTCCAGTACCAATGGGTCGTATTTACCAGCGCCAACGGGGTGGAAGCTTTCATGGGCCGCTTGTTCCAGGAGGGGCAGGATGTGCGGGCCTTGGGCGGGGCGAAGATCGCCGCCATCGGCCCGGCCACGGCGGAGTCCTTGCGGGCTTACGGCCTCACCGCTGACGTGGTGCCGCACGCCTTCAAGGCCGAAGTGCTGCTGGAGGCCTTATCACCCTTGGTAACCACTGGAAGCAAGATGCTGCTGGCCCGGGCCCAGATCGCCCGGGAGGTGCTGCCCCAGGGGTTGATGCGCCTGGGAGCCAAGGTGGACGTGGCGCCGGTTTACAAATCGCGGTCCCCCCACGAGATTCCCCCGGAGGCCGAAACCGCCCTGCAAGAAGGCCGGGTGGATATCCTCACCTTCACCAGCTCCGCCACGGTCCACAATTTCGTCAAACTTTTGGGCCAGGAACGTTTCCAGACCCTGGCCGCCAAAGCGACGGTGGCTTCCATTGGGCCCATAACCTCGGCAACTTTAAAGGAATACGGCATCACCCCACAAATCGAACCTAAAGACTACACGATACCTGCCCTGGTTGAGGCGATTGTGACATACTTTGATAATTTATCAGGTTGATTTTTTGGGATAAGGGTGGCTCTCATGTTAAAGTCAGTTAAAATCCAAGGGTTTAAATCATTAGACCATGTTGAAGTGAAATTACCCAGATTTGCCGTTTTATTTGGACCAAATGCTACTGGGAAAAGCAATTTTATAGATGCCTTACAACTACTTTCACGCCTTTCTTCCGAAAGAACTATCGCTGAAGCACTATCGGAACCTATGCGTGGTTATCCGATGGAACAGTTTACAATTCCTGACGGTGGCCTGCCGAAACTCTTTAAAGAACCTGAAGCGTTTATTTCAATGCAAGCAGATTTGCTTCCTGAAAAATTCGACCCTCTCCGCTATAAGGTTGTTCTGAGGTTAGAGCCGGAGAAAGGGAATATAACTATAAGTGATGAATATCTTGCGAGATTAAGCAATAGAACATTTGAACCTAAGTCACTGGCAAGAATTGAGAAAGAGGGAGATCATCTATTAGTGAGGAGGCTTGCAGAAGCCGGGAAGCCTCGCAGTGAACAATTGGGACTCAGCTATCCTCTTCTTTCTGATAAAAGGTTTTCAGGAAATCTTTATCCAGATTTTGATAAAGCAAGGCAGGAATTAAATTCATGGAGGATTTATTATCTTGATCCTCGCTTGGCTATGAGAAGGCCTGCGGCTCCCAAGGAAGTACAGGACATTGGGCCTTCTGGAGAGAATTTAGCACCCTTTTTATATCGTTTAAAATGGCAGAAAGAGTTGTTCAGGCTAGTAGAACGAACTCTAAGCATGGCGATTCCATCTGTTGAGAAAGTAGAAGTAGAATTAGATGAAAAAAGAGGGGAACTAGACATTCAAATAACTCAGGAAGGTACCCCATATTCTATTAGAATAGTCTCTGAAGGTACATTGAGGGTTTTGGCTCTGTGCGCAATAGCCCACAATCCTTGGCCGGGGACCTTGATTGCCTTTGAGGAACCGGAAAATGGAGTTCATCCCAAGAGACTGGAACTTATTGTAAAACTTTTGGCTTCTATTGCCCTCGATGAAGCAAGAAATCGCCAAGTCATTGTAACCACTCATTCTCCCGTGTTGGTTTCTCTCGTTTACCGTCTTCAAAAGGAAAACGATAAAGTTGGCCTATTCATTTGTCGGGGTGAAGATCGAAAAAGTATTATTGAGCCATTCACTCCTACAGGGGATTTATTTCTTGATAAGGAAATTATGGATGCTCTGGAAAGTCAGACCGAAGATGCAGTTTTCCAGATGATGGTCCGGGGGTGGCTCGGTGGTTAATAGGGTTATTAAAGTTTATCTGATTATCGAAGATACTGCTCAAGAGATGGTTGCTCGTGCTTTGTTTCGACGCCTGTCCTTGGAGGAAGGGGTTAGGATTTCAATCAGTAAAGCTATAAAGGGAGGCTATGGAGGGGTATTAACAGAAATTAAAGCCTTTCAGAAAGCGCTGCAAAAAGGCGCTATACCTGCTGGAATTCCTGATTTACTAATAGTTTTGGGAGATGGTAATTGTCATAAATTTCATGAGAGGAAAAAGGAAATTATAAGCGCTATTAACAATAATGTATTCCCATTTTCTGTTGTTGGTTGTCCTGATCCTCATATCGAAAAATGGCTTTTAATCGATCAACAAGCTCTAAAAGCTGTCTTTGGTGCTTCTTTAAATATTTCTCTTGATAAATGTATAAGAGATTATTATAAAAATGAATTAAAAGGAATAATTCAGTTTGCCGGTTGGCCTATGACTCATGATGGGATAGAATACTCTCAAGACATAATTGAAAGAATAGATTTTAATAGGGCTGGTAAAAATGATAATTCTTTTGGAGATTTTATCTCTTCTCTTAGAGCAAGTTTAAGAAATATTAAACTTTCTCTTACATAATAAAATGAATGGATATTCTTACGTGCGAGCTAAAAATCAGATCAGAAGACATTGATTACCAAAAGGAGCTCAACGAGGCCCAGTACCAGGCGGTGACCACGTTGGAGGGCCCGGTCCTGGTCATTGCCGGGGCCGGCAGCGGCAAGACCCGCACCCTGGTTTATCGCCTGGCCTACCTGGTGGAGCAGGGGGTGGACCCCGGGGCCATCCTGCTCCTCACCTTCACCCGCAAGGCCTCCCAGGAGATGCTGTCCCGGGCGGTGCACCTGCTGGATCGGCCCCTGGCGGCGGTCACCGGCGGCACCTTCCACAGCGTCTGCTACCAGTGGCTGCGCCAGTACGGCGAGCGGGTGGGCTACCCCCACGGCTTCACCGTCATGGACCGCGGCGACCAGGGCGACCTGCTGCAGATGCTGAAAGAGCGCTTCGGCTTCAAGCACCCGGCCGGCTCCTTTCCCAAGAAAGACACCATGGCGGACCTCTTCAGCGCCGTGGTCAACAAGAGCGTCACCCTGGAGGCGCTGCTGATCCGGGACTACCCCCAGTTCCTGGCCCAGCGGGACGAACTGGCCAAGATTGCCATGGCCTACTGGCAGGAAAAGCGCAGCAACCACCTGATGGATTATGACGATTTGCTGGTGGAAGGCCGCCGCCTCCTTTACGAGCACGAAGACGTGCGCCGCCGTCTCTCCGAGCGCTTCCAGTACCTGATGGTGGACGAATACCAGGACACCAATCTTTTGCAAGCCGACCTGGTGCGGCTGCTGGCCTTCACCCATCAAAACGTCATGGCCGTGGGGGATGACTCACAAAGCATCTATTCCTTTCGGGGCGCCGATTTCCGCAACATCATGGACTTCCCCCGCCTCTTCCCCGGCTGCCGCATCGTCAAGCTGGAGGAGAACTACCGCAGCACCCAGCCCATCCTGGACCTGGCCAACGCCGTCATCGCCGGGGCCCGGGAAAAATACACCAAGTGCCTGTTCAGCCGCAAGGCGGACGGCGCCCGGCCGCGTCTCTTCCGCACTGCCAGCGAAAACGAGCAGTCCCGCCTGGTGGTGTCCCAGGTGGAGGACCTGAAGAGACAAGGCATCCCCCTGAAAGAGATGGCGGTGCTGGTGCGGGCCGGCTACCACTCCTTCGACCTGGAGATCGAACTGACCCGGGCCGGGATTCATTTCGTCAAATTCGGCGGCTTCAAATTCATAGAAAGCGCCCACATCAAGGATATTCTGGCCTATCTGCGCGTCCTGGCCAACCCCCGGGACGCCCTGAGCTGGCACCGGCTGCTGCTCCTGGTGCCGGGAGTGGGCCGCCAGAGCTGCGCCAGGTTCGACGCCGGCCTGGCCAGTAATCTTACTTTGGAGGCCGCCCTAAACTGGATCAGGGAGCAGCGGCGGCCCTCCCAGCTCAAGGACCTGGCGGACCTGCTGGAGCGCCTGGCAGTTCCCGGCCAGACCCTGGTGAGCCTGATGAACCAGGCCCTGGAGTTCTATGAGCCCCTGGCCAAGTTGCGCTACGATGACTATCCCAAGCGCATGAAGGACCTGGAACACCTCCTGGCCATCGCCTCCCGCTACCGGAGCCTGAGGTCCTTCCTGAACGACCTGACCCTGGAGCCGCCGGCCAGCGTCGCCGAGCTGACCCCGCCGCCCCAGGACTACCTGACCGTCTCCACCATCCACTCCGCCAAGGGGCTGGAATGGGACGCGGTCTTTGTTCTCTGGGCCGCGGAGGGGCGCTTCCCGGGGTTCTACTCCCAGGAGCGGGAAGACGAATTGGAAGAGGAGCGCCGGCTGATGTACGTGGCCGTCACCCGGGCCCGCAAATATCTGGGGGTCGCCTACCCCGCCATCGGCTATAGCCGTCAATTCGGGATGACGGTGAATTCGCCGTCCCGCTTCATCGCCGATATCCCCCGCTCCCTGCTGGAGCCCTGGCGGGTGCAGGTGAATGAGACGTAGGGCGGGAGTCTCGCCCGCCAGCAGTTGCCGTAGGGTGCGTTCCACGCGACAATAATGGTGCGGAGGACGCGCCCTACGAAGGTGCAATATCGGCCCGGTTGACATACCGGGGGCACGCTATGAGTAAATGGGAACCAGTTTATTTAGAGACGCATCGCCGGGGCTTATTAGAACAGAAGATTGCCGCGGCCTATAACATCCTGAATAATTGCACCCTCTGCCCCCGCAACTGCCTGGTGGACCGGCACCACGGCGAGCGGGGCCTGTGCCGCACCGGCGATTTGCCGGTCACCTCCTCCTTCGGGCCCCATTTCGGCGAAGAAGACCCCCTGGTGGGCAGCCGCGGGTCCGGCACCATCTTTTTCACCCACTGCAACCTCTACTGCATCTTCTGCCAGAACTACGAGATCAGCCACGGCGGCGAGGGCGAAGAAATCTCCCTGGCCGACCTGGCGGCCATGATGCTGAACTTGCAGCAGAAGGGCTGTCACAATATCAATTTCGTCACCCCCAGCCACCAGGTCTACCAGATTTTGGCGGCCCTGCCCCTGGCCATCAAAGCCGGCCTCAACGTGCCCCTGGTCTACAACACCGGCGGCTACGACGCCCTGGAGACCCTGCGCCTGCTGGACGGGGTGATCGACATCTACATGCCGGACTTCAAGTTCTGGGACCCCAAGGTAGCCGCCGACCTCTGCCAGGCGGAGGACTATCCCGAGATCGCCCGGCAAGCCCTGAAGGAGATGCACCGCCAGGTGGGAGACCTGAGGCTGGATGACTCAGGGGTGGCCCGCCGGGGCCTCTTGGTGCGGCACCTGGTGCTGCCCGACGGCCTGGCCGGCACCGAATCGATCATGGAATTTCTGGCTGGCGAGATTTCTCCCGACACTTACGTTAATGTCATGGGCCAGTACCGCCCCTGCGGCCGGGCCTCGGGGCATCCGTCGCTGCGGAAATATCTCACCGGCCAGGAACACGCCGAAGCCCAGCGCCTGGCCCGGGAAGCCGGTCTCACCCGTCTGGACCATAGGGAGAAACTGTTTCGTTGGCTGGAGTAGGGGCGAATCTTGTATTCGCCCTAATCTGCTCACGGCTCACTAAAAAATATGACCGACATCTATGCCATTGGCGACATCCACGGGCATCTGGACCTCCTGGAGCGCCTCCTGGAGAAGCTCCAGCCTGACCTGGCCCAGGATCAGCTAATCTTCATGGGCGACTACATCGACCGGGGGCCGCGTTCCAAAGGGGTGGTGGATTACGTCTTGCGCCTGCAGCACCTGGCTCCTCCCGAGCACGTCATCTGCCTCAAGGGCAACCATGAGGCCATGCTCCTTAATTTTTTGCAGGGCCGGGATGTCGAGCTTTTCCTGTTCAACGGCGGCCTCAGCACCCTCCGGGACTACTGGGGCGATGATTGGGAAGAGCTGGAGGAGTTGGTCCTGCCCCTGGACCAGCAAAGATTTTTTGAAGAATTGCGGCTCTATTATGAGACGCCGGATTATCTCTTCGTCCACGGCGGAGTCAAACCCAGAGTCCCCCTGGCGGAACAGGGGGAAGATGACCTGCTGTGGATCCGGGGCGATTTCATCGTCTCCATGGAAGACTTCGGCAAGAAGGTGATCTTCGGCCACACTCCCTTCCGGGAGCCCCTGATAATGCCCAACAAGATCGGCATCGACACCGGCGCCGCCTACGGCAACAAGCTCACCTGCCTGCGTCTGCCTAAAGAGGAGTTCATCTCTGTGGGGTACGAAACTGACGAGGTAATTTGAGCCCTGCCTGACCCTGATTTGAAGGATGTTTGGTAGCCGCAGGCTTCACCCTGCGCCGGCTCAGGCGAGGCGCCCCAGCCATCCAGGGGCCCGGCGGCGAGCCGCGGATCGGAAACTTGACAGGCACCCCTTAGTACTGTAATTTAATTCAGTTTGGCAAGGTTAGAGTCCAAGGTACCCTAAAAGCTTCGCCTTTTCCATAAAGATAAGCAGTCCCCGGGACAAAAGGAAGCCGCGGGGCGGCCGCCGCCGGCCCCGGCCTCAAGGAGATAATGCATGCTGCGAGCCGTCCGCCTGAAATTTCTGTTTCTCTTTGTCCTCACCGTCATTGCCATCGTCTTCGTGCTGCCGTCCCTGACCGGCCAGCTGCCGGACTGGTGGGAAAAGCACGTCAGCCGCGGGTTGAATCTGGGTTTGGATCTGAAGGGGGGCATGCACCTGATCCTCCAGGTGGACATGGACCAGGCCGTCAGCAATAGCTTGAGCCGCACCTCGACCGACCTGAAGGAATTAGCCGAAAAGCGCGGCCTGGACCTGAAGACGGGAGACGTTGCGCAGCACGCCCTTCCCGTTACTCTCAACAACAAAGACGAACAGGCCGCTTTCCAGAGGTTGATGAAGGAGGAGTTCCCGCATCTGGAGGTCACCGGGCCCCAAAGCCGGGACCGCGGCCTGATCTTTGAACTCAAGCTCAAACCCGAGGAAATTAAGCAACTCCAGGAACGCACCATCTCCCAGAGCCTGGAGGTGTTGCGCAACCGCATCGACCAGTTTGGGGTGACCGAGCCGGTCCTGGTGCGCCAGGGCGCCGACAATCTCGTGGTGCAGCTTCCCGGCATCCAGGACCCCCAGCGGGCCCTGGACCTCATCGGCCAGACCGCCCAGTTGGAATTTAAGCTGGTGGACGACCAGACCAGTCTCAATCTGCCGGAGTTGATCGAACAGGCCCTCAAGGCCGGCAAGCTCAAAGCCGGCTACACCCGGGAACAGCTCAATATGGCCCTGGCCGACAAGGTTCCGGCGGAGGACGAGGTCTATATCGAAAAGAGCATCAACCGGGATACCGGCCGCATCGAGAGCAAGCCCTTGCTGTTGAAAAAGAAGGTCCTGCTCACCGGCGATGCGGTGAAGAACGCCTCGGTGCGCATCGGCGACTATAACGAGCCTTACGTCTCGGTGGACTTCGATCGCCGGGGGGCCACGGAGTTCGGCAAGATCACCGGGGAGAACGTCAAGCGCCGCCTGGCCATCATCCTGGACGGCGTGGTGCGCTCGGCGCCGGTGATCCAGGAGCGCATCGGCGGCGGCAAGGCCCAGATCACCGGGTCCTATACCTCCCAGGAAGCCGCCGACCTGGCCATTGTCCTGCGGGCCGGGGCCCTGCCGGCCACCGTCAAGATCGTCCAGAACATCACCGTGGGCCCCACCCTGGGTCTGGACTCCATCAAGAAGGGCCTCACCGCCGGCCTCATCGGCACCCTCCTGGTGGTGTTCTTCATGATCTTCTACTACCGCTTCTCCGGGCTGGTGGCCAACTACGCACTGGTGATCAACGTCATCTTCCTTCTGGGGATGCTGTCCCTGTTCGGCGCCACCCTCACCCTGCCGGGCATCGCCGGCATCATCCTGTCGGTGGGTATGGCGGTGGACTCCAACGTCTTGATCTATGAGCGCATGCGAGAGGAGTTCCATACCGGCAAGCCCCTGAAGGCCGGCATCGACGGCGGCTATGACAAGGCCTTCTGGACCATCATCGACGCCCACGTCACCACCCTGATTACCGCCGTGGTCCTGTTTCTGTTCGGCACCGGCCCCATCAAGGGCTTCGCCGTCACCCTGAGCCTGGGCGTCGTCCTCAATCTCTTCACCGCCCTGTTCGGCACCCGGGTGGTCTATGACTGGCTGCTGATCAAGCGCTGGATCAAAAAACTCAGTTTTTACCAGCTCTTCGAGAAACCTAACATCGATTTCATCGGCTGGCGGAAATATGCCTTCGCCATCTCCGGAGCGCTGTGCCTCCTGGGGCTCGTCGCCTTCGTGCAGCTCAGCCGGGGCCACGGCAATCTGGGGGTGGAGTTCAGCGGCGGCACCCTGGTGCAGATGAGCGCCGCCCAGCCCTTCACGGTCAACGACGTGCGGAGCGCCCTGGACAAAGAGGGTTGGGGCCACGCCGAGATTCAGCCGGTGGAAGGCGGCAAGGAACTCATCATCAAGCTGAAGAAGTCCGAGGAATCCGTGGGCCAGATCTCCACCCACCTGACCCAGGTTCTGAACCGATCCCTGACCGGCAACCACTTCGAGGCCATCGGCAAATCCGAGATCGGCGCCTCCATCAGCCAGGATCTGCGCAACAAGGCCATTCTCGCCATCATCCTCTCCATGGTGGGCATCGTTATCTACATCGCCTGGCGTTTCGAATTCATCTTCGGAGTGGGCGCCGCCATAGCCACCTTCCACGACGTCCTGGCGGTCCTGGGGGTCTTCTGGCTGCTGAACATAGAGATCACCCTGCTGGTGGTCACAGCGCTGCTCACCCTGGCGGGCTACTCCCTCACCGACACGGTGGTGGTCTTCGACCGCATCCGGGAGAATCTGGCCCGGAAACGCGGCAAGCTGGGAGATATCATTAACCTGAGCGTCAACGAGGTCCTGTCCCGGACCATCATCACCAGCAGCACCGTGTTCTTGGTGGTCCTGGCGCTGTTCTTCTTCGGCGGCGTGGTCTTACGAGACTTCGCCCTGGCCATGATCTTAGGCGTCTTGGTGGGCACCTACTCCTCGGTCTTCGTGGCCAGCCCCATCGTCTACGCCTGGCGCAAAGAGGCAAGACGGGTAGTGGTCAAACGGGAAAAGGTCATCGAGCTGGCGGCCCAGAAACAGAAACGGGAAGAGAAGAAGGCCGCCAAACCCGCCACCGGCAAGAAAAAGGGCGGCAAGAAGTAGGGACGGGGACGGAAATGGAGAGCAGGCGCCCTCGCCTGCCTCATAAAATGTAGGGTGGGCACTGCCCACCATTATTTGAACATGGCTCCATCAACCGAAAACCGGAAACCGAAAACCGAAAACTCAGGACCAAGGCCACGGGCCTTGGTCCTGTATGGCTACGGCCTCAACTGCGACTACGAGACCGCCTTCGCCCTGAATCAGGCCGGCGCCGAAGCCCACCGGGTCCACACCACCGAGCTCCTGGAAAATCCCGCCGCCATCTGGAACTATCACCTCCTGGCGGTGCCCGGGGGCTTCAGTTGGGGGGACGAACACGGCGCCGGGGTCATCCTGGCCTTGAGGCTGAAACTGGCCCTGGGTTCGGCCTTGCAGGAATTTATTGAGGCGGGGAGATTGGTCATCGGCATTTGCAACGGCTTCCAGGTCCTGGTGAACCTGGGGCTGCTGCCGGGCCTCGAGGGGCGCCCCGGAGAGCGCCTGGCCGCCTTGATCCCCAATGATTGCGGCAACTTCCGTGACGCCTGGGTGCATCTCAAGGTCACCCCCTCCCACTGTGTCTTCACTAAAGGGCTGGGCCATTTGGAGTTGCCGATCCGCCACGGCGAAGGGAAATTCTTCGCCGCGCCGGAGGTGCTCGCCGAAATCAAGGCTAAGGGCCAGATCGCTTTGAAGTACGCCACCGCCGAGGGCGCCGAGGCCGCCGGGCGCTTTCCGGACAATCCCAACGGTTCGCTGCTGGACATCGCCGGCCTCACGGACGCCACTGGCCGGGTCCTGGGCCTCATGCCCCACCCCGAGGCCCACGTCACCTCCTTCCAGCACCCCACCTGGACCCGGGAGAAAGAAGCCTGGCGCCGCCGGAACCAACCTTACCCCGAGCAGGAAGGCGCCGGCCTGGCCATTTTCAGGAATGCGGTGGATTATTTGGAAGAGCGAATAG
>Ga0315282_10002888_pt1 | contig 31150 bp, 24 predicted proteins | sample YL17G07_20_MG_FD_203693 | JGI IMG/M metagenome (GOLD analysis project Ga0315282, IMG submission 203693) | Sediment microbial communities from Yellowstone Lake, YNP, Wyoming, USA - YL17G07_20 | ecosystem: Environmental > Aquatic > Freshwater > Lake > Sediment | place: USA: Wyoming | collected... | reverse complement strand
TTGTGATAGTGTGAGACGACGATCACATCAGCCTTTGCTGAGAACTCTCGGATCTTTGCACGGCACTGGTTTCGCGCCTGATACTCTCTCGGATGGGGCAGCTTTCCGTAACGTGGGCCCAGCGCAACGCCGGCGTCAATCAAAACTCTTACATCCGGGGTTTCCACAAACGTGCACATCGATCTGACACCGAAACTCTCAAAGCCCAACGGTGTTACGCGAAACGCTGGCATCCACCACTTTACTTCCGAAGGCGCGTTACATTCTCTCTGAACCACAATAAGCTTACCATTGTAGATAGGCAAATTAGCAGGCCCTGATAGAACTTAGAATGGCGGGCGATGACGAGTCTGGCCCAATTGACTCTAAGTGAAATGGATCTTGAGTGCGGGAGCCCGCATAATCGAGGAAAAGCAGGCAGCTGAAATCTCAGTCTGCCTTGGAGATCGCCGAAATCTTACCTCACGCGTTCTCCTTGGACCCGTATCGAAGGGGGCTTCACGCCGAGATTTCGGGACAAGCTTCGCACCTCATCTTCGCTCATCCAGTCGACTTTCAAGTATTCGAAGATCTCCTGATCCGACATGCCTAGTCTCCGAGCTTCCTTTACCGCGTGTTTGTAAGCCTCCAACTCGGTCGGGCGATCATGATACTCGTAGGATTCATCGAAAAGCGGCTTGCCCTCCCTGTACTGCCTTACGTGAACAAGTTCGTGGACAATGTCCAAGTACTTGCTCAACGGATCCCCGTTTCTCAGATAGTACGCGCTCACGATTAGATGCCCGTCTTCGTCGCTAACGCCCATGTAGCCGAACTTCGAACTGAAGAACTCAACCTGAAGCTCTTGAAGAACCCGCTCAGTTTCAGCGCCGAAAATCTCCCTGACGGCGGGCAGTTTCTCGAACCCCTTGAAGTACTCCATGAAAGGGTGTTTCGCGATCGGCACACCGCTCGGAATCTCAACGTCAGGCAGAGTCAGTTTCCTTGCAACCATTTCTCATCACGTGAGAACGCAGCGCTCAGAGAGCAGTTTTCTGCTTGCACTGTATAGAAGCGAACTCAGGATTCTTTCGAGCACTCGGACCAGCCCAGGGTAGTCGCCTTATCCAACTCACTTGTCCTTGGAACGCTTTCCCGCTATCAAAACGCCTATGAAGAGTCCGACCAGCAGTGCGCCTGCTAGCTTTGGACCCATCCCGATTTGGATGAATCGGGTTTCGCCTTCAGTTATCTCCAGAACACCAGTCGGCCTAATCGACAAACCTGCACCTCCGCCGCCGCATCCTTGCTGGTCTTTGCCCTGTTGTTCCTGCTCTTCGCCTTTCTTCACGCAAGAACACATGCCGAAACCATACGCAACCCTCGCTACAGGAATTATCGTCTTGCCGTCCACTTTGACAGCTTCTCCATAGACAGTCTTCACACTAGCAGAGGCTTGCAACCTCTCAACAATGGATTGGACGCGTTCCGGTATACTCATTCCCAATACCTCGTAACTACTCTACATATCCAATAGACGAATAAGCCTAGTGGAGGTTTCCAGAATTTCGTCTTGACATAGCGCTCTTGATTTCCATAAGGACGGACCCTGCACCTACTTCTCTGGCATCCATGGTACGTGTTGCAACCAAGCCAGGATTTTGATATTGAAATCAGTAGGTTAGAATATTCTAGCGGCGCGTGGGGGTGCCGCCATTTTTCTCGGGTGCGATCAGCTGCCTTTGAGTCTGTTTCCGCAGTTCGAACAGAACTCATTCGAAGCAGGGTTCCCTGTTCCGCACTTACCGCAGAAAATTCGCGATGCCGCCGCTTGTCGAGGGGCAGCCTGCCTACCTCGGCTTCTCATTGCGAGCGCGCCGAACAGAATGACCAGTATGATGAGAGCGGCAATTATGAGTAGGCTATTCTGCTGTAGCATCTCCATCGCCCCTCCGCCTGTAGTCGTTCCACTCTGAGTCGTTGTCTGTGTCTGAGTCTGTGCTGGATTGATAACCAGAACCACGTTAGCCACCCTCGATATCCCCCCTCCGGAACCCGTGATAGTCAGCGTGAATGATCCGGCAGGCGAATTACCTGGAATGGTCAATGTGAGTGTCGAGGAGTAGTCGGGAAGAGATGATTGGACGCTGAAAGTGCCACCAACCCCGGCAGGAAGACCCGCGATCGACAAGGAGACCTGCGCGTTGAAACCATTCAAACCCACGACATTAACCGAGTATGAAGCCGTCTGACCTTGAGTAGAAGTCTGTGATGGAGGACTCACATCAATTCTAAAGTCAGGCAACTGCGCGACCGTTAAGGTAACCACGGCACTGCGCGTTATTGCCCCCGCAGTCCCTGTGACTGTGATCGAATACTGCCCAGGAGCAACAGATGAGGTTGTAGAGACTGAGAGAATCGAATTGAAGCTCGGTGACCCTGATGGTGGGTTCAGCGACGTGGATATGCCGCTCGGAACGGCACCAGACACCGACAAAGCCACGTTCTGAGATGAGCCCGACACTAGGCTCACCGTGATCGTGTAAGTTGTGCTCCCTCCGGGGGTGATCGTCTGCTGGGTCGGCGAAGCCGACATCGAGAAATCGAATGGCTGCTCCGCTGGCTGAACGACCAGGACAGCGCTCGCCTGATGCACCACACCCATCGCAGATCCGGTAAGGATGATGTTGTAAGCGGCGGGCGGAGTCGATTGAGATGTCGAGATCCTTAGGGTAGACGTGCTAGGGATTACCTGTTGGTTCATTCCCGGGCCTAGACCCGTGACTCCGACGCTAATGGTCGTACCACTGTACGAGGGGTCACTATAGGAAATGATGATCTGATAGTTCGCAGTGTCACCCTGCTTCACCGTGATACTGGGAGGCGACAATGCGAGACTAAAATCGAAAGCAGCAACAACTACATTGACACCTACGGCTATGTTGCCTGGGCCAGGGAAGAGTACATTTGCCGGATGGGCCCATAGCGGCAGACCATATGATCCTGGCGCCTTGGATGGGTCGACACTAACAGTCATAGTCGAAGTAAATGGGGCCGGAACGTTGTTCGTAGTGAAACTTGCTGAAATTCCGAGTACTGGTGGCGATACAAGAAGTTGAACGTTCGGGTTTCCAGGAATTGTGCCAGTGACGCTAACCGTAAATGAAGTTGTGTGCCCGGGAGCGACCGTTCTGGATCCAGGGTTCACAGAGAGATTCCATGCGAATACCATGGGGACCCCACTACTGATCAAAAGTAGGGACAACAATACGAGAATAGCTAGGGCCGCTCCGGTCCGCTTCAAAACGAATCATGCAGGACATGTCTGCATGCGCTAATATGATTAACTTTCTTGCGCCGTGGCGAGGTGGTGCATCACAGGCCCCGACCCGTCAACATGAGTCCGCTTCCCATCAGGATCAGACTTTCTTGATCGACCTCATCACTTAAAGCATCACCATCCTTGTAGAATCGAATACACCATGCGCCGTTTCAGGACCGGGAAGATACCATCCGATATTCTCGTTCGCAACGTCTTTCGCTACAAGGGCAGTAAGGATCCGTCGGTGATCTTGGGATCCTCCGTCGGGGAAGATGCTGCTCTAGTCTCGCTTGGCGAGAAGATCTTGGTTCTGAAGACAGACCCAGTGACAGGTACCAGTTCGGACATGGGATGGCTCGCGGTTCACATCAACGCTAATGATGTTGCTTGTAGGGGGGCTAGACCTAGGTGGTTCCTGTGCGATTTGCTCCTACCGGAGAGATCCGACTCTGGCTTGGTTGATGCAATCATGAGTCAAGTCGACAAGGCTGCAAGACAGGTGGGCGTTTCTGTAGTCGGGGGCCATACGGAGGTCACTCCGGGTCTCAGGAAACCAATCGTGGTGGGCTACATGGTGGGTGTCGTCGACCGAGGGAAGTTTGTCACCTCCAGCGGTGCGAAGTCTGGCGACCATGTCATAATGACAAAATCTGCTGGGATAGAGGGGACAGCTGTTCTCGCATTGGATTACGATCAGAAGATACGCAAGAGAGCGAGCGCCGAGCTAGTTGGAAGAGCCAAGGCGCTGAGACATCGGCTTAGCGTGGTTGACGACGCTCTGATCGCTGTAAGGACGGGAGGAGTTCGAGCTATGCATGATCCCACTGAGGGAGGGTTGCTGCAGGGTATATGGGAGCTGGCTGAAGCTTCCAAGGTTGGTTTCCTGATCTATGAGTCCATGATTCCGGTTCTGCCTGAGACTAGGCAGATATGTTCCATATTCTGCGTGAACCCGCTGAGACTAATGAGCTCAGGCTGCCTCCTAATAGCCGGCGAGAAGAGGAGAAGCAAGCTCATTGTGAAACGTCTGAGGAGAAACGGCATTCCCGCTCAGATCATCGGGAGATTCACTGCCCGCAGAAGCGGCCGAACGCTAGTTCGACGGGACGGGACGAGCGTGGAAATCGGGCCGCAAGAACGCGATGAACTATACAGAATCATAGAAGCGCACAGAGCCTCATGAGACGCTCTCTGAGTAGCCCCCTTGCCTGGGGCGTACCGGACTAGTCAATCAGTTTCACCCTAGTCTCTTGTTTTTATCGCATAGTGGAACAAAAGCACATAAGATTGGAGCAGCCTAGACCATGTCGAGAGTAGGGGCTCTCGTTCAATTGTCTTCCGACATAGTGAAGGAAACGTTAGCTAGGCCCACAGTTTTCAAGGACGAAGCGCCTCTCTCGTTGGAATACATACCGACCAAGCTTCCTCACCGCGAGGAGCAAATGCGTTTCCTCACCCAACTCTTCCGTTTCTCCCTCGAGAACCCCTTCTCCGTCAGCCAACGCGTTCTCGTCACAGGCGATGTGGGAACTGGCAAGACCGTGCTAACTCAACGTTTTGGAACAGACTTGGTCAGGGCTGCGAAGAGCAGGAAGATCAACCTTCAGTACATCCACGTGAACTGCCGCGAAGCCAAAGGCAGCCTCTTCATGATCATCAAACGAGTCCTAACCCAGTTCGAGCCTGAATTTCCAAAACGCGGCTTCGCACCCGAAGAGCTCCTCCACACTCTAATGGACATGCTTGACGACAAGAACATTCACCTCATACTCGCCTTGGACGAACTGGAACACCTCATAAGGATAGAAGGTCAAACCCCGATCTACAACCTGACACGCATCCAAGAAGAACGCGTGGGTAAACCGATACGACTTTCACTCATCTGCATACTTCGCGAACTCGAATACCTCCAACAACTCGACAGGAGTACCATAGATACTCTGCAACGAAATATCGTTAAGCTCGACAAGTACAGCTCCCGCGAGCTGATCGATATCCTGAAAGATCGAGTTAACTTGGCCTTCAAAGAGAACATCATCGCAGATGAACCACTCCAACTTGTCGCCGACATAGGTGGACAGAGCGGAGACGCCCGATACTCTATTGAACTTCTCTGGCGCGCTGGCAAGTACGCTGATGCTGAAAGTGCAAAACGTGTTTCCGCTGACCATATCCGGAAAGCGGCTGGAAGCGTTTATCCAATGTTGCGAGGCGAATACATCGCTGCCCTATCATCTCACGAAAAATACATGCTGCTCGCATTGGCTAGAGTTCTCGAAGAATCACAGGAAGCCTACGCCACTATAGGCGCGGTTGAACGCGAGTACAAAGCGGTTTGCGAAGAGTACAACGACAAACCCAGAAAACACACTCAAATCTGGAAATACGCTCGCAGCTTAGGCGCCATAGGCGTAATAACTGCTTCAATATCAGGCGAAGGCGTCCGTGGCAAAACGACACTGCTTGGACTCCAGAACATACCAGCATCGACCATGCGTGAACAACTAGAGACTGCTCTGACGCCGTCACGCAAGAAGCGCCCACAGCTGCGCTAGCCAAGCCGAATCAGTCACGCACATCACTCTCCCTGTTGGCACAACAGCTTAGTAATAACTGGTGGGACCGGTCTCTCCCCAACAGACATTACCATCGAAAGCGTCGCGTCGCTTATCACCAAGCAAATCCCCGGCTTCGGGGAATTGTTCAGGAAATTGAGCTTCGACAAAATAGGATCAGCAGCAATGATGAGCCGCGCACTCGCCGGGTTAGTCAAAGAGAAGGCGGTATCCTGCCTACCAGGTTCGCCTGATCCCGTTCAGACAGCAATGGAGCAACTAATCCTTCCCGAATTGGGCCATTTGATCAAAGTCGCCAAAGAACACTAGACTTTCAGGCTTAGGACTGCTTTCAGCTCAGCCCTTCTTCTTGCGAAGGGGGGTCCGCTTTGGGACCTTGGGGATTGGAGCTCTCTTGGCCACGTATTCGTCGTAGCTTGCAGGGTCGGCCAGAGTCTCATCGCAGAGACAGAATCTCAGCGCGCTGATTATGTGCGTCGAACAATCATCCACGAACTCGCATTTTGCACATATGATCGGCCTCGAATCGACGTAGCACTCTTTAGTGATGTCACCCTCCACGCTTTCACCCACGGTTTGCTCTGGGCGTTTGAACTTCACAGGCTTCGAAATGATTTGGGAGACTCTTTCCTCAACAGAGTCAAGATTATCGAGTCGACGGACCACAAACTTGCCGCCTTTACGATCGTAAGTCAGCCCTGCACGCATGAGCTGGACGAACTTGTCCTTGCCCATGTAAGGCAACTTGAAACCTGCCGGATCCAGGATCTGCTCCTGCCCCTTCGGCACAGCTTCTGCTTTTCCTTCAGAAATTAGGAAGGCAATATCCTGCTCATCCAGTTCTAGGCTTGATGCAATATCTCGAGCCTTCTCCGAATCTGCCTGGAAAAAGGCCACCAAGAAAGGCACAACGCTTGACAAGGCAATCCGCTTCGAGGTGTGGACAGCTCTGGCGACGCGGCCGCATAGACGGTCCAGTTGCCAAAGACGGTATTGATAGCGTTCAGGAACCCTCAGCGATACGCGCGGCGCAATTTGCATCACGTGTTCGATATTGTTATCCACCTTCAGGATCCCAACTGTCGCCAGCTCATTCAACACGAAAGGCAGAATGCTCCACTCAGGAGCCGTATCTCGTCTCGGTATGTTGAAGGGTGGAGGCATCATGCCTCGCGAACGGCTCGCGCCGATCCGCCCGTATCCAACATCCACTCGAGATAGCGAAGCGTAGGCCTCAGCTAACTTGTCGGGAGACGTGTAGATGTATGGCAAAATATCATGGACCAAGAGCAGCAATTCATCACGATACAGTGGGATCTCTGTCTCATCGAGAACTCGACGAGCTCGCCCAACATCATTGGCTTCGAACAGCCCCTTTAACGTCTCCTTCTCATCTAGCTCGCGCGTTCGCTTCGATACTGGTTCGCCAGCCCTTCCGACAGCCACTGCTTGAACATCATTGATTGCTGACCGGATGTCGCCATGGCTACTTCGAGCAACCTCTTTCACAAATCTGGCCTGCACAGCCTTACCTTCTTGCGCGAGTATGTGATTCAGCAGCGACACCAGAAGGCGGGGGCGGACCTCGGTGAGTTGAACCACGAGACAGGCTTTCATCAGATCCGCAAAGCGCTCGTTTTCTGTGTTGTTTGCCGTGAGAACGACGGGAACAGGTGACTTCTCGATTATTGACAGGATCGCTCCTAACCCGCCCCTATCTTCGCGTCCGAAGACTCCATCCACTTCGTCCATGAGGATGACGTTCCCGCGAATATGACCTGCGTAACTATCTAGGGTGGCAGAAGTGCGTGCTGGGCCTAGCACGTTTTCGATAGCCTTCTCAGTGCGGACATCGCTGGCATTCATCTCGACCGTTCTGTAATGAAGATCGTTCGAAGCAGCTCTCGCCAGTGAAGTCTTCCCCACTCCAGGTGGACCAACGAGCAGGCAGGCGGTCTTTTTCGGCACTCGACTGCCGGTCCACTCTTTAAGCCACGTCGTGAATTGCGCGACTGCTTCCTCGTTTCCGAGCAGCATTGCGACTGTCGTTGGACGATACTTCTCTGTCCAAGAGACAGTCTGACTCATGGCGAATCTACTTTCTTCCGACAAGGTTCAACTGGGCCAACATGGCGCTAATCTGAATGTCCTCGTTAGCGCCTTGTGTTAGTCTGAAGTCGCACTCACCCAGCGCACGAACAGCCTCCACGCGCTTCTCATTGCTCAAGTCGGAAATACGCCCAAGTTCGCGGTTTGCCGTTCTTACTATCTCTCGCCCACTTAGGCCATGTTTGCCCATCAGCTCGTACATGACGTCGCGCGACTTGATGAACTCTCCTTGCAGAGCTAGGTTCAGCATGTCACGGATCAGTTCGTTCTCAGCCGCCGGAACAACCTTGCTGACCGTTGCAAGATCGAGCTTGCCACCCTTTGAGCGGACCGCAGCAACCTGCAGATAATTAATAGCGCTTCGAAGGTCGCCTCCTGACAATTCAAAGATACGAGTTATCGCCTTAGGATCCGCGTCCACACCTTCTGCCTTACAAATCCGAGTCATGAAGCCTGCAGCCTCCTTCTCTTCGAGGTACCTGAATCGGAAGACTGAGCATCTGCTTTGGATTGGTTCGATGATTCCACTCTGATAGTTGCAGATGAGGATGAATCTGCAGGTTCTCGATGAAGTCTCCATTATCCTCCGAAGCGCGGTCTGAGCATCCCTGGTCATTTCATCGGACTCATCAAGAATGACCAAACCAAACTGAACACCCGAGGGAGTGGCTTGAATCACTTGAGAGAAGCCTTTGATCCGCTCACGCACAACACCTATCCCACGTTCGTCCGATGCATTGAGTTCAAGGACCAGTCTCCTGAAACTATCGCCCATGAGTTGGCGAGCTATGCAAAGAGCGACAGTGCTCTTCCCAGTGCCTGGAGGACCTGATAGCAACATGTGAGGCATCGTGGCGGGCGTCTTGAGCAGTGCCTTGATGCCTCCTATCGCGTCCTTCTGATTCACGACATCGTCGAGAGTCTTGGGACGGTACTTCTCGATCCACATCAATCCATTCTCACTCAATCGACTACCGCGCCCCGCTCAATTGCACCTTTGATTTCCAGTGCAGCTCAAGTTCCTTTGCGTCACTCAAAAGCCTTGGCTAGCTCTTGTTGAATTGCAGTTTCGCCACGTATGTGGCTGTCTGTACTTTCACCGACCTCTCCCGTGTCGCGCGCGACTCCAGAGGAAATCTCGACTGCATACAATGAAGAACTCGATAAATCATTTAAATCTCGACCATGAGGCGGCTTGAGAGTTGGTGGTTCATTCTTGGCCGTGGCTCTGATGACAGTCGACGACATAGACTTTGACTATGAGAATTCACAGATAAGAGTCGTTGTGACTCGAGAAATTCCTGAGACCTCTAGATTGGCTAAACTGTCCTCAGCCAAGGTCGGACAGGAGATTGAAGTTCCGTACTGGACTGCCAAAGAACTTGTTCAGCTGGGTTTTGCAAGGTTCAGAGAGGAGGATACGCTGGATTACAACTCTCTTTCGAAGATCCATTGGCGTGAAACGATTCCAGCATCAAGGCAGTTGCCCTCCCTTCAGTCCAGTTTCTACTGCATGCTCAGACGACATCTGTCCGAACTACGTCAGCTGAGCAAGCAGGATCAGGTAAAATTGCGAGAACTGGAGAGAACAGAGACGCTCGTTCGCGACATCGTGAACGTTAGGATTCGCAAGATAGTTTCACTGGCAGCCTCGCCTACACCATCCGAGGAACTACTTCAAGGGCTAACTCGCGAAGAACGGGTTCTCTATTCTATTCTCAACAAGACCATCGAAGAATGGAAAGCCAGACTCCTAGAATTGGGGGCGAAATCTTGACCACGCTTGAGAAACCAGATGAACGCTTCCAGGACTTTCTCAGATCATTCATCATTGATGGTGAGCACAAGTACAGAAAACGACTTGGCCACGCAGCTCTTTCCGGCTCAAAGTCACTAGTCGTGGATTTCGATGACCTCATCGCATTCGATCCAGACCTGGCGCGCTCGGTCCTTGACAAACCCGACGAGTACCTAGAATATCTCGACCGAAGCGCTTGGGCCCAGCTCAAGATCGAAGATCCAGAATACGCAGAGATCATCAAACGTCTTCGGATCAGATTTAGGAAACTTCCAGAGCGACATTCACTCCGCAAGATCGGATCCGAGAACATAGGTAGGCTACTGCTCATCGACGGGATTATCGTTCGATCAACTTCTGTTAAGCCACTGCTCATGAAGGCGGCCTTCCAATGCCGCAAGTGCAACGCGATGAGTTATGTCGAGCAGGCCGGCACTCTGATGCGTGGTCCCGGTGTCTGTGCTCACTGTCGTTCCAAGATCTTCGAGTTCATGGAGAAACAGTCAATTTTCATGAACTCTCAGGAGATTCGTATCCAAGAACGCCCCGAAGACCTGCCCCCTGGTCAACTGCCGCGAGCCATGGACATCAAACTCTCAGAAGACCTCGTGGACATCGCACGTCCCGGTGATCGAGTTTCCATTACTGGAGTCGCAAGAGCACAGCAAGAGTTTATGGGACGCAAGGCGAGACTGCGAACCTTTGAACTCTTGCTAGACGCGAACTATGTCGACGTAGTTGGGAAAGAGATCGAGCTCGTGGAGATAACACCGGAGGACGAGCGACAGATCCGCGGACTCGCCAAAGACCCATTCATCCACCGCAAACTCATAGCCTCACTCGCCCCCTCCATCTACGGATACGGCGACATCAAAGAAGCCATCCTCTACCTACTGTTCGGCGGCGTCCCCAAACGGCTACCCGACGGAGTCATAATACGCGGCGAAACCAACGTGCTCCTCGTCGGAGATCCCGGATGCTTGGTTGCGGATGAGAGAATAGTCCTCGGTGATGGGACGATCGCCAAAATCGGAGAAATGGGACAGCAACATCTGCAACCACTGAACGCTCAGATCTTGACTGGACAAGGAGGCGCTAAAAGAGCTCACGCAACACGATTTCATGTCTACACAAATCAACCTGTTCTTGAGATAGTGACAGAAACTGGAAAGAGCATCAAAGGAACTCATAACCATCCCCTCCTCTCTGTCAGAAAGGCCGACAGAGACCTCATCCGAGAATGGAAGCGGCTTGACGAATTCAAGATCGGAGACAGAGTGGCCGTTGTCACGGGCTTTCCATGCACAAAGAAGGAATACGTCGACACAGAATTTCATATCCAAAGTAGGCGACTCGGTCCGCGCTTCAAAGGAAAGCTCCCCGAGAAAGTAACACCCGAACTCGGTGCCCTCCTCGGCTACATGCTCGGCGACGGATGGGTCCGAAGATACCGAATAGGATTCACAGTAGCTGAGCCCGAGAGGGATCTTCTACCATACCTCGTTTCGACCACACGTGATCTCTTCGGCTTGTCGCCCTCAATCTACGCGGGAATCAGGCGTGGGAGATCAGTGCTATTGCACGAGGCATGTTTGGGAAGCGAGGACATCGCAGCCAATCTCGCATTCCTAAGAGAAAAAAGAGTACCTGACCTGATCTTGCGTTCAGGCAATGAAGTTCTCTCCGCATTCCTGAAGTGGCTGTTCGAGGCAGACGGTTCGGTCTTCGAGAAAGGCAGAGGATCAAGAGCCATCTCGCTAAAAGCAAAGAACATCGAGCTGCTGAGAGACGTGCAGATTCTGCTTCTCCGTTTCGGGATCCACTCTAGGATCATAGCCAATGCACTCCTCATACGACGCGGAGAAGACATCATTAGATTCCACAAGAAGATTGGATTCGCCTCAAAGAAGAAGAAGGCAAGATTACAGACACTGGCCTCAGCCGCCCAGAATTTCAAACGATTCCACGGCCAGAGGAGCGAACGAATCGTCAAGATCGTGAGGCATGAGGCTGAAGACGTTTACGACATCGAAGTGCCGGACGGGCATAGATTCATCGCGAACGGAATAATATCCCACAACACTGCCAAGAGCCAGCTGCTCCAGTACGTTTCCAGGATTGCTCCTCGGGGCTTGTATACTAGTGGGCGTGGAACTACAGCTGCCGGGTTGACCGCGGCGGTTGTTCGCGAGAAATCTGGTGGAATGGTGCTGGAAGCGGGCGCCCTCGTTTTGGCAGATAAGGGGGTCGCTTGCATTGATGAGATGGATAAAATGCGTCCGGAGGACAGAGTGGCGATACATGAAGCGCTTGAACAACATACCGTTAGTGTAGCTAAGGGTGGCATCGTTGCAACATTGAATGCGAGAGCGGCTGTTCTCGCCGCCGCGAACCCAAGTTTAGGCAGGTACGACCCCTACAGGAACATTACGGACAATATCAACCTCCCCGTAACCCTTCTGTCACGTTTTGACCTCTTATTCATCATGAAAGACACCCCAGAGCCTGACGCAGACAGCAGAATGTCAGAACACATCCTGACGCTGCACAGGCTGAAGGCTCCACCTGAGGCACCGCCCATGCTGCCTGAGCTTCTCAGGAAGTACATAGCCTACGCCAAACGAATCGAACCAGTCTTGACTGAGGGAGCTGTGAATGAGATTCGACAGTACTACTTGAAGATGCGATCATTATCGGGCTCAACGGAATCCCCGGTAGCCATCACACCCAGACAGCTCGAAGCACTGGTTAGATTGGCTGAGGCTAGGGCGCGAAGTTTCCTCCGCGACAAGGTAGAGGGTGAAGACGCGCACGCAATAATCCGTCTGATGACACTATCCCTTCAGGATGTGGGCATCGACACCGCCACAGGCAAGGTCGACATTGATGTGATTATGACTGGCAAGCCCAAGAGCCTCAGAGACAAGATGCAAGTCATCCTGAGCACGTTCGTTGATCTGGAAAAGCAGCTCGGAATCGTTGAAGAACCAACACTCTACCAAGCCTTGTCAAGGAAGGTTGACATAACCGACGAAGAAGCACGCAGACTTGTCGGACAGCTCGTTAGAGAAGGAATACTTTATGCTCCAAAGCCTGGTCATCTGAAGCGAGCAGCAGCATAGCAACAAAACAGAAGTCCCCTGATCTTGCGTGTCGAAGAGCTTCCCATACCTGACTCTGTGAAAGCAGTCCTAGCGAAGGCTGGATACGATACACTGTATCCGCCCCAGGAGGACGCGATCAAAGCCGGCGTTCTCGAGGGTAAGAACGTAGTGCTCGCAAGCCCAACCGCCTCTGGCAAGACGCTTGTGGCTGAGCTCGCGATCTTGAAGTCAATTCTCGAGAAGGGAGGCAAGGCACTTTACCTCACACCCCTTCGCGCATTAGCGAGCGAAAAGTACGAGGACTTCCTGAAGTATACAGGGGTAGAAAAAGCGCCCGGCCGAAAGGTCAGAGTAGCCATCACGAGCGGCGACTACGACAGATCCGACATATATCTCGCAAATTTCGACATCATAATCTCAACCAACGAAAAAGCCGATTCGCTTCTCCGTCACCGCACACCATGGATAGCAGACATTTCAGTAGTTGTCGCTGATGAAATCCATCTCTTGACTGAGGCAGACCGAGGACCGACCCTCGAAGTTGTATTGACGCGCCTGCTCAAAGTTAACCCCAAAATACAGGTAGTGGCGCTCAGCGCGACAATAAAGAACGCCGCTGAGATCGGAGAATGGTTGGACGCCAACCCCATCACAACGGAGTGGCGTCCCGTCCCACTCCGCGAAGGCGTCTATTGTGACGGCCAAGTTCAATTCAGAGACGGCTCGTCACGGTTCATACCGCACACCGATACAAATCCAATCTTCGACACGGCTATTGACGTTGTCAGAGAGGGCGGGCAGGTGCTGATATTCGCTGAGACTCGACGTTCGGCTGTGGAGATGGGAAGGAAAGCTTCGGCACTGCTCAGAAGGCAACTTCCTAAACCCGACAGGAGGGGTTTGGAGAATATCGCGCAGCGCATTCTATCTACCGGTGAGAGGACGCGGTTGGGCGAGGCACTTGCTGAACAAGTGTTGAACGGAGTTGCATTTCACCATGCAGGCCTGGCTGGAGGACATAGAAGAATAATCGAAGACGCATTCAAGGCAGGGAGGCTCAAGATTCTTTCCGCCACACCCACATTGTGCCTTCACCCTGACACATTAATAACGACAGACAGAGGACCAGTGAAGATTACAGACCTTCAAGTCGGCGACCATGTACTTACACATAAGGGAGTCTTCCGTAGGGTTCTTCGAACAATTTCACGGGCTTTCGATGGAGAGCTTCTCGAAGTTGGGCCAGCGGGCATGCTGCCCGTGTTGATGACTCAAGAACACCGAGTGCTCCGAAATACGGTAAGGAGATCCGGCCATCACAAAGGGAAAGAAAGTCGCCACTTTTACATCCGAGGAGATCCAGAGTGGGTGGTAGGACGCGGCCTCAGGGTCGGTGACGAAGTACAATCTCCCGTGGAAGTTCATGTTTCCAACCAGAACGGTGGCACAACTCTTGTGCAGATCCATCGGCAACGGTTCATCGGCAGGAATCAGTTCGGAGCCGAATTCCCTCATCCAGTCGCCCGCCCGGTTCCGCAAGAGACCCTCCTCGATGAACCACTTGCAGAGTTCTTTGGATTGTATGCCGCGGAAGGTTTCTCTGGATGGAACGGCCTAGTAGCCTTCGGTCTCGCCACTTACGAACAAGAACTAACACGTTTCGTGTCCCATATCTTCTCTAAGCGGTTCAACCTAGTCCCGAAGGTTACGGATGAGATTCGACATCGAAGACGAGTCTGGGCTTGTTCACGCGTGCTCTCTAGTTTCTTGGAAAAGGAGTTCGGCCATGGAGCACGCAACAAGCATTTCCCGGAGTATTTCATTTCGATGCCCCTACCCACTCTAGCGGCTCTTGTCCGCGGTTTGTGGCTAGGGGATGGCACTTACTCAACCAAGCACTTCAACACGGCCAGATTTTCAACGATTTCCAGTCGTCTTGCAGAGCAGACATTTCGGATGCTGAAACGCCTCGGATACATGCCATCGGTCAGGCGAATTCCTCCAAGAGGCATGGGTCGACACTCCCAGTACGTACTTATCTTATCAGGAGCCCAAGGCGCTAGATTCATCGTCGAAGTGCTTCGGGTTTCGCCGAAGACCTTGAGGCGTGGAAATCGAACCTACAATACGCGAACTCAATTGGCAGACACGTTTCGGTCTCCCATTCGCCAAATACGTCGCGTGGCTTATTCTGGACCAGTATACAACCTGCAGGTGGACGACGACGAGAGCTATGTTTGTTCTTTCGCTTTTTCGGTTCATAATTCGGCGGGCGTGAACCTGCCGGCCCGAACGGTAATCATCAGCAGCTACGAACGATACGAACCCGGCTACGGACGTTACCCCATCTCTGTTCTCGAGTACAAACAGTTCTGTGGACGGGCAGGTCGTCCGAAATACGACAAGTTCGGTGAAGCCATTCTCATAGCAAGAACCGAGGACGAGCAGGACTACCTGATGAAGAACTACGTAACAGCTGACCCCGAGAGGTTATGGTCAAAACTCGGAGCCGAAAAAGTGCTACGCCCCCACGTGCTTGCAACAATAGCTACACGTTTTGCTACAAGCGAAGAGGGCCTCATCAGATTCTTCGCCAAGACCTTCTACGCCTTCCAGTATGACCCGAAGATGATACGCTCCAAACTTGGCGACATACTCGCCTTTCTAAACAAGGAGCAGATGGTCGAGTTTGAAGGAGAGGAACTGAAAGCCACCAGATTCGGACGCCGGGTTTCCGAACTCTACATAGACCCCGTTTCAGCCGTAGTGCTCAGGGATGGGCTCTACACTCGCGCAAAACATCTAACAGAAGTCAGTTTCCTCCACTTGATCTCAAGGACGCCTGACATCGCGCCCAAACTCTACCCCCGTCGCGGCGAGGATGAGATGCTTGACCTGTTCGCCAAGGAGCATCAAGAAGAGTTCATGTGCGAAGTCCCCGAATACTACGGCGACACGAACGGAATAACCTACGAGGAATTCCTATCAGAGATAAAGTGCGCAAGAGTACTCTACGAATGGATCAACGAAACAAGCGAGGATGGTATACTGCAGGTTCACAAGGTAGAGCCTGGTGATATCCTCAGAATGGTAGACACGGCAAAGTGGCTATTGCATGCCACTCATCAACTCGCAGAGCTATTCGGTCACAAGGACCTCCTCAAACCCACCTATCAGCTTCAGATTAGATGCGCTAAAGGAGTGAAGACTGAACTGGTTCCCTTCGTTGAACTCGAGGGAATCGGCCGCGTAAGAGCACGTGCCCTCTACAACGCAGGCTACAAGGGCATGGATGAGTTGAAACGCGCCTCTGTGACCGACCTAATGAACGTCCCACTCATCGGACCCTCAGTGGCCAAGAGAATCAAGGAACAGGTGGGCGGTCTTATCAAGGCCGAAGAATGGGAGAGGCTGAAATCGAAAACCGCCGATACGACTGAACAGAGCTTGTTAACTGACTACAGAGAGGAAGAACCCATCTAGCCCTGTAGCCCCCGCGCTCGCCTTTCGGCCAAGGCCTTCTGGACAGCGTCATCGACAAGCTCAGGAGACATACCAATGTACGCCTTCGGCTCAAGAGCTGCATTTACTTCTTCCGTTGTCAGATACTTGGATATCGTAGGATTGCCGACGAGAATTTCGCTGAAGCTCTTCTTCTCGTCTTGACTTTTGAAGACCAATTGCTGAAGTAATCTGTGAGCTTCTTGTCGTGGCATGCCTTTGTTGACGAGAGCTATCATAACCGATTCTGACATCATCGGATCCTTGAACCTCATCAGATTCTCTTGGATACGCGACTCGTTAACGCGCAGGCCACTGAGGATTCGAGTCATAGAATTCAGCATATGGTCGAGTAAAATGAACGCTTCTGGAATGATGAATCGCTCCGATGCTGATTGCGACAGGTCCCGCTCATGCCAAGTAACGATGGCCTCCAGAGAAGGACTGACTAAGCTTCGTTCAATCTTAGCAAGGCTTGAGATATTCTCACTCCGCCAAGGATTCTTCTTCTGCGGCATTGCGGAGCTACCGACCTGCTTTCCGACCTCGAAAGGTTCGGCGAGTTCGTCAATCTCAGGCCTCTGCAGGTTCCTAATCTCGGTGGCGAACTTATCCAATGAACTTGCCACCATTGCAAACAGGCAGATCACTTCAGCGTACCTGTCACGTTGCACAATCTGACTCGTAACCTCCGCCGCACTGAGGCCCAAGCGCTTCATCACGAGATCTTGAATCTGACGCGCGTTCTTTCCAAATCCTGCCATCGTTCCTATGGCGCCGCTCATCTTCCCCGCCAAGACACGTTGCCGGCATTGGGTGAGACGTTCTATGTGCCTACTAATCTCGCGCAGCCAGACAGCGAATTTCAGGCCGAGAGTCATCGGGAGTGCATGCTGTGCATGAGTTCTGCCAATCATCAAGGTGTCGCGGTACCGTTTTGTCAGGTCCAACAGCACTTGCTCAAGCCTGTCGAGCTTGCCAGCAATGATCTCCATCCCTTCCTTCATCTGCAAAGCAAGCGCTGTATCCAAGATATCCGCCGAAGTGGCTCCGAGATGCACGTAGGCTCCGCTCTTCCCAGAAACTTCCGCCAGCGCATCCACAAGCGCCATTACCTCATGATCCACTACCTTCTCAATTTCGTGAATACGTTGGACCGTAACAATCTTCGTTGAAGCGTGGCGTTCAATCTCTTGCGCAGCCTCATGAGGTATATCGCCGACTTGAGCCCGCGCCCATGCCAAGGCTGCCTCAACATCAAACATCTTCTGAAATCGAGTATCTTCCTCGAACGCTTTCCGAATATCTGGACTCCCGTAGCGACCCGTATCGATGGGGAGAATGGGCAACTCCAAGACCCGAAACCCACCTAACATTAGCAGTTAATATAAAGTCGTGTTACAGAAATACAAGAGCGGCAGCGAGATACACAGACGAATCTGCCACCTCTTTATGGAATTAGGAGGTGTAAAATGAAACGATATACAGGGTAGGTCACACTAGGTACAGAATCATAACCGAGTCATAACCTGGGGTAATTAAGCCGGCATGCACATTGACCCGGCACGTTAGCTGTAAAAGAGGGTGAGTTAGAAAAAAGATGGAACTTGACTATTATGGCGCGTTAGTAGACTATGGGTATGATGTCCCGTAGCCGTTGGGCTTCGCGAGTGCAAAGAACATGTGTCCAGGTCCAATATTCGGGTCTATGCCATGGTCTTGGATTGTGTCAAACTGTCCCCAGATACAGTAACCACCATCGGACAAAGGCGTACCATCAGATCCGCACGAGCCAATCCATTTGATCTTGTAATGCCAAACCGACCCAGAACCACCAGGGAAGGCACCATTCCACTCGTTGTTTTCCCAAGCGCCATAGGGCGGGTTCGCCCAGTTTTCAGCATTTCCCCTGTCCCATTCAGCATTCCATTTCATTACCAATTTGTCGTTTGCATAGACGCCCAGAAAGCTGTCGCACCATGCCTGATCGTTTACTTTGTCCATGCACCATTGCATGGCCGTACCCACGAAGATTCGTGCTTTGAGATTATAACCAGGAGGGTCTGCTTTCGCCATGCTGATCATGTTAAGTAACAGCACACATGCGATTATTCCGAAGAGGATTTTTTTCATCGCATCATCACCTCTTTTTGCGTTAGGTATCTAAACAAGCCACTACCACCCTCCGCTTCTGGGGAGATTTCAGATTTGCGATTACGTACGTCATGGATTGCAAAAAAGGAAGGGAGCATCAAAAATGCGTGTACGCACACACCAAGGAATCGTTCTGTCGTTTGTGTGAGGTTACCAAAGAAGAGATAAGGACGTAGCTGCGTTTCAACTCTACAAAGAGCTGAAAATGACCAAGCTGTTTCTGTCAGTAAATTTCGACGACATCAACCTTGCACAGCAGATAAAGGAAGAGTTGAAGCACCACCGCGTCGAGGGCGTGATTGCTGGCGACCTTGCGGAAGCACCTCCTCCAGAAGTCGTCAGGAGTCTCATTTTGGCATCTGATGGCCTTTTGGCAATTGTCACTTCAGAGGATGATAGCTGGATTCAGAACGAAATTGGAATCGCATATGCTGCCGCCCTTCCGGTGTATGCACTAGTCAAAGAAGGTGTCCAAGTGGGGGGCCTTCTTCCACAGATTACGACATATGTTAAAGTTACCGACCTATTCTGGGGATTCGACTTTAAGAAGAAAGTCGCGGTTGTAGCGAGCGAGCTGCGTAGGAACGAAGGAATACAAGCAGTTGTCGACGACACCGAAATGCTCGTCGGAAGCAGTGGAATCCTACAACTCGCCATTAGACCAAGGCGTATTCCCTCTGGCGAGGAAATAATCACAGTGTACGTTCCACCCGAGTTCAACGTAAGTATCATCGATTCTCGCGACGAAGTGGCAGAACTCGTTACTGGAATCCCTCGACGAACCAGCACGGAAATTCCTGAGAACGCTTGTACGATCGTGACATCGGTAGCAGGTGAAAACGACGCTTACCCACGATTCCTGAGAATTGGAATCGTTCTAAAATTCCCCGACGTCCAAAGCTACCTAAGCGGAGGATGGGCCGAGTTCAGACTTAACTATAGGGCACCCGCGACAACAGGCAGGTATCGGCTTTTTGGAACAGAGCAAGTCTCCACCGCTGGAGCCCGCCCGCAAGACGCGTCCTCGTTCGACATCGAGCCCATAATTGTGAAAGGCGAGGTCTTGGCCATGTTCCTGACTGGAATCATCTTTACATCGCCGCATGTCCCGCTTAAGCTTCCTGGCGTTGTTTCGGCCATAATGACCATGCGACTGGACTCGTATACTGGTCAACCGCTCCCAGATTTGTCGAGGGTTAATGCCATGTGCTACTTGTCAACAAGTGACGAAGGCAGATACATGATGACGGGACTGGCTCCTGGAATTTATGATGTGTACGCTTCCGCAATACCATTCTCAACATCTCTGATCAAAAGTCAGCTTAGGGTTTGGAAGCAGCCAGAATCTGTCGATGGTGAGGTTCACCTGACGTTGACCACCGCGGACAATGCGGCTCTTCGCCTGAGAGTGGAGCATGCATTAAAGCTGGAGCAAGAGTATCGACGGTCACAGCTCAGGAGAGACGGTTAGCTTCCGAACCTCAGCGACATCTATACTCATTATCAATCGAAAGTTAGTCTGTCCAGCATACAAGGCACAGACAGATGCATTCAGGAACAAAAAATGGCTTCCCCACAGACCCAACTCCAAAGCAAAACTTTCTAACTTAATATAAAACCAACAGACCACACCGAACCGACACAGTTTGGGAGCAATCACCGGCGTCCTCGGAAGCGCTGAGAACCCAAGAAGAGTTATTGAAAACCTGCTTTTGGCCTTGAGACATCGCGGAGCAAACTCGAGCATTGCATTCATGGAAGAGGAACGTGCAGGGTGGGCCGTCGGGTGCTCTTCGAAGGATGGTCTGGAATCACATTTCCTAGAATCTGCGAAAGGCGTCCTTGCGCTCGAAGGATCATTCTTCCAACGCCGGAACCACGCCAAGTTCGCTCACAGACGCCTAGTGAGAGGTTCAGTTCGAGAAGCAGTAACAGGTCTCATGTGCGAGCCCGGAGAGTTCGCAGTTCTAGGCAAGCTGCGAAATCGCATGTTCGCTTTCAGAGACCCAAATGGCCTGAAACCGTTGTATTACGCAGGGCGCGGCAAGTTTGTGGCCTTTGCTTCCGAGCGCAAAGCTCTCTGGAGAATAGGTCTGGAAAACACCAAGCGAGTTCTTCCCGGGCAGCTATACTCACTAAGCCAGCAGGGGCTGACACAGACTCGACTATTCGAGATCAAACGTCCCTCGGAAAAATCAATGACACTTAAGCAGGCGAAATTGCAGTTGGCAAACCTACTGAAACGGTCAATTCGCAGAATCACGAAGGGCATCGACAGGGTCGCTGTGGCGTTTTCTGGAGGCTTAGACAGCGCAGTAACAGCATCACTCGCGAAGCACACCTGCAACGTTGAACTCGTGAGTGTGGGGCTTTTAGGCTCGCCTGAGTTGGCGAGCGTTGAGAAATATGCTCGCGCACTAGACCTACCGATTAGCGTCGAGCCATTCGAGCCGAGTTCTCTTGAAGACTATGTTCGACGAGTGGTCTGGCTTATTGAGGAGCCCACCTTGATGAAGGTGAGCGTGGCTGTTCCCCTTCACTGGGCGGCGATGATCGCTGCGCGTAGGGGATGCACTGTGATGCTCTGCGGTCAGGGGAGCGATGAACTCTACGGCGGTTACTACAAGTACGCCCGGACTCTCGACACGAAGGGGAGGAGAGCACTCCGCAATGAGCTATACTCGGGTGTAATCGGCGCTTCCCAAGTAAACTACGAGAGAGACGAGCAGGCAACTGCTCCTTTCGGTATCGAACTAAGGACTCCTTTCACCGACTTGGATCTCGTTCGTTTCTCTCTGACGATCCCGTCCGAATACAAAGTCAAGGCGGGAAATGATCTAACTAGGAAATGGATCCTCCGATCCGTCGCGGAAAGTCTTGGGTTGCATGAGGATATCGTGTGGAGGCGTAAGAAGGCGATCCAGCATGGGACTGGTGTGGAGAACGCTATTCGCAAGCTCGCAAAAAGCAAGAATCTCACCGTCGAATCATTCCTTGCAGGCATCCATGCGGAAGTAAGGGGCTCAGAATCGATGCCCTGATTTCCCTATCGCGATTGCAGCAATGAATAATACACCTGGACACCTCAGATTTCTATCGGCTCTGCCTTGCAACGTTCAGGACGCTGCCCTCGGTGCGGCTACGTGCTGAGGTACGATGGACGTGGTTACAGTTGCGACTTCTGCGGCTACCCGCATGCGCACGACACCTTCACTTACGAGCTGCATGCATTGGGGAGAGATCTGAGGACCAAAGCCCAAAGCATACTTGAAAAAATGAAGCGGCCCCTGTCACGACAGGTTTACGTATACTATCCAGTCGCGGTGCGACCTTGTGTCTCATGTGGGGTCAACATAGCTTTCGGAAGCATGCGTTGTCCACACTGCGGAGCACCCCAGGAGATCCCGCAGAGGGACCTTGTTCCGCAGGGAAGCTCTGCACAATCTGAAGGCATCGAAAGAAACGTTCTCGACTACATCATCGCCCACAACGGGACAATATCTCTGTCTCAGGCGGCGCAAGATCTCACCGTCTCTCCTGATGTCCTGCAGTCAGTGATCGAACGGCTGAAGTCTGCCGGATTTCTTAATCAGACGTAGGCGAGGAGTAATGGCCCGTAACGGTATCCTTGCCTAGATGCATTGAATGAAGTGTCAGAATGCGCATCGCAGTTGACTTGGATGGAGTGCTGGCGGATACGATGGTGACCGTCTGCAAGATCCTGAACGAGCATCGGTCCACGCCGCTCGCTGTCGAATCTTTTGTTCGGTGGAGAGCTTGGGAAATCGCCGGTATCACTAAGGACCAGTTCTTCAGAACTCTCGATGAAGCTTGGTTCTCTTGGGAGACTATTCCCCCAACTGAGGAAGATCTGGGCGCAAAGGTGGACAGACTCACCAAGTTCGGCAAAGTGGACATAGTTACAGGACGCAGCCCCGCCACCGTTCCCTACGCAAACTCTTGGCTGAGAAAGTATCAGATCCCTTTCGACTCCTTCGTCAGAACTCGCAACAGCACCTCTGGAAAATTGGACCTGAACTATGACATGTACATCGACGATTCAGCAGAGCTGATGGCCCTATTGGCTTCGAGATTGCATGGCTCCGGCGTTCTCTACCTTCGTCCCTGGAACAGGAACGCCGCTGAGATGCCTTGGATTTTCAGAGTTGAACAGTGGAATCAGATCCCGAGCGTTGTGGAACAGGCATCCATTGGAAGAGTTACCTGAACTGCGAGATGAATAGCAGAGTTTTCCCCCAAGCGTCTTTCGCTGCCTCGAGGTTGTGACCTTCCCAATTGGGGCGGTGAAACGCATGCCGAGCGTTGGGGTAGAGGTGGACATCCACTCTCGTGAACTAGTACCACGCCGACGTTCGACGTTCCTGAATGCACAAGAAAATCCCAATCGCCAGCCTTCGTTTTGATACCTTGCACCATGCGAGGATCACGCCAATTCAGGAGGCGAGTGTTCAAGCTCCAAATATATAGACGCCACATCTAACACAACGAATCCAAGGTGGAAGAATGAACTTCGATGAGATTCTTGACCGATTGAAAGCTCACTCAAACGCAACTGCCGTCGAAGGCATGGCGCGATTTGGCATCAATCCCAAGAACACCCTTGGAGTATCCATACCAGTCATCAGGGGTATGGCTAAGGAGGTGGGACGAGACCATCGCCTGGCCCGACAACTTTGGGCCTCGGGAATTCACGAAGCGAGGATACTCGCCGCCATGATTGATGATCCGCATGAAGTCACGGCAACGCAGATGGAAAGTTGGGTGAAAGATTTTGATTCATGGGACGTATGCGACCAATGTTGCAGCAACCTCTTCGACAAGACCACTCTGGCCCACCAGAAGGCGCGTGAGTGGAGTTCAAGGAAGGAGGAGTTTGTGAAACGTGCAGGATTTGTGCTTATGGCCAGTTTAGCTGTGCACGACAAGAAGGCCAGCAATTCGCAGTTTGGAAGCTATCTTCCAGTAGTCGAGCGAGAATCGACGGATGAAAGAAACTTCGTGAGGAAGGCTGTTAATTGGGCTTTGAGACAGATTGGAAAGAGAAACTTGTCGCTGAACCGTCTCGCTCTCAACACGGCTGAGCGAATACAGAGGAAGAATTCACGATCCGCTAGATGGATAGCTTCTGACGCCATCAAGGAATTGACAAGCGCCAGTGTTCAAAAGAAGCTCCGGAAAAGCCGCTAGGCTAGTATAGGGCTGGATTTACTTCCATTTTATCGAACAGCCCACAGGTTTGGTCTCCGCTATCGAAACCGGCCTTCCCGCGAGCACAGCGTCGAGAGCCCTTCGAAGATAGTGCTCCTTGACCGCCTTGGGATCATCATAATTGTCATCGATTGTTCCGTGGTATCGCAGAACGGAGTTCCTGTCAAATAGGAAGACCTCAGGTGTTCTTTCCGCGCCGTAAGCGCGAGCCACGCTCTGCATCTCGTCACGCAGATACGGAAAGTTGAATTTCTTCTCTCGTGCCCGCTCTTTCATCTTGGGGAAGCTGTCGTCTGGATACTTCGACTCGTCGTTGGCGTTAATGGCGACGAGTTGCACACCTTTACCCACGTAGTCTGCCTGAATCTGAACCATGCGATCTTCCCAAGCTCGCACGTAGGGGCAGTGGTTGCAGCTGAAGATTACCACCACCGCGCTTTCGCCCGCGTAATCGTCGAAGGAGTGCTCCTTGTCGTCCACACCGGGGAGTTTGAATGGAATTGCCTTGTCGCCAGCCTTCAGATTCGTCATTGTCTCCTACTCACCCTCACTATCAGGTCAGCCCCGTTCGCTTGTCCTCTTTTATGACTCCTTCGTTTTCGCCTCACGAAGCGCCCGTCTGATCATCGCCTCCGAGGGAAGGGGAGAGATGCGTCCGTCCTCAAGGCGGTAGCCGCGACACGTTAGAGCATAGTGAGGCTTTGCAGGTGGATCGATGTCCTGACCGTTCACAGTGATCGTTGGAGATCCGATGAACTTGAACTTCTCGGCGTCCTCGGCGGTCTCTACCCGGACAATTTCGACATCGGCACTGATTCCTTCGGCCTCAGTGCTTCTGCGCAGTCGCTGCAGCGCCTCATCATGTGACGGACAGTCTTCAAAATAGAGGAAACGTATCTTCAACGCTATTGCGCCTCGAGCCTAGATCTCCTATTTTCAGGGCCTTCTTTGCCGACTAAGATTTGCGTTTTCCTCTTAACATTCGAGTAATCATCATGCTCAAGAAACAGGCATTCGCTCAATCGAACAGTCGAAGGTTTACCTAATTCGCTCTCTCATGAGCACTTCTCCAGGTGTCCTCCTCGGAGTTGGTTTCACATCCTGACCGTAACCCATTCTGAGGAGGATCTGAGGAAACCCCTCTCTGCCGAGCAAATCGCGAAGCTGAGTTCGCAGCTCTGGGACTTCAATCGGCTGATTCAAGAAAGAAGACCAGACATCATCGACACGGGCGCGCAAGAGCACTCTCTCCAAGGCTTGCCCACTCGACAGCCAATCTTCCGGAGTATCGGTCTGCGTCCCAAGCACAGCTAAAATCGGAGAACCAGTGGCGAGTTGGTGATCTTTTGCAGCCTGCCCTCTGCCCATATCAAACGTTCGAACCACGAGAGGACCAAAGTAGGATGTCAAGCCGCCGAGCCCAATCGCATAGCCCGGCGTTCCGTCATGGCTTGCGGTTCGGTTAGGGTGAATCCACGCTGCCAACTCGCGGCGGAAATGCCCGTCTGCCATTTGAATACGATCACCCTCAGTTATCAGATCGGCAACCCTGTTTCGGTTCTCATCGCCTAGCACGATGTGGAACCAGGCGCCTTCCTTTGTTGCGGCCGCTTGAAGTTCCAACAGTAACGATTCCGGGACTAGTTGTGTGCCAAACGGCATACGGTTGGTTCGTCTCTTGGTGATAGCCTGAAAGAGCCCATGCTCTTCCGCTATGGCGCCCGTTTCTTTGCCAAAGTTCACACGAGCCAGCAGATCCGGCTTACTTGCGTCTGGGAAGGTCCGCACAGCGCCTTCGTATCCGAAATGGTTGAGTGCGATGCGCAAGTTGAATAGAGCCGCCCCGCACCCCATGAGCAATTCTCGATCTTCCGGATCAACGACTGGAAGGACGCGCGTGCGATCAGCGTACAGTTCGATACCATCACCCACTATCCTGAAAAGCCACGGTTGCGCGTTGTGATTTGAAGGCGCAAGCACCGCATAGTTTAACAGAAATCGCAGCTTCTCCGAGGATGTGCCGGTTCTTGGAAATGCGCCATCGGATATCTGCCAGGGATCCCACAATTCTGCCATCCCAGATCGCCTCGTTTCTCCTTCTTACCAAGGTAATTAGAGATTCAGTAAGTGCATAAAGGTTTGATTTCAATTCTAATTACTTGATGCTCCCAACCACGCGTGCGATTTCGCTCACAACCAAGCCAGCAACGAGAATTTCCTGTCGCGAAATAGTCCGCGGGTCTTTGCTGAATTCAAGCGATGTCATATGGAAAGCCCTTTGATATTCGGGCGTTTGGGTTTTGTAGTTGTAGGCGAGACAGAGGCACGGGAATTCAATGAGCGACATAATCGGCTTGGTGGGCCTTCTCTTTGCTGGTATGGCTGCCGGTGCTATCAATTCGGTTGCTGGCGGCGGCACTCTCATCTCTTTTCCGTCACTTGTTGCGTTCGGCGAACCAGAGATCATCTCCAACGCCACGAATACAGCGGCAATGTGGCCCGGTTCCCTCAGCAGCGCGCTTGCTTACCGAAAAGACACACCTGTTCAGCGTAGCCTGCTGACGGCTCTCGCCGTTCCAAGTCTGATTGGCGGTCTTCTTGGTGCCGTAGTTCTAGTAATCACCCCGGCAGAGACTTTCAAACGCATTGTCCCATTCCTCGTTCTATTTGCGACATTGGTACTCGCGACACGCGACATTCTTACTCGAAGATTTCGAAGCAACCCAATTGGCGGCGAGCACGTGACAACCACCGGACGAATCTGGGGCGTTCTCTTCCAGCTCTTCGTCGCAACATATGGCGGCTACTTTGGTGCAGGAATTGGCATCCTGATGTTGGGATCGTTCAGTCTCATGGGTATGCGCGACATCAACAAGATGAACGCGTTGAAAACTCCTCTTACCACTATCATTAACATGACCGCATTTGTCTTCTTCGCGTTCAAGGGCTTGGTCGCTTGGCCATTGGCGCTCCTTGTCGCCGGAGGTGCGATTATCGGTGGCTACGGAGGTGCGCGCTTGGCGAAACGCCTGAACCCTCGACTCGTGCAATTGGGCGTCGTTATCATCGGCCTGCTGATTTCCTTCTGGTTCTTCATCAGACTAGTCTAGTCAAACTCCCTGCCAGTACATCAGGGATCATAGTCGCCTCTCACGAACCCATCTTCAGTCATCACGGTCCTCGGTCGCCATGTTACGACACAGCGTATTCTTGATGTCTCGGAGAACTCTGCTGGATTAGCGAACCGGATGCATCAGTTTTTTCGCACGCGATCGCATAAAGGGATTGAGGATGATTCGTCCATTCCTATTATAAACCAACTACACCGCGCAGTCTCCGTCGAAGGTAGACTGACTTGGGTGCGGTATTCCAGGACTGCGAGAAGAGAAAGTCCGAGTACCTGAGACCTTTGATCGGAATCTTCTCATGTCTCATTTGCGAACGACACTTCAGCACCAAGCTTCGGCTGAAGAGGCATTACTACAAAACGCACCGAGAGAATATCCCAAACTACGAAGGACAAAACAATGTCTGCCTATAACGGTACAAGCAACATTCGACAAACGTTGGAGGGAATCATTAGATACTGCTCCAATATTCCGAGTTTCTCAAGCCAAACAATCGCGTTGCTCGTGCTAGTTCTGATCTACTTCGGGTGATAGTCACTCCTTTCCCAATTGAAGCATGTCAGCATTGACCACGTTTCTAAGATGCTGGTGGCGGAGCAGTCTAACGACTTCATCCACCGCCATTCCTATCCGGTCGGCAGCTGATTCCGCTGACATGAATCCAGCGTGGGGGGTGATTAGGACCTTCTTCATCTTCAGAAGAGGATCATCGGGAGCAGGCGGTTCATGTTCGAGGACATCGAGACCAGCTCCAGCAACTTTTCCTGACCGCAGAGCGTCTGCAAGTGCATTGTTGTCGATTACAGCTCCTCGCCCTGTATTGATAATGTAGACGTTGTCTTTCATCATCTCGAATTCCTTTGCACCAATCATGTGAAGGGTTTCGTCTGTGAGAGGGCAATGGATTGATATCATGTCAGAGTCCTTGAGTAGCGGTTCGAGTTCGACGGATCTTACGCCCACTGAAGTGTCTTTTCCTGTTGGTATGTATGGGTCGTAGGTGATTACACTGAGACCTAATGCCTTGGCTCGAAGGGCGACGGCGGTCCCTATTCTTCCGAGGCCTATGATTCCCAGCGTTCTACCTCTGAGTCGTGGAATGGGTCCGCCTGCTAGCTCATCCCATTTTCCATCGAGGACCGATTCCCTCAAAGTGAAGATGTTGCGAGTTACCGCTATTAACAATCCAATCGTGTGGTCTGCGACTTCTTCTGTGCAGTAGCCTGGGACGTTTGAGACACTGATGCCGCGTCTCCCTGCTTCCTGGAGATCGATGTTGTCGTATCCTACACTCACCGTAACGACCAGTTCGCATTTTGCAAGCTCGGTTATGACTTCGGAGGAGACTCGTGTTGAGTAATCGACGACCATGGCGAGGCTATTGTTGGCTGCTCGCCCTAGTTCGCGACCAACGCGGTCGTTCACCAACTCGGTCGTTGCCAAATTCCGAAGTCGCTGAGCCGCTAAGGGCACAAGGTCCGGAAAGTGAGATGTATCAACGAGGCTGACCACCGGCTTCTCCCTTTCAGACAAACTATCACTCAGCATGATTGTTCAGTTGGAAGAAATGAAAGGAGATCAGAGTGTTGCCAGGCTATCGTCAAGAATCTGCATCGCAATGTCAATCTGTTCACGCGTAACGTTCAGAGGTGGGCATATGCGTATTGTGTGGCTGCGTAGGCCGCAAGGGTACATGAGCAGGCCCTTGGATAACGCCTCGTTAAGGACCTTTTTCGCGGCAGGGGCGTTTGGTTCCCGGTCTGTTCCTGGCACGATGAACTCCAATGCAGTCATTAATCCGAGGCCGCGGGCGTCGCCTATGACTGAATATTTATTCTTCAGTTTCTTGAGTTGACCGAGGAGATAATCACCGCTTCTCTTCGCATTATCCAGCAGGCCCTCGTCCCTGATGGTTTCTATTGTCGCTATTGCAGCCGCGCATGAGATGGGGTTACCGCCGAAAGTTGTGCCGTGAACAGTTGGCTCCCATCGGCTCATCAGCTCATTTCGAGCGCATATGGCTCCAAGTGGAAAACCGTTCGCGATTCCTTTCGCCACTGCCATAATATCCGGTTCTACGCCGAAGGCTTGGGCTGCAAACCATTCGCCTGTTCGGCCAAAGCCGCTTTGAACTTCATCGAATATTAATAGAATGTTATTGCGGGTGCATAGTTCGCGAAGGCGTACCAGAAACTCTCTTGGCGGGATAACATACCCGCCTTCACCTTGAATCGGTTCCACTATAACCGCCGCAACTTGGGACGGCGCGATCAACCTATCAAGAACGGTCTGCATTGCCTTGAGCGATTCCTCAACGCATTTCTCTGGCTCGTCCGGATGCGATGAATGGTACGGGTCTGCGAAGGGGACGTGGTATACGCTTGGAAGAAATGGCTCAAGCCCTGTTCTGTATATGGACTTCGATGCGGTAAGTGATGCTGCGCCATAGCTGCGGCCGTGAAATGCTCCCATGAACGCAATTATCCCAGGTCGCTTCGTCACATTACGCGCGAGCTTTATCGATCCCTCGACGGCTTCGGTTCCACTGTTTCCGAAGAAGAACATATCCAAGTGACCGGGCAAGATCTCAGGTAACATCTCGGCAAGTCGCAAAACTGATTCGTGCAACGTAACCCCCACCGCGCCGTGCACCTGCTTCTCCATTTGCTCTCTGGCAGCGGCCATAACTCTGGGATGGTTGTGACCTACGTTGACGACGCCGAATGCGGCCATGAAATCCATGTACCGTTTTCCATCCAGCCCGTACAAGTAGAGTCCTTGTGCCCGAACTACGGGCAGGTTGGGCCAATCCTGAGCAAAGGCGGGTGCCAGCATTTTGTCGCGCCGTTTCACGAGGTTTTCGTACGAGCTGGACGTTGACACTGCGTTTCTCTTGTAAGTGGTCACGTTCGAGACCATCAATAAATCACGACTGCCGCAATCGTAGAATCCTCGCTAAGAAAGGTGTTCCCCTTGATTATCTTGTTGAAATTGACTTGTTCAAGGGAGTTCTAGACGAAGAGGTGGGGCGTTGAAGAGTAGCCCATGACTTTCAGTGAGACAAGTGCTGCGGTGATGACAACTATTGTGGCAATCGCGATGTAGTCTCCGCTCCTCAGTCTGGCCTCCTCGACATAAGATCTGACCGCAGGCGAACCGAAGGCTCTGCATTCCAACGCAGTCTGAAGCGTCTGTGAAAGCTTCAACAGGTATAGTAGAAGAGGGGTGATCACGCTCGTGTAGACGCCAGCTTTCCTGTAGAACGGCATCCTATCTATGTCCCGTCCTCTCAGCTTCTGTGCCTGAATGACTCCAGTCCAAGTCTGGAACACAAGTGGGACAAAACGGACGCCAGTGACGAATATCATCGTGAACTGGTAAGGCACTTTCATTTTTCCTAATGTTGCGGCAAGTTTTGTCATCGGTGTAGTCATGGTTAGGATTGGGAGCGTGAAGACAACCGCTAGGACTCGCATGAAGACTAGTGTTCCGAATAGAAATCCTTCCAACGTGTACGCGGCATAGTTGCGGCTTCCGACCATAAGCACTCCAAGTTGGAACAGGACGGTGTTCCCGAATCTGTATGTGAATCCTTGTAGAATGACGAAGAAGATGTAGGTGCCCAGCAGTATCTTCAGGATAAGGGCTATCCTCTTGATGTCGATACCTCCGAGGATCCACCAGCCTATCAAGAAGAGGATCCACGCTCCTAGCAATACGAAGTCTAATGCGAAGAAGCTGACTGCAAAGCTTGCCAACACTAGGAGCATTTTCGTAATGGCGTGTAGATTGTGAATCGGCGTGTTCTTTCTGACGTATTCTATGCTTGCCAATCACGATCCTCCTTTCAGGTCATCGACCATTGCGTCGACCGTCAGAATTCCCTGAGGTACACCGTAAGTTTCCAGCTCCTTGTCCAAGAGAGCTATCGGCGGCGGTTTGATGAACGCCTTCTTCAGGGTTTCAACTTCAGAGAAGACCTTGCTTGTGGGCCCATCTAGCAGAATTTCTCCATTCGCCATCACAATGGTCCTATCCGCATACTGTGTGACAAGGTGCATGTCATGTGTTATCATTATGACTGTGTGACCTGCCTCGTTCAGCTTCTTCCCTAACCTCGCGATCCTATGCCTCCCAAGGTAGTCTTGAGCAGTGGTAGGCTCGTCCATCACGATTATCTCAGGTCTCATCGCTACAACCGCAGCGACCGTTAGGCTTCTCCGATCTCCGAAGCTAAGCCTGAAGGGGAA
>Ga0315282_10002887_pt1 | contig 31157 bp, 24 predicted proteins | sample YL17G07_20_MG_FD_203693 | JGI IMG/M metagenome (GOLD analysis project Ga0315282, IMG submission 203693) | Sediment microbial communities from Yellowstone Lake, YNP, Wyoming, USA - YL17G07_20 | ecosystem: Environmental > Aquatic > Freshwater > Lake > Sediment | place: USA: Wyoming | collected... | reverse complement strand
TGGATCGAGAGAGCGCCGAGCCAGGCGAAAGTGATGATGCGAGCGGCAGTCTATAGCCGGTACAGCTCCGATCTGCAGCGGCCTGCGTCCATCGAGGACCAGGTGAGGCAGTGCCGCGCCGAGATCGTGCGCCGGGGCTGGCAGGAGGTGGCTACCTACTCGGACAGCGAGCTGGCGGGCACGATAGCGCAGAGGCGGCCCGACTACCAGCGGCTGCTCACGGCGGCGAAGGCAAGGGAGTTCGATGTGGTGGTTGTCGACGAGCTCTCCCGCCTGACCCGTGACCCGGAGGAACTCGCGCGCCTGCGGAAGCTCATGCGGCACTGGCAGGTGGAGCTGGTCGCGTTGGCCGACGGACTCGATACCATTGCCGCTCCCGGTGCTGCCAGCACGATCATTGCGATCAAAGGTCTGACCAACGAGATGGAGTTGGAGGCGAACGCCCACCGAAGCCGACGAGGCCTGGCGGGACGGGTGCTGGCCGGTCACCATGCTGGTGGCCTCGTGTATGGCTACCGGACGCGGCCGGTGCACGCGGACCAACCCGGAGACCCACCGGGGACAGGCCGAGTGTTCGGGTACGAGTTTGTGTTCCAGGAGGAAGAGGCCGAGATCATCCGACGGGTGTTCCGGCTCTATGTCGAAGGTATGAGCGGACGCCAGATCGCCGCCCTGCTCAACGCCGAGGGCATCCCGCCCCCAGGAGCGCGGTGGAAGAACCGGCTCGGATGCCGTCGGACCTGGTCGAACTCAGCCATCGACGGCGACCGCCGCAAAGGGACCGGCCTGCTCAACCAGGAGAAGTACATCGGACGGCATCTCTGGAACCGCAGCGCCTGGCCCAAAGATCCGGAGCAGGACGGCAAGCAAGTCCGGCGAGAGCGGCCGCCGGAGGAGTGGGTCGAGTCCAGCGTGCCGCTGCCAAGCATCGTATCTCAGGAGCTCTGGGATCAGGCAAAGGCGCGTCAGCGGAAGCGGTCAAGGGGAAGTCCGCAGTCGGCCGCACACTGGCGCGACCGTCGGCTGCTGAGCGGCTTGCTGGTGTGTTCCCAGTGTGGCGGGAACTACGTCCTGCGGGGGAAGAACACCTACTGCTGCGCCACCCGGCAGAACCGGGGCAGAGTGGTCTGTGACTGCATGGTCACCGTCAATGCCGCCGTGGCCGAGCAAGCGGTGCTGGATGAACTCCAGGATCTCTTCTGCAACGAGGCCTTCCTGCATCAGCTGGTCCGGCGAGTACACCAGCGGTGGCGGGAAGCACGCGCCACCCGCTCCCGTCACCACGCATCTCTGCATGGTCTCCGAGAGCAGCTTGCCCAAGTTGAGACCGAGATCCAGAACCTGGTGAAGGCGGTAGCAAAGGGCGTCTTGCTGAACGATCTGGCAGAGGAGATGCGCGCGGCTGAGGCCAGACGCGACCGCCTGCGCCAGGAGCTTGCAGCGGCCGAAGGCGCGGAGCTACCGGCCGCTCTCAACGTGCTGCCTGCGACCGTGCGTCGAATCGTGTCGGACCTCCCCTCCATGCTGGCGGCCGGTCAGGTGGAGCCGGTGAAGAGCGCGCTGACCCGGCTGGTCGGGAAGATTGGGGTGCACGGCGAAGAGGCGCCGGGACGCAAGCGGCCCGGGGCGGTGCTGACGCTACGAGGGAACTTGGAGGCCGTCCTACAGCTCGCACACGAAAAAGTCAAGGGTTGTGGTAGCCCCGGCGGGATTTGTCCAGATGTAACGATGGAGACGCCGCCACAGGTCTACAGGATGCGAGGGCGGGGCGCTGGAGCAGACGGGGTAACGCCGGAGCCGGTCCACAGTGGGCATGCCCACGCAGCGGTGGCAGAAACTGTACTCATCTACGAACACCCATCTTCTGTGGACGAGCGCTCGGTTTCGGGGATGAGTTCAGATCCCCCATCTGTATCCCATCGTCATGGCCACGCGCGCCAGCGCCGGACTTGTCCCGATACGAATCGTCTGACTCCGGCAGGCACCCCCTGAAGGGCTGCTTCTGCCGCAAGAGATTCCTAACGCCGTCCTGCTCTAACTCGCGTGCTCTTCGCTTTGGGAAGGTAGTCTCTAGCCTCTCTGGGCACCCAGCGAACAGCTGGGTCCTGTGGACTGACATGGTTCTTCATAAGCCAGGTGACTGCCTCGAGCGTGTAGGCCCGAAGTTCCCGGCGGTAGCGTCTCTCCTGTTCTCCGATCGGCGGCCCGTTGACGCCAGCATTGAAGGTAGCTTCAACTCCGACAACATAGAGGTAACCGGTTTTCTCCTCCTGAGCGTTGGGTGGCTCAACTCGGAAATGCTCCTTGTGGGTGTAGACGGGATCGTCAGCTGACCAGGCGAGGACCTGAGGCGGGCGAGGATGAATAACCGCAGCTTCGGCGGTGCTATAGCTCCATTGCGCTCTCTTGGTCTTCTTCCCATGCCACAGGAAAGGCTCCCTGCTCGTGAGCGTGAGGGTGTACTTGGTCTTCGGCTTGACGGTAAGAAACTGTGCGTAGTCCCAGATTCTCTGGTTACCTTGCGGGGAGCGGGCCAGAAGCTTCGTCTTGGGCTGGATCTCCAGCGCAAGAACCTGGCTGGTCGCGCGCTCAAGATTGACAACGATGAACAGCGAACCGTAGTTCTTCTCGCCTGGCCTGGGCGATGTCAATACGACCTTGATCAAGGTAGCGGGGCGGGCATCGCTGTCTACGGCCCCTGTCGCTCCCGTGAGAAGCAGAAGCAGCAGCCCCGTCAGGGCAACCGTTGGTCTCATCGGCTTCTCTCCCAAGAGTTAGAGTCGTTGATGTCATTAGGCAAGTCAGCCGTTGATTAGGCGAATCGACTGTGGCAGTCGCGGCCGCCGCGCGCACCAACTGCATACCCCCGTGGCGGAACGCCGCCCGCCGAATCACCATGCCTTCCACGTTCCGTCGCGGTAGAGCGAGATGAATGGATACTCCAGGCCGCCTACGTCGAGGTGGACCATGTAATACCGCGCCATCGGCGGGTGGAAGGTAGAGGCATCAAACTTCTGCTCCTCAATTCCCACGCGAGCCGCTCGCTGGCCGTACTTCCTGACCGCCTGATCGCGGGCGTCCTGGAGGAAAGTCGGCTTCTGGCTCAGGACGATTTCTTTGCCGGGATCCTTAGCCAGGTTGGGCATCGTCTTCTGGGCAGCGGCGTAGCCATACGCCTTCTTGGTGAAACCCTCGCGAAACTGGACGTAACACCTCTTCCTTGCGCTCCACTGGTACCAGATGAAGTCGTAGTAGAAGGGATCCCATTTGCTCTTCATACTGGCCATATCGCCATACCAGGCGGCAATCCTATCGCCGAGAAGACGGTAATCGTCCACGGTGGCCCAGTTGTTGAACGGGGGCAGAGCCAAGACCACTCGGTCACCTGATTTGATCCTCACGACGATCCTGGTGCCAGAAACGCCGCGGTCTGTCTCGACCACGGCGACCTCCTTCTTTCCGTCCCTGTTGATATCGCCCAGTGGCTTCGTTGTCACGCCGGCGCGCGCTCCGGCGTCTGCCCAGGCAATGGCCGCGAGAGCAAGCACTAGCCACTTCGCACGCCAGGGCCTCAGCATCATAGCCTCCGATCTGTCACAGCGGATCTGTTGGTCGCAACAGGCACGCCAGCATCCCGGACACAGGGGCTGGTTGCCTTCCTGCGACATTCGGCACGGCACCGCAGAGAGCCAGCGCGGAGACACTGAAGGGCATGGTTCGCCGCGCTGGCACGGACCGCGCCCATGGCAACCCTCCGATCATCTTGAGAGAGTGCTTCATGTTCTCATCGAAGCAACACCCTCTCAGTGAGCACGCGGGGGTTGAGCGGCTGACCTCGTATAGGAGATGATCCTGAAGCCGGCCTTCGCATGCTGCGCGGGATCACCGTAAACCCGCCATACGAGTCGCCCCGACGGGAAAGTGTTGTCCCTCGCGTGCAGAACCGTGCGCCCGTTCTCAGCGACAGTGATGTCGTCCCCCTTCACGGTCAGAGTGAAGCGCACCTTCCCGCTTCGCCTCGGGAATCCATCTTGCGAATAGGCCAGCGTCCGCTCAGAGCCGCCCTGCCGCACTACAATGTACACGCCGGGATTGGCTCCCTGGTTCGCGAAAGGACAGAAGATAAGCCCATATCCGTCTCGACCCTCGACCTTCAGTCCGTACTCTCCGGTCCCGGGAGTAGGAGACAGGCGGAAGAAGACACTGCCCTCGCGCCGATGCACATTCGTCTCGAAGGTCAAGCTGAAATCGCTGACGTCCCGGCTGATGAGCGCAACTGCGTCACCATTCGAAGAGCTAAGCGATGCCGACGCGTTCTGGACGCCATATGCCGCAACAAGGTCGAGCACCTTGCTTCGGAAGCGCGTGCGATCGCCCTCCGCTGCCGTGTAGGCTTGGTAGATCTGCCACGCCGACTGACATTGCTCGTGAATGCGCGTGTCCAGGTCCTCCTGCGCACGCTGGCGCTCATCTTCTGTTGCGAAAGGCCCGTTCGCGGCGGGCCACCCGTGAACCAGGTTCGGCGGGTAGTCCCGCGTGTTGGTCCAGGCATCGTCGTCACTCTCTCCTCGGCCCCGCCGGATCACGTAGGCTGCAGTGATCCCATCGATGATCTTCTCGTCGAACTCACCGACGAGGTAGAGCGCCCCATCCGTCGCCAGCTCCGTTGCAGTCCACACGGTCGCGACGCCGGAGAGGCCCATGAGCGACAACGCCGTCTTGCTTCCCCAGGTGCCTGCCTTCTTGACGGCCTCTACATACTTGCCATCGTGCACCTTCTTGGCCACTTGAACGCCCGTCACCACGTCACACGCGACCGTCAGGTAATCCGTGTCACCCACTTTCTCACTGGTCAGAGCCGTCCTCAGGGCATCGCGCGATACCTGTGTCAGGTCAAGGCCCTGCTGGATGCGCTTCAGCTTCCGGTCCGTCTCATCGCCCTGCAAGGGGTTCCAGGAGGGCCGCCCTGAGGCAGCCCAGCAGAGCGAGCCAGCAGCATGCACGAGCAACACAACCGCGCCAACGCAGACTGCATTCCGGAACGAGTGAGTCCTTGCCATGTCGTATTCTCTCCTCTAGTGTTCCAGACTGCTGCTCTACTTGTGGTTATGCGAATCGGCGGTTACTCTCCTATGGAGGCGGCACCAGCTGTCCGCTTGCATGTCACATATGCCGCCACATCGCTGGGATGCCTGGCTTCCCCTGCGGCTTCGGCGCTGGACGAGCATTGCTGCCGGCTAGTCGGCAGAGCTCGTGCGGTCCGTCGGCACCCAATGCCCCGAGAATCACGCCGTCTCCGAGGGCAGCGACTGCCGTCGGCTCAGTGATGTTCGCTTTCGGATTGGCGATGCTTTGCCACGTCCGGCCACCGTCGGTGCTGATGCGCGGCGTGACGAAGTCGGAGAACGTGACGATACGGTTGGGATCTCGTACATCTACGGAGACCGGCCCGGCAAACTCGCCCACAGCGACTGGCTTACTCCAGGTCTTCCCTCTATCGCGGCTCCGATAGTATAGCGCCTTCGCCGACAGTCCAAGTTGATTGCTTTCCGTCAGGACGTCGATTATGCCGCTATCGGTGGCGGCCAGTGCCATCTCTACAAGCTTGCCCCGCAGTGCGCCCTTCCCTACTTGCTCCCACGTCAGGCCGGCATCTGAACTGCACATGAGTTTCGTGTTGGTACTGGACACGTCGCCGAGCACAACGATGGCATAGAGTTCGTTCTGGTTTCGGCAGGAGGCGGCCACTCTCTCAACACGCCCGCCGAGGCCGGCGATCTCTTGGATGTTCCCGCCTTGAAGGTCGCTTCGCCAGAAGCCTCCGGAGGGAGATGACAAGAACAGGTAGCCAGGAGAGCCAACGGTGCAGGCCATGGCCCGTACCGAAGGCGCGGGGAGCGGCACGGTGTTCCAGGTACTGCCGCTATCGGCGCTCCAGAGCAGCGACGTTCGGTCCCAACTGTACAACTGAGACGGGTTGTCTGGTTTCACGATTGGGCTTAGGACGGTGTCGCCGGCATACTGGGTTAATGACTTCCAGGTCTTGCCACGATCACTGCTGACAAAGAGCTTCTCATCTGCCACCGCGTAGACCGTGTCGGGGGCTGTGGGCGCGTAGGCCAGCCCGGTGCAGTCCGAGAAGAGAATGTTAGGTAGCTTCTCCCAGCGCCAGCCGCTCGGCGAACCAGCGGCGCAGAGGACAGTCACGCCCGACAAAACAGTTACGACCGCAACGAATACAGCAGACAGCTTTCTCACAGGAGTCTTCCTTTCTGAAGGTAGCTACCTACCGGGCGTAACCAGTATCGGCGAGCTGGCGCGTCCGCCGTCTAGTGTGCACAGGGTCCGCAGAGGCAGATCGGGCACATTGGCAAGAATCACCCTGGCGCGACGGCCGAGGTCTGACGTGAGCAGAGCGCACATACTGGAGTCTGACATCCACGCGATCTCGGTTATGCTCCTGATGCCTTCTGGTACCACGGCTCGCCCTTTTCTGAAGGTCTCCTTGGTGTCCCTGATGGGCTGCTTGCGTGTCGGGGTGTTTAGCGCCGAGCACCTCGGGGAATCTCGCCTTGTGCCCTTGTGGGCGAAGGGAGACTAGGCCCCATCAAGGACGCGTACGCCGAGTGCCTTGATCACGTCCTGCGGCACCTTCAGTTTCCTGATTGTACTTTCGGGAATCCCGGTGCCCTCGTCAGCGGCTCTGAACCGCCAGATGCGGGTCTTCCCTGCCCTTTCAAGCTTGTAGAGGGAGGCACCACCTTGCGCGGTTTCCTTCCCATCGCGGTCGAGGAGATTCGTCGCCGCGAATGCCCATTCCCGGCGTATGCCCCCGATGGTCTGCGAGGTGAGTTTCGCCTGGACCTTTCCGTCCTTTAGCGGAAGAGCCATTCGCCACCGATCTACCTCGACCAGAACCGATACGTCGTCCTTGCCGTGCCAACCTAGCTGACGCGCTTGGTCCCGCACCGCCGTGGCGACAGCCAGCGCTTGCTGCTTGGTAATCCGCGGCTTGCCTTTGGCATGGCTCCGTGCATAGGCGCTGCCGAGGACCAGGCCCGAGAAAGCAACTGAACCTGCTAGCGCGAAACAGACAGCCGTCCTAATCCCCCTGACGCGTGAACAGGGATTCGCTAGTCGGCAATGGATCGTGATCACCATGGTCCTCCGCTCGTGAAACAGGCTCGTCAGCGCGCGCCTCTCGGCATATCTGTTCCGAAACTCAGGCCCACTAGCTTGAGCCACGGATCAAGGAGCGCTTGGGTTGCGGCCCTCAGTTCCTTAGGATTTACCCCACGTCCCGGTTCCGTCCCAATGCGTATCCGGCGCGACGGAACCTGTTGGCCCTGACTCGACCAAGATGCGGCTTGCCCTCTTGTCCATACCGTCCAACTCAGGTCGTACACATCGCGATCAGCCCGCGCCAGGTGCGCGGCAAAGACATCATCCAACGAGAGCGCCGCAATGGCCGCAGCCGCCTGAGCATCGGTTGGCATCTCACCAGGCGCGTAGCCGGTGCCGAGGGCTGCCACCAGTTCCGCATCCGTAACGCACTCGTATCCGATTCGACCCAGCAGCCGTTCCAGTTCGGATCTCAGTTCCTTCGGCGGCGCTGGTCCTTGATTGCCGGTGATTAGCAGGCCGCACCGCCCCCTGCGGTACTCATACGCAAGAAGCAGATCGTCGCCGTCGTTTCGGTTGACGTACAGGAAGCCTTCGCTGTCTCGCTTGAACTCATAGCGAAGAGGCGGTGTTGCTGACTCACTTAGCTCTCGTCGGTCGCCATCCGAGGTCACCGACAGCTTCACTCTGTGTTTCGGTGTAGCATCCTCGTCGGCCTGAGCGAACCACCTTCGCAAACGGGGGCTGATACGGGTATCGCGCTTCCCTTGGTCAGGGCTTAGCGAGTGGTACCTCTCTTCATCCGACCAGTCGAGCTGGCTTGACAACGGACTTCTGCAAAGTACAGTCAGCTCGGGGTCACAGGCGACGTCCTTGTCCATGACCGAGATGCGAAGCGTTGCCCGACCTGGGGTGTTCGGCCTGAAGTCGACGGCGGCCTCTCCGGTCATCAGAAGCCAGGCCGGCGTCACCACACCGCCACTCGGTACGCTAAGTGTTACGTCGACAGGAGCGTGGCGAAGCATCACTCTGCCTTCGGAGTCGATACCTCGCAAGACGACACGCGTAGTTTCGCCGACAGTGACATATGGCGGCATCGAGACCGCGACGCGAGCTGGCTTCGGGAGCGCAACCTTGATGGCGTATGATCCATCCTGATCGACGTGCAAAGCCTGCTGGGGGAAGACGTTGCCGTCCGCTGTCCTCAGCTGCAGCTCGATCTGACCAGCTGGCACGGAAACCAACTGGTTCGGGACGACCTCAAGCCATTCGTCCCCCACCTTGGCCTCAAGCTTCGATCCTGCGGGCACTCCTGCAGGTCGCAGGTAGACCTGCACCATCGGGTCCACCCGAAACTCCCACACACGGGCCGCCCGGTCGGGCAACGCGGGATCGGGAACGGGGTGCAAGCTCATTGGGGAACCCTGAGCCGTTCTCATATCTGTGCCCAACAGCAGACGATACCTGCCGCCGGGCACCAGGGTCTTCGGCACCCTGACGATGATGGTCTTTGTCCCCGACTGTGGCGGTTCGATCTCCACCGGAATCGGTGTAGGCGCTTGATCATCTGCGGCCTCGATCCAGACTGTCTTAGGGCTTTGGATGGTTCGGCCATCCATCTGCGCGGTGAACTGAATGGTGATCGGGGCGCCTCGCCGGATAACGGCCTCGAGCGGCGGCCAGATCCGTGCTCCGGCTCCAGTCATGAATGCAACTCGCCAGTCATCCAGCATGCCGTTCTCGCGGTTCAGCTTATCAATCGTTTCCGCGTCTCTCTTGGAGATCAGTACGCTGGCCGCCGGTATGATCACGCCGCCGGGAAGCTGACGCGGTCCGGCCACATCGAGGGCCGGAACAACCAAGTGATTCTTGCCAATCCGTTCCTCTAGCCAATGCCGACTACGCTGATCCAGTTGCTGCGCAGAGAGCAGTAGCACCGATGGGTAACTCATGGGCGGCGTTGGCAACGTGTCTATCAGAGGGAGTGTTGGGTAAACGCGCCTCAGCGCGGACTTCCCATCGGTCCCGGAACCATCGTCGAAGTAGATATCGCCTCTAGCGAACGGTGAATCCGTAAGGAACGGGACATCTATGGCGTCGATCAGCAGCCCCGTAGTATCTTGGGTGCCGTGAGCAGCGAGGGCGTGGGATATGAGCCAGGCAGCTTCATCCCGGCGTATGGGCACATCGGGCCGAAACACGGGCTCATCGTACAGAAGTCCTTTTGCGAGAGCTGTGCTGAATACACTGGCTTTGCGCAGTCCAGAGCTCACCTGAGTCGATCCGGGCATGGCGTCGAACGCGCGTCCCCAGTCACCGTCCTCGCCCCCTCCGCCTTGGTTTGGCGGAGGGCAGTTCAGGAGAGTACCTGAGCCGTACAGGAACCGCACAGTAGCAGCAACGGCGCGTTGGCGTGTGAGCCGTTTGGCCTTCTCCGGTCTATCTGGGTCGCAGCCGGGGAGGATCGGCGTGGCTTGTGGGGCGCGCCCCGAAGCGCGCAGAGCATTGACGAAATCAACATCTGAGATGGGGTCCTCAGGTCGATGACCATCTGCTTTCAGGTCCAGCAAGTGGGCGGCTCGGGCCATGTGTCTGCGGAACCAATTCCCAACCCAGGACCCCTGGGTATCCTCGGGATCCCTCGTTGCGACCCCTTCGCGCTGGCCGTCGCCGCGCCGCTGCAGAAGTACCCAAGAGTCGGCGCGGATAGGCGCATTTCCCCGAATCGCGACTATCCCATCTGTCTGGGTGTCCATGCAGAAGAGAAGGGGTGTGCGCAGCATCTCTCCTTTCGGCCGCGCCGCGACAATCAGATCGTAGAGACCACCCGGTGTGACGGAAGCCATGTTGGCAACGTCAACATAGACGGGGATTCTGATGTCGTTTTCCTCTTTCGCGCATATCCGTACGATGGCCTTGTAGACTTCCTCTCGCTCGTCTTGTGGTGCCAGCGGGTAGACTGTGACGACAGAGATGACCGCCTGAGCCTTGAACTCCAGATTAGCCTGTGCGTAGCTCAGCCACCGCAGCTCGTCCCTGGGCACCCACCAAGTCTGAGGCTCCGCTAGGTCCTCCTTGTCGGCCACCCAGAGATACACGTAGACGAGTCGCTCACCCTTCTTGCCGGCATCCTTGGCGATCGCATTGAGCGTTGCCCATTGTGCCGTGGGTGAGGTGGGTGTGGGGTTGAACAACAGCCTTAACTGAGACGCCGCGTAGGGTGGCATATCGGCCGATCGCCCCCCTGCACTCAGGAAGCTGCCTGCAAGTGCAAGCCAGATCAGAGCCAGCGACACACGCGCTGCCCGCCGCAATCTCGCCATCGTCTGTTCCTGTCCCTCAAAGATGGCCCGGTCGCGAGTGCCGCACTGCTAGTACCTGTCGACCGGAGGCTTTCCGTCGGCTCGACGGCTACCAGTGCGAGCATTGTTCCCGCCGCCCGGCTCCTTCGGCGTGCCAGATGTCCGGCCGCCGTTCGCCCTGGCCCTGCGAGGCCCTTGCTTGGCCCTCTTGACTTGCTTGGGCTTGATCACAGGCTTCGGCGCCGCTGGTTCGGCCTTGGTTGCCAGAGCCGTTCCAGGGGCGGCCGGTTCTGCTTTGGACGGGCTTCCTGACCGCTCCGCTGGCCGTGCCGCCGGTGCCGGACCGAGGCTTCCTTCGGCCTTCTCATCTGAGTACATCCCGATTCCCTGTTCGAGCTTCAGATCGGGCGTGTTGATCACGGCCGGCGGAGGCGAGATTGGCGGGGGTGCTGTTCGCTTCTGAATCCTGCTCGCCACCAACCCGATCATTACGGCCGCCGCCAGCAACACGGCAGCCAAAGCGACCTTGCGCCACCATTCGGTTCGTCCCCGGTAGGCCCTAGCAAGCTCCCAGCAGAAGCTCATCGCATCGCGAGGCCGCCTTGCCCGATCCTTCGCGAGCGCCTGAAGCAGCACGGCCTCAGCTCTCACCGGGATTTCCGGATCGAGGCTGCGAGGCGCTGGCGGCGCATCATCCAGAATCTGCCGCATCACAACCAGCGGCTCCGTGCCTCGGAACGGAGTTCGTCCAGTCAGCATCTGGTAGACGACAACTCCTAGCGAGTACACATCACTTCGGTGATCCAATTCCTCGCCGCGAACCTGCTCAGGCGACATGTACTCGAGTGTGCCGCTTCTGCCAGCCGTAAGTGGTGTCGTAGCCTGGTCCACAACGCGGGAGATGCCGAAGTCAGTGATGGCAATCCGGCCATCGGCATGGAACATGATATTGCCGGGCTTGATATCGCAGTGGACCAAGCCTTGCCTGTGAGCGTGTTCCAACCCCTCAGAGACTTGTCGCGTAACGCTCAAGACGTCAGCAACCGGGAGTCGCCGTCCTTCGCCCAGTCGGTCTGCGAGGCTTCCGCCCTCCAGGAACTCCATCGCGATGTAATAGGGTGGCGGCGGGTCAACCTTCGCCTCATGGATCACGACGATGTTCGGGTTCTTCAGCTTTGCGGCGAATATCGCTTCCCGTCGGAACCGGGCGACCGCTGTCGGATCGTCTTCCAGGCGTGGGTGGAGTCTCTTAATGGCTACATGTCTGCCAAGTACCGGATCTACCGCGCGGTAGACGATACTTGTGCCGCCGACGCGGAGCACACTCTCTATCAGATACGGCCCGATCTCCGATGGAACTTCCACGATTGCTCGATCCCTTGTCCTGTTGGCGGCATTGGCCGTCAGCGTAGAGATCTGTCATCTCGGACCTGGCGGTTTGGCCCGGAGCGACGCGCGACCGACGTCGCTGCTCTCATCGCATCTCTACGTCGACGTATGAGAACCGCAATGGAGAGCGCAAGTACGACGCATATCGCCAGGAGGACAGCAGTGAGCAACTGGTCCTCCAAGCCGCCTCCTGCAGTCGCCCCTCCACCCCCGAAGGCGGGCCGCGGTGGCACCCGGGCGGATGCGATCAGATGATACCGACTCCCGCCCTGTGGCACATCCTCGCCGACCACTGTCGCGGCCCACTTGCCGACCTTGGGCTGATCAACCGCCAAGCATAATAACTGCGAGCCCTCGTTGAGGTGCGCGCCGGGATAGGCCTGATCGACAACCTTGCCAGACGGGTCTACGAGTTCCAGGCCCAGCTTGCCGGACGACCAGCCTAGGGTAACAAGCATCTGCCCTTTGTCGGTCGTGTCGGCATAGGCGGGCGTGACGAGGAACGAGAAACCCTCTGTCAATGCGCTGCTGGCCACGCTGCGCGTGGGGAGGTTCTCCGGGACAACGTCAATCTGAGCTGCGGGCTTGCGTTCACCCTGTGTCACTGTCCCCGTGCTCTCGAACACGACGTTGCCGGTGGCATCGTGGAAGCTGCGTACGTAGACTTCGTCAAGCTCAAAGGCGTCGCGGGCCGGCAGGTACTTCCCTCCCGTGCCCGGTGTCTCGGCAATCTTGCGGAGCACGGACTCGTCTAGGCCTGCATCGCCCAGGAAGGGGCCGCCCACGTTCTGCGGCTCGCCGAATCCCACGGTATAGATTCGCACTCCCTCCCGCCTGGCTCGCTGGTAGAGTCGAAACGGATGCGTAAACTGATCCGGGTTGTCAACGAGGAACTGGTCGTGGCTGACCGGGCCGGCGTTGGTCATGCCGTCCGAAAGAAAGACAATGAGTTTCCGCCCGTTCCGTTGGTCGGCCGGGAGATTCTCGAACCAAGACATGGCGGTGTCCAGCGGGTCGCCGAAGTTGGTACTGGAGAGAGGGGACAGTCCGTCGAGAACACTACGGACATCCGAGATGCTAGAAGTCGGCGAGAGGTCGCTGTAGACACGGTCGGAGAACGAAACCAGCGCTGCCTGGTGATGGGCACCGAGCTGAGAGGAATCGAAATCAATGATGTCCAGGTAGTGCCGCGCCGCCTCCTTTGCCGCCTCTAGCTTCTGCTTGCCATCGGGGGTATTCGATGCCATGCTGCCCGAGGAGTCGATGACGAAGACGGTGGTTGTGCAGAGCTGTGTCGGCGCGGGACGGGACGTGACAGTTCGAGAGACGCACTCAAGCAGAGTGCTGTCGTCGTGAGGCGCGCCAATGGCATGACCCAGAAGTTTACCAGAACCGATGACGGTGCCAAGGCTAGACAGCCAGGATGACAGATCGGTGGGCTTCACCGCAACCCCCAGTTCCTTGAGCATCTGGGACAGCGCAGCAAAGGCGCGGGCGTCGTCCTTGTAGACCTTCGCGAGGGTCTTCACCGCGCCCACAGTGTTGTGCTTGGCTAGGTACGGCGCGATCGCCGCGATATTCTCCGGTTTCGTCAGCTCGTTCTTCAGCGTGCCCCACGCCGCACCCAGGCCGACATCAGCGGCTGTCGGCAGGTTGGCCACATAGTCGTGCATGTCCGCGCAGCCCAGCCAGTTAGGGAGGGGAACATGAACAGGCAGGAATGTGGTCAGAATGTCGATCGTCAGCATTCCCATAGCAGTGACAGTGTCGCGGTCGGCTGTGATCTCGAGCGTGGTACCCGAAGGGAAAACGAGAGTCTTCAGCTCGACAGCTTGGTCGGGTCCCATGATCATGACCAGCGGCGGGAGGGCGCCGCCGTTCTCCAGCTTCACCTGACGGCCTGCCTGTTTGGAGCCCGGCATAATTGTCAGCTGGTACCAAGTGCTGGCACCATTATGAACCGTCACGTCGCTAGTCACCCCCTCCGCTGGACCTTTGAGCGGGGTCTCGCTGACCCAGAAGACGCCACGAGAGGCAGCTTTCGCAAGCAGGTACGTTCTGACCTCCGGCTGAACCGATGTGCTGGCCCAGTCTAGTGGCAGGTGCAACAGAAGCAGGCCTGCGGCCAAGAGGCAGACAAACCCCGGACTAGGGCGGTTGAACGAGAGCTCACGCACCATGACTTCACCTTGCCCTCTCGTACTGGTTCGTCAAGTGCCCAGAGTAGACGAGTAGCCCACCTCCAGCAGCGGTGAGGAGAACGCCCCACGACGGCGAGTTATTGCCTGTCAAGCTTGTGAGGGCGAAGAGGGCCGCCCATCCCGCCAAGACAATACCAGCCACCAGTACTGCCGAACCCGAGCGCTGGCGGAACAGGAAAACAGCAGCAACCACAGAGATGATCGCCGTCAGCCACGCTTGGGGGGAATGCATGGCAAGCGAGCCAAGCTGCCACCCCCAGAGAGATAGCGACGCGGAAGACCACGGCGCGAATGAGCCGAAGAAGGCCAGTAGTGCGCCTATACCGCCAAAGCGTTTGTCCCGGTTGTAGATGACATCGTCGAGTCCGATCCAGTCCGGGTCCCGCGGGGCATGGCGGAGGTCGCGCTCCTTCAGCGTTGGCGGCGGCAAAGCTGAGCCGCACTCACGGCAGAAGCGAGCACCCGAGGGTGCGCTATAGCCGCACGCAGGGCAGGCTGGCATCGCAACCTCCAGTTTCCTCAGTCTTCATCTGGCTGTCCTCGCTACACGAGCGATCTATGGGCGCTCACCGAAGACACGCTCATTCTGCCCTGGCGTTTTCATTGACAACGATGAACCCACCGACCAACGCCACGCCGAATCCGATGGCGAGCGCGACGAGACCAACACCGATATTCGTTCCCCCGCCGAACGGGCCAAAGAAATCGCGGAGCCGCATCGCACCTGCTATCGTCAGCAAGCACGTCACAGTCCATGGGCTGCCGAGTGCTATCACCCCGGCCCCCGAGACGGCCCGGCCCTGGAAGCGACCTACTGTGGTCATCCATGCCAATAGCGCGATGACGATTGCCGACAGAGGTACGAGCAGAGCATATGAGGTCAGACGTGCGAGCCCTGGCAGGACGGCTGTGGCATCGCCCTGCACCAGAGGAAGGAAGCACCCGACCAACACGACAGCTGCGCCCGCGACAGCAGCCCAACTGCCTCGCGTGCCCGCGGTGCCCGCGACTGGGCCCGAGTCAGGCAGTAGGCGCACATCTGGTCGTGACGCCGCTTCGCTGACGCGTTCGCCACACGCGGGACAGGTGGTCGCGTCGGACGGCATGTCTCTGCCACAGTACTCGCAGTGGACCATCTGGGCCTGCTCAGCCGTCGTCATCGGCGGAGGCTCCACGGATTCGGCCGGAGCGGCCTGTTCAGGTCCGGCGGTGGCGATATCCCTGGCCGGTGGGACCTCTAGTGGCTCGGCAGGTGGAGCGACAGGCGCAGGTGCGCCGGCCCGTAGGCCGCACCTGCTGCAGAAACGCGCAGACCGAGCGACAAGGCTATTGCATCGGGCACAGCGTGTCGGCTCTGGGACGGCGGCCGCGGTCACTGCGGAGACACGCTCGACAGTTCCTGCTGTGGCCGACGTGAACTGGCGGCCCCGGTGCGGGGATCTCAAAGATCTCCCGCAGCGATTGCAGAATCGTGCCATAGCACGCATTTCCGCACTACAGTATTGACAACGCAGCATCTTCGTCCCTCCGACGAATGGCGGGGGCGGCGTGCTGGCACGGTCAGCCATGCTGAACCCGTGACTCAGTCCCGCCAGCCCTGCGCCATTTCCTGATTGATCCTCTTGGCTGAAGCGTTGGCATCAACCATGCCGATTATCCACAGGATCGGGGTTGTGATGAACCCGATCAGCACGAACATCAGCAGGATGCTGAACAGGTACACTACGAGGAACGCCACGCCCTTCGCGATTTGGCCGTTGTAGACTTGGCCCGCGCCCATCCAGAAGAACGACAGAAGGGTGGCAATGCCAGGGTTCTTGTAGAACACCGGAGCTGCGGGATGAGGCCGATACGCTGGCGCCGGTCGGGCGACCGGCTCGGGGTGCACCGGCGCGAGATCCGCGTTTCGAGCTTGCATCGGGGCGAGCGCGGTCCCGCACGAACGGCAGAACTTCGCGTCTACGGCGACCTCGGCATTGCACTTCTCACACATGCGAGCCATTTGCTTCCCTCCCTATCCCGGTTTCGCATCGCTCCTCAACGAAGCTCGGCCGCCCAGGTCGCGACTACTTCGGTCTCCTCTTGCGAGCAACATCTGCGGCCCTGAGAGCAGCCGCTCTCTTCTTCTGGAAATCGGAGTCAGGTGTTCCCTGCAGGCCCGCCACCCATATGATGACCCAGCTCCCGCGCTTCACCTTGGTGCCGGGCGGAGGCGACTGGCGGCTGACAGTCCACTTGTGCCGAGTCGAGTTCGGATCAGCGAAGGCCTTCCAGCCCAACCCGGCTGCCGTAGCTTTGCTCTTCGCCCACGACTGCGACTGGCCAACCAGACTGGGCACAATGGTCGAAGTGGTATCTCTCTGGCTCTTTCTCCGGCCGCGCCCAGGGATCCTGACCTTCGCAGTCGTCCTCCTCTTGGCGGCATGTATCCCGCCTGATGGCGCTCGGAGATCGCTGCCGGACAAAGCGGCGGGCCGGCCCGGTCTGCCTTCCTTGCTCCTGTCCCGCGAGGCCCTGCTTTGTCGGCCGATGTTCCCGCCCTCAGGCCGGGCCTTGCCCCGCGCGGCATTCCCTGCCTTAGTGGGCTGCTTCTTCCCGGCCGGCGTCCGTCCGAGATCCGCGCCTGTCAGCGCGGCGGGCCAGCCGGGACTGCCCGCCAGTGTTATCATGAGTAGACCGAGAACAGCTACGACTGCCTTGGCCCCAATTCTCACTGCTAACCTCCCCTCACCGCGGCCAGCTGGTCCTTTACCGCGTTTGCCGCGCTCCTTGCTGCCTGGGTCTGCCTCCTCACAGGGCAGTTGTAGACCGCGGTCGCGGCATCTGCCGCCCTCTTCGCGTCACCCATTGTGAACGCGATGACGGCCAGCGTGCCCCACGACTCAGCACACTCGGAGTCGCACAGGACGGCCAGCTCGGCTGCTGCCCGCGCATCGGTCAACTCTCCGCGCCGGTAGTGACTGACCGCCTGAGTGTTCAATAGCGTTGCATCCTGCCCGTACGCGGCGATGAGCGCCTTGGCAAGCATTATCGCGCCCTGATAGTTCGCCCGAGACAGTGCGGCCTCTGCCGCATGCAGTTGCTCACGGTAACGGTCATCAACAACGCGACCGCTGCCGATCACCACTGTCACTGTACCGCCTGCAGGCCGCCCCGCAGGTGGCTCCGTCCTGATGAAGTGACTCTTCTGCTCGGGCGCGCTCTGCTCAGTCTTCTTCCGAACGACTAAGCCTGGCTTCCACTTGCGGAGTGCGCCCGCGGCGTCCGGCCAGTATTGGGCACTCAGCACTGGAACCACCACTGCTGGCGGCCGCCGCGGTGCCCCTCCTTTTCCCGGCGTGACCAGCGCCCGCAGCACAAGTCCTATGCCGAGCGCCACGACAAGGAGAAGACTCATGAGCACAGCAGTTCGCGGCCGGGCCCGTGCAAGGCGACGTTTCCCTGCAACAAGGTCATCGCGGCCTCGGTGTTTGCCGACTCGTTCGCGCCGCCCGTCCGAAGGAGGGGGCTCCTTGGAGGCGACTGACAGCGCCCTGTAGAACTCCATCGCGGAGTGGTAGCGCCGTTCTCGTTTCCTGCTCATTGCCTTGAGCATGACCCTGTCAATGCTGCGCGGGAGGTCCGGGTTGGCTTTCGACGGCGCAACGACCGGTTCGTCTCTAATCATCCGGAGCACTTGGATCGGATCGGAATGCTGGAACGGCGGCCGGCCGGTCAGCATGTGGTAGACGACGGCCGCCAACGAGTAGATGTCCGTGCGCCAGTCCAACTCCTCTTTGCCGTCAGCCTGCTCAGGCGACATGTATTCCGCCGTGCCAAACTTCACGCCGACCATTGTCAGACGCGTCTGGCTGTCGGCCAGAGCGATGCCGAAGTCCGTCAATTTCGGTCTGCCTGTGTCGTCGAACATGATGTTGCCGGGCTTGATATCGCGATGGATGATCCGCTGGCGGTGCGCATGATCAACCGCCTTGCAGATAGGCTCAATGATCTCAAGCGCCCGCTCAACAGCCATGGGCCGGGAGATTCGGTCTGCCAGTGTGCCTCCGGAGAGGAATTCGAACGCCATGTAGTAGGGCGGTTCGTACAACGATGCGTGATGCACGATAACAATGTTCTCGTGTCTCAGAGTGGCGACGTTCTCGGCTTCGCGCTGGAACCGCCGAACGTACTCAGGCTGAGCCGCGAGACTGTCCAGTAGCACTTTCAACGCCACGGTGCGCCTCATTGGGTCTACCGCGCGGTAGACCTGAGAGGTGCCCCCTGGACCTCCCACCGGAGCGATGATCTCGTACTGCCCGATCTGGGTCATCTCCTGTCGTCCCGCAACTCGCGGAGTCGCTGCTGGATACCAAGCCCCCAGGTGTGACCACAGTCCTTGCACGCCCAATCGCGGCTTCGCTCTCCTACAACACAGCCGCCGAGAACGACATCATCCCCATACACATAGCCGGGCCTCGGGAGGCCGTAGACAATCTTCGCGACAGCCCGCGAACCACATGCGGGGCACTGCAACGGCCTCGTGCCTCGCCACAGGCCGGCTGACAAGAGGGTTCTTCGACGAACGAGCAGACAGACGAGAGCCAGGTTCATGATGACCAATGCCAAGGCTGCGTAGCCTGCGCCTCCAATGCCATCCTCTCCGGCTGCCCCACCCGTCCCTGCTCCGGTCGCCAGGTACTGCGCTTCAGCGGCTGGGCCTTGCGAGCCCTTCAGGGAGATCCGTACTGTTGCCCAAGGACCACGGGAGCTCCGGTGCACCGAGGAGTAGCTGATTTCATACCGGTTGTGGATCTGCCCGGCGATCTGCTGGTAGACCGCGGTCAGGTCCGACGGCGAAGCCGCCGCAAAGAAGGAGCCACCGGAGCGATCCGCCATAGCTCGCACCGCCGTCTCGCTAACGGCGTGGCCAAGACCGATGGTGTAGAGTGCAACATCCGCGCTCTTAGCAGCATCAACGCAGCCCTTGAGTGTTGTCCGACTGGCGTTATCGTGTCCGTCTGTCAGTGCGATCACGGCCTTCTGGTCGGCCAGATAGTGTGAGAGAGAGGCGACGGCCTGCCCAACGGCGTCATAGAGAGCCGTTCTCCCGCGTGAATGGATCTGATCGAGCACCGCAAGCGCTGCGTTCTTGTCGGCAGTAAGCGAACTCTCTGTTCTCGATCTCCCGCCGAACGTGACTACCGCAAGCGCGTCAGTGCTTGCTAGTCGCGCCGCGAACCTCCTCGCGGCTTCCTTGGCAGCCTCGAACGGCTTGCCCTCCATGCTCCCGCTTCGGTCCATCACGAGCACAACTGCCACCTTCTCCTGCGTGGTGCGGAAGGGCTGCACCGCGAAGTCCGGTATCTCTTGTCCGTCCTCTGAGACCGCGAAGTCCTCCTTGCCCAGCCCGGAGGTTGGGACCCCATCTGCGTCTGTCACGACCGTGGAGCAGCGCACGCGCGGCCAGTCCTGCGGCTGCACACGCATGGCCACCCTGGCCTCGCTGACGCCTGCGACGGCCGCGCATTGCAGGAGCGCCAGAAGCCAAAGCGCTCCGCCGCATAGGCCACCCCAGCTAATGCTGCGTCGCATCCGCGTCCCTGCTGCCATTCCTATCGCTACTCTCCCTCGCAGAGAAAGATCCGTGGGTGGAGGCCGCAGTCGCTCCGGTCGCGTGTGCTGGTGCGCCATGTCGCCCTCGTGCACGCGGCGACGAAGCCATCGGCCTCTGTGCGCCCGCGCCTCGATCGCGATGTCCTACACGGTCATCTTGTCGGCTTGTCGTTTTGGGCTTGGTGGTACCGGGCTGAGCTTGCGCATCCCCGGACTCTGTCGCAGTGCCGCGGAGATCGCGCCCGAACAGAATCCGCACCGGGACGTCCGTGCCGTCATCCGTCCCTGCCAGATTGAATGCGATGCTCTCTTTCGGCCAATCGGCTAGCGCGCTCTTGGATTGCACCCATGTCGCGCCGTCGATGCTCCATCCAAGCGTGCGAGGCTTCGCATCTCCAGTGCGCTCAAACGTCAGCCGCACCCTCTTGCTTCGCAGGTCGGGCACCAGATTCAGAGAGATCGTCTGGTCGGCAATGCGGCCAACGATATCCCTGGACCGTACGCGGTTACCGCTTTCTGTCGGGCCTCCGATCAGTATCCCATACGGCCCTTGACTGATCTCGATCCGCCCGTCCTGGATCTTCAGCCCCAGACGGACCGCGTCCGATCCAGCTTTGGCCACCGCCGTCTCTACATCACTCGCTCGCTTATTGTCCCTCCTGGGCTTCGCGAGCTCCCAGATCACGACACACATAGCGAGCAGCACTGCCAACAGCAGAACCGCGGTCGAACGCCTCCCCGCACTCACAGGCTTCCGGAACACCTTCCTACCGACAGCGATACAAGCGGCCGTGATGTTGTCAGATCCGTCGCGCTCTTTCGCTGCCGCGACCAGAGCATCACACGCGCTGTGTACGTCGCGGCTGGCACGGACGATCCTGGAAATCTCTGATTCTGGAAGGCGTCTGAACAGTCCATCTGTACCTAGCAGCGCAACATCCCCGTCCCGGAGGTCCTCATATGCGATGTCCGGAACATGGGGGGACCCGGCACCTAGGTACTTTGCAAGCATGCCACGGAGCACATGGTCTCGTGTGATCTGCCTGGCCTGCCCGCCTCGGAGCACATAGAGCCGGCTATCCCCTATGTGGCCGACCCAAAGCCTCCGACCCCACACCAGAGCGGTGGTGAGCGTGGTACCCATCTCGGAGTTGCCGGCGGCGGATCGCGCAACTACCGCGATCTGGTCGTTGGCTTCCGCGAACCCCCGCTCGATCAGTTGAGCGGGGTCCGCAACCCCGTCAGTCACAAGCGACTGCACAGTGAGGATGAACGCGTTCACCGCGCTGTGGCTAGCGAGCTCACCTCCGGCATTGCCGCCGATACCATCTGCCACCGCGGCAACCCAGACCCAGGCCATACCAGCCGTACCCGGCAACCGCACGGCTGCCGCGGCATCCTCGTTGGCATCGCGCACCCACCCTCTGTCGGTGGAGTACGCCACTCCTACTGATGGCCATCCCTTCATACGCAATCCCAATGCAACTCGCCTCGCGATGCGCCAGGGCTAGGGTAGCCGGAAGCGTAGATTCGTCTTGCCCACCTGGATCATGTCGCCATCGGACAGGCTTTCCCTCACAACGTCTTTCCCGTTGACCTTCGTACCGTTGGTGCTGCCAAGATCCTGAACGAAGAAGCCGTTCTCTTTCGTGCAGCGTATCGCAGCGTGCTCTCGTGATACAGTGCTGTCGCCGACGATACGGATATCCATTCCCACCGAACTGCCGATCCTGTACGTATCCTTCCTGTCCGTATACGCGACGTCAAAGCGCTTGCCCTCCATTGCAGGACTCCCATTAACCACACGCAGTTCCGCCAAAGGGCCAATCGGTGTGGTTGGCCCCACCTCCTCAAGCGATGCCCCGCAACTCTCGCAGAAGAGGGCGTTCACCGGGTTTCCGTAGTCACAGGCTGGGCAGGGCTTAGTCTCGGAAATGACCTCTCTGTCCACAGGCTTGCCGCAGAACCTGCATATCTCTGCATCAAGCGGATTCTTGCGCTGGCAGTGGATGCACCTTCTCGACGGCGGCCGAACTAGTAGGTAGACCAACACGACGGCCAGGGCCACCAGCACCACCAGCGCGCCGATCAGCGGGAGATTGCCGCCCATCGCAGGTAGCCACGTAATGCCGGTGCGCTCGATCACGAAGCCGTTAACTGGGTCCTCATCGCTCTTGACGAGCTTGCCGGTGACGCGCTGTTCGGTCCCGTTGGCCGGCGGCTGGCTCACCGTCTTGACAACGATGGGCTTGTTGTCCTGATCCGTCAGCGTGTACTTACCGTGGAACTTCACGAGCTGACCCGGCATGGGGGTCAGGGTCTCCGAGTTCGAAACCGCCCCGAACACGGTCACCTCTGTGTTCATGTACCTGTCCGGGTGTTCCGCAATATCCCCCATGCGAGTGACGGTTCCACATCCTCCCAGCGACACCGCGAGTATTGCGACTGCCATCAGCGTCCAGACTCGTCTCATCGCCTGCATCCTCCTTACTAAGTCCTGGGTCACGGCCTCAATGCCGCGCCAAACCGACAACAAGAGAAGCCTTCAACCGCGCAGCGGCCTCGCGAACGCGGGAGATACAGGGTCAGAGCAGGGCGGCGAACAGGCAGGCCAGCACACAGAGACTGCGCCAAAGGCGATACTGACCCCGGAGCGGGCCTGGCAACCGAGAAGCAAGACGGCAGGTTTCAGACTGTTGACCAGTGGCAACTGTTCCCTCGCCCAGCTTCACTGCTCAGGTAACAAGAACGGGGTCGGAAGCTAGTAGCTCGAGTCTCCCTCGCAAGGACCTCTTTCTCCTGTCGCAGACGGACTCCTCTGCTATCCCCGCGAAGTGCCCGCCAAGGTGCTTCCTGACCCCCCTGGGTCGACTTTCCAGTCAGTCAGTCCCTCACTATCCAGACGTCTTTGACCTCGCAGTCGTCGAAGGTATGCCAGCGGTCAGGGATGAACGATTCCATGTGGAGCAGATTCTCGCCGTTGTTCAGATACTGCGCTGGGACGTGGAAGGTGAACCTGTGCCACTTGTCATCAGTCGTAACTACTCGGCCCACCTCGTGGCGGTTGATCCAGATGATCGGGTCCTTGAAGGGTGAACCTTTGATCCACATCTTGAGAGTGGCATCTGCTCTGTAGAAGCTGCAGGTGGCATCCTTGATCATCTCAGTCTGGCTGCGGTCGTCGCCGATGTGGAACTGCTCTCGGATGATGGGGACCTGGCTGGGGACCGGTGGCGGCGTCCCCAGATGGCGATGGTTCTTGATGAAGTCGATCGGGTCAATATAGCCCGGGTTATCGTAACGGTAAGGATCTTCGGAGATGCCGATATCGGCGTTTGTCCGCATTTCGAAATGCAGGTGCACACCGGTTGAGCCATATGGCTTTGGCCCGATCTCGCCAATCTGCTGATGAATGCTGACTGGGTCGCCTTCGTGGACCTTGAGATTCCGGAGATGAGCGCTTTGGGAGTAGACGGCACTGCCGCCTTGTGGGTGGTATTCGATGAGGACGATGCCGTTCCAAGGATCGCTTCGGCAGGGCGCATCGCCTTCATTGGTCGGCTGCCGAATCGCTTTGACCACGCCATCGGCAATGGCGAAGACAGGCTGCCCGAGATCGCTGTCACCCGGTTGGCTTATGTCAACGCCAGCATGAGGAGCTTTGCCGTTGTACTGTTCCCGGAACTTGACCGAGACGTACCAGTTGTTCTCAGAAAGCTGCTCCCTATCTAACGCAACGCCTTCGGAAGGTGGCCCAACCGGCCAGTCAAAAGCGTAGGCGATCGGGAAAGCAGTGCTGGTGCCCGCTACCTCCTTGAACGTCGTCCCGTACTTACTTTGGAAATAGAAGTCCTCCGCCATGTCCGCCCGCTTGGCCGGCTCGGGATGAGTATCGAAGATCGCGCTGAAGCGCTGTGCTACCAAGCTCTGGCTGCCAGCGCGTTTCTGGGAGATTACGTGCTCGGCCTCGATTCGGCGGGCCATAGCGATCGCACCGGTGGTCCTGTAACCTGCCCTCTGCATGTACTCCAGTGCCTTCAGATCGGCCGCCGATTCGTTCTCGCGGCTTCTCTTGGCCAGGGCAGCGTTCGCGCCTGCGATGAGCAACTTGGGCATTCTCTCAGTAATGTGCGCCAGCTCGAGAGCATACGTGACCTTGAAGTTACGAACGGCCTCTCTGTTATGGCCCAGTTCGTTGTGCGCGATTTCATGGGCGATGGCGAAAGCGGCTTCCGCGTCATTGTTCTGGGTGTCGTAGAGCAAGCCCTCATTCACCCGGATATGCCCACCGTAGATCGAGCAGGCGTTGAAGTCGTGAGTGGCAAGAACCGCGAGATCGTAGGGAGACTTGATGTGGTTGGAGGACAGGATCTTTGAGCCGATCGTCTGGACACGAGTCGTGCGCCGCGGGTCACGGTCTAGGCCGTACTGTTTCTCGACCCCCTGTGCAAAGAGCAGGCCTATCTGTTCGTTGTCAATGACGAGGGGGGCAAATCGAGATGCCTCGCTGAGCAAGTCTTGGAGATCACTGGCGCGGCCCGGTGCGAGCGCCAAGAGAAGCGCCATCGATACCAGCATCAGCGTCCGAAAGCGAGCCATGCTCTTCTCCCCCTACACGGACGTGAGCAAACGCCGGATTATACCACCGGCCGCTGGCCCCGTCCACCGGCCCGAACTCCGAGCACCTGGCCGGCGAGAGCAGCGAGACTTGCGACCACCGCTAGAGGCGGGCATGGTCATCACACGGGCAGTACCTGGTAGATCAAGCTGGCGCCGCCTGACAGTCGAGCGCACCCCAGGCTGTCGGCGGTCTGTGGCGGCAGGCACCGGGTGAGTAGCGGTTGTGGGCCGAGAACACCAGTTCTGTCGCCAGGGCTCCAGTAGGTAGGTTCATATGTAGAACCTGAACTTCTGCTCCCTCTGCTTCACAGTCGGATTGGACACGAGGATCTCGCCAACCGCGTCCGAGAACAGAATGGTGACAGGCTGCGAGTCTCCGAGCTTGCAAGCATTGTAGTTCAGCTTCGTCAGGCCATGTATGTCGGTGGCCACCTGCACCAGATCGGCATCTCCATGCTGGACGTCAATGCGCAGCGGCGCTGGCGTCTCCCAGCCGTCATACGTCCCGAGGCGTGGCTTGAAGCCCGTCCCCCACAGGAAACCTGACCTCTCATTGACCTGCAGGAACGTCCCACGCAGTACCGGCCGTGTGCCCTCGCGGTAGAGTCGGATGCTGCCGTACTCCTGTCGCACACGAATGCCGACGAGTTTCACCCCTTCCGGACACGCTTGGGAGTAGCCGGCGAATTCCTCATCATCCAGCCCTGATCGGCAGTGTAGGAACACCTCTCTCAGTGGTTTCCCCCCCAATCCCTGGTAGGACTTCAGTACTACGGTGAGCAAGTCGTGTGCCGCCTGCCTCGACAGATGGAACCCCCTCCTCTCTGGTGAATACCACGGTCCGTCTTCACCGCGGAACACGATTCCGTCTCCGCTGTCGAGGAACATCTGCGCGGCACAGCAGGCGGAGCGGCCCGACTTCCCGCGGCCAGTCAGGCGGTATGCGATCCCGATATAGCAGACTCCTTCGCGCGCCGACGCGAGGTTCCACGGCCGGCCACCCGCCTTGTAGTAGAGGGCTACCCCCAGGTTCCAGGCGCGGTCGCAGAGCGGGGTCAGGCGGGACCTGATCTCATCTGCCTGGGGCGCGAGAACTAGAGTCGACTCACGGACAATCTGAATCGGAATCCCGTACTCCATGGACCTCGCCTTGATCTGTCTGCGGAAGTCCACCGAGTAGGAGTAGTGACCCGGATCGTATGAACGGGCCAAGTCGAGCTGCCCATGTCGGCGTCGCTCGCGCTCGTGCACGGACACAGCGTTGCCAATGCCGTCCGCAACCCTCGATTCCGGTCTGCAGTTCAGATACACGAAGTCGGGCACGACGCAGATCACAACGCCGACTGGCTCGTCCCGCTGGATGATCCGGTTGATTCCCCCCAAGTACCGATCGACAACCTGACCCGCTCTGCGGTTCGCATCTCTCTGTCTTGCCGCTTTCTCTAAGGCATCCCTGGGAAGCGTCTCTATACGAGTTGGCTCGCCGGGCCAACGGCAGCAGAAGGCCGCCTCGAACCCAGGGAACGGGGGCCACAGTCGCGGGTCTTTGTCGCTCTCCGTCATGATCGGCCCCTCGAAGGACTTGGCAAAGCTGCCCCATGCCTTGGCGCCTTCGTCGGTTGCCACCAGCCCATACGAGAGGCTGGCCACATGCTCCGGGCGGTCGGTGTCCACTGGTCCAAAGATGGCCAGGCCATCGTGCGGGTCCGCGACGGCTTGGTGATAGCGAACCTCGAGGAGTGGCTCAGGGATCATCTGGGCGCGCTCCATCATAGACTACTGCTCCTCCCACTCGAGCTCAGAATCGTCATCAAACGCGTGCTCGCCGTCCTCCTCTTCGACTGGGGCTTGCTGGTCCTCCTCTATGCCACAGGCAATGCTCACGCGCAGGGGTCGCGCACCAACGACGAGCTGCTCAAGACCACCGTGAAGTGCGTTGAAGCTGTCTTTGCCATCCGCCATCCACGACGAGACAGCCAGCAAGCGAGAGAGCCACTCGTGATTCCACCAGCGCTTCCGGATCTGTTTCTGGCGTCTGAACGCCACCCTCGCATCGAGCTCCTGGCCGGACTCGTCTGTGAGGTAGAGATGCATCTCTAGCTGCACGAACGGTTGGCCGTATCGCCACAAGGCCGGTGTGAAACGAACCGCTAGGTGGTACCGGTTCGTCACGGTCTGACCACCTGAGTAGAACTTCCTCCCACCTGTCACGTTGATGTAGGTCTGCTTGCCTGCGTAGCCCAGGTACCGAAGCCTGCTGTCCGGCAACAGCTCTGGCCGGAAGTAGACCTGCGCGGTGTGTCCGGGCTGTGGCTGCATCCCCTTCGCAAGGCAATGCGTGACAAGGCTCCGGGTGACAAGGTGGAAGACGACATCGCTCACCCGCAGTCCGTGGTAGTCTCTCATAGACGGCCAGTGAATCTCGGTCGGCTTTCCATAGGTGATGCCCAGATCTCGAGGTGGCGCCTCGAATGCCCATGCTATATCGCGATGAGCGTAGTGCGGCCAACGCGTTGCTAGCTCCTCGTGGTCGATCTGCCCGGTCAGCCTGAAACCACGCAACGCCTCAGGCATCGCCAGAACTGGCAGCAGATTCGTCCACAGCTGCTCTGGCCGTTCGGCAGGCCGATCCTGCGTGGCCATCCAGTTGCAGATGGCTTGGCGCGTATGATCGGGATAACAGGGCGTGCCGATTGACCGCAGCTTCTCCAGCAGCGCCGCGAAGCCAGCAGCCCAGTTCCCGTGGAACGGAATGTACGTCAGATCGGAAGTCATCCAGTCCAACTGCGTGGGGGAAAGCGGCTCCACGAGCAACGGGATCAGGAAGTCCACGCGTCGCTCTCTTGATATGTTCAGCGCCAGCGTACGTTCTTTGGTGGGGTTAGGCTTCCCCAGAGACGCGGCGGACAGCAGCGCAAGAAGCCGGAAGCTACGCTCCTTGATGGCGGTGTCGATGTTGGCGGGATACGATTCTCCCCCCAGGAGCTTGAGGCGATCATACCAGACCCTATAGCCCTCGGACATCAGCTTCCGTGCGAGCCAGTCAGCGAAGACCGCGTCTTCGTTCGCATGGCTGATGAACAGGTAATCACTGTCCACAGCGGCCGCCATCAGCAGACTCCCCAATCGGTGCGAACGGATGCGACCACTACTCTCGCCTCCGTCACCTTCGCTATTACTTCACTGCAGACATCTGAGAGCCGGGCAGCCTCGTCGACACTGCTCCCACTGCCTACCCCTGATCTGCGTCAATCCGCACTGCGTCCGCAATCCCCAGATCGCTCAGCGCCTGCTCGATCTCCCGCCTCGCGGCTGCGGCGCTCTCGGTGGGAATGTCGAAGACCGCCTCGACGGTGAGCGCCAGGTTCTCGCCAACTCGCAGCTTGGGGATGAGCCGATGCCCCAGGCGGTTCCAGATCTCCGGCGGCACCTGACCGCGCAGCCGAATCCGAGTGACTGCGGTCGGCTCGGCACCTGGAACTGGTCCAGGAGCCGGCCCGGGCTCTGGCGGTCCAGGCGGAGGTCCTGGCGGCGGACCCGGCTCCGCCGGCACAGGCGACTTCAGCGCGGCCGCACGCTCCTTGCGGAGCAGGAAGACCCCTGGCTCGAAGGTGATCTCCTCTTCTCCGACGGCGTCGCAGAACCAGATGCGCTCGAACGTGCCGTCCGGCCTCTGTCCATAGGCCAGGCCGAAGTCACCGTTCGCCACGAACCTGGGGATCTGCGTTCGCAGAACAGAGTCAGGATCCCGAAGCCGGGTGAGCACGCCGTTCACGAAGCTCTTCCGCAATCCCTGGAGGTCCCAAGCCCCGCTCTCCCTCAACGCCGGAGGCCAGTTCCGGTCTAAGTAGCCCGCCCCGATGGAGTCATTCATCATGCCTTCGGACTTGAGCGCGCTCACGATCCTGCCGGTGAGGGACTCGCCAGCACTCGCATGGCCCGCGCCGAGGTCAATGACGCGAAGGCCCGACTCCTCATGCGGATCAGCGACCACGACGAATCGGTAGTCAGCCCAGATCTCGTCCTGCGCCTCGTCCCTCGCCGTGCTCACCTGCCCAGAGACGCTGGAGCGCTCTGACGGCTCGAACTCCCCGGCCAGCGTGCCGTCGTCTATATCCTTCTTGACCTGGGTCCAAGCCAGCCACTCCTCGACCTTGTCTTGCAGCCCGCGTCCACCTCGGCGTACGCACCAGACCAGTGCTCCCGGGTAAAGCCTGTCCGACTCGCCCTTCCGTCGCGTCCAGGAGAGTAACTGGTCTCTCAGAGCACCGTTGCCCTCCCACTCCACATCAGGAGGCAAGACAACGACTGTCAGCTTCGGGGTGTCGGGAAGGGATGCGCCGTCCTTGAAGATCTCTACGGGCAGGACCGCGCCCTTCTGGAACTCGATCTTGATGAGAGCGTCCATCTCGCGAGCTACCTGCCCGCCCCTGCTTGCATCTAGCGACGCGCGCCGGTCGTTCATGACCTTGCGCAGAGTTGGCTTCAGCCCGAACCTGAATCCGTCCGACCCCGCCCTTCGCAGATAGAACCCACGTTTCTGGAGCGCCACCGCGGCATTGTCAACGGTGGTTGTGTCAGTGTCTGGTTCGCCGAGCGCGAAACGCAGCTCTGGCAGATGCGCCACCTTCTCGGCCATGCCACCGGTGGACTCGAAGAAGATGGCCGTCCCGACGCGCTGGTGGATGTCACGAAGCGCCCCTGCACTCCCTGCGTCTAGGGTCTTCGCGTGGCTGTGATCCCCGACCACATCAGACAGCAGTGCCGGTTCGAGGCGCTCTTCGCCCAACTGCCCGAGCACCGTGGCTCGGAATTGGGGCAAGTGCAGCGGAGCCGACCCCAGGGTGATGAGCGCCTCGCGGCGGGCCTGACGATGCGATTCCTGGAATACCCACGAGATCCACTGGGCGAACATCGCCAGTGTGCCGCGCGTCCTCTGGTAGTGCATCAGAGACTGCCACTTCCTCTGGAAGACCGTGAGGGTCGCGGGATGGAAGGGGTAGCAGGCCTCGAAGCGCGACCTCAGGTACTCTCGTGCCCGCGCTTCGCTGGCAGCCGAATCCACAGCGGTCCACTCAGGCGGGAGTTGGGCACGTCGTTCGTAGCACCAGTCGCCGTATGCCTTGGCAACCGCCCTGCGCGTTGTCTCGCCTCCCAGATTCTCAAACAGGCGGCGCCGGACGACCTCGCTGATCTCACTCTCGTCGTTGGCGATCAGGTCTTGCGCCACCCGCCGGACGACTTTCGTGATGCGGTCTTGCCATCGCTGGTCATGGTCGGTCATCTCCACCTGGCTTCGCGGCAAGCTGATAACCGCCGCGCCGTGGCTCGTGCCCGTCATGGCGACAGTCAGGTTCTGGATGAAGGCATAGAAGGGGTCCGCCAGGTCGCGGTAGCGGTTAACGAAGTTCAGGACCTCGTCGAACAGGACGAGGACGCGCCCACCCGCGGCTTCGAACAGCCTGGAGAGTGACTCGGTTCCTGGCGGCGTCGTCGAGGCGCGAGGTCCGAGAGCTTTAGCGCCGGCGTCATCGGCCAGCTGCCGAGCGACGTCGAGCCACGGGTTCTCCCTGCCCGGTTGCGGGTCCCACGCGTTCCCCACGAAGACAGCGACCTTGGCCGGTGGCACCTGCCTGAGACGCGCCTCAGACAGCGCGCGCTGCACTCCGCTGTCAGATACAGAGTCTGAGGGATGCTTCACGAGATGGTAGAGGGCCGTCAGGGTGTGAGTCTTCCCGCCGCCGAACTGAGTGACCAACGTAAGGACAGGTGGGGTGTTCTCCGTCTCCCCGGCGAGCCGACGTAGCACCATCCCGCAGTAGTCGGAGAGTGCCCTGGTGAAGTAGGTGCGAGCGAAGAACTTCCGCGCGTCGCTGTAGTCCTCGGGGGCACTCCCCGCGACGACCTGCTCGAGGGCGATCGCGAACTCGTCTGGGTCGAACGAGCGCCCTTCGCGCACTTCCCTCCGCGGTGTTACGACCCTGTACCATGGCTGCATATCCGACTCCTAACCGCCGAGGCGCTGAGGCGCAGAGTCATCGTATCGGTTGACCATACGGCGAATCCCTTCCCTGAGCACCGGAACGTTGAAGTTCACAAGGAGCCCTACGCGACAGTCGGTGAGTCGAAGATAGGTCAGTAGTTGGGCCTCATGAACCGGGAGCAGAGCATCCACTGCCTTCAGCTCCACAACCACCTTACCGCCGACCACCAGGTCCACGCGCAAGTCGGCCCCCACCTCATGTCCTTTGTACTGGAGGCGAACTGGGACCTGCCCCTGAAAGCAGATCCCTCGCAGACCGAGTTCTACCTCCATGCAGTCCTGGTAGATGCCCTCGAGCAGCCCCGGCCCCAGCGCTTTGTGGACCTCCACCGCGGCGCCGATCACTTGTTCAGTTAGCTGGTTCTCGTTCATCTCCCCTCTGCGTCTCCGCGTCTCTGCGGTTCATCATCTCGGCACCGCGGCCAGCACCGCGTCGATCAGCCGCTTCTCCTCGCTCGTCTTGGGGTAGAGGGCGGAGAGGGCGTTGGCGAGGCGGAAGAAGTCGGGGCTGCGGTCCTGCTCCTCGGCAAGCAGGGCGCGGAGCGCGCCGGACTGGCCGCTCGCCTGGAAGAGCATGGCGGCGTGCACGCGGTCGAGAGTGGTCGGCTGGCGTCGGCGGTCAGGCTCAGGTTCACCTGCACGGCCTCTGCGACGAGCGGCGCGGCCGCGGATCGTCGGCACGGCAGCCGCCTCTTCCTCGGGGAACAGCCCGAGCTGCAGGCTCCTGACGCGACCGGATTCAAAGGCTTCGGCGACAGCGGCGGCGCCTTCCTCCCCGAAGAGCTGGCGGGCGCGGTCGGTGACTGGGATCAGCCGCACTACGCCCTTCTCGATCTCGATGATGCGGCCTTCCCATTCCTCGAGGTGCATGCCCAGGGGCTGGGC
>Ga0315282_10002886_pt1 | contig 31160 bp, 22 predicted proteins | sample YL17G07_20_MG_FD_203693 | JGI IMG/M metagenome (GOLD analysis project Ga0315282, IMG submission 203693) | Sediment microbial communities from Yellowstone Lake, YNP, Wyoming, USA - YL17G07_20 | ecosystem: Environmental > Aquatic > Freshwater > Lake > Sediment | place: USA: Wyoming | collected... | reverse complement strand
GCGCGGGCCTGGCGGCGCCATGATGTTCTTCGCCTGGTGGGTCAACTGCCTGGTCTCGCTTGGTCTGGCGTCCCTGATCCTGACGGCGTGCGTGGCGATGGTGCGCAGGGTGGGCTTGCGCATGGTTGCCGGCGCGACCGGGGCCGGGGCAAGCAGCGCCGCCGCCATCGCGGCCTCGGCGGGGCCCGTTTTGGCGCCCGCGCCGCGGCAGGTCACCGCCCCCCCGCCGTCCGGGTCTGGCCACGCCGCCAGCCCGCCCGTGCTGGACGCCCTGCGAGCGCCTGCACTCGCCGCGCCGCCGCCGGCCAGGAGAGTCGCGGTCCGCGAGATCACCGGCTCGCCGATCGTCTGGCGGGAGCTGCGCTCGACCTGGCTCAAACGCGGGGTGCTGTACTGGGTCCTGCTGGGCGTCGGGATCTGGCTTCTGCTGCTGATCTACGTCCTGATCGTATGGGCGGAGCGTCGCGCGTTCCTCGACAACGACGCGCATATGGTGTTCATCGTGACCTACACCATCATCGCGGGGCTGGTCACCGCCGTCCTTGCCGCGACCAACATCACCAGCGAGAAGGAGTCGCGCTCGTGGGAGCTGCTGCTGTGCACCCCGCTTGGCGACTGGCACATCCTGCTTGCCAAGTTCGTCGGCGCTCTTCGCCGCTGCCTGCCGATCTGGATGCTGCCCATCGCGCACATACTGCTGTTCTCCCTCGTCGGCTGCTGCAACGCCGCCCTGCTGCCGATGTACCTGCTGATTGCCGGCGGGATGGTTGTCATGCTTGTCGGGGCCGGGCTGTACTTCGGGTCGCGCTTCCGCCGCACGACGACGGCTGTCATGCTCAATATCGCTTTGGCGCTGGGCCTGTGGGCGGCCCTGCCCGGCGCCGCGGCCCTGCTGGTCGAGGCCTCGGGATACTCCAACGAAGGCATTAGCGACGCCGCCGGCCTTGTCCTCGACGTCAACCCGGTATTCCAGACCGGCACGGCCTGCTCGGCACTGGCCGGGGCCGATAAGGCCCTGCGCCCCCTGTCTAGAGTTACTTTTCGCTGGGAGGGCTTCCGCCAATTTCACTCGGCCGGCTTCGCCGAGTCGCTGGCGTACCTGGTGTTCCTGGCCAGCCTGAATGTCGTCCTTGCCGCGCTTCTGGCTTGGCGAGCCAAGTGCCAGTTCCGCAGAAGATGGTTCTGATGAGCCGGCGGCCGATCGAGTGGCTAAAGAACACAAAAGAAGAAGGAGCTTTAGAGGGTGATTACATGGATTTAAGGATTACATGGATTAAGAAGAAACTAATACCAAGATTGCATTCCGTTCAACCTGTTTGGGCAAGTGGTCTGATAGTTGACTTTCCGCGCATTACCTTCTTAAGCGTCTCGTGAATGACATCAACCCTTCGGCGGTTCCAAGACTTCGACCATGCACTTATTCGCACGCCTAAGAATCGCATAGGCTTTTAATCCATGTAATCCCCTAATCCATGTAATCCCCATCAAAAGATTCTTCTTCTGTTTCTTCTTCTTCTTTCCTCTGCCCTCTGTGCCTCTGTAATCAATCCAGCCGTCAGATCGACCCACGAAGCGTGCGGAGGAAGAGCATCTCGGCCTTGGAGTGCTGCCGGCCTCGGCGGCGGATGATGCAGATCTTGCGGATCCATTTCGCCGGCTGACGGAACGGGATGAAGCACAACTGGCCCAGCGACTCCTCCCGCAGGCCGACGCCCTTTGGCACGATGCTCAGCCCCGCGCCGACCTCGACGGCCCGTTTGAGCGTGTCGTTGTTGTCGAACTCCATGCACACGTCCACCGCGACCCGGCTGGCGCGGAGCATTCGGTCGATGAACCGCCTCGTGGGCACGTTGGCGTCGAACGCCACGAACCGCTCGCCGCGAAGGTCCGACGGGTCCACGCTCACCCGGTCGGCCAGGCGGTGGCTCGGGGCGCAGACGACCATCAGTTCCTCGTCGGCGAAAGGGATTATCTCTATCGACCGCTGCTTTTCGGGGAACGCCACGATGCCGAGGTCCATCTGCCCGCCGAGCACGGCCGAGGTGATCTCGTCCCACTTGGCGTACTGCACCTCCAGCTTGACCTCCGGGTGCGCCTTGATGAACTTCCGCACGTAGGCGTCCAGCAGGTAGAAGCCGACCGAGTAGATAGTCCCGACGCGCAGCAGCGGGCAGGCGGACTTGACGATCCCTTCCACCTCCTCCATCATCCGATCCAGCCTGGCCAGGACGTCCTTGGCGCCGCGGTAGAACGCCTTGCCGACGTCGGTGGCCTCGGCGCCGCTGGCGCCGCGGATCAGCAGCCTCGTGCCGAGGTCCCTCTCCAGCGCCGCCACCTGCTGTGACACGGCCGACTGGCTGAGGTGATTCATCTCCGCCGCCCGCGTGAAGCTGCTGGTCTCCACCACGTCGCGGAAGGTCCTCATGACGTCGGTGCTGAGGGATTCGACGCGTTTCTTCACGCTTCGGCCTCCACGGCGGCGGGCTTCTCGGCCACGTAGCAGATCACGTGCTGCTTGAGCGGATTGGCGTTGATGACGAACTGCCGGCCGGCAGGCAGGTCGGAGGCGTCGATCACGCGGACCACGTGGGCCCACCGGGCCGCGCCGGGCACGATGTCCGCGAGGCGATTGGCCGCGCCGCAAAGCAGTTCGTCGTTGCACAGCGTGCCGGGCCGGCCCGGGAACAGGGCGAAGTAGAGGATGTCCATCTCGATCATCTCGCTGAAGAAGTGCGTGCCCAGCGACACGTCCGGCACGACGTCCTTGCTCATCGCGACGATCTCGCAGATGGCGCTGACGGTGTTGATGTCCGAGAACCGCACCGGCACGCCCAGCGAGGGCGTGGTGGTCCCCCACCGCCCCGGCCCGGCCAGGAGGATCGCCGGCTCATGGCGGCCTGGCGAGGCGTGGCAGACCTCGCCGATGACCCGCGCGACGGAATACCGGTCGCGGATGGGCAGTTGGGCGTACTGGCCCGGCACGACGTAGACGATCCGGTCCACCTTGCCGATCTCCGCCTGCCCGATGACCGCTCCGTGGGCCTCGAGGACCTTGCTCTCGGCGGGCAGGCCGCGCGGCGCGTCCATGATCGCCCCGCCTCCGCGGACCTGGAGCGGGCGGCACTGCACGAGGTTGATCTTGTACGTCCCGTTGAAAAAGTTCGCCGTGAACTCGACGTCGACCGGGCAGCCGTAGGCCTCCTGGAGAATGCCCATCATCTCTCGCAGGTCAGCCACGAAGCCGGTGCGTTCGAAGAGCCCGTCGAACGTCAGCACCCACGGGAACGCGTCGGTGATGCCGGCCTCGGCGGCGCGGGCGTCCGCTTCCTTGTCCCTGCTGGCCAGCAGTTCCAGCGGCAGCTCGTCCTGGCGGACGTGCGAGATGACCTCGCTGAAGCGCCGGCTGAGAAGCTGGTTGGCGGCCAGGTCCAGCACGTCGACGTTTCGCTGGGAGAACTGGCGGACCTCCTTGAAGTCGGTCTCGGGCCGGCGGCGCGGGTCGTTCAGGGCGACCACGCGGGTGTAGTCGTCGTCGCTGCGGTCCACCGCGCGGGTGCCCAGGCCGAAGACCAGACGGGCCATGCCCGCCTTGGGGTCGATAGTCTTGTCCCAGACGTACGGGTTGAACGAAAGCGCCACGCCCGCGATCTGCGGGAAGAACAGGTTGTCGTACATCTTGCCGCTGACCCGCTGGACGAGCAGCGCCATCTGCTCGTCGCGGTCCAGCAGGCCCCTCTGCTTGCGGTAGATCAGGGCCTTCTCGCTCATGGTCGAGGCGTAGATGGTCCGAACCGCGGCCAGGAAGTCCTGGAGCCGCTGGTGGCGCGGGCCCTGGTTGGCGCAGAAGACGCTCTCGTACTTGCCGGCGAAGGCGTTGCCGAAGTTGTCCTCCAGGAGGCTGCTGGAGCGGACGATGATCGGCGACTGCCCGAAGTAGTCGAGCATGTCCTCGAACTGCCCGCTGATGTTCTCCGGGAACGAGCCGATGAGCATGCGCTGGCGTGCCCGCTCGGCGCCGATCAGGAAGCCCTCCTGGTCGGTCTTGCGCTCGCGCATCCACCAGATGCCGTTCCGGACGACGTAGGAGTAGAAGACGTCCGAGCCGATGAAGAACGAATCGTGCGGCTCGAGCAGCTCCGCCACGCGCGGCGACTCGCGGCGGAGGATCGCCCTGGCCAGAAGCATGCCGACGCTCTTGCCGCCGATGAGGCCCGTGCCGATCATCCGCTTGCCTATCTCGACGAGGTCCCGGACCTCCAGGTACTTCTGGGCCAGCTCGAGCACGGGCTCGTCGCGCGAGACGGCCATTCGCAGCAGCGTCCGGCGGCACTCGTCGACCTGCTCGTCCACCTCCGGATCGCCGGCGGGCAGCGTGACGAGCTCCTGGGCCTGGGCGAACGAGCGGTTCCACAGGCCGAGCTGGTGGGTGATGGACTCCTGCCGGGCCCACGGCACGGTGTTGCGGACCTTGCTGATGGTCGAGCTCTCGGTGACCGGGCTGAACTCCGCGCCATCCCAGACGTGAAGCATGTGCATGGTGGGCGAGTGGCGGGACTGGACCTTCCACGGATGCACGTACAGCCGGCCCTCGTGGTTGTACACGTCGACGAGGACCTGGGCGGTCTCGGAGATCGCGCCGATGGCCTGGTTGGAATGCCGGTTGCGGCGGAGCGCGAAGTAGGCGATCGCCTCCACGTCGTAAAGGTACGGGCAGGTCAGCATGAACCAGTTGCCGAGCATCTGGTCGCTGTACCACGCGTCGGCGAGGTCCGACACGCAGTCGAAAAGGTAGTACCCGCCGCGCCCGGTCTTCTCGATCACCTTGTGGATCTGAGTGACGAACGCCTCGAAGCCGGCGGCGGGATTGAGCTGGTGGATCTCCGCCGAGGTGCCCGGGCCGATCAGCGGCGGGTCCTTGCTGAAACGGAAGTAGATCAGCGGCTGGCCGAGCTTCTCAGCCGCCCGGCAGTACGGCTCGACGAACCGGGCATACTCGCTGACGCTGTCCACCCGCCAGACAAGGTTGTCGCCCGGGATCAGGCCCTTGATCATATGGTCGAAGCCGGGCAGGCCCGTGCTCAAGCTCGCGTCTATCTGTGCCATCATCGCAAAACCCCTTGGCCGGGGCCGAACGGCAACGGCAAGAGCCCCGGCCGGGCAATTAGACGATCTTCACCGGCCTATTAGACCCACTGATAGGCGGTCTTCTCGCATATCGAGTATACTCGATCTTCGCCGATCCGCAAATGCGGACGCGCCAATAATCGCATGGCGGCGAGACGCGCCGCCGGCGCCGCGTGGGCCGCCGGGGCGCGAAAGGCTTCACAGGGAAAAGGAAAAGACAATGAATGCTGCAAGTGGACCCAAGACGTACTCCGAGGCGTTCTCGGACTCGTACGTCGAGCAGTTGATGGCCGGCGTGATGGCCCGCAACCCCGGCGAGACGGAGTTTCACCAGGCCGTGCGCGAGGTGGCCGAGTCGGTGGAGGCCGTCTGCCGCAAGAACCCCGAGTACGCCAAGCTCCGCGTCTTCGAGCGGATGATCGAGCCGGAGCGTCAGATCATCTTCCGCGTGCCGTGGGTGGACGACAAGGGCGAGGTGCAGATCAACCGCGGCTTCCGCGTGGAGTTCAACTCCGCCCTGGGGCCCTACAAGGGCGGCTTGAGGTTCCACCCGTCGGTGTACCTGGGAATCATCAAGTTCCTCGGCTTCGAGCAGGTCTTCAAGAACGCCCTGACGACCACGCCCATCGGCGGCGGCAAGGGCGGCAGCGACTTCGACCCCAAGGGCAAGAGCGACATGGAGGTCATGCGGTTCTGCCAGTCGTTCATGAGCGAACTGTTCCGCCACATCGGGGCCGACACCGACGTGCCCGCGGGCGACATCGGGGTGGGCGGGCGCGAGATCGGCTACATGTTCGGCCAGTACAAGAAGCTCACCAACGTCTTCACCGGCGTGCTTACCGGCAAGGGCCTGGAATGGGGCGGCTCGCTGGTCCGCACCGAGGCCACCGGCTACGGCCTGGTGTACTTCGTCAGCCGGATGCTCGAGGCCCGCAAGACCGACTGGAAAGGCAAGAAGGTCGTCGTCAGCGGTTCGGGCAACGTGGCCATCTACGCCGTGCAGAAGGTGCACGAGCTTGGCGGCAAGGCCATCGCCATGTCCGACAGCAACGGATACATCGTCGATGAGGCGGGCATCAAGCTCGACACCGTCAAGCGGATCAAGGAGATCGAGCGCGGGCGGATCAAGGAATACGTCGCCAAGCATCCCAAGGCACAGTACGTCGACGGCTGCCGGGGCATCTGGTCGGTGCCGTGCGACGTGGCGCTTCCTTCGGCCACCCAGAACGAACTCGACGGCGACGCCGCCAGGAAGCTCGTGAAGAACGGCTGCATCGCCGTCGGCGAAGGCGCCAACATGCCCTCGACGCCCGAGGCCGTGGACATCTTCCACGACGGCGGGGTCTCCTTCGGCCCGGCCAAGGCCGCCAACGCCGGCGGCGTGGCCACCAGCGCACTGGAGATGTGCCAGAACTCGATGCGCCTGAACTGGACCTTCGAGGAAGTCGACCGCCGGCTCAAGATCATCATGAACGCGGTCTACGACCAGTGCACCGGCGCAGCCGAGGCGTACGGCAAGAAGGGCAACCTCGTCGCCGGCGCCAACATCGCCGGCTTCCTGAAGGTCGCCAAGGCAATGATGGCCCAGGGCCTCGTGTAAAGGCCGAGACGCGGTTAACCGCAGAGACGCAGAGGCACAGAGGTCAAAGAACAAGAAGGAACCGGGCGCGGTCGGGGTTTGCTGCAATACACGGCCCACTCGGGATTCTTCTTACCTCTGAGCCTTTGCGGCTCCCGAAGGGACCGTTGGTCTGCTCTGAAAAGTAGTTCCTAGTGTAGTGGATCAGAAATAGTGTTACTTATTCTCCGCCTGGAAATCTCAAGCACCAAACCCCAACACCCAAACAATTGCCAAAAAGACAAATGATAAAAAGATAAACGAAAGACTCGATCAGGCCCGTCTTGCTATTGTTTGTCTTCTTGGCATTTTGAGTTTGTGATTTGTTTGAGAGTTGGTGCTTGGTGCTTGGAATTTCGTTCCACAATAAGAGGCATTATTTCTGAAACACTACACTAGTTAGGGAGTAGGGAGTAGGGGTCAGGCGACAGTCCCGGCGCGCCGGGATCCTCGTCCTCGTTCTCGTCCGCGTCCGCGGCTTTTCGTTTCTTCGGCTGATCCGAAGGCTCATGCTCGACCGCGGTTGTCTTTTCCACTCGACAGTGGGGGCCGGCTTTTGCCGCTCGGGCAAAGCCCCGTGCCGCGGCGGCCCTAGACCTCTTCCTCCTGTTCCGGCTCCTCGTCGAGGTCTTCTTCGTCGTGCGACTCTTCGTCGGCGTCCTCGATTTCCTCTTGGTCCTCTTGGAGGTCCTGGTCGTCGTCGATGAGGTCTTCCTCCTCGACGTCTTGCTCGACTTCTTGCTCTTCCAATGCCCCGTCATCGCCGATGCTGGTGGCCTGAGAGCGGAACAGTTTGGCGCCGGCCTCGCCCTCGTCGCCGGGGGACATGTCCAGTTCGCCCTGGGTGTTGTCGTCGCTGACGACGCGCGCGACGCTCACGAGCTTGTCGCCCTCGCGCAAGCCGATCACCCGCACGCCCTGCGTTGCCCGGCCGATGATGCGCATGTCGGCCAGGCCCATTCGGACGATCTTGCCCTGCGACGTTATCAGCATGAGCTCGTCGGCGTCGCGCATGGCCTTCATCGCCACGACGCAGCCGTTGCGCTTGGTGGCCTTGATGTTGATGATGCCCGACCCGCCCCGGCCCTGCACGCGGTACTCGTCGAAGTTCGTCCGCTTGCCGTAGCCGTTCTCGCAGACCGTCAGCAGAGTGGCCATCTCGTCGACGACGACCATGTCGACTACCTCGTCGTTCTTGCGGAGCCTTATGCCCCTGACGCCGGCGGCGGTCCGCCCCATCGGGCGGACCAGGGCCTCGGGGAAGCGGATCGCCTGGCCGTTCTTGGTCGCCAGCACGATCTCGTCGGTCCCGTGGGTAAGGGCCACGCCGATCATCACGTCGCCGTCCTGCAGGCCCGTCGCCTGGATGCCGCCGCGCCGCGGGTTGGCGTACGCCTTTAGCTCCGTCTTCTTGATGTGCCCGAGCCTGGTGGCCGTGACGAGGTAGCGGTCGTCGAAGTCGCGCACCGGCAGCACCGCGCAGATCCGCTCCTCCCGCTCCATCTGGAGTAGGTTGACGATCGCCCTGCCCTTGCTGGTCCGCGAGAGAGACGGTATGTCGTAGACTTTCAGCCAGTGCATCCGCCCGTTGTTGAGGAACACCAGCAGGTAGTCGTGCGTCGAGGCGATGAACAGTTCCTCGATGAAGTCGCCCTCCTTTGCGTCGGAGCCGATGATGCCCTGCCCGCCCCGGCCCTGGCGGCGGTAGGTGCTGAGCGGCATGCGCTTGACGTACCCGGCGTGCGTCAGCGTGACGACCACGTCCTCCTCGGCGATCAGGTCCTCGATGTCGAACTCGCCGACGTCGCCGATGATCTCCGTCCGGCGGACGTCGCCGTACTTCTCGCTTATCTCGTGGACGTCCTGGCGTATCACGTCCAGCAGCAGCCGCTCGTTGGCGAGGATGGCCTCGTGGCCCTCGATCTCCTCGACGAGTTCCGAGTAGTCGCGGGCGAGTTTCTCGATCTCCAGGCCGGTCAGGCGCTGGAGCTGCATCGACAGGATCGCGTCGGCCTGGACCTTCGTCAGCCGCTGCGGGGCGGCACTGGCGCGGGCGACGAAGCTCTCCGGCAGCATCTTGCGCACCGTGGCGGCCTCGGTCAGCCTGAGGTCCAGAGCCATCAGCCGTTCGCGTGCGGCCGGAACGTCCGGCGATTTCTTGATCGTCTCGATGACGCGATCGATGTCCGCGACGGCAAGGATCAGGCCTTCCAATATGTGCGCCCGCTGGCGGGCCCGGCGGAGCAGGAAGGCCGTCCGCCTGCGGATGACTTCCTTGCGGTGGTCCAGGAAGTACACCAGCATGTCCCGGAGGGTCAGCGTGCGGTGGGCGCGGTTGACCAGCGCGATGTTGATGATGCTGAACGTCGACTGGAGCGGCGTGTACTGGTAGAGCTGGTTTATGACCACTTCCGGCTCGCCGCCCTTGCGGAGGTCCACCACGATCCGCATGCCCGCGCGGTCGGAGTGGTCCTGCACGTCGGCTATGTCGGGGATCTTGCCGGCCTTGACGACCTCGGCGATCCGCTCGATGATCGTCGTCTTGAGCACCTGGTAGGGAATCTCGGTGACGACGATCTGCGTCTTTCCGCCGCGAAGCTGCTCGGTGTGCATCCGCGCCCGGACCACCACGCGCCCGCGCCCGGTGCGGTAGCCGTCGACAATGCCCTGCCGCCCGCAGATCAGCCCGCCGGTCGGGAAGTCCGGGCCCTTGATGAACTTCATAAGGTCGTTGACCGTCGCCTCGGGATTGTCGATCAGGTGCGCCAGAGCCTGGCAGACCTCGCGAAGGTTGTGAGGCGGGATGCTCGTCGCCACGCCCACCGCGATGCCCTGCGAGCCGTTCACCAGCAGGTTGGGGAACTTGCCCGGCAGCACGACCGGCTCGGTGCGGGTGTCGTCATAGTTGGGCTGCATGTCGACGGTGTCGAGGTTCAGGTCGGCAAGCATCTCCGTCGCCGGCGCGGTCATGCGGGCCTCGGTGTAGCGCATCGCGGCCGGGGGGTCGCCGTCAATCGACCCGAAGTTGCCCTGAGGGTCCACCAGCGTGTAACGCAGGTTCCACTCCTGCCCAAGCCGGACCATCGTCGGGTACACCACGCCCTCGCCGTGCGGGTGGTAGTTGCCGGACGTGTCGCCGGCGATCTTGGCGCACTTTCGGTGCTTGCTGCGCGGCCCGAGGTTCAGGTCGTTCATCGCCACCAGCACCCGCCGCTGCGAAGGCTTGAGCCCGTCGCGGACGTCCGGCAGGGCACGGTCGATGATCGTGCTCATCGCGTACGTCAGGTAGCTCTCCCGAAGCTCCTGCTCGATCGGGAGGTTCTGAATCCGCTCGTTGGCAAACAGCGTCTGGGCCGGCGAGGGCGATGGCGCCAAGCCGTTGTCTTGGCCGGCTTGGTCTTCCCGCTCGTCCCGCTCGTCCCGCTCGTCCTGGTTTTCCATGTTTTCGGGGTCGTTTTCCGACACTTACAAACTCCGTTGCTATTGGCATTGCGGCACTCAAGACCGGCCATCGGCGGCGCCTGAAGCATCCCTGTAAACACGCCGATTCCGGGAACGGGACATTATCCCAGATGCCGCCTGGGATGTGTAGCGCAAAGAGGCCCAAAGACCCTGTAAATATCGGCTCACAGGGCGGGAGACGCCGAGGCGCACGGCTGCTGGCGTCGGCGGGCTAAATGGCATTATAATGCTTGCCTTGCGCCCCTATGTCCCGGCGGCGGCTGGCGGACCAGCGGTCCGACCGGCCGGCCGGCGCGGCACGAAGCAGTTGTCACCGAAAGGAACGAGTTTATGTTCTTCGCACAAATCCTGGCCGGGGCGATCCTGGCCCTGACGCCGGCCCAGGCCGCCTCGGCTGCCGCCGGGGCGCAGGCGCCCGCGGCCTCGGCGCCCTCATCCGCGGCCGACGCCCGGACCGTCGGACAACTCCAGGCCGAGAACCAGGCCCTCAAGGCGAAGATCGCCAGACTTGAGCCAGGCATCTGGGAGATCCTGGCCAGGATCGCAAGACTTGATTCCGTGGGCATCTGGTACCTCGTGGGCTTCGTCGGCCAGTTCGTCTTCATGATGCGATTCGTGGTTCAGTGGATCGCCAGCGAACGGAAGAAGCGGTCCGTTGTGCCGCTGGCGTTCTGGTATCTGTCACTGGTGGGCAGCCTCATAACGATCGTTTACGCCGTATACCGTAGAGACCCCGTTTTCACGGCCGCGTTCTGCCTGAACATCGTCATCTACATCAGGAACCTCCACCTGATCCACGGCAAACCCAAGGCGCCGGAGGTGTCGGCGCCGGCTTGACCGGGCGGGGCTTTGCCCCTATTACCTACTACCTACTACCTATTACCTTCTTCCTGACCGCATGAGCGAAACGACCACCAGGCTGGCTCCGTCGCCCACGGGCGCCCTGCACCTGGGCAACCTGCGGACGTTCCTTGCCAATTACCTGCTGGCCCGGCAGCGAGGCTGGAAGGTGCTCATGCGCGTCGAGGACATCGACGGCCCGCGCATAAGGCCCGGAGCGGCCGAGGAAATGCTGGCCGAACTGCGCTGGCTGGGCTTGGAGTGGTCCGAGCCGGCGGTGTGGCAGTCGCGGCGCATGGGGCTCTACGAGTCGGCCTTGGCCAGGCTGGCAGCCATGGGCGCCGCCTATCCCTGCGCGTGCAGCCGCAAGGACGCCCTCGCCGCCTCCGGGGCGCCGCACGCGGAGGACGCCGCTCCGGCCTATCCCGGCACCTGCCGGGGAATCTACGCCTCGGCCGCGGAGGCCTCTGCCGCCGCGGGCAGGCCGGCGGCGTGGCGGGTGAAAGTCCCGCCCGGGGCGATCACCGTGGCGGACCGGTTCGCCGGGCCGCGACAGTTCGACTTGTCGATCACGTGCGGGGACTTCGTGGTCTATCGCGGCGAGCACCTGCCCGCCTACCAGTTGGCGGTGGTGGTCGACGATGCCGAGGCCGGCGTGGACGCCATCGTCCGCGGCGAGGACCTGCTGGAGTCCGCCGCACGGCAGATTCACCTCCGCCGGCTGCTGGCACTGGGCCCGGAGCCGGCGTACTGGCACCTGCCGCTGGTGGTCGGCCACGACGGGCGCCGCCTGGCCAAGCGGCACGGCGACACCCGCCTTGCCACGTATCGACACGCCGGCGCCACGCCCGGGCGGATCCTGGGCCTGCTGGCGGCATGGAGCGGCGCCATGGACCGGCCGGGGGAAATATCCATCGAAGACCTGCTCCGGCGTTTCGACCTCGACCGCCTGCCGCGCACGCCCGTGATATTCACCGACGCCGACGACCGATTCCTGCGCGGAGGATAGCGGCGCCGCTGTGCGAGGGCGTCACCGCGGCTTGCCGAGTTGGCTCTTCAGGTAGTTGATGTGCCGCTTGACGTTCTTGAGAATGACCCGGTCAATGGGGCTGTCGCGTTCGACCTCGCCGGCGGGAAGCTCCCGCATGAGCTGCTCGAAGCACAGTTCGGAAAGGCGATAGCTCATGGCCTTTTCGTACTTCCAGGCCGTTTCGTACTTATCGCGCACCATCGCGTCGAGCTCGCGCGATGCCGCCAACGCCATGCGCTCGTACTGGACCTTGGGAAAGATGGGGCTATTGTTGTACGCGCGGTACAGCTTGAACTGTCTGACGCAGTTATAGAGTTCGCCCTGGCGGCTCCACAGGTCCTTGATGGAATAGCTTCGCACGGCGATATCGAGCGCCTCGGCGGCCTTGGTGGGGCTTGGCGGGCGCTGGATCGGCGCGTCAAGTGCGGCGGAGATCTCCTCGGCCGTAAGGCGGGTCAGCCTGCCGGTCCCGGGGCCGCCTTCCGGCTCGCCCTCCCTGAGCATCAGGGCGGTCCCGAAGCCGACCATGCCCAGCAGCACGACCACCAGCAGGATGAGCTTGAGCTTCTTGCTACTCTTCTGGGCCGGGCCCCCGAGGCCGTCTTCCTCCTGGCCCGGGCCGGGCCCAGCAGCGGGCGCTTCGGCGGGTCTTGCCTTCCCCGCCGACACCGGCGCCTTGGGCTGCTCGCCGGCGGGCGCCCCGGCGGGCGGTGCGGCGGCGGCGGCGGGCGGGACTGGCTCGGTGCGCGGTTTGCCGGCCCGGGCCTTTGTTTCGGCCGGCCTGGGCTGGGCCGGGGGATTGGCCTGGCGCCAGTCCTCAAGGGCCTCTTCCGGGTCGTCGCCCGGCGAGACGTAGAGTATCCTCGTCTCCAGGCCGATGCCCATCACGTCGCCGGTGTCCAGCAGGATCTTCTTGTCCTTCTTGTACCGCCTGCCGTTAATCAGCGTGCCGTTGGCGGAGAGGTTCTCCATCACCCACCCGTCGCGGGTCAACTGGAACCGCACGTGCTCCCTGGAGGCCGCCTCCTCAAGGAGCTTGACGTCGGCGCTGGGGCTTCGCCCAAGGACGGCGGTGCCGGTCATGATTACCGCGCGCTCTCCCTGCTGCGGGCCGGAAACGAAAATGAGTTCGGGCATTGCCGAAACCATCAGAACATGCCTCTCTGAATGATCCGAAGGATCGCCGGGCCGAAAATCGCGATCACCACCGCGATGAGGATAAGCAGGCTCGGCACCAGTATCCGGACGCTGGCGACGGCGGCGGCGTTCTCGGCCCGCACCGACCGGTGGAGCCGAAGCAGGCTCGCCTGCTGGTGGAGGACCTCGCCCAGCGGCGTGCCGAGTTCCTCGGCCTGGATGACGCTGGCGACGATGCTCCGCAGGCTGTCCAGGGGGATGCGGTCGGCCAGGTTCCGCAGGGCCTTGCGGCGGGTGGTGCCGAGATCCATCTCGGCCAGCATGGTCTTGAGCTCGATGTTGAACGGGTCGTCGGTCTCCTCGCGGACGACGGTCAGGGCGGCCTCGGTGAACGTGGCGCCGGCGCCCATGGCCAGGCTTATGAGGTCCAGCGAGTACGGCACGCGCTTGGAGATCAGGCGGATGCGTTTGTCGGCCCGGCTGTAGAGCTGGTAGACCGTCATGACGGTCCCTACGCCCAGGCCCAGCAGGAAGATCATCACGCTGAAGGACCGCATGATCGCCAGGAAGCACGTCTCCAGGAGCAGGCCAAGCAATGTGCCCGACGCCAGCGACAGGGCCAGGTACTCCTCCGGCGTGTAGTATTCCGGGTTGCCGGCGGCGACGAGCTTGCCGCGAATCCAGGCCTTGACCTTGGGAAGGTTCATCCGGTAGGTGAGCGTCAGCAGCAGCCACATGAGGTGCTTGATGACGCCGCTCTCGAAGACGGTCTTGCGGTCGCTGTGGCCGGTGGCCAGGGCGGCCTCGCGCTGGGGCGAGAGCCTCACCTGGGCGGACTGGCCGAAGACGGAGTAGATGAGCATCGCCACGTCGGCCTGTATGAGCACCGACAGGATCACGTCCCAGGCGTCGAGCATCTGCCAGAAGGTCGGGGCGGGCGCCATTTCGGGCGTATCGACGGGCGCCATCTGCGCCAGTTGCGCCCCAGCCGCCAGGGCCGCGGCAAACGTGTCTTGAATGATCCCGATCATGTCAGATGTCGATCGCGATGACCTTGCGGATCCACAGGAAGCCCAGGAACGTCAGCAGCGCCATCGAGCCCAGCAGGACGTTGCCGACCGGCTCGGTGAAGAGCATCTTCACGCCGCCGGCGTCTATGAAATACATGATGCCCAGGATGACCACCGGCATGACCGCCAGCCAGCGGGCGGTGGCCCGGCCCTGGGCCGTCAGGGTCTGGACGCGGCCCTCGAGCCGCTGAATCTCGCGGATGCTCTCGGCGATCCGGTCGAGCGTCTCGCCAAGGTCGCCGCCGCGCTCGCGGTGGGTCTGCAAGGCCGCGAAGAGCAGGCGGAAGTCGGCCGAGCCGATCCGGTCGGCGGCGTTGCGCATCGCCTCCTCCAGCGAGATCCCGTACTCGTACTCTCGCGTCAGGTGGCGGAACTCCTGCCTCAGGGGATTTGGCCCGTCGCGGGCGACCAGCGACAGCGACTGGACGAGGTTCAGCCCCGCGCGGACGCCGCTGGCGAGCGTCTGGACGCCCCCGACAAGCTGCTCCTCGAGCTTCTTGAGCCTGCGGCTGCGCAGGTAGCGGACCATCGCGTGCGGAAGCATCGCTCCCAGCAGGCCCAGCGGCAGCACGCCCCAGACCGACCGCGTGACCGCGTAGCCCATGAAGCCCAGCACGACGACGACCATGCCCGTGACGATCGTCACCATCCGCGGGGGCACGTCCAGCAGCAGCGCCCGGCGGAAGATGAGGTCGTACTCCACCTCGCGCCGGCGTATGAGTTCCCTCAGCGGCGCCCAGCCGGCGTATGCCGCCGTGGCCGTCAGCACGAATATCACGATGCTGGCGAACACCTGGAACCTGTCGAATTGCGAAGCCTGCGCCGCGGCCAGGATCATGTGAAGACCCCCACGTCCAAAAAGCCGCTGTCGATCAGGTCCTGCGCGAAAGCGGGGATGTAGCCGGTGTGGCGCAGGGACGCCTCCTCGCCCTTGCGGGCCTTGACCATCGGCAGCAGAAAGATGTCCTCGGTGATCACCCTCTCGGTCTCCGGGTCTATGCCGACGATCTCCGTAACGTGCGTGACGCGCCGCAGCCCGTTGGGAAGCCTGGCTATCTGCACGATCACGTCCAGCGCCGCCACGGCCTGCTCGCGGATCGCCCGCACGGGCATCTCCACCGCCATCAGGACCATCGTCTCCAGGCGCATCATCGTGTCCGCCGGGTTGTTGGCGTGAATCGTCGTCAGCGACCCGTCGTGCCCGGTGTTCATCGCCTGGAGCATGTCCAGCGCCTCCGGGCCGCGGCACTCGCCGACGATCAGCCGGTCGGGCCTCATCCGCAGGGCGTTCTTGACCAGGTCGCGGATCGTGTAGGCGCCCTTGCCCTCAATGTTGGCCGGACGGGTCTCCAGGCGGACGAGGTGCTCCTGACCGAGATGGAGCTCGGCCGAGTCCTCGATGGTGACTATCCGCTCGCTGTCCGGGATGAAGCTGCTCAGCACGTTCAGCGTGGTGGTCTTTCCACTGCCCGTCCCGCCGGAGATGATGAGGTTCTTGCGCCCCAGGACGCAGGCCTGGAGGAAACGGGCGACCTGCTCCGTGATGGTGCCGCGCTCGATGAGGTCGTCGACGGTGAAGGGTATCCGCGCGAACTTGCGGATGGTCAGCGTCGGCCCGGAAAGGCTCAGCGGGTTGATGATGGCGTTGACGCGGCTGCCGTCGGGCAGGCGGGCGTCGACCAGCGGAGTCGAACGGTCTATCCGCCGCCCGACGGGGGTGATGATCCGCTCGATGATGCTCTGGACTATCTCGTCGGAGAAGAAGCTCCGCCCGGTGTTCTGGATAGTGCCTTCCTTCTCGATGTATATCTTGTCGCGCCCGATGACCATGATCTCGTTGATGTTGGGCATCTCAAGCAGGTCCTGGAGCGGCCCGTAGCCGACCACGACGTCCTCGATCTCTTTCGAGAGCATCCGCCGGCTGACGTACTGGCGAAGCTCCGGGCTGATCCTTGTGCCCACGCGCTTCATCTGCGCTTCCCAGTCCTTCTCGATGGTCAGGATGTCTTCCTTGAGCGAGTGAGGGCGCAGGCGAAGCGGGAAGTAGCTCACGATGTCGCCGACGATGCGGGTGATGGCCTCCTCGTGCTTGTTGTCCAGGATGTCGGAGTTCTCGAACCCGTAGCTGTACATGAGCTTGCCGGTGGCCCTGCGGGCGAGTTCGGTCACCACGGCCCGCCAGAGGAAGTCCCGCACGAGGTGGCGGGACATGTCCTCGTCGACTCGCTCGTAGTGGTTGTCGATGATGTCCGACAGGTGGCGCTTGATCAGGGCGACGAGCTTCTCGTCGGTCACGCCGGACTGGCCCGTCACGCGGAGGTTGAGGCGTTCCAGGAGTTCGGCGTGCATCTTCTGCTCGATCTCCATCACCCGCTTGCGGGGCGAGGTGGCCCTGTCGGCCGCGGCGATCCGCCTCTGCGACGGCTCCATCATGTAGAGGCTGAACTCGCCGATGCGGATCTCGTCGCCGTAGTCGATCTTGCCGCGCTGCTTGTAGCCGATGAGCTTGTTGGCGACGTTCGTGCCGTTGACGCCGAGCGATTCCAGGAAGAAGCTTCCCGCCTCCTTGAAGACGCGGGCGTGACGCCGCGAGACGAACTGGCTGCGGAGCGTGACGTCGTTGGAATCGTCGCGCCCGATGGTGACGTCTTCCTTGGCGACCTTCACCACCTCCCGCTCGTCGCTGTATTGGTTATAGACCCAGATTTCCACTAACAAGCCCTCTCGGCAGGCGTCCGCGCCGTCATTCCCAGGCCTTGGAGCCGGGCACCACCTCGCCGGTCGTCCCGCCGCCGGCGCCGGCGGGCCGGGCGCCGGAGCCGCCTGGCGACCACTCCCCCCTGGTCGGCGCAGCGGCGGCCTCGCTGAGCTTCTTGATTTCCGGGTTGATGCGGTTGTCCTCGGATGACGGCTTCATGTTGGCGGGGCAAAGCTCGACCCAGCAACTGCCGTTGACGTGCGTCAACACGTTGGCCCACTGGAGCGACACATCCTCCGGCCGCTGCATAAGCTCGACGGTTATGCTGTTGTACGACTTCGGCGCCCTGATCGTCATGCCGGTCTTCTCCATCCGGGAGGGATCCCTGCCCACGCCCGCCACGGCCAGAACGGTCACGCCCTTGAGGATGCGGCAAGCTTTGCCCTGTATGAACCCAAGGATGTTCACTCGGTCGTTGGGGCGCAGGATGTCGCCGGGCGAGCGTTTCGAGTCAAGCTCGATGGCGACGGCTACCCATCCGTCCTTGATCGTGGAGGACGCCGCCACGCCCGGTCCGCCGGTAATATAGTCATACAGCAGCCAGCGGCCCTTCTCCAGGCTCCGGTTGACCGTCTGGCCTATCGCGAAATTCAGGTCCTCGCCCGGTACGACCGTCCCGAGGCTTTCCTGGTACTGCTTGGGGACGGTCCTGACCTCGAGGTCCTCGGCCCTGAGCTTCTCGCCCGCGTCGATATCCCGGGCCAGGGAGATCAGCTCGATCGACTGGCCGCGCGCGGCATTGCGCACGCTGTAGATGTGGACGTTGTAGATGACCACCACGATCAGGCCCAGCCCCAGAGATACCAGCAGAAGCCAGAGGTTCTGTCCGCCCGCGTTTTGTTCTTCAGCCATGTTCTCACCTCTTGTTTGGCGGCGCCGGCGCCGGCGCCGCCGGCGTCACGGCAACCACCACTATGCTGACCATCTTCGCATGTTTCGGGTCATTAAGCAAGGACACCGTGACCCAGGCGTCAAGTTTCCCGAAGACAAGCGTCCTTCGCCCATTGGGCCCGGCGCGGTCCTCGAGCACGCGGTAGCCCAGCCTGGCAAGCTGCCCGGCGTAGTGCCCCGCCGCGGCATCAGCCGAGCCCGCCACCTCGTAGCGGACCTGCCTCTCGACGTCCAGGTCGCTTCGCCGCTGGAAGCCGTAAAGCCGGCGGCAGCCGGGCGGCGGCGAGACCCCGGCCGGGTCGCCGTCGAACGGAACCAGCCCCGAGCCCCCCAGAGAATCATTCAGCCCAAACGGGGAGTCGTCCTCCGGGCGCGTGGTCGGGCCGGACCGGATCGCCACTTGCCGGACGCGGTGGGCCGCGACGAGCCAGTCCTCGTAGATCCGCCCCCCCGCCCATGCCAGAAGGACGGCAAGGACCATCATGGACAAGACAAGCACGGTCCGCCGGGCCTGCTTTCGCCGCCCGGCTGAGTCTGTCGGAGGATTGTCTTTAGCCACCGGCTCACCACCCGTTGACGTAGGTGTTCCGGATCATCTTCCCCATTTCCGTGCCGGGCTCGGGCACCGCCTGGAGAACCTGGTCCAGGTCGTCCAGGAACTGCTTGCGGGTGACGTAGCGGCACCCGACCTCGTTTCGCCGCCATTCCACGCCGTCGCGGATGTGGTAAGCATGGATCGCGCCCTTGTACTTCTTGAAGGCATTGACGTCGGTGCCGAACTCCGCCGAGACCGACGCCCCCTGGGCGCCCGGGAAGGCCACGTTGTCCGGATACGGGTTGACCAGCAGCCTGTCGGCGAACTCGGAGGCGTAGTCGCTTCGCTGGCCGGCGGCTTGCACGAGGCTCTCCTGTTCGTCGGTGTCCCCGGCATTGCGCGAGACGCCGACGCTGACCGCCTCGCCGCGGAAGAACATGTGGTTGAGCCCCGGGTGATCGGGATCGTCGAACCACACCGGGTCGTTGGCATCGGTGTTGGGGTCCACGTAGTCGTACGTCCAGACGCCGCTGTTGGCGTGCCGCCACGAGACGTACCGGGCGGCCGTCTTGACCTGCTGCTGGTCCATCATCGCCCAGCCCAGGAACATCGTGCCGACCAGGATGCACCCGAACAGCGGGATGCACATGGCGGTCTCGACCATCGCCGCGCCGCGTCTGCGGCAGCCCGGCCGCCCGGCGGCAAGAACTGGATATGTCGTGTTCATGTTTCTACGCCTCTCTCGGCTGCCTTTGCGCACTTCTCAGTGGTTCATGAACAGCCGGGCCATCTCCGGGTCCAGCGAGGAAAGATACTTCAGCGCGGTCTCGACTTCCGTAGGGTCCACCTTGGCGCTGCCGGCGTCGCTGATGCCGCTTTCCATGCGCGTGACCCAGGATTCGCTGTCGCCGGCAGGCAAAAGCCTGGTCACGGGCATCAACTGCACCTGCCAGTCCTGCGTCCAGAGGTCGAAGCTCCTGCTGTTGAAGACCTTCGCCTGGGCGACCGTCAGGGTGCCTTTGATCGGATTGGGGTTCTGGAACCGCGCCGGCCAGAACGGGGCGTTCATCTCCTTGCGCGCCACGCCGAGGTAAGTGAACCGCTGGCGCCTCCAGCCGGCGTCCGGGTCGGCGCCGCCGTAGTCGCCCGTGGACGTGTCCAGCAAAACCGGCGCCGGCAGCGGGTCGCCGGATTCCCAGTTGGCCGGATTGGACACCTCGTACGTGCCGCCGATGTCGATGCCGCCGAAGAAGTACCACGCGTAGAGATACACCTGCTGCCAGACCACCTCGCCGTCAGCGGCGCCCGGCGGGATCACCTGCTTGACTATGCCCAACTGGTTGTCCTCGGTCGTCTCGTAGGTGTACTGGTCCTTCCAGACGTAGTTGGACACCTGCGGCAGGCGCCACCTGCCCGGATCCTCCCACCCCCTGTACCAGATCGCGATCGGGTAGTCGCCGTTGGTGCGGAACGTGCCCGGGCTCATGAACATCCCGTCGCCCTCGGGGTACTTCGAGGCGATCTCAACCACGTACACCAGCGTGCTGGTCACCTGGTTGGACGAGTTGTCGCCAATGGCCTTGCACTGCGGGTACGGGATGATCCAGTTGGGGTAGTGTATCTCCGTGGTGATCGTGTCCTCGCCCGCCCCGGCCGGGAACATGTAGTTGAGCTTCATCCGCGCGATGCGGTCCGTGTACTCGTAGTAGAACGTGTCGCGCAGCTTGCCCGGGTCCTGGTTGCCGTAGCCTCGGGCCCAGTCGTGGATGCGCCTCCTGGCCCATTCGTAGGGGCCGTAGGTGGTGTAGCCCAGAAGCTCATGGTAGCCGGTCGCCCTCATGTAGCCGGCGCGCCCGTTGTCGCTGCGCTGCATGGCGGATTTGCCGACGGTCCGCCCGCCGCCGCCGGGGCGCGTCTTGCCGCCGCGAGTCTGCCCCGCCCCGTCAACGCCGGGGACCCACACCTCGCCGGTCTGGATGAACTCCGACTCGTAATCGCGCCACTTGTGCAGCCTCGCCCACGGGCCAAGGCGGTACGGGTAGACGAAATCCGGTATCGCCCCGCCGCGCCCGCCCGACGGCTCCATCTCGCCGAAATCGTTGCGAACCCTCTCCAGGCCGCGAATCGGGGGCATGAAGTCCTCGTACTGACCCAGCTTGGCGGGCATCTCCGGGCGGATCGGAACGATGAACGCCGCCGTGGCGGAGTCCTGCTTGGCCATCCACGCCGCACGCTGCTGGGCCAGCACGCCGCAGGAATCCCAGGCCGCCATGCTGAAGTCCTGCATGGTCTTGGCCGCCCGCCACAACATGCCGTGCGGGCGGTCGCCCGGCGCGAGGCCGCGGCGAGAGTAATGCGTTATCTCCTCCATGTCGTACGGCAGGTTGATCGTCGGGGCGTACGCCTGGAGTATGTCGCGCTGAACCGCCATACGGCTCCGCAGCGATTCTATCCCGTCCCGCAAGTACCTCTCGGTGCCCTCGCTGATGTTCGGGTCGATCCGCGGCTGCTGGACCAGGGCGGCCAGGGCCGCCTCCCACTGGGAGACCTCGTCGCGCGCCATGATCGAGGCCAGCGGCTGGGCGTCCAGTATCGGCACCTCGGCGATCATCTTGGTCATGGCGACGTTGTTCATGGCCACGACGTTCATGTTCCGCGCCATCCAGTCGGCCCCGCTGATGGCCGCGGCGTCGGCGGCGCCCTGCATCGCCAGCCGGCGGTTGACCTGGTCGCCGACGTTGTAGACGTAGAACATCACGCCGGCCAGCAAAGTCATGGAAAACAGCGCGAGGATGAGGACCTGCCCTCCTCTGGCGGCGACGCGGCGAATCGCCCGCCGACGCACGGCGACGCATGGCCAGGCCACAGCCCCGGGTGCTCTTGTCATGTCAACCGATCGGCCGTCCATATCGCACCGTCCTTTCGAGCCGGCGACCTCAAGTCGGGGCGGTCGCCTTGTCAGCCTGCTCCGCCTTGCGGATCCATTCCTGCACTTCCGGCGTGTTCTTGAAGCGCAGGGCTATCTTGAAATAGCGAATCGCGAGCTTGTAATCCTGCCGTTCCATGCGCTCGACGCCCAGGTCGAGGTTCTCGCCGTATTGCGTGTTGGCGATCCCTTCGTTCGCCTCGGCGGTGAGGCGGAACTTAAGCGCCTGTTCGTAGAAACCGCGGGCCTTGGCCCACTGTTTCTTCTTTACGGCCTCGCCGGCGTCAGCCATCAGCTTTTCGTACTTCTCGTCGACACCCATCTGCTCTAGGGTGCCGTCGATCAGCGGCGCCGCCGCGGGCTTTATCGCCTTGGCCTCCAGGTAAACCTTGGTGGCCTCCGCGTACTTCTTCGCCAGCCGCAGCGTGTCGGCCTCGGCCAGCTTGATGCGGAACCGGCATTCGAGTATCTTCGCGTTCAGTTGGTCGTCCGTGCCCATCTTGGCGGCAATCTCGAACTCGGCCTGGGCCTCGGCCCACTTGCCGCCCGCGAAACAAACGTCGCCTTTGGCGATCTGCTTGGCGCGCTGCTCGGCCTGGTCCAGCATCGCCAGTTCGGCCCTGGCGTCGGGGTTGTCCTTGAACCGGATGGACTCCTCGAACGCCTTGCGGGCTTCGGGGATATGACCCGCCGCCTTATGTTCCCGACCTTCGGCCAGGGCCAGATCCGACTTGAGCGTCAGGATCTCATCTTCGTTGGCCTTGATGCTCTGGCGGATGTCCGCCGTGGCGGGCTGGCCGGCCAACACCCTGTTGAGCCTTCCCAGCGCCTGGATCAGCAGCCGCTTGTCGCCGCCGCGGCGAGCCTCCTCGACTGCCGTCTGTGCGTCGTTGACCGTGCGGTTGACCGATATCTTCGCCAGCGCGTCGGATATCTTGCGATCGTAGCCCCTGACTTCATCCTTCGGCAGGGCCGACGCCTGGTCGCCCCTCACCAACGCCTGAGCGGCCTCATAGCATTTTTCAGCCTCAGAGGGCTTGATCTGCTGGACGAGGCTTTCGGCTTTTTGGATCTGGGCCTGGATCAGGCTGCGGATCTCCATCTCGTCGATCAACCGGAGGAACACGGCTTTCTCGGCCTCAAGCTGCGGCGTAGGGATAACGCCCGTCAGTTCGCGCTGTAACACCTGCCTGGCCTCCGCAAAGTTGCGGAGGTCCAACTGCGCCCGTGCCAGGGTCTCGGCCTGGCGGTAGGACTGGGCCGCCAGGCGCTCGTCGTGGAAGTTCTTCACGCGGCTGAGGGCGTTGACGGTCCAATCGCGGGCGATTCCGCCCTCGGTCTGCAATTTCTTGTTGGCCAGACCGGCGGCGTATTCCTTGGAGACCGCCACTTCCCAATTGCCGGCCAGTATCGCCAGGTAGCCCTCGCACAGCGGCATGAGCACCGAGGCCATGCGGGCCTCCTCGGTGCCCGGGTATTTCGTGGTCAAGTCCCGGAAGTCCTTGACGGCCGAGGCGAACTTCGCGCCGTCAAACTTCCTCGTGCCCGTGCCTATCCCCGCGTCCATGTCCGCAAAGCCCGAGGAATACATTCCGAGTATGACCGTCCGCAGTCTCTTAGTCTCGCGATTGGCCTGCACGGCGTTGTACACGAGGACCCCGCCGCCGCCGATGATCCCCAGCAGCAGGACCGGAAGCACGAAGAACAGCAGGAACTTGCGGCCCAGCCCCCGGCTGGGAAGCGGCGCCGTGGCCGCGCCCCGCGGCTCGGCTGAGACCACCAGTTCGTCCCCGGCATCCGGCGGGGCGAAACCCGCGCCGCTGTCGTCGGGCGCCATGACCTGGCGCGGGCGCCCCTGCGCCGCCCCGGCCGCCTGACGCCGCCCCTTCGGCTTGGCGGGCGCCGTACCCGGCGCCGGCTTGGCGCGGGGGGAGAACGTCGTCTTGACGGTCCGCCCAAGCTCTTCCATACTGCCGAACCGCTTCTCGGGATCCTTGGCCGTCATCTTGGCCACGATCCGCGAGAGCGGTTCCGGCACGGACGGGCTCACCTCGCGGAGCGGCGGGGCAGCCACCGACATGTTGCCGTGCCACTTCATCCACCGCAACTGCTCGCCGTGCTTGTCCCGGATGATCTCCGCGAAGATCTCGTTGAACTTGGGCCGGCCCGCCAGCATCTCGTAGGCGATGAAGCCCAGCGAGTACATGTCCACCCGCCCGTCGACCTTGTGAAGCTCGCCGTATAGCTCCGGGGCCATGTACTTGGTCGTGCCCAGCGCCATCGACGCCTCGCCGGACATCGCCGCCACGCCGAAGTCCGTGATCTTCGGCCGCAGGCCCTCGCCGATAATGATGTTCGAGGGCTTGAGGTCCCTGTGAATAATCCCCGCGCTGTGAATCACGTGCAGGGCCGCCGCCAGGCGCCAAATGATCTGAAGCGTCGCCTTGATCTCCGCCGGACCCTTGGTGTCCTCCAGAACCCGCTCCAGGCTCGCGCCGGCAAGGTACTCCATGACGATGAACAGGCCCCGCTCATCCTCGATCAACTCGTGGATCGTGACGATCGACTCCTGCTCGCTGCCGACCCTGGCCAGGATCTGCGCTTCCTTGCGGAAACTCTCCATGAACTTCGGGTCGCCCGCGAGGTGCGAGGAAATCTGCTTGAGCGCCACGTACCGGTCCAACAGGGCGTCGTAGCCCTTGTAGACTATGGCCTGGCCGCCCATGCCGATCCGCTCGACGATCTCGTACTTGCCGACCTTCGAGCCCTTGGCCAGCCCGACACCGTCGGTTTTCGTCTGTTCTGTCACCATCTGTCCTTGACCGGTTTGGCAATTCTCCAACTTCGATGAGCAAAGTTGAAGGATTACTTCGCGTCCTGGGGAAACGTCTCTATGTCCACGTAGTCCTGCACGCCCTCGTTGGGCAGCGTGTACGAGGCGATAATGTCCATCCCGTACTCGTTCTGGCCGAAGCCGAGCTGGACCCCGCCCGGAAGCAGCCCGAATATCCGCGCCGCCGTCGGGACCGACAGGTAGAACGTGTGACGAACCGTCACGCGAACGTCCTCGTTCTCCTGGAAAAAGCCGTTCTTGTCGTCATTGCGCGGCTGCGGCGGGTTTACCGTCACTTCGGTTTGCCCGGCCGCGTAGGCCATCTTCCGCGACAGCCGCTCGTCGGCCCATCCCGGCTGGGCGACGCTATGGAGCGACAGAAACCGCGTCACGCCTTGGACATACGCGTCGCCGCCCTCGCCGGCCGCCATGACCTCCTCGCTGTCGCACGAGACCGGCAGCAGCGCCGTGACGGCTGATAGCTTCACCCGGTACTTCTTGCTCGTGGCGTCCTGACTGTCGAGAATGTAGTTTTGCGGCTCTGCGCCGCCATAGTCCTGCGGAATCACGACTATCGCCGCTCGCGTGGCGCAAAAGGCCGCGTAATGCACGCTGACGTTGCCGACCATCAGCAGCGACGCCTGGGTCATCAGCAGCCCCAACAGCAGCAGGAACGGAAGGGCCAGGGCGAACTCGATAATCGCCACGCCCTGCTGGCCGCGCTGGGCAGTCCTGTGAGGCCTTCCCGCACGCCAGAGCATCGACGCCACGGCCACGAAAAGCGCGGCGCAGACAACCAGCACCGCCGCACAGGTGATAAACATCCTGCTTGCGGCCGCTTGCAGCAGCCAGTGCGACCTCGGGCCCACCGGCACGACCAGCGGCCAGCAGACCAAAGCGGCCCCTGCCGCCAACGCCGCGCAGAACGCCACTCCAAGCCGCCATCGTCCCGGCCGGGCACGCTCTTGTTTTCCGCCTTCTCCGCTCATGGCTCACCACCCCATCAGGAGTTTGCTTGCCACAGGACCTCGGACGAGAACCTCGACCAGCGCAATGCCCGATCCGATACACAACGCCAGCCCGAAGGGTATCTTGGGGCTCTCGGGCGTGGCCGGGTCCGTCACCTGCCGCGCCTTAACCACCAGCACCAGCGACCACCACATCCGCCGCAACGTCTGGCCGGTGACGCCTTTAACCAGCATCACCACAATCGCCATGACCGCCGCCACGGCCAAGCCGTACATCATGGCGGCAAGCGTGAACCGCCAGCCCGTCAGCGCCCCGACGGCGCCCATAAGCTTGGCGTCTCCGCCGCCGATCCCGCCGGCAAGAAACGCCAGCATGAGCGGCAGATATCCCACCGCCAAGCCCGCGGCCGAGCCGGCCAGGCCTATCCGCAACTGGTCATCGCCGGCCAGGCCGCCGACAATGGCGTGCCCCGCCAGCCCGATCAGCACGCCCGGATACGTGATCCAGTTGTAGATCTTGCCGTATCTTACGTCCGTGTACGAACCGGCCGCCAGCACCACGGCCAGTACGCCGTAGGCCCAATAGAGCCACCAATCCGAATTATGGGGCGGCATGCTGACTCCGCTATCGGTCTGCTATACGACCACTGCCCAGGCACGTGGAGCCTGGTCCGCCGCAAAACCCGCAAACCTAGTTGTGCTGAATGTCGCCCGGGTCGGTCTCGCCGCCGCCCTTGATCTTGTCCCAAGCCTGCTTGCTCCACTCGGCGAAATCGTGCCAGTACCAGATGATCACCGCAAGCAGCGGCAGGGCAACCGCGGCGATGATCAGGACGTATTCCACCATGTCGGCGCCCTGCTCGTCCGCATGCATCGCCTTTACTTTCCGGCTGATCCATTTCAACATGTGCGCACCTTGTAAGGGCCAGAAGTCTGATTTCACGCCGTCCGTGCTGACCCATCACGGAAACGGCAACAACTCCAGGAACGTCACCATCTCATAGTTCTTGGCCAGGATCGCCAGCAACAAGCCGAAGACCCCGACGGCCGGCAACCCGATCACGGCCAGCAAGAAGGCGTACTCGATCGTGGTCTGACCACGCTCGTCCGTCCAAAGCCGGCGCAGGATGTTCCCAAGTGCTCGCCTCATGCCTGGTCCTGTTCCTTTATATCGGCTTGGAAGATCGGTTTAGTGAGGTCCCAGATGCCTCGCAGGATCCGCATCTTCGGCTCGAAGCGGAAGTTGGACTTCTTGCCGCTCCAGACAAGCCGGCCTATTCCCGCCCGCCCGGCCTCGTCGTCGCCGAGCTGGTAGGTGAACATGTCCTGCAAACGATAATGACCGTCGTCGGACAAAGGCAGCACCTCGGCGATCTCCGTCAGGCCCCGCCGCCCGTCGGGGAACCGCGTGACCTGGACGATCACGTCGATGGCCGAGGATATCTGCGCACGCAGGGCGTGCAGCGGCAACTCCAGCTTGGCCATCATCGCCAGCGTCTCCAGGCGATTCAGGGCGTCCATCGCCATGTTCGCGTGAAGCGTGCTCATGCTGCCGGCGTGGCCCGAGGTCATCGCTTGGACGATGTCCAGCGCCTCGCCGCCGCGGCACTCGCCGATGATGATCCGGTCAGGCCGAAGCCGCAGCGACGAGCGGAACAACTGCGTGATGCCCACCTCGCCGCGGCCCCATCGGTCGGCCGGGCGGCTCTCGAGGGAAATCACGTGGTCCTGCTGGAGCTCAAGCTCCGCCGAGTCCTCGATGACCACGATCCGCTGGTGGGCCGGGATGAAACCGCTCAGCACGTTCAGCAGGCACGTCTTGCCGCTGGACGTCCCGCCGGCGACGAGCACGTTCTTCTCCCCCTGAACGCAGACCTCCAGGTACTCCCGCGCCTCGGGCGTCCACGAGCCGAGTTCCACGAGGTGGTCGGCGTCGAACATGACCTTGGCGAACTTGCGGATGGTCATGATCGTGCCGCGGCGGCTCAGCGGGTGCAGGATCACGTGCACGCGGCTGCCGTCCGGCAGGCGGGAATCGATCAGCGGATGCTCGGGCGTCAGACGCTTGCCGGTGTATTGCAGGACGTTATTCACCGCCGCCATCAGGGCGCCGGCATCCTCGAACTTCGCGTCCGTCCGCGTCAGCCGCCCGGCCTTCTCGACGTAAATCTCGTCGGGGGCGTTTACCATGATCTCCGAGACCGTGGGGTCTTCCATGAAGGGCATGATAGGCCCCAGGAAGTGCTCCACCGTCGCCGCGAAGATGTCGGTCTTGGCCATCTTCATGCCTCTACGACACTGCCTGCGCAAACAGACACCACACACGCCTCCAGATGCTTAACGCCACCTGGACTCGCATGTGACAACCAAAACACAAAAAGCTTCCGATCCTTCTCTCTCTTATTCTAACGGCCCGCCGGCCCGCCGACAAGATGACTTTCCGCCGTTTTGGCTATAACATTCGCATTTCGGCCCATCCGGATTCCGGCCCATTCGCATTTCGGCCCCTTGCAGTCCGCTTGTGCCGCGACTACAATCATCCCTCGGGTTGCCCGCCTGGCCGCGGGAAGCCAGCCGCTGGAGAGGTGCCAGAGTGGCCGAATGGGCCGGTCTCGAAAACCGGTGTACCTTTATGGTACCGTGGGTTCGAATCCCACCCTCTCCGCATACTGACCCGTGCCTACCGTAAGTCCTTTCAGTAAAGGCTCTTCCGGGAGGCGTTTCCATCGTCGCACCAACCTGCGCAAGACGTGTCCGCGGCGGTTCTTGGAAATCGTGCCGGCGCGTGCCGCCGCCCAAGGACGTGGCTTGCAGTGACGCTCGGGGTGTTGATGACGCTGCCGGCACAGAATCATGGGAACCTTAAAGCCCTTTGATCGTCCAAGGGATTGTGCAGCAATACCGACGACCTCTGGCAAGGAGATTCTCATGACTCTAACACGCGCTGTCATCGCCGCGATTGTCCCGGCCATTCTGGCATGCCCCGCCCTGTCCGATCAGGCGGCGCCGCTATCGGCCCTGGCCCGGATGCCGGTCAAGGAAATCACCGTCTTCAAGGACGGCCACGTCTTCGCGATGCATCAGGGCAAGATGCCCACCGACGGCGCCGGCAACGTGCTGATGGACTATCTGCCCACGCCGGTGCTGGGGGCGTTCTGGCCGTTCTCGGCCGACAAGAAAGTCACGCTCTCGGCCGTGGTGGCCAGCCAGCGGAAGGTGCTGGTCGAACGGACGAGCCTGAGCATCCGTGAACTCATCGAGGGCAACATCGGCGCCCAGGCCGTCGTCACCGAGGTTCCGGCCGGGCGCGAGACCGCGCCGGTGAGCTACCCGGCCACCATAGTCGGCGTGCCTGTCCGCTCCTCCAAGGAGCTGGAGGACACCAGCCCGCCCAACTCGCCGGAGATGCTTCCGCAGAAGGGCAATGTCGTGCTGCTCAAGACGGCCGAAGGCACCAAGGCCGTGCCGTTCGACCGGATTCAGGACGTGACGTTCAAGGGCGAGCCCAAGGGCCTCTCGGCCAATGAAGAGTTCCGCAACCTGCTGACGCTCAAGCTGGAGTGGCCCGGCTCCAAAGCGGGAAAGACCGCCGACGTGGGCCTGTTCTATCTTCAGCGCGGCCTGCGGTGGATCCCGAGCTACAAGGTCGTCATCGACGGCAAGGGCGGCGCCGTGGTCAAGCTCCAGGCCACGCTGATCAACGAGCTGACGGACCTGGAGGACGTGACGGCCAACCTGGTGATCGGCGTGCCGACGTTCGCCTTTGCCGATCAGATCGACCCCATGGCGCTTCAGCAGACGCTGGCCCAGTTGTCACGGTACTTCCGCCCCGACTCGGCAGGGTCGCAGTACCTGTCCAATGCAATGATGAGCCAGGTGGCGAGCAACCGGGCCGGATATGTGGAGTCCGGCGTCCCGGCGGCCGCGCAGGCGCCCAATCTGGGGCCGGAGATCGCCGGCTCGCAGCGCACTGAGGACCTCTTCATCTTCCCCGTCAAGCACGTTTCGCTCAAGAAGGGCCAGCGGATGGTCATCCCCGTCCAGGAGTTCCCGCTGAAATACAAGGACGTCTACACGCTGGAGATCCCCTTTACGCCGCCGCCGGAAGTCTGGCAACAACTCGCCAACGAGCGGCGGGGCGATATGGCCCGCCTGATGGCCAAGCCCACGGTCATGCACAAGATTCGCCTGAGCAACACGAGCGACTCTCCGCTGACCACTGCCCCGGCCCTGATCATTCGCGACGACCAGGTCCTCGCCCAAGGCATGATGACCTACACCGCCAAGGGCGCCGAAACGGACCTGGCCATAACCACCGCCGTGGACGTCAACGTCAAGAAGACCGACAAGGAGACCGGCCGCGTGCCCAACGCCGTCCAGTGGCAGGGCAACCAGTACATGCGGGCGGACCTGGCCGGCGTGCTCAAGATCACCAACTACCGCCCCGAGGCGGTCGACCTGGAAGTGACCCGCTACGTCCTGGGCAACGTGGGCGAGGCCGATCACGACGGCAAGGTCTCCATGGTCAACGTCTTCGAGGACGCTCAGTACTCACCCGGCGGAGCCTCTCCGTACTGGTGGGGATGGTACTCCTGGCCGTACTGGTGGGGCCACTTCAACGGCGTCGGCAAGATCGAATGGAAGTTCAGCCTCAAGCCCGGCGCCGACAAGGCCGTGGAACTGAACTACACGTGGAACTACTACTGGCGGTGATGACACGCCGCCAACGGATGTGATCGGCCAAGCGCCGCTGCGCGGGGGCGAGAGGCGGCAAGAGGCTTTTCCTCCGCCGGCCAGCCTTCCGGCGCCGATTAAGTCCGGCCGGCCGCCCCCGGACCGCCGGCTTCCCCTCCGGCGCTACGCATTTCGCGCCGTTTGGCATCACCGCACGCCCCGCCGCACGCCCCGCATGCACGATTCCCGCCTCCGTGCGCCCCGGCCACCCCCCGGCCGCACGCATTCCGCGCGCATCTGCGCTCGCAAATACACCATCCCGCACGCGCCGCAGCCTCTTCATTACCCGCCAAATGAGCCAAAATGAGCTAAGAAACCAACAAAACACCCACATCGCATAGCCCAGAGACCCCTCTAAACCGCGCCGAAATCATCTCCCGACCCCACCAAAACCCCCTCTTGACCCCACCAAAGCCCCTCTTTACCCCCTCCAAGACCCGTCATGGGACCATCATTCCACCACCCGCCGGCCACCAACCGCGCGGCCTGCCTCTTGGCGCACGGAGGGTGCCCTGAACGCTCGGCCATCGGGGTCCCTGACGGATGGAGGGGAGGGGGAGAACTTTGACCACAGTCGATCATGAACCTTCGGCTCTCCCGATGATACGAAAAGCCGAGGACGAGGACTGTCGCCTAACCTCTACTTCCTAACTACTTTTCAGAGCAGACCAACGGTCCCTTCGGGAGGCGCGGAGACGCCGATACCTGACTCGCCCCCACGTGCCTGGGGAAGACTCGGCCTGGGCAGCCCGGCGCAAGGCCGACCCGCCGCGTGGATCATTCTTGCTAATGGCATGCCCCTTCCGCATAATCCAATCGTCATATCCCGGCACGGCTGGGGCTTCGAGTGGTCCGCTGTCGGGGAGCAGATTAGAGAACTTCAGGGATGAGCATGAGCAAGAAACAGGACCAGAAACCGGGCATCGAGCACGTCGAGCGAAGCTCGGCCGACCTGTTGGCCGAGAGCGTTGCCGAACTCAAGCGGCTCTTCCCGGAAGCGGTCGCCGAAGGCAAGGTGGACTTCGCCAAACTCCGTGCCGTGCTGGGCGACGAGGCAGACGACCGGCCGGAACGCTACAACTTCACCTGGGCGGGCAAGCGGGATGCGATCCGGCTGCTCCAGACGCCCAGCCGGGCCACGCTCGTGCCGGCCCCGAAGGAATCCGTCAACTTCGATTCGACCAACAACGTCTTTATCGAGGGCGAGAACCTCGAAGTGCTCAAGCTGCTGTAC
>Ga0315282_10002885_pt1 | contig 31171 bp, 31 predicted proteins | sample YL17G07_20_MG_FD_203693 | JGI IMG/M metagenome (GOLD analysis project Ga0315282, IMG submission 203693) | Sediment microbial communities from Yellowstone Lake, YNP, Wyoming, USA - YL17G07_20 | ecosystem: Environmental > Aquatic > Freshwater > Lake > Sediment | place: USA: Wyoming | collected... | reverse complement strand
TGGAGCCTGGGGGGCCTCAAAGCCATCCTGTGCCTGCGCACGGCATTCTTCAACGACTACTATGAGGAGCTCATACACGCCTTGCCCGCCGCTGCCTGATCCCAACAATCCTGGCGCGCACCGCTTGAGGGCCGGCTGCCTTGACAGGACGGTCCGCCGAGTGTATCCTGTCCTGCTGGTAAGCCATACCATGACGCTGCGACGAGGTGAGCTTTTGATCGTGTGGGGCTGGCGTCGCTGCTAAGGCGAGCCGCCCACTGTCACGCGTTCTTGCTGATGCTAAGGCCGTGGGCGACTCACTAGCCCACGGCTTTTTGGGTCTGCGGCGACGTGCCGCGCCGGCCTTTCCGGCAGTTCAGCTACAAGGGACGAGGTGTCAACAATGAGAGCGCTCTCTGGCATTCAACCTTCCGGCGCCCTGCACATCGGCAACTACTTCGGCGCCATCAAGCAGTACGTGGAGCTGCAACAGCAGCACGAGGGCTTCTACTTCCTGGCCAACTACCATGCCCTCACCAGCATTCGCGACGCGCAAACGTTGCGCGAATACAGCCTGCAACTGGCCACCGACCTGCTGGCCCTGGGGCTGGACCCGGGCAAGTCGGTCATCTTCAAGCAGTCAGACGTGCCGGAGGTCACCGAGCTGACCTGGCTGCTGTCCACGGTGACGCCCATGGGGTTGCTGGAGCGCTGCCACGCCTACAAGGAGAAGGTGGCCGAGGGCCTGCCGGCCGATCACGGGCTCTTTGCCTATCCCGTGCTCATGGCCGCCGACATCCTCATCTACGACTCGGACCTGGTGCCGGTGGGCCAGGACCAGAAGCAGCACGTGGAGGTCACCCGGGACATCGCCGCCAAGTTCAACGCGACTTACGGAGAGGTGCTCAAGCTCCCGGAGGCCCTCATCCTGCCCGAGCTGGCCGTGGTGCCGGGGCTGGACGGGCGCAAGATGTCCAAGAGCTACGATAACACCATCCTGATCTTCGAAGAGCCCGGCGCCCTGAAGAAGAAGGTCATGAGCATCGTCACCGACTCCACGCCCGTCGAGGCTCCCAAGGACCCCGACAAGTGCAACGTGTACGCGCTCTACAAACTCTTTGCCACCAGCGAGGAGCAGGAGGAGATGGCCCAGCGCTACCGGGCCGGGGGCCTCGGCTACGGCGAAGTGAAGGAGGAGCTGGGCCGGCGCATTGCTGACTTCTTCGCCTCCTACAGGGAGAGGCGGCGGAAGCTGGCGGCCGACCCCGACCATGTCCGCGACGTGCTGAAGGCCGGGGCCCAGCGGGCCAGGAGCGAGGCGCGAGTCGTGTTGGACCGCTGCCGGCAGGCGGTGGGCGCCTGAAGGCCCTCACCAGTCCGAGTAGTTGCTGCCGTCGCGGGCCAGGCCGGGCGCGGCGCGCACCTCGCCGGTGCTGGGAGGCTGGCGCTCGTATACCCAGTCGCGGGCTTCGACATTGCCGCCCGTGACGGGGTTCTTCGGCAGGCCGCCCTCAGGCGCGCTCAGGTAGGGGCCTCTGTAGCGCTCCGGCCGGATAGCCAGGGCCTCGCCGGAGAACGTCAGCCCCTGGCGCGGCGGGCTGCCCCTGGGCGCGGCGAGGTCTGAGAGCCTGGCCGGATAGGCGCCGGTGTGCGCGTGGAAGAGCCGGACGGAGTCGCGCAGCTCGTCCAGGGCGGACTTGAGCGCGGCTTCGGCTGCTTGGCTGCGCTCAGCGCGCGATCGCTGCATGGCGACGAGGGCGAAGACTGCCCCAGCCGCCAGCAGCAGCAACACGATGCCTGCGGTCGCCAGTCGAGCGCGCTCCGCCGGCGGCTTGACCCCGGCGATCAGAGACCGCCCGCACCAGGCGCAGAACCTGGCGTCCGGCGGCCCCTCGCGCAGGCAGTGCAGGCAGACGGGCCCGATTGGTCCCACGGGTTGCTCGTCTGGGCTCATGGCGCGTCAGTGTGCCCGGGTGTAGGTCTGACCCGGTGGCATTTCCGCATACGGGTGGGTTTCTCCTCGGCCAAGGTATGAGTGCGCCGAGGGCGAAGAAGCCTGACACCCTGGCGGGAGGGGAGCGGTCATGGCAGAGGAGAAGTCGCTAGTTGCGCTGGTAGTCGAACTCCTACAGGCCATCGTGGGCTACATCAGGCAGGAGGCGGCCGCGGCGCTCAACCTCCTGCTGGTGGACGCCCCGGCCAAGGCGAAGCACTGCCTGATCCGCATTGCCCTGGGCACAGTGTTGGTCATGGTCGGCGCCGCCATCATCCTGGTCGGCGCGGTCCTGGCCCTGAGGCAGGTGCTGCCTCTGTGGGGCGCTATGCTCGTCGTCGGCGGGGTGGCGCTGCTGGCTGGGGCCGTGCTCTTCATGGTGGGAGGTGGCAAGGGTGGAAGATGAACGGGTGACGCTCGAGGACATCGCTTTGCTCACCCAGCAGGTCCAGGAGCGCGCGGCGGAGGCCATCTCTCCCCGGGCTCTGGCGCGCGGGGCGCAAGTGCCTGTGGTCATGGCCGCCGGGGCTCTGGCGGGCGTGCTGGCGTCTCGGTTCCTCGCGGGCAAGCTGGGTCTGCGCCACGGCCTGGGCACTCTGGTCGCGGGGGCGGCCGGCGCGGTGGTGGGGATTGCGGTGGTGCGCAGGATGGGTGCGGACTGAACGGCGTTGCGAACGGCGTGCAACATCGGGGGATGTTGCACTCCAGAGCGGCTCACCGGCGACGCTGCGGTCCACCCACTATGGAGTGCAAAGTCACCAGACTTTGCAGATGCAGCATCGGCAGATGCTGCACTCCATATGACGGCAAGTCGCGGCCCTTCGACCCTTCGACAGGCTCAGGGTGAACAGGCTCAGGACAGGCGAGACGCCGCTCCTACAGACGCCGTGCCTAGTGCGTAGGGCAGGAGCTTGCTCCTGCCCTGCCCTTCTCGCCGCGAGACGCGGCTCCTACAGGGGCATGGCGTAGTGTATCTGCCGGGCCACTTCTTGGAAGCCGAACTTGGGGAACAGGTGCTGGCCCACCGGGTTCTGCTCTAACGTCTCGATGCGGGCCAGCGCCATGCCCTGCTCGCGCAGGTATTGCAGCGCCCGCTCCAGCAACTGGCGGCCCACGCCCTGACCCTTGCACTTCGCCTTGACCGCCACGTTAGGTATCCAGCCCGCCTTGGTCTCGTGGTCAGTGCGCGTCGTGATGTAGCCCACCACCTCGCCGTCCTGCTCGGCCACGAAGATGCCGCCCGGGTTGGCGTCGCAGTCGGCGTCAATGTGCTTGAGCTTGCGCTGCTCCCAGTTGACGCCCGCAATGACGCCGAATCTATCCTCGATGTTGGCATCAATCGAGACCGGCCTGAAGACCTCGGCGGTGATGGCCTTCAGGGCCTGGCGGTCCTGCTCGCGGTAGGTTCTGATCACTGCTGGATCCCCCCTCGTAGACAGCCGCAGCTTTCTGCGCCATCGAGCACAGTGACCGTGCCCGCGCGCTTGGGCTGCACACATGCAAGCGGGCGCCCTCCCGTTGCCACGGTCTCGGATGCTGCCGCGCCCAGGCCGTAATTGCGTCCTGGGAAGCGGAGAATCCTTGTCGGGGGGCGCTACGATGGAGGAAGGGTTCACCTTTCGGCGCGAGGAAGGGGAAGTGCTGAAAGCCAACAGCGGAGGGGTGAACCGACATGCAGTACGAGATCCGCGGCACCGTCATGCAGACCGTGGACATCCGGCTGCAAGCGGGTGAGACCATCTACACGGAATCCGGCGGCATGGCCTGGATGACCGGCAACATCAAGATGGAGACGGGCATGAAGGGCGGCCTGCTGGGCGCGCTGGGCCGCAGCCTGGCGGGCGAGTCCATGTTCATGGTGGACTACACCTGCGAGGCCGGCGAGGGGCAGATCACTTTCGCCTCGGGGTTCCCGGGCAAGATAGTGCCGTTCAACCTGGGCCCCGGCGAGAGCATAATCTGCCAGAAAGACGCCTTCCTGTGCGCCGAGAAGAGCGTGACCTTAGAGATGCACTTCCGGCGCAAGCTGGGCGCGGGGCTGTTCGGCGGCGAAGGCTTCATCCTGGAGAAGATAACGGGCCCCGGCGTCGCTTTCTTAGAGCTGGACGGCGAGATCACCGACTACCAGCTCGGCCCCGAGCACCAGCTCAAGGTGGACACCGGCCACCTGGCCGCCTATGAGCCGACCGTCAGCTTCGACATCGTTATGGTGAAGGGCGTGAAGAACATCCTCTTTGGTGGGGAGGGCCTGTTCCTGGCCGACATAAAAGGCCCAGGCAAGGTGTGGCTGCAAAGCATGCCCATCGCCAACCTGGCCGCCAAAGTGGCGCAGTACGTGCCGCGCAAGGAATAGGCCGGAATACCTATGTAGGGACGGGCTTCATGCCCGTCCGAGAACGGCCGTGCGGGCGCGGGAAAACCCTTCGGCCCTTGGACGGGCTCAGGGCAAGCCCCGCCCCTACACGACTGTCACGCAGCCCCCGCAGACGGGAGCAGACGACCATGAACCCCAAATGCGTGCTGGCCTATTCGGGCGGGTTGGATACGTCGGTAGCGATCAGGTGGATCGGCGAGAACTACAACGTGGATGTCATTGCGGTGTCGGTTGACATCGGCGAGGAGAAGAACTACGAGGCCATCCGCCAGAAGGGCTTGCAGGTGGGCGCGGTGGAGGCGCGCGTGGTGGACGCCAAGGACGAGTTCCTGCACGACTTCGTGTGGCACGCGCTCAAGGCCAACGTCATGTACGAGGACCGCTACCCGGCGTTCACCTCGCTGGCGCGGCCGCTGATAGCCAAGAAGCAGGTGGAGGTGGCCGAGGAGGTGGGCGCCGAGTACGTGGCCCACGGCTGCACCGGCAAGGGCAACGACCAGGTGCGCTTCGAGCTGACGTACCAGGCTCTCAAGCCGGAGCTGAAGGTCATCGCTCCGGCGCGAGAGTGGAAGATGAGCCGCGAAGAGGAGGTTGCCTACGCCGAGAAGCACGGCATTCCGGTGCCGGTGGGCAAGGAGAGCCCGTACAGCATTGACGTGAATATGTGGGGCCGCAGCATCGAGTGCGGGCCGCTGGAGGATGCCGCCCAGGAGCCGCCGGAGGACGCCTTCGAGTGGACCGTCTCGCCCCAGAACGCGCCCGACGAGCCCACCTACCTGGAGATCGAGTTCGAGCGGGGCATTCCGGTGGCCCTGGAGGGCGAGCGGCTCGGCGGCGTTGAGCTTATCGCGCGGCTGAACGCCATCGGCGGCCGCAACGGTGTGGGCCGGGTCAACATGATGGAGAACCGCCTGGTGGGCATCAAGTCGCGCGAGACCTACGAGGTGCCGGCGGCTACCATTCTCATCAGCGCGCACCGCGACCTGGAAAGCCTGACGGTGGACCGCGAGACGGCGCATTTCAAGCGGCTGATCGAGCACCGGTACTCAGACCTGGTCTACAACGGCCAATGGTACACCCCGCTGCGCGAGGCCCTGGATGCGTTCGTGGACCAGACCCAGGAGGCAGTCTGGGGCACCACGCGGGTGAAGCTCTACAAGGGCTCCTGCGAGGTGGTGGGGCGCAGCTCGCCGGTCTCGCTGTATGACCTGAAGCTGGCGACCTACGGCCCGGAAGACGCCTTCGACCAGACGCTGGCCAAGGGCTTCATTGACATCTACGCGCTGCCGGCCAAGGTCGCGGCGGCAGTGCGCCGCCGCAGCGCCATTCCGGCCCCACAGGCCAAGCGCGAGCAGCAGCAGGGGAAGAAGCGATGATCCTGGGGGTAGGCCTGCGCGAGATGATGGTGGTCGTCTTCGTGGCGGTGGTGTTGATCGTGGCGCCGGCCTTTGTGGCCTGGGTGATACACCGCCGGCAGAAGCTGGGGCGGTGACCGCTCGGGTGGAGGGTGAGGCAGGCTGACGCGCATTCACCTTGGCATTGACCTGGGCACGGGCTCGGTGAAGCTGGGCGCTTTCGGGGAGGGCTTCGAGCCTGTCGCCATGGCCAGCGCGCCCTACGAGATCCCGGCGGTGCCGGGCCGCCCCGGCTGGGCCGAGGTCTCGTGCAGCGTCTGGCGGGCCGCCTTGCGCGAGGCCTTCGGCAAGCTCGGCGACAAGCTTGACTTGCGCCAGGTCGCCAGCGTCGGCCTGGGCACGCTCTTCCCCGCCGTCGTGGCTCTGGACGAGGACGGCGAGCCACTGACCCCCGCCATCCCCTATTCGGACCTGCGCAGCCAGGCCCAGGTACAGTGGCTGGACGAGCGCGGGCTGCGCGCCCACATGGAGGACGAGCACGGCGGCGTCATCCTGCCCGGCACCACCTCCGTGACCACCATCCTGTGGCTGCGCGACCGGCAGCCGGAGGTCTTCGCGCAGACGGCCCTGTTCGGCCATGCCAACACCTACCTGGCCGGCTGGCTCACCGGCCGCCTCGTGATTGACACCGGCAGCGCTTCGCTCACCGGCCTGTTCGACCCCGAGCGCGGCGCCTGGGACCAGGAGCTGCTGGATGCTACGGGGCTCAGCGCCTCCCTGTTCCCTCCGGCCCTGGACGGCTGCGCCCTGGCCGGCGAAGTGACCGCACGCGCGGCCGAGGAGACCGGGCTGAAAGCAGGCACTCCGGTGGCTGTGGGCAGCGGTGACTCCCTCGCCGCCTGCCTGGGCACGGCGGTGGTAGAGTCTGGCGACATTCTGGACGTGGGCGGGACCACCGACTCCGTATGCCTGTGCGTGAGCCGCTTTCAGCCGCTGAGCGGGACGTTCCTGACCTGCCACGCTGTTCCGGCACGCTGGGTGTGCATCGCTGCCACCTCCTACACCGGCGGCTCCCTGCCCTGGCTAGCCCGCAACCTGGGCGCCACCGAGGAGCAGCTTTTCGCCGAGGCCGCCCAGGCCCAGCCCGCCGCCAGCGGCCTGGTATTCCTGCCCTACCTGAAGGGCGAGCGCAGCCCCATCCTGGACCCCGAGGCACGCGGCGCGTTCGTGGGCCTGTCCGATGCCACTACGCGGGCGGATCTGGCCCGGGCGGTTATGGAGGGAGCCGCTCTGGCCCTACGCCACAACCTGGAGGCCATGGAGCAGGCCCACGGCTGCCGCATCGCCGGCATCACCATCGTCGGCGGGCCCTCTAAGGTCGCCCTGTGGAACCAGATCAAGGCCGATGTCTGCCAGCGGCGGGTCCGCATCCTGGAGTATGAGGAGCGCACTGCCCTGGGCGCGGCGCTTATGGGAGCCATCGCCGGCGGCTACGTGCCCGAGTACGATTCCTGGGTCAGGGCAAAGGACTACGCGGGGCTGAGAGCCAAGCTGGGAGCCATGTGCCAGGTGCGCAACGAATTCGAGCCCGTGTCCGAGCGCGGCCCTCTCTACGACGACCTCTTCGCCAAGTACGTGGCCCTTTACCCCGCCCTCAAGGGCGCCGGGGTGTTCTGACCTGACTCCGAGTTCCCATATCCGCATCCGACGGACACCGAGATGACTTCTACAGCAAAGCGAACAGACGTCCGGCCCAAGGCTGTATGGCTCTACTTCCTCCCCGTACAGACGCGGGTGCCGCTCAAGTTCGGGCCGGAGACGCTGACCTCTGTTACTTGCGCCCGCGTGTGCATGACGGTCGAGGATAGGTGGGGCAAGGTGGCGAGAGGCTGGGGAGAGACGCCCCTGAGCGTGCAATGGGTCTGGCCCAGCAGCCTCACTTACGAGGAGCGGCACGAGGCCCTCAAGGCGTTCTGCGCGCAGCTTGCCGAGGCCTGGGCGGGGTTCCCTGCCAGCGGACATCCCCTCGAGGTAGGCCATGCGTTTCAGGAGACGGAGCTGCGGCAGCGGCTGGAACAGTTCAACCAGCAGCGGCGCGCGGCCGAGCCGATGCCGTGGCTGGCGGCGCTGGTGTGTTGCTCGGCGTTCGACCTCGCCCTGCACGATGCCTACGGCGTGCGGCACGGGGTTCCGGTCTACGAGACCTACAACGCGGACTTCATGAGCGCCGATCTGGCGCGGTACCTGGCGCCAGCGGAGGGCGCGGACGTTTCGTTCGCCGACAAGTATCCGGCTGATCTCCTGGTCAGGCCCCGGCCGGAGGAGCTGGCCGCCTGGCATCTGGTGGGCGGGAAGGACCTCATTGACGAGTCGGAGCGGGACGGCACCGAGCCGGACGACGGCTACCCGGTGCTGCTGCGGGACTGGATACGCCGCGATGGGCTCAAGTGCCTCAAGGTGAAGCTGCGCGGCGACGACGCCGACTGGGATTACGGGCGCCTCACGCGCGTGGGGCAGATCGCGGTTGAGGAAGGCTGTGACTGGCTAACGGCCGACTTCAACTGCACCGTCACCGACCCGGCCTACGTCAACGACATTCTGGACCGTCTGCTGGCCGAGCAGCCTCGCATCTACGGGATGATCCTGTACGTGGAGCAGCCCTTCCCCTACGACTTGGAGAAGCATCAGATTGACGTGCACAGCGTCTCGGCCCGCAAGCCCCTGTTCATGGACGAGAGCGCGCACGACTGGCGCCTGGTCAGACTGGGGCGGACGCTGGGCTGGACCGGCGTGGCGCTGAAGACCTGCAAAACGCAGACCGGCGCTCTGCTGACCCTCTGCTGGGCCAAGGCCCACGGCATGACCTTGATGGTGCAGGACCTCACCAACCCCATGCTGGCCCAGATTCCACACGTGCTGCTGGCGGCCCACGCCGGCACCATTATGGGGGTGGAGACCAACTGCATGCAGTTCTACCCGCAGGCCTCGCTGCCGGAGGCGCAGGCGCATCCGGGCCTTTACACACGCCGGAACGGCAAGGTTAACCTGACGACCATTGCTGGGCCAGGCTTCGGCTACTGCCTGGGCCGAATGCAGAGGGAGCTGCTGCCCCCCGCCGTTCATCTCGAGTGAGCAGGAGCTTGGCCCCGGTGAGGCGAAGGCAGCGCCACCCGGGGATGACCCGGGAACAGAGCCGGTCTCGAAAGCGGGCTTGAGCTCGCGTCATTGATCTTGGGATTCGTGAGGGGAGTTGTATCATGCCAAAAAGGACGGGAAAGCTGAAGGTCGGCATCATCGGCTCGGGAGGGATCGCTCAGGGCGTGCATCTGCCCGGCTGGCAGCGCCTGAAAGGCGACGGGGTTGAAGTAGTGGCGGTGTGCGATATCAACAAGTCGGTGGCCCAGGAGGCGGCCAGGAAGTTCGACGTGCCCAAGGTCTACACCGACTACCGGCAGATGCTGCGGGAACAGCAGCTCGACATCGTGGACGTGTGCACCCCCAACGCCTTCCACAAGGGGCCCACCGTGGCGGCGCTCCAGGCCGGCGCCCACGTGATAGTGGAGAAGCCGATGGCCATGACGGTGGCGGAGTGCAAGGCTATGAACGCCGCGGCCAAGAGCGCCCGGCGCAAGCTAATGGTCGCCCAGAACGCGCGCTTCGAGACTTCCTCGCAGGCCATGAGGAAGTTCGTGGACAGCGGCGGCTTGGGCGAGGTCTACTACGCCCGCGCCTCCGCCCTGCGCCGCCGCGGCATTCCCGGCTGGGGCGTGTTCACCAACAAGGCGCTGCAGGGCGGCGGGCCCATGATTGACATCGGCGTGCACATCCTGGACCTCACGCTGTGGCTCATGGGCTTCCCCGAGCCGGCCTACGTATCCGGTGTCACCTACACCAAGATCGGCACGCGCAAGGGCGTGGGCGGCATGGGCGACTGGGACCCCAAGACCTACACGGTGGAGGACCTGGCCTCCGGCCTGGTGCGCATGAAGAACGGGGCCAGCATCCTGATCGAGGCCAGCTTCGCGCTCAACGTCCCGCAGGACGAATTCCGCACCATGGTCTGCGGCACCAAGGGCGGGCTGTGCTCCAGCCCGCTCACCTTCATCGAGGAGAACTACGACAACATCCTGAACGCCACCCCCCAGTTCCTGGGGCAGGTGCAGAGCCACGCCGAGGAGCTTCGCTGCTTCGTGGAGGCCATCCGTAAGGACCTGCCCTCGCCGGTGCCCGGCGAGCAGGCCCTCATCACCCAGAAGATCCTCACTGGCATCTACGAGTCGGCGGAAAAGGGTAGAGAGGTGCGCATAGGCTAGGAGAAGGCCGCCTCACGCCGTTAACCGTCAACCGTGCACCGCCAACCGCCAAGGGGCGACGCTTGCGTCGGGCCTATCTCACTTCTATGGTGGCCGTCGCCGTAGTGCCGCTCATAACGTCGCGCGCGGATACTAGCCATCGGTCCCAGCGGCCCTCTGGGGGCAGGCGCAGCCCGTATACTGCACGACCTCCCTCCACCAGGATGTTAGCGGTGGCCGTAGCCGACGGGAATCCGCCGAAGGTCTGAGCCGATAGGTGCAGGACGTGACGCCCCGCCTGCCGGTCCGCCTGGACCATGATCCGCAGGTCTGCCGCCTGCCCTCGTGACACCGACCGTGGGGCATCCAGGCTGATGCCCGTGACCTTGTACGGCGCCAAGGCCAGGATGATAGGCGACCACGGGTCAAGCTCTATGGCAACCTGCGTCGGGTCGGCCCCCGCAGGCGCGTGGCGTATGGGGTACCAGGTCCCTTGGGCTCCCTGCTCACAGACCAACCGCACTTGCAGTGGCCACTCCAGGCCCACGTTCTCCTCGTCCGGGTTCAGGCGCTCCGCGCGCCCGTCCTGCTGTGGGTTGCGCATCAGGGCAACGTAGGTGATGTCTCCGCTCCTGAACCGGTGCACCTCCACGCCGACGGCTGGCTTCCCCGTCTGGTTGTCAATGAGCAGGTAAGGGGCCTTCAGCCCGGCCTGCTCCATCCACCGCGCGAACAATGCCAGCACTGGCTCGCTCTGCGGCGGGTGCAGGCGCAGCTTCTCGTAGAGCGACAGGTCCAGGTTCAGGAAGACGGCTCTGCCTTTGCCCACCTGGCGCTCGACGAGGTACGGAGCCGCGCCGAACCGCCCCACCTCAACCTCGCTCTTGAGCACTGGCAGCGGGGGCGCCTCAGCGCCCTGCACGGGTGCCGACCCCAGGATGATCTTGCCTTGCCTGATGCCGAAGAGGTCGTCCAGCCGCCCGCCCTGTAACCGCTTGCCGTGCTCATCGAAGAGCCCACACATGCCGTCGGCCACCACGATGCCGCCGCCCTCGGCGAACTGGCGGACTGCCTGCGCCTCCTTCTCCGACAGCGCCAGCGACCGCAGCAGGAACAGCAGCCGGTAGCCCTTGGCTTGCAGCGCGCCCTGCTCGATCTGCTGGCTGGAGACGAACTGGCCTTGCAGGCCCAGGTCCTCGATGGCCTTGCACACGCTGTTGCGCACCATGGCCATCTCGTTGTGGCTGGCCTCGTAGCTGGAGAAGCGCCGAATCCAGGTGGCCCCGTCCACCCTCGTCTCCAGCATCCAGTCCACCTGGATGCTGGGCTGCGAGTAGTGGAGGGCGATGGGATCGGCCTGCCGCTGGGCGTTGATGAGCAGCATCCCTATCCCGCTGGTCAGCTCCTGGAACGGGCCGCTCAGGTCCTGAGCGTACTGCGTCAGCGGCAGGTTGGGCTGCTTGGCGTCTAGGGTGTCCTCGCCGTGCCAGACGATAGTGCCCCGATCGCCGTGCAGGAGCAACTGCCAGAGCTTGCGGCTCAGCTTGCGCCCATCGGCCTGGAAGGTAGTGGAGACGATGGGCTTGTCGGGCGCGAACGACCCGAAGACCTCCCGTGAGTTGCCGATGTCGTAGGGCTCCAGCCAGTCCTGCACCTGGCTCAGGCGCCACAGGTCATGGCCGCCGAAGGCGTGCGGCATTTGCAGGCCCTCCAGGCCCGCCAGGCCCTCGGGGTCGAACTCGTGGATGTAGTTGCGGAACTCGTTCACCGTCTCGGCAAAGGTGATGTCCATGAACGTGCGGTGATCGCACCAGGGGCTGTAGTTCTCGCTGCCTTGCTTCTCGCGCGCCTTCGTTTCATCACTGGTGAGCGGCGCCACCTCGTCCCAACTGCGGAAGCTGGTCTCCCATTCCGCGTTGAGGGCCTCTAAGGTGGCATACTGCCCGCGCAGCCACTCGCGGAACTTGGCCAGGCAGAGGGGCCCCAGGTCGAAGTCGAAGGGATTGGCGCTGGTGGTCACCGACGGCTCGTCGCGGATGCAGTAGGCAAACGGCCCGAAGGGCCGGTAGCGGTTGACCAGCTCTTGCACCCGCTGGCGCTGCTGCTGGCGATACTGCGGATCGTTCAGGCAGGGGTTGCGGACGAAGTACCGCTTGTCGCGGGTCTGCGAGTAGCCCTGCCAGGCCTGGTCCCAGCCCCGGTCGCCCTTGATGAACAGGCCCTGCGTCAGGTTCTCCACGTAGAAGGGGAAGCTGCTGGCGGCGTAGGGCTGCGGGTCGCTGCCGGGGTAGCACATGCCGGCGTTGCAGCCCATCTCCCGCAGGCGCTCGAAGTAGAGCTTGGCCTGCGCCGGGTCCTGTGGCAGGTTGTCAATCCACATGATGGCCCGGTAGTCGTCCCAGGGCCGTGCGGCCCGGGCGGGAGCCGAAAGAGCGACGGTGAGGGCGAGGACAGACAGCAAGCGCATGGGACACCCTCCTGGCCAAGTCGAGATTGTGCCGACTTAGCACTGGTGCTACTCTGCGAAGTAGCTTCGCTACGTAGCACGAGACCGGGGTTTGAGGAGTCGGCAGGGCTTCTGCGCACTCACGCCACCCCCGTCCGGCGCTAAGTGCGCACAACCTACCGAACAGGTATCCAGCTCTGCATGGCGCCCCGGGCATGGCCTCACGCCCGTCTAGCCCTTCTTGAAGCCCAGGAAGAAGCCGGTGGCAAACGAGGCCCCAAAGGGGAGGTTATGGGTCAGGATGCGCCAGATGCCGCCTAAGGCCGCCCGGCCGCCCTCGGCCAGGTGCGGACTGGCGGCGCTGGAGACCTCGCCCCAGTTGATGCTGACGAAGTGCTTGTAGGCCAGGAGCTGAAGCACGATGAACAGGATGCCCAGGCAGATGGCCGTTAGTCTGGTCAGCTTCTTGGCTGCGTAGCCGGCCACAGCCCCTGTCAGGCCCCCTAGGCCAAGCTGCTCGATGAGCGGAACCAGGAAATCCATGGCCGCCTCCCATGCAGACTGCGCTCGCCTCGGGATTGTAGTGTGGCGCAGGCCCCCTGTCAAGGTGGCAGAAGGAGTCCCCGCGAGAAACCTGTTGACAGGGCCCTGGGCTTCTGCTACAATTCGAAACATGTCGAAATATCGAAGAACCGACCTGCCGCGTTTGGCGGCCATGTTCCGGGCCCTCTCCAACCCTCACCGTCTGCGCCTCTTCCTGCGCCTGGTCTCCTGCTGCCCACCGGGGCCGACATGTGAGGGGGACGCGGACCTGGGCGCCTGCGTGGGCGAGTTGGGAGAAGACCTGGACATCGCCCCCTCCACGGTTTCGCACCACCTGAGGGAGCTGGTGCAGGCCGGCCTGATCCGCATGGAGCGGCGGGGGCGCAACATCCAGTGCTGCGTTGACCCGCAGACCCTCCGCGTTCTGGCCGGCTTCTTCGCCGAGTGGGCGGCCGCTTGAACCTGCGGAGGTCGCGGGGGCGCGCAGAAGCGCGCCCTACCTGCAAGGTGCCCCATGTCTGACAGCAGACGAACGGTGCTTTCGTGCTGCCCCCAGCGCGTCGCGTCGGCGGCCGCCCCTTGCTGTGGGGCTGCGGCGGCGCTGCCGCAGGAGGCAGTGGCTTCACCCCCGGACGCCCCCTGGATCGCAGGAACGATAACGACGGCTGTTGGTGACATCCCTCGGGTCAGGACGGCACTGGGCTTTGAGGACCGACTGGGCGCGTGGAAGGCACGCTGGGGCGTGGGCCGCATGCACTACGCGGTGCCGCCCGGCTTGTATGCGGTGGGGCAGCCGACGCCGGAGTCGCCCGTCCTGGTCTCGGCCAACTACAAGCTGAGTTTCGACCGGCTGCGGTCGCAACTGGCTGGGCTCGGTGCGTGGATACTAGTGCTGGACACTGAAGGCATCAACGTGTGGTGCTCCGCCGGCAAGGGGACATTCGGCGCCGACGAGATCGTCAGACGCCTCGAGGCCGTGCGTCTGGAGGAGGCAGTCTCGCACCGGACGCTAGTGCTGCCGCAACTGAGCGCCCCGGGCGTGAGTGCCCACGAGGTCCAGGCGCGCAGCGGGTTCCGGGTGGTGTACGGGCCGGTGCGCGCGGAGGAGGTGCCTGCGTTCCTGGCGGCGGGGATGAAGGCGACACCCGAGATGCGCCGCGTGCGCTTCCCCTGGCGCGATCGGGCTGCGTTGATCCCGGTGGAGTTGCTCATGTCGGCGAAGTACGCGTTGCTGCTGGCGGCATGTCTGCTGGTGTTGGCCGGGCTGGGGCGCGATGGCTACGTCCCGGCGCGGGCCCTGGCCGAGGGGTTGCCCTCCGTCGTGCTGATCCTGCTGGCATGGCTGGTTGGGGTAACGCTTCCGCCTGTTCTGCTCCCCTGGCTGCCAGGGAGGGCGTTCTCCGCCAAGGGCGCCTGGGCAGGACTGGCCCTCCTGCTGGTCGTTGGCCTTTACGGGTGGGGCCATAAGAGCCTGTTCGGTGACTGGCTCACTGCGGCGGCGTGGCTGTTCATCATCCCCGTCGTGGCCAGCTTCCTGGCGCTCAACTTCACGGGGTCGTCCACCTTCACCTCGCTCTCCGGCGTGCGCCGCGAGGTGCGCGTGGCCATACCGATTCAGGTCGCGTGCGCCGTGGTGGGGTTTGGGCTCTGGCTGGCGGGGCGATTCGTGTGAAGCACGGGTCAGCGGCGCGGCGCAAGGGGCAGGCTCCTGGCTCCCCAGCGCGCCACCTATCAGCTCCAGAGAGTTCGGCGGCCGAGACAGGAGACGGGCATGGCTGAGCTGCGATACCTGCCGAATGTGGTCACCCTGCTCCTCGACTTGGGGAAATGCACCGGCTGTGGCAGGTGCGTCGAGGTCTGTCCGCACGCGGTCTTCGCCCTGGAGAACCATCGGGCCAGGATTGCCGACCGCGACGCCTGCATGGAATGCGGCGCCTGCGCGCGCAACTGCCCGGCGCAGGCCCTGTCCGTCCGTCCGGGCGTGGGCTGCGCCGCGGCCCTCATCCTCAGCGCCCTTCGACGCACGCCTCCCCAGGAATGCTGCGCCGAGAGCTGCTCCTGCGGCGGGTGATGGGCACAGCAGCTTCCACGGCCGGCCACCTCCGCAGGCGTCAGCCCGACCACCACCGGTCCAAAAGTCCCTAAGCCCCGACCCCTCGGGTCGGGGCCGGGACCCCGGTCCCTAGGCCCTCCGGGCCGGGATCCCGGTGGCGAAGCCACCTAGGGACCCGCAGGGCTTAGGGGCCTGCGGCTACCCACAGCGCCTTCAGGCCAACCCAGGCGCGTGTGCCTCGCGGCTTGACAAGGCGTCGGAGCAGGCATAGAATGCGTGTCCACGGCGGCTCCAGCGTAAGGACCGCCGGGGAGCGTGGGGGAGATGTTCGGCAGCGTCCGAAGGCAGATAAAGGCGGTCAAGGAGCGCGATCCGGCCGCCCGCAGCACCCTGGAGATACTGCTGTGCTACCCGGGGCTGCACGCGGTCGTCGCGCACCGGCTGAACCACTGGCTGTGGACACACGGCCTGAGGACCCTGGCGCGCTTCCTGTCGCAGGTGGCGCGCTGGTTCACGCTGATTGAGATACACCCCGGCGCGCAGATTGGCGAGGGGCTGTTCATAGACCACGGCTCCGGCCTGGTCATCGGCGAGACCGCTGAGATCGGCGACAACTGCACCCTCTTCCACGGCGTCACGCTGGGCGGAACCGGCAAGGAGACCGGCAAGCGCCACCCGACCCTGCACAACAACGTCACCATCTGCGCCGACGCCCAGATCCTGGGCTCCATCACCATCGGCGACAACTCGGTGGTCGGGGCGGGCGCGGTGGTGCTGGACCCGGTGCCGGCCAACTGCACGGTGGTGGGCGTCAAGGCGCGCATCGTGCGGCGCGAGGGCAAGCGGGTCTACGACTTCCAGCACGACAAGCTGCCCGATGCCGACCAAGTGGCTATGGAGTGCCTGTTAGACGTGGTGCGCACGCTGACGGCGAAGACGCGCCAGCTAGAGGCCGCGGAGACCAACTTCTCCAAGACCCTCGAGGAGATCGCCGTGGCCAAGGAGACCGTGGAGGACGAGCTGGCGGCCCTGCGCCGGTCCCTGGACGCGCAGGTGCAGGAGAACTCACGGGTGCGGGCGGAGCTGGGCAAGAGGCAGCTACAGCACGAGCTGGATCACAAGGCCATTGACCGGCTCTCGGCTATGGAGGGCTGGCTGCGGGAGCTTCAGGAGCACGTGCGGGACCTGGAGGGGCAACTGGCCGAGCGCACGGGGGCAAAGGTCGGTTAGGGCAGCGGCGCTGTAGTTCGCCAGCGGCAATCCCCCCTTGGCTACTCACGACATGTCAAAGCAAGCCCTGCGCAGGCGAAGGCTGCTGGCCGTCGTAACGGGCGGCCTGATTGGCCTGTTGGTGCTGGCTGCCGTGGGTGCGGGCATTGCTGCCAGCCAGTTCGCCGAGCCAGGGCGCATCGCCCGCAACGTGACCATCGAGGGCGTCCCGGTGGCGGGCCTGACCCCGCAGGAGGCCGTGGGCCGCCTACTGGAGCAATGGGTGCCTCAGTTGCCCCAGGAGATTGCCCTGACTGCGGGAGAGGGCAAGTGGCTGCTGTCTCCGGCGGAGTTGGGCAGCAAGCTGCTGCTGGAGCAGGCCACCGACGAGGCGATGCAGGTGGGCCGACGCGGCGGCTTCCTGGAGCGCCTCAAGGAGCGCCTGGGCACCTGGCGGCAGAGCCATGAGGTGCGCGTGCGCTGCGCGGTGGACGAAAGCCGGCTCAGCCAGCGGCTGGTCGAGTTGGCCCAGGCGGTGGACCTCGAGCCCCAGAACGCGACGGTGAAGGTGGAAGGGGACCAGGTTACGCCCCTCCCTGGCCAGAAGGGCCGGCGGTTGGACCTGGAGCGCAGCAAGCAGGCGCTGCGGGCGGCGCTGCAAGATCCCGCCGCAGGTCAGGTGGCGCTGGTAGTCGAGGAGCAGGAGCCAGCCATCACCGTGGACGACCTCAAGCATTTCGATGCCGTGCTCTCCTCCTATACCACGCACTACAGCACCGGCCAGGCGAACCGCGCCCACAACATCGAGCTGGCCGTCAAGGCCCTGAACGGCACCGTCATAAAGCCCGGGCAGGTGTTCAGCCTGAACGAGGTGCTGGGGCCGCGCCAGCCCGAGTTTGGCTACAAGGAAGCCGTCACCTTCATCGGCGGCGAGATCTCCTCATCCAGCGGCGGCGGGGTCTGCCAGATCTCCACCACCGTGTACAACGCCGCGCTGCTGGCCAATATGCAGATGCTCCGTCGCAGTCATCACTCGATGCCCGTGCACTACGTGCCCGTCGGCCGCGATGCCACGGTCTTCTACGGGCAGATTGACCTACAGTTCAGCAACCCGCTCACCTATCCCGTGCTGGTGCTGGCCTCGGCGGACGAAGGAGCTTTGACGGTCAGGTTCCTGGGCTATCACGAGGATGACTGCGACGTGGAAATCCTGCGCAGCGGCATTACCAGCCTGCCCTTCGAGACCCAGGAGACGCCGGACCTGCTACTGGAAGAGGGACAGCGCCAGGTGGAGAAGAAGGGACGCAGTGGGTACCGCGTGACCGTGACCCGCGTGGTCAGCAAGAATGGCCAGGAGGTGGCCAGGGAGGTCCTGCACAGCGATACCTATAGGCCACAGGCCGAGGCAGTGCGGGTGGGCACCAAGCCCAAGCAGGGGGCCCCGACGGGGCCGCCGTCGGGGCTGGGCACTACCCCGACCCCGGCCACCAGGCCGGGGGTCGGGGCCGGCCCATCGTCTCCTGGGCCGCCTACGGTCGCCCACTGATCCACGGCGGCCCTGAAGCGCAGGTCGCCAGCCCAACGCCGGTCCGTTACAGAGGGAGCAAAGGCATGCTGCGGAATCTGGCGCTCAACACCATCACCATCAAGCAGGAGGCCGATCTGAAGCGCAAGATCGAGAGCAGCGCTGCCGCCGGCTTCACCGGCATCGGCCTGTGGAGCGACGAGCTGATGGCCCACCAGAAGGCCGGGGGCGACCTGGCACAGGTGCGCGGCTGGCTGGAGGAGATGGGGTTGGCAGTGCCCGAGATATGCTTCGTGGGGGGCTGGATGTTCGCCGAGCAGCAGCAGAAGCAGGCGGCCTGGGCCCAGTGTCGCCGCCAGTTTGAGCAGGCTCAGGCCGTCGGCTGTAGGTGTCTTATCGCCTGCGCCTCCGGCGCCCAAGGGCCATTGGAGCAGGCGGCCGCCGACTATGCCCAGCTCTGCGACATTGCCGCGGGCTACGATATCGTTCCCGCGCTGGAGTTCATCGCCGGCGCCCAGACGGTGGGTACGCTGGCGGCTGCGGGTGAGGTGGTGGCCCGCGCCGACAGGCCCAATGGTGGCATCCTGCTGGATACCTTCCACTTCATGGTGGGGGGCTCCCAGCTCGACGAGATCAGCACCGCGGGCGGAATGGTCGCCATGGTGCACATCAACGACTGCCCCGACCAGCCGCAGCGCACCGATGCCAACCGCGTGTTCACCGGGGACGGTGACTTCCCGCTGGCAGACATCCTGGCTCTGCTGGAGCAGGCCGGCTACCAGGGCTTCCTGTCTCTGGAACTCTTCAACGCCGGTTACTGGGAGCGGCCGGCAGCAGCCGTGGCCAGGGAGGGTTACGACAAGCTCTGGGACCTGGTGGCCGTCGAGGATTAGGTGGTGGCTACGGCTAGCGCTGCGGCCCAGGTGGAGTGGCCTCTGGGAGCCCCCCAGGAGTGTCCTCAGGACCAAGCCCATGTCCAGACTGTTCAGGCTGCGCGAGTTGACCAAGCTACCCCAGTGGCTGCTGGTGCGCTTTCTGCTGCTGTTCATGCGCCCGCAGTGGGTCGTCGCGCTGCTGGGCCCGGCCCTGGGGCGCCTGCGCATGCTGCTGCGACCGGGCCGGGCGCGGCGTCTGCGCCAGCTCATGGCCTATGCCTGTGGGCTGCCGCCGGGCGGCCCCGAGGCGGCCCGGCTGGTGCGACAGTGGTTCCTGGAGCAGGGACGGCTGGGCATCGAGTCGTCGGTCCACAACATCATTCCCTGGGAACGGCTTGCGGACCTGGCGCGCATCGAGGGCCTGGAGGCCATGCGGGAGGCCATAGCCAGCGGGCGCGGAGTCATTGCGGCGACGGCTCACTACGGGACCCGCCTGGTTCCGCAGAGCGCCTTCTGGGCGCAAGGGCTGCACATACCTGAACTCATCTACAAGCCGGACCCACCGCGCAGTTGGCTGTGGCGCAAGGTGCTCTCGCGCAACATGGCCGAGGCCAATATGGACCCGAACCGGGCGCTTTACGTGGGCGAGCCGCATCGGCTGATCGGGCACTTGCGGCGCGGGGGCGCCGTAGCCATCGCTGACGACAGCCCAGGGATGACTGGCCAGCCGGTGAGGGTGCTGGGGCTCAACCTTTTCCTCAATCCCGGCCTGGCGAAGATGGCGCGCCTGTCTGGGGCTGCGGTATTGCTGTACTACCCCCGGCGCAACCCCGACCAGACTCACACCCTGTTCGTCCGTCCCCTGCACTTGCCGGAGGACGAGGCCCAGGCCATGCACGCCTACGCCAGCGCCCTGGAGCGAATGGTGCTGGAGGCGCCCGAGGGCTGGCGCCTATGGCCCAAGATGATCCGTGCCACTAAGGCGTCGGCCGAGGGCCGGCAGTAGTGCCTGGCGCCCGCTACTTCGCCTCCTCCACGCTGATGGCCAGGTGCTTCATCTTCGGCAGCGTGTCGCCGGCGATGACGATGGTGTACTCGTAGGGGCTTTTGGTGATCTGCTGGCGATCGGTCTTGACCTGGTCTCCCTCGTACCAGGCATACTCCACGGTGACCTTCTCCTTGGCGAGCTGCTCGGGGTTGTCCAGCCGCACAGTCACTTTGTTGGGGCCGGCCACCAGGTTGGGGAAGCTGTACCTATTGGCCATGACGATGTTGGTGAGCTTCAGGGCCTTCAGGCCGACGTCCGTGGCCGCTCCCTGGGCCTCCAGGTCGAAGCGCAGCCAGTAGCCGTAGCGGCCGCCCACCAGGGAAGTCAGCTTCTGGGTCAGGCGCTTCTCGCCGGTGTCCTCGACCTTGCCCAGCGCGCGCCAGGTGGTGCCGCCATCCGTGGACACGGAGACGGCCATGGTGTCGTCGTCGCCGCGGACCGTGGTGACCTCCAGCGTAACGTCGGCCAGGCAGTACTGGCTGGCCACCGAGAAGACGACGGAGGCCGGCTGGCCCGCCTGCGCCGGGTGCACGGCCGGGTCCTTGCCGTCCTGGGCCTTGTAGGCGATGTTGCTGCTCCTGACCAGGTCCTGCGAGGCTGACTGGCTCTCCAGATTGGGCTCGTACACCAAGCGGCTGGTGCTCCAGTAGCGGCAGACCGGCCGGCCGCCCAGGTCCTTGACGTAGGGCTGCCAGTAGAGCGCGAACTGCGGGCAGGCCTGATCCCTGCGCAGCGGGCAGGAGTGCGCCGGCACGCTGTTGGCCGGGGTGCGTGGGGACCAGTAGACGCCCTCGTTGTCCCACTGGCGCGTGAGCGTCTCCCCGGGCCGCAGCGAGTAGTTCATGGTGTGGCGGGGCTGGTTGACGCTACCAGGGCCGTAGGACTCCCAGGTGGCAGCGCCCTCGGCCAGCCACTGGGGTTCGTCGCCGCAGGGCAAGAAAGGCGTGCTGGCGCGGCCGTCCTTGGCTGCGTCCAGCATGAGGGCGGGGTCTTGCTTGATGTCCTCCAGGCTGGCGATCTTCTTAGGGTCCTTGGTGTAGACGTACCAGCCCATCATGGGGTCGAAGGCGTGCCAGGAGCCGTCGTACTGCACCTGCACTATGGTATGCTCGCCCTGGTGGAAGTGCACCACCTCGGCCGGGAAGCCGGCGGCCTCGAACAGCGCGCCCAGCGTCACCCCGTAGGAGGTGCACAGGCCGAAGCCGTAGACGTCCAGCAGCTTGATGGCGTCCAGGGTGTAGGGCCGCCCCTCCTCTCCTGGGCCGAAGTCCTGAGGGGTGGCGTGATGGAACATGGTGCGGAACACGTACTCCCACAGGGCAATGCACTTCTCCTCGTCGGACATGCCGAACTTGCTCAGGCCCTCGACGATGGACCGGCAGTCCCAACTGTCCACCGTCTTGTCCGTGGTCACGCGGACGTTGTCCACTTTCGCCAGCGCGGGGAGGGCGGCCAGCAGCGAGGGGAGAATGAAGCAAAGGGCCAGGCGCTTCATGAGACCTCACTCCCAAAGAGGCGTGCAGTCAGGGAGTAGTTCGGCACCGAGGCCGCAATGCCTGCTTGGGCAGGCGCCGGCACGCGGTGCTGGGGATCGGTGCGAGATGGCATTCCTCGAGGTTAAGCGTCACATCAACAAGCCGACGGAGCAGTACGCCTGTCGGGCGCTGCACTGGTCGCCGCAGCGCGTGGTGCTCGAGTACCGCACACCTCAGCCCTATGACCTGGGCGTGGTCAAGATTCCGCCGGGGGCGCGGACCTTAGCCCACTATTGGGAGGGCAGGGGCTTTGTCCTGTGGCGGATGGAGACCCCGCAGGGCGGCTTGCTGGGGCATCTGTTCCACATCTGCACCAATGTGGCCATCTCGCGCGCGTCGGTGGCCTATCTGGACCTGCTGCTGGACGTCTGGCGCCCGCCAGAGGGCGCGGCGGCGCTGCTTGACGAGAAGGAGCTGGAGGCCAGCCGCCGGGACGGCCGCCTGACGCCAGAGCAGGCCGCGCAGGCCGCATCCTGCGCCCAGTGCGTCCTGGCGCAGGCGGATGAGTACATCAGGGAGGCGCAGGGCCTGCCGCTGCTGCCGGCCCACAGTACCTCGCCGGAGCAAACGGCGGCCTGGGGCGAGCGTCTGGGGCCCTTGCTGGCAGGCGGCGACGTGCTGGGGCTTTACGGCCCCCTGGGCGCGGGCAAAACCTGCTTCGTGCAGGGCCTGGCGCGAGGCCTGGGGATCGAGGCCCACGTGGCCAGCCCTACCTTCATCATGCACACCGCCCATCAGGGCAAGACCACGCTGCATCACCTGGACGCCTACCGCCTGTCCTCGGGCCGGGAACTGCTGGAGGCGGTCGGGCAGGACATCTTCGAGGGCAGCGGCGTGGTGGCTATCGAGTGGATGGAGCGAGCAGCCGATATCCTGCCCGCGGCCTGGCTGGAGCTGGCCATTGACTTCGCCAACGAGCATCGCCACCTGTGCTTCTCCGGAGTGGGCCCACGCCCCGAGCAGATCGTGCGCGCCCTGGAACTGACGCTATGATCCTGGCCCTCGAGACCTCAGGCCATACCAGCAGCGTGGCGTTGCTGGGCGAAGATGACCCGCTCGCAGGCCCTTCGACTGCGCTCAGGGCAGAGGTCAGCTTCCCCAGCAGGCAGCAGCTCTCGCAGACCCTCATCGCCCGCCTTGACGAGGCCCTGGGGCAGGCAGGCGCAACGCTGGAGGACGTGCGCGTCTTCGCGGTCTCACTGGGGCCCGGGTCGTTCACCAGCTTGCGCATTGGCGTGGCCACGGCCAAATGCCTGGCGCAAGCGCGCGGGCGGCTTATCGTGGGGGTGCCGACTCACCAGGTGATTGCCAGCGCAGCGCTGCCGAGCGCGGGGCAGTTGCTGCTGGTGGTCACCTACGCGCGGGCGGAGGAGGTCTACGCGACGCTGCTGCGGGCACGGGATGACGGCACCTTCGAGGAAGTGAGGCCGTGTGAGGTGCTCCCGGCATCCGAGGCTGCGAAGACGGCCCTCGAGGCTGCCGAGACGAGCAGCGAGGAGGTAATGGTCTGCGGCGACGCGGCGCAGGTCTGCGCCAGTGCGGCGCCAGCAGGGGCTCACTTGACGGTATCAGGCTCCGACCCCACCCCCAGGGCCTCCGATCTGGCCTGCCTGGCGGCCCTGCGCACGCAGAGCCAAGGCCCCGACGAGCTGTTCTCCCTGAAGCCTCTCTACGCGCGCCCGTCGCAGGCGGAGGCGAAGATCGAGATTCACCGGCTAGAAGCTCTTTCGTAAGGTGCTGCCACCCGGATGACGCCCTTTTGACGTTGCACGCGGACGTTACTAGACCGCTTGTGGCACTCTACCCCTACTGCTGGCTTGGGTTCACGCTTGGCCAGATCGAGGATAGCCTTGGCACACTGCCGGCCAAGTGAGAGGCAAGTGCAGGATCTGCACAACGACGTCCGCCCAGTGGCGTGGTTTGTTCAGGACTTGATGCCCCGGTGTCTGGCTGCTAGGAGGGCGCGGAGGCTATTGGCGGCTGTCATAGGGCCGGTGCCAGAGGAGCCACACGAGCAGGTGACTCACGGCCCCTCTTGCGCCGACAGCGAGGGGGCGCGTTGAGGCTCGTCCTGGGCCATGTGGGGGTGGGTCCGCTCGCCTGCACGCGCCTCAGCCCCTCACCTCCACCCTCCTCCCCGTCCGTGCAGATTCGTAGCAGGCCAGGGTGGTGGAAAGGGCCGAGCGGGCCTCAGCCAGGGTGATGTCGGGCTCCCGGCCGCTCTCCAGGCAGTCCAGGAAGTGGTGGAGGGTCTGGCGGATGGAGTAGGAGTGGAGGTTGGGAGGGTTGTGCACGGGGATGGGGACGAACTCCTTCTCGTAGGACCCCGACAGCGGCCCCATCTCCTCGTCGGCGTCCACGATCTGAAGCGAGCCCTTGGTGCCCACGATCAGCCGCGTCTCGGCCCAGGGGGAGCCGGTGGCGGCGTAGGTAAGGGCGATGCTGGCCTGGCGCTTGGGCCCTAGCTCCAGGCTGGCCACGGCGCAGTCATCGGCCTTGTTCCCGGCTTGGACCACGCAGCGCCGGGCGGTCGCGGTTACGGCGGTGGCCCGGCCCAGGAAGTGCTGGAGCATGTAGATGGCGTGGTAGCCGGTGTCGAACAGAGCCCCGCCGCCGGCCTGCTTCCAGTCGCCCTTCCAGCTCTGGGGATCGTTCATGCGGGCGAACTCGTCGGCGACCACCACCACTACGCCGAAGAAGGGCTCGCCCAGGTCGCCCTGCTCGATGATCTCTTTGGCCTTCAGGTGCGCCGGGTACATGCGCTGGTTCAGCGAGCAGAAAAGGCGGCGGCCGTGCTGCTGGGCGGCGGCGATCATCTCGTCAGCCTGCGCCAGCGTGAGGGCCAATGGCTTCTCGCAGATGACGTGCTTGCCCGCGGCCAGCGCGGCCAGGGTGATGGGGTGATGGGTATCGTGCGGCGTGCATACGTCAATGAGCGCGATGCCCTCGTCGGCCAGCAGCTCCTGGTAGTGGCTGGCGGTGCCCTTGATGATGCCGTACTGCTGCGCCAGGGCCTCCCGCGCCTCTTTCTTCCTGTCCGCAGCGATCACGGCGTTGACTGCCGGGTGACGAATGTAGGCCTCGACGTGTGCGTGGGCTATCGCGCCCGCGCCGACCAGCCCGACTCTCATGGCGCAGTACTCCTCCCCCGTCAACTGATGACCTGGTGTGCGCCTCCGCGTTAGAGAAAGCGTTCCACCGTGGGCCTGACCTGCCCCACCACGTCGCCGTGGCAGTTCCTGATCTCCGGCGTCAGGAACCCCTTGAGGGCCTGGCTGGCCTCGTCGGGAATCGCCTCAAGCTGCCGCAGCACGGCCAACACGACGGCAGGAAGCGCTCGGTTGCTGCCGTCGGCGATCTTCACAGCCACGCCCACGCCCCGAGGGGCCAGGCCCAGGCAGAACACGCCCTCGGCGCCGCCCTTGGCGGTGATGTTGGGCCCCAGGGCCGCCAGCAGCTCGGTGTTGAAGCTGCCCGGCTCCGAGACCATGTCGGGGTGGGCGGCCATGACCGCTATGACAGTGCGGGCAGCCGCCGCCAGGTTGTCCTCGCTTCTGCATTCCTGTTGGGGGGTTGCCAGCCGCGCGAAGGCGATGGCTGCGTGGACCAGGGGAATGCCAAACGTGGGCACACCGCAGCCGTCCACGCCGATGGCGATGTCCTCGGCCGCCAGGCCAGCCAGCGCGGAGACGACGGCCAGAATCCGCTGCTGAAGGGGGTGGGAGGGAGACAGGTACTCTTCCCTGTCCAACTCCAAGCGCCGGCAGGCGGCGAGCATGCCCGCGTGCTTGCCTGAGCAGTTGTTGTGCAGGGGCGACGGTTGCTGGCCGGCCGCAGCCAGAGCGCGGGCGGCGTCGGCGTTGGCCGGGGCGTCCGCTCCACAGCGCAGCGCCTCCGGCCCGAGACCCACTCGCTCCAGTATCTCCAGGACCGCAGTCGTGTGCCGTTCGAGACCTGTGTGCGAGCCACACATCACGGCTACGTGCCGAGGCTCGAGGCCGTAGGCCTCTACCACCCCCGCCTGAATGGGGACCAGCGCCTGAATTGGCTTGGCGGCTGAGCGCAGGAAGATGCGGGCTTCGGCCTGGCCCAGGGAAGCGATGAGATCGCGGCTGGCGGAGGCCACCGCGATGTGCCCCAGGTGTTGGCTCTCAACGAGAGGGCCCCGGGTGACCTCGGCGAGCACCACACCGTTGGCCGCGTGGGCTGAGGCGCCGGCAGCGGGGCTATTCATTGCTGCGCTGGACGTAGTTGATGCGGAGGTTGGTCAGCAACCCCTCGTACTCCCTCCGCTCGTTGTCTACGAGGTGCGGCTGGAGCTTCTCCAGGATAGCGGAGGCAGCGTCTATGGCCAGGCGGGCCTGGGGCAGGTCCTGGCCAAGCCGGCCTGTCTGTGGGCTGACCTGTATGCCCATGTGCTGCCAGGCCTGCACCGCCAGGAGTTCCACCGTCCCCTTGAGCACGGCCGCCACTGTGATCTCCGGGGCCGCTTCGGCGCCGGGCTCGCCCGACGGCGCCTCCTCGGCCTCGGGCTGCTCGGCCGAGGGCGCGGCCTCTTGGCCTACGGCCTCCTGCTGGGCGGCAGCGGCACGCTCGGCGGCAATGTCGGCCGCGCTGCGCACCTCCTGGCCTGGGGCGGCGGTCTTTCTGGCCTTCCTGCCCTTTTTCGCCTTGCTGGGCTCACGTTCCTTAGGCACGGGCCTTTCCCCCTCCTGGCTGCACGACGAGTTGGCGCCGAGCAGCCGAGAAACGAACGGAGACGACGTATGCGCCCGTCGTCCCCGGTTTCAGGCTCTGATTACGCTGTATGTACGGCCCCCGACCTTACGCCGGGCCGACCTGGCTGCCATGCCTGCGCGCAGGCAGCCCATGGGCGCAAGTCCTGGTAGCGTAAGCTATAAGGGCGCGGAAGGGCGGACGCCCTTCCGCCTGTTAGACTGCTGTGCCTGCGGCCTGCCCCACTATGCTTTCGGCCACACCGAGGGGCTCTGGGCGCAAGTGCCGGCACTGAGTGTCGTAACCTTGGCGCGCCGTGACGGCCGGCGAGCTACTCGCCCGGCGCTGGTTTGGTCTCTGCTCCAGGCTTCGCCGGAGCGCCCTCTGGCTTGGCTCCTTCCTCCCCCGCGGGCTTCTCGCCCTCCTTCGCCCCGGCTCCAGCACCGGCGGCCGGTTTCTCACCTTCCTTGGCCCCGGCTCCAGCGCCGGCGGCTGGCTGCTCGCCCTCCTTTACCGCGCCGCCGACCCCCGCCGCTGGCGTTTCGCCTTCCTTGGCCCCCTCCTTCGGAATGGCGTTCGCGCTTGCTGGTGGCGCCGGCGCGTTGGTAACGGCTGGGAGAGCATTGCTCGGGCCGGGCGTCCCGGTTTGCGGGGCCTGCCGCCCGTAGATGAAGTGCCAGGCGGCGATGAGCACGAGAACCACCACGATCAGGACGACCACGACTACTGCCGGGCTGACTTGCTGCTGCATAGTTTCACCTCCCTTTCAGCGCACATCGAGTTCGGCGGCGAGATCGCCGCTATGAACAGAGGCCGTCGTCTGCATCCGAGGGCCCTGCGACGATAAGGCCCGGCTGGTCCTTTTCTCCCAGCACTGCCAGGTCTGGCCGCAAAAGACGCCGGGCCACCCAGATGTTCGTGCACAGATGCTGGGTTATTCCTTCGACGGCGACGGCCGACCTTCCTTTCGCCAGGGCAAGATAAGGGACAATCTGATCGCCCAAGTGCCTGTCAATAGAGGCCGCAGTGGCCAGGAATCCCAGCAGCTCCCTGGCGGCCTCCTGGCCCACCTGCTCGGCCGGTTTGCCCCGCGCCCCCAGGGCTGAGGCTCCCGCCCAGCCATGCTCGAAAACCGCCCGCAGGAAGCAGAAGCTCCCCTGGCCGTGCGCGGAGGGGCGTCTGAGGGCCCCTGCCGCCGACAGGCCTGCCTCCTGGAGCGCCTGCTGGGCCGCCTTGAGCTGCCGCTCGGCCACGTGATCCGGAAGCCCTGAGGACATCGAGAGGCAGTCCAGTTGGAGCAGGTCTCCCCGCTGCTGCAGCTCCAGAGGCGCCAGCTCGGGACAGGGCTGAATCTGCGCCACCACGCGCCCGCCGCCGCGGGGATACCAGCCCGGGCGCTCCAGGCGCAGCTCCACGCGGATATCCATCTTCGCCAGGGCGGGCAGGAAGACCTCCTGCACGTACTCGAACGGAGGGCTCCAAGCTACGTGCGTGCCGCCGTCCAGCACCAGGCGCGTGGGGCCCGGCGCAAACAGCAGCGCAGGCAGGAGCGCCTGCAATACCAGCATAGTCGAGCCGGCGCTGGGACTGACGGCTGCTACGTCGAAATGGTACTCTCCCGGCCGGATGGGGCCTGGGGTGAAGGTGAGCCGCTGCGAGCCGATCTCGGCGCCCTGAAGAGCCCCGCCGGTGATCTCGGCGATGGCCAGACACGCGGTCAGGTGCTGCGCCGCCAGCCCGGGCTTCTTGCGGCCGGCGCGGATGCTGACGATCTCCACCGGCCGGCCCGTCAGGGCGGAGAGGGCGAGGCTGGTGCGCAGAATCTGGCCGCCGCCCTCGCCGTAGGAGCCGTCAATGCTGATGGGCTCCGCGCTTGGCGGTTGGCTTTCTGAGCCGGCTGGCATGGGGCGCCGAGTATAGCAAGCTCCCGCGCGGCCGTCAACGTCCCGGAGCCGTGCTGCGCGGCAGCAAGGTAGCACCAGGTTCAATGCAGAACCTGCCAGCCGCGGCCAGACGGCCTCGACAAGGGCCGCGCCCGCAGGAGGACCAGCATGGGCCAAAGCGAGCTATACGCACGCCTGGTTGCGGAAGTTGACCGCATCCGGGTCATTGACACCCACGAGCACCTGACGCCGGAGAAGGAGCGGATCAAGCAGAAGGTGGACTTCTTCCATTGGTTCGCCCACTACGCCTCGTCCGACCTGGTGTCGGCGGGCATGAGCGGCCAGGACCTGGCGTTCATCCGCGACCCCGAGCAGCCGCTAGGGAAGCGCTGGGCCAAGCTGGCGCCGCATTGGGAGCACGTGAAGACGACGGCCTACGGCCGGGCGCTGCTCATCGCGGCCAGGGACCTCTTCGGCGTCGAGACGATCAACGCGCGCACCGTCAAAGACCTGTCGGAGAAGCTGGCGACTGCGAACAAGAAGGGCTACTACCGGCACGTGCTCAAGGATATGGCGGGCATTGACCTGAGCATCGCGGATGTGGGCACGACAGACGTGGACCGCGAGTTCTTCGTGCCGGTCATGAAGTTCGACGACTTCGTCGGCGTTACCAACCGCGGCGGGCTTGATGCCATTGAACGGCGCTGGAACGTGTCCATCCATTCTCTCGAGGACCTGCTGCGCGCGCTGGATGCAGCCTTCGTGCAGATCGTCAAGGAGAAGGCGGTGGGCGTGAAGTCGGGCCTGGCCTACTCGCGCATCCTGCGCTACGACAAGGTGCCCAAGGGCGACGCCGAGCGGCTGTTCGGGCGCCTCTTCGACGACCTCGGGCACGGGCTAAGCTGGTCCGAGGCCAAGCCGCTCCAGGACTTCATGATGCACGAGGTGGTGCGGCGCACCGTGGAGCACCGGCTGCCCATGCAGATCCATACCGGCCTCCAGGAGGGCAACGCCAACATCATCAGCAATGCCAACCCCGTCCACCTGGCCAACCTGTTCCTGGAGTACCGGGAGGCCAGTTTCGACGTCTTCCACGGCGGCTATCCGTACTGCCGGGAGCTAGCGGCCCTGGCCAAGAACTTCCCGAACGTGTACGTGGACATGTGCTGGCTGCACGCCATCTCGCCGGCCGTCAGCCGCCGGATGCTGGACGAGTGGATCGAGACGGTGCCGGCCAACAAGATATTCGCGTTCGGGGGCGACTACATCTTCGTGGAGGGCGCCTACGCCCACTGCAAGCTGGCCCGCCAGACCGTCACGCGCGTGCTGGCCGACAAGGTGGAGGACGGCTACCTGACCGAGGACGAGGCGGTGGAACTGGCTGTGAAGATGCTGCGGACCAACCCGGCGGAGGTCTATGGGCTCGAGCCGCGTGTCCAGCGCAGACCAGTCGCTTGAGGCGGGAGACGATGGCCAAGAGCTAACGGGGAGGAGAGTCCCGTTAGTGGGCGAATCTCAATGTAGCGCCGCTCTGTACCGGGTGGTTGCAGGTAAGAGCGTTCGCGGAACAGGTGGCCTATGCTCACGGAGGAAGAGGCCGATGCCCTGATTGCCATGGAGAAGGCTTTCGCACGTCCTGAGCCGATCGAGTTGCCCGGGCCTGGGGGCTGTCTCAAGAGGGCGTTGGTCTCCACCGATGAGCGCGAGTCGTTTCTGCTTGATGTGAACCGGCGCGGCGCGATGGTCACGGTGCGGTGCACGTATCAACTGCGCTACCAGGTGATCATCCAGTTGCTGCGGCTGGACGTCGGAAGAGCTCACACGAACCCAGATGGCCAGCATCTGCCCGGACCACACCTGCATAAGTATCGCGAAGGGTATGATGACAAGTGGGCCGAGCCGGTGTCGGAGCCGGACTTCCCCGCGCTGGAGGACGTGCGAGACACGTTTGTGCGCTTCTTGGGACTGTGCAATGTCAGCGGAATACCCGACATTCAGGGGGTACTGCTCTGATGGATGCCAGCGTCTGCCAAGCGCTCGTTGACCAGTACGCGCGGTGGCTCCGGGAGCACACGGCTGTCGAGGCCGCGGGGGATGCCTGTCGCATTGTCACGCCCTTCCTGGACCGCCACAATGACCACCTCGAGATCTACGTTACGCGCACGCAGGAAGGCTTCCGCCTTAGTGATGACGGGTACGTTCTCTCGGATCTCGAACTCTCGGGGTGGGCACCTTCCACCCCTGTGCGCACGGCCCTGCTAGAGGTCGTGACCAAGGGCTTTGGCGTGAGCACACAAGGCGGTGAGCTCGTGGTCGAAGCCCGTCCCGACGACCTAGCGCAGAAAAAGCACTGCCTCATCCAAGCCATGCTCGCCGTGAATGACCTCTTTGCGACCTCGGAGAGGAGGGTCGTGGCACTGTTCGCTGAGGATGTGGCACGCTTCCTGAGGGAACACGAGGTTCGTTTCACGCAAGACATCAAGCTGACGGGGAAGAGCGGATTTGACCACCATTTCGACTTCGTGATACCGCGCTCAGCACGCGCGCCCGAGCGCCTTATCCGGGCAGTGAGGGCTCCCGACAGGGAGAGGATCGCAATGGTGATGTTCCAGTGGAATGACACGCGGGAGGCAAGGCGTCCGGAGTCCAAGCTGTACGCATTCCTGGATGACACTGACCGGGCCGTTTCACCCGATTATGTCAACGCTCTAAGGGCCTACGAGATCGAAACCGTCTTGTGGTCCCGCCGACACGAGTCGGTGAGCCAGCTTGCGGACTGAGCCGCGCGTGCCGCTGGGCTCCGCCGAACCTGTAGGATGGCGCTCACTTGGTACAGGGCCCAGCGCGAGCGCTGCGTCCGCTACGGCATCCTCTTAGCCCCCGCCGTCGGCGCGTCGGGGGCGTTGACCTTCGGTAGCCAGCGGGCCGGCTTAGGCTTGATGTCGGCATATTGGGGCTTGTCGGCCAGGTTGGTCCACTCCAGCTCGTCGTTGTCGTGGTCGTAGAGTTCCTCGCTGCCGTCGCTGTAGCGGACGTAGCCCCAGCGCTCCGAGGCCAGGCTGTGGTTGTCGGGTTGGCCTGTGGTAAGTGCGGCTCGACCTGACCTCGCGGCGAGACTACCAACGTGCGTAGCCAGGACATCGTATGCTCGTCCGGCTGCTGGCTGGTTGCCGCACTTGCCTCCATCTGACGGCTCTGGCCCTCCCCAGCTTCCTTCTGGCGGAGTGCGCCAAGATTGTTGGGATGGCCGGAAAGTGATACCCTCCCCTGCTGAGCGATACGACGCTTGGGCGTCGAGCAAGGGAGGGTAGCTATCGTGGCACGAGATACAGCCTTAGACACAGC
>Ga0315282_10002884_pt1 | contig 31182 bp, 23 predicted proteins | sample YL17G07_20_MG_FD_203693 | JGI IMG/M metagenome (GOLD analysis project Ga0315282, IMG submission 203693) | Sediment microbial communities from Yellowstone Lake, YNP, Wyoming, USA - YL17G07_20 | ecosystem: Environmental > Aquatic > Freshwater > Lake > Sediment | place: USA: Wyoming | collected... | reverse complement strand
TTTATCGGCACGGTGTGTGTGCTGTTAGCCGTGTATGCGCTGGGCGTGCTGCCGGTCAACTGGTTTGGTGGGCTGTTCATACTGCTGGCGTTCGTGCTTTTCGCATTGGAAATCAAAACCCCCACCGACGGTGCGCTGGCTGCTACGGGGGCGGCGGTATTCATCATCGGGGCTTTGGTGCTGTTCAACTCGGTGCAGGTTCCCGGGGCGCAGCGTCTTTCGGTGCCGCTGGCAATTGGCACCGGCGTCCTGCTGGCGGCGTTCTTTTTCACCATCATGACCTTTGCTCTGCGCACCCGCCATCTGCCGGTGAAAACTGGGGTGGGAATGATCGTAGGCAAGACCGGTTGGGTTTACCAGACTCTACAGCCGGCCGGGCAGGTGAAGGTGAGTGGAGAAATCTGGAGTGCCGAGCTGGTGGACGATGAGCCCGATCCACTGCCGCCCAACAGCCCGATCGTGGTGGTAGCAGTGGAAGGCCTGCACCTGCGGGTGAAGAAAGCTTAAAAGCTAACCTTTTCCTGCCATAATGGGGAAGCTCCTATACTAAAGCCTATTGATTCTCAACGCTTTTCACATAATTCAGATAATTCTGGTACACCGCCGGGTCGTTGCCAAAGACGGGCGACATGGCGGTGATGAATGAGAAGGTGACAATGCGGTCGACCCGTGGGGCCAGGATCTGGTGCTGAGAGACCAGGCGCTTGATAGGCGCTGGTGAGTTGGTCGAATCCTCGCCAACAAAATTTTCCAGGTCCGCCCAACACTGCTTCCCGGCAGCAGTCACCCCGCCGCACACGGCATCGAACCAGCGCGGCAGGTCTGCTACTTTGGCATGGCCCACCCCCACCCCATCCTGCAGCATGAGGATATCCACCTCGCTGTGCGACATCACGTCCTTCCAAAAATTACCCCACGCAGCCGGTCCGGCCCCGCCGCTGGTATTGAAAAAGGGCGCAATACTGGTCTTCAAGGCCGGGTTGAGCTGGTGCAGGTGGTGTGTGACAAGGTTAAGCGCATCCACCATAGCATTTTTTTGCCAGAACAAGGTGTTGTAGCCGGCGAAATTATCCATCTCCCAATTGATATACCAGCCGGCGAAGGTCTGTGGGTAGAGCGCATAATAATGTGCATACAGCTCGTCGGCCACCTGGTTCATCTGGGCAGCTTCATTCTGCAGCCATTGGACGTCACTGCCCTCTTTATCCCACCAGTCTTCATTGAAAGCCAGGCCAAGGAAGACCTTAAAACCAAATTTTTGGGCGGTTTGCATGGCCCACTCCACCTGGTCGTAGGATGAGATCTGGCTGTAGCCGGGAAAATGGGTCGGGTAGATAGTGGTCTTGTTCTTCGAGTCGGCCGTCCACTGGTAAATCCACAGGTCCATGCCGGCCGCCTTCATGGCCTGGAACTCCTGGTCCCATTGCTCCTGCGAGGTATACTTATCCACGCTCGAAGGCTGGGTGAAAGTGCCTGTGCTGATGGGCAGTGTCTGGCGCAGCGGATTGGCGGCGGCAGCCGGCTGGCAGCCCAGCAGGAACGAGCCGAGCAGGAAAGTGGCGATCGACCAATTTTTCAATTTCATAAACGACCTCGAAGACGGAATCTCCGGGAGATTAGGAGTTAACGGTCTGCGAACCCGGCGGATTTCAGCACCGGGTAGAACTGGCAGTACTGCCGGTAGGCCCTGGCGTAGCGCGCTACATTCTCAGACTGGGGTTGGATGGCGGTCTGTCCGGAAAGCTCCACGGTTCGGTTGATGGCATGCGGGACGTCACGGTAAATGCCGCAGCCGATACCGGCCAGCAAAGCCGCGCCACGCCCGGTGGCCTCCTGCTGTGGTGAAACGAAAATGGGTTGGTCGAAAATATCCGCCTGGAGCTGCAGCCAGAGCGGGTGACGGGTAGCGCCGCCGGAAGCAACCAGGCGCCCGAGCGGCACTCCCAGCGCCTGCATTAAATCCAGGCCCTGGCGCAGCGCGAACACCACCCCTTCCATGACGGCTCGCACCAGGTGGGCCCGGTTGTGGTTCAGGCTCATACCAAAGAATGCGGCGCGTACCTTTGAATCCATGTAGGGGGTTCGTTCACCGGCCAAATGAGGCAGGAAGAACAGGCCATCCGTCGCAGCTTCGACGCCGGCCGCCGCATCTGCCAGTTGGGCGTAATTATTACCCAGCCAGAACTGGTCGCGCAGCCAGCGCAACGCCAGCCCGGCGGAAAGGATGGCGGCTTCCAGATGCCATACCTCGGGCAGAGCGTGGCAGAACAGGTGCAGGCGCAGCTCAGGGTCGTGCACCGGGAGCGGCAGCGGGGCAAACAACTGCCCACCGGTGCCAATAGTGACCGAGACCTGGCCTGGCTGCACCACCCCCTGGCTGAGGGCTTGCGCGGTCTGGTCGCTGCAGCCAAATACCAGCGGCGTGCCGGCTAACAACCCGCAGCTGGCCGCCATTTCAGGCAGCAGCTTGCCGGCGATGGCGGCTGATTCGAAAACTTCTGGCAGGCGCCTGGTTGAAAGCCCGATCAGGTCCAGCAAAGGCTGGCTCCACTCCCGCGCATGAGGGTCGAATAGCAAAGTAGAAGAAGCATCGCTCGGTTCGGTGCCTATCTCGCCGGTCAAGCGGAAGCGCACCTCGTCTTTCGGCAGCAGCAGGTGACGGGTGGCTTTGAATGTTTCGTGCTCGTACTGGCACAGCCAGGCCCAGCTTGCCAACATGAAACCGGTTGCCAGCGGGTTGCCGGTCCAGGCTGCCAGGCGCTCACGCCCGATGCGTTGAGTCAGCTCCAGCGCCTGGGCGCGGCTGCGCCGGTCGGCCCACAGGATGGCCGGGCGCAATGGGCTGCCGTGCACATCCAGGCAGACCAGCGAGTGCATCTGCCCGGTCAGGCCGATTGCCTCTACCTGGCCTGGTTCAACCTGGCTGGTTAGCAGCACCTGGCGGATGGTCGCCAGGGCGGCCTGCAGCCAGGCAGATGGGTCTTGCTCGGCCCAATTCGGTTGTGGGATGTCAATGGGGTATTCCTGGCCGGCCCAGGCCAAAAGCTTACCACCTTCATCTACCAGGACGGCCTTCGCACCTGAGGTGCCAATATCCAAACCCAGCAGGGCGTGAATCAGGCTCTCCAAAAACCACAGCGCAGCGGGCGTACATCGTCGGCGGTGATGAAAGCCTGCGGGTCAGCTTCCAGGATGATGGTTTCCACGTCGTCCGTTTCTTTGCGGCGCACGCTGCAGTTCAGCATACTGACCATCCCGTCCCGGCCGCGTGCTGAGATTTCGGTAACAGCATAGCCGCTGGTGCGCAGTTTTTCCGCGATGACCGCCCCGCGCAAAGGTGAGATGACGGTCACCAGCACGTAGCCGATGGCTAAGCGCTCTTCGATGATCATGCCGACCACGTTGCCGGTGGCAAAACCGGCTGCATATCCCAATACATTCAATGGGTTCTCCAGGTGGGTCAGCACCGTGCTGATCGCAACCACGAAGATCAACGATTGGAAGAGACCCAGTATCCAGGCCAGCCGCTTCCGCCCACGCACCACATACAGCAGACGGATGGTATCCAGCGACATATCACCGATCCGCAATATAAAGATGCCCAGCGCTACCAGCCAGGCCTGAAGCGATAAAAACTGCAGCATGCTTTATCCCTCCAGTTCGGCCGCTTCTTCTGGCTCCTCGGCTCCAAAAGCAGGCAGGTAAAGCTGGGTCAAGTACTCCTTCAACATGCGGCGCATGCTGAACAAGGGGGTAAGGGTGCGGATCGACTCCTTGATCCGCGCCACCCATTCGGAAGGCATATTGTCTGCCGAGCGTTCTGTGTAATAGAGCGGCAGGATCTCGTTTTCAAGAGTATCGTACAGGCTCTCGGCGTCGACCGCATCCTGCTCGTTAGGATCGGGCAGATCGGTTTCATCCCCAATCGCCCAACCATTGCGCCCGTTGTAACCCTCATGCCACCAGCCATCCAGCACAGAAAAATTCAGTGCGCCGTTAAGGGCGGCCTTCATGCCGGAAGTCCCCGAGGCCTCGTTGGGACGGCGCGGGGTATTCAACCAGATATCTACACCCTGCACCAGGTAGCGGGCTACATTCATGTCGTAATCTTCGAGAAAGATAATACGCCCGCCGGTTTTGTAATCCTTAATCGAGCGGTAAACCTGCTGGATCAGCAGCTTACCGGGCTCGTCAGCCGGGTGAGCTTTACCGGCAAACACGATCTGCACCGGCATCTGGGGGTTGTTGATGATGCGCATCAAACGGTCGAAATCATGCATAATCAGGTTTGCGCGCTTGTAAGTGGCAAAGCGGCGAGCAAAACCGATGGTCAGTGAATAGGGTTCGAGCATTACGCCACCCGCAATCACCTGCACTGGATGCACCGTGCCGGTCAGCCACTGGCGGCGGGCGCGTTCGTTGGCAAAAATGGCCAGCTTCCGCTTCAAGTGCCGGCGCACGGTCCACAGCTCTACGTCGGGGATATTGTCCACCTGGGTCCACAAGTCCAGGTCATCCAGGTGCTGCAGCCAATCAGAGCCGAGGTGGCGTTCGAACAGCATGCGGATGCGGCGAGCCAGCCAGGATGTGGTATGCACGGCGTTTGTAATGTGCGTGATGGGCACATCCTCCTCGCGGCGGTCGGGCCATAAGAAATTCCACATGCGGCGCGAGACCTGCTCATGCAGTTCTGAAACCGCGTTGCGCTGGTTAGATAGGTGCAGCGCCAGCACCGGCATGCTGAAGGTATCGCCCCAGGGTTGGACGTGCAGCCCCAGGTTGATAAACTGGTCGCGGGTCAGACCCAGATCACCCAGCATCTGGGAAAAATACTTATCCACCAACCAGACCGGGAATTGGTCATTGCCAGCCGGCACCGGGGTGTGCGTGGTGAAGACATCGGTTTTACGCACGCGCTCGCTGGCCTGAGCGAGGGTATCGCCGGACTTGATGTATTCGCGCAGGCGTTCTACCGCCAGGAAAGCCGAATGGCCCTCATTCATATGCCAGACATCCGGATTATAACCCAACTTCCGCAGGGCCCGGACGCCGCCCATCCCCAGTAAAATCTCTTGCGAGATGCGCACCTCGGGGTCATTGCTGTACAAACGTGAGGTGAGTGACCGGTCATTGGGCGAGTTGGTTTCTACGTTTGAATCGAGCAGGAAGAGCTTAACCCGTCCGACTTGCACTTCGTAAATGCGCGCCGCCACCTGGCGATCGGGCAGGTTTACTTCCGCCGTAACCGGTTTGCCATCTGCCATAAATAAGGGAATGATCGGCGCTTTCTCAAAATTCAAATAGAAGCTGCGCGCTTCCTGCCAGCCGTCTTCGGTGATCTTCTGGGAAAAATAACCCTGGCTGTAAACGAAGCCGACTGCGGTCAGCGGCAGGCCCAGGTCGCTGGCTTCCTTAATGTGGTCGCCGGCCAGCACACCCAGGCCGCCGGCATAGATGGGCAGCGACTCGTTCAGACCAAATTCAAATGAGAAATAAGCCAATTGCCGCCCATTCAGATTGGGGTAGGTCTGAGTAAACCAGGTATTTTCGGCCTTCATGTATTGGTCAAAGTTGCGCATCACCCGGTCATAATAATCCAGGTAATAGCGGTTGTTGGTCATGGCGTTCAAACGCGGGCGCTCGACCTGGTAAAGGAAGTCTACCGGGTTATGGTTGAGACGTTCCCATAAGGGCTTGTCAATCTGGGCAAAGACCAGCTGCCCCTCCGGATTCCAGGCCCACCACAGGTTGTAAGCCAATTGACCCAACCGGCTGATCCGACGCGGCAAACTAAAATGATTGGGAATATCCCGACGAATGGTTTCCATAATTGTTCTCTTTAAACTTGATACGATGAAAACGCGGTCTTCATCGAAATGAAGTTACCCCACGAAATTTGCGATTCAAATAAATGCAAAAATGGATTATACCACGAATGATTTCCTGGCTTGCTCACTGCGCACTGGCAGGCAAAGGTCATACAAACGCGCTGGGCTGGGACTGCCGTTTGGAGGCGCTTGCCCTCAAAATGGCATCTTTTTATTTGATGGACTATTTACTTTCGTTTTAACCTTTAAGAAAAGTCATCCATTTATCAATTATTAATACCAATTTCATGCTATGTATCTACAATAGTTAATCAGGAGCAGTACCTATGAAAATGCTTTATAGGTTTCTGTTGATGGTTTCAATCATCGCTTTATCGGCCTGCAATGCCAGCAGCGTTCGGACGCCAGCAAAAGCAGCGATTCCCACGCCATCCCTGGCGATGCGCGCGGCAACCAACACGCCTACCGCCGTCTCTCAACTAACCCCGGCGCGCCAGAAGATCAAACTCATGGTGATCATCGTGCAGGAGAACCGCTCGTTCGACCAGTACTTTGGCACCTTCCCCGGCGCGGATGGCATTCCCATGCATAACGTAGACCGACCGTATGTGTGAACGACCCCAAGACCAATACCTGCGTAAGGCCCTATCATAATCCGGCTGATTTCAACGCTGGCGGACCGCGTGGAGCGGCTTCTGCCACCATGGATATCGCGGGTGGAAAAATACCCAGCTTCATCACTGCCTTCCGCGGGACGCAGCGCGCCTGTAAAAACAAGAACACGCCCGGCTGCGCCTCCGGTACGTTTCCAGATGTGATGAGCTGGCACGACGCCCATGAAATCGCGAATTATTAGACTTATGCGCAAAGTTTTGTACTGCAAGATCACATGTTTGACCCAAATGCGTCGTCGAGCCTGCCCTCGCACCTGTTCATGGTGTCGGCCTGCCCTGCCAAATGCTCCACGCCCGCCGATCCGGCAAGCTGTGTGAATACCCTGGACGGCCCCAGATCACTCAATGTCTCTAAAAATGATTATGCCAGGACCGACCTGACCTATTTATTACACCAGGCGAGCGTCTCGTGGGCCTACTATCTGAGTGAAGGCAACCAACCAGACTGCGCCGATGAAGCCATGCTTTGCTCAAGCAAACCGCAAAATAAGAACGTCCCCGGCATCTGGAACCCACTGCCAGCTTTCGATACCGTAAGGCAAGACGGCCAACTGGCCAATATCCAGACGGTTGACAGGTTCTATACGGCTGTCAAGGATGGAACGCTGCCGGCGGTGACGTGGATTGTGCCTGAAAATTCGGTCAGCGAGCATCCCCCGGCCAAAATCAGCGCCGGGCAGGCCTACGTCACCGGATTGATCAACGCGGTTATGCAGAGTCCCGAATGGGACAGCACCGCCATCTTCCTTGCCTGGGATGACTGGGGCGATTTCTACGACCATGTTGTTCCGCCGCAAGTTGACCAGAACGGGTACGGCTTGCGTGTGCCGAGACTCGTCATCAGTTCGTACGCCAGGCAGGGTACCATCGACCACCAGACGTTGAGCTTCGATGCGTATCTCAAATTCATTGAAGATATTTTCCTTGGCGGCCAGCGCCTTGATCCAGCTACGGATGACCGGCCCGACCCTCGCCCCACCGTGCGCGAGAATGTTACACTTTTAGCCAACTTGCTCAATGATTTTGATTTCAGCCAGACGCCGCATAAGCCGTTAGTGCTGCCGGTCAACCCGCCCCCCGGCCCGCCTTCCATCCCCTGATTGGTTACCAGGGCCATAAAAGAGCACGATAACCCATTCTACCTGTATAATTGTTATAAAATCCGAATGGATAAACCCTCAAGGTAAACATGATCAAGATACTGTTGGTCGAAGCCGATCTTCCTTTTTTTACCCAACTCCAGGATATTCTGGCTGAGGTGGATGGTAAGCCCTACGAGGTGGTACATGCCGTCTCGCTGGAGCAGGGGCTGGCTCACCTGACCCGGGGTAAGTTTGACCTGGCGCTGGTGGATTTGTACCTACCGGACAGCCAGGGACTGCCTACCTATACTCAGTTCGCCGGAGCGGCTCCAGGGCTGGCAATCATCGTCCTCGGAAACATCGAAGATAAAACTCACCTGACCAAAGCTGTGCGCAAGGGTGCCCAAAGCTACCTTGTCAAGGAGTCGCTCAACGCCGAGCGGCTGTTGCAAACCCTCCAGCATGCGCTCGAACAGTTTAAGAACAGGCAGACGTTGCAAGACATCGGTGAACAAAACCGGCTGCTGCTTGCCCGTATCCCTCTGCCGGTGGTCGCGCTGGACCGCGAACTGGTGATCCAGTATTGCAATGAAGCCTATGCCCGGTTTGTGGGGAAACCGCTCAAAGAACTGACCGGCAAAAAAATCCACGAATTATTTCCACGGTTTGCCATCACGCGCTCCTATCGCGCCTACCACAAGTGTCTTGAAACCGGGCAGGTCCAAGAGGTGACCGGCAGGTTTGGCAATGAATACTACCATATCCGAGTCTACCCGACTCAGTCCGGCCTGCTGGCAATCGGGCAGAACATCACTCGTGATAAACAGCTCGAAGCCGCGTTGCGCCAGTCTGAGGAACGCTACCACAGCATTTTCGATGGGGCACGTGATGCGATCCTGGTCGAAACACCCGATGGGCGCATCCTGGATGTCAACCCCAGCGCCTGCGAGTTGTTCGGTTACAGCCGCAAAGAATTTCTGAACCTGCGCGTGACGGAGATTGCCGAGCCAGAGACGGTCATTGGTCTTGCGACCGACCTGGGCGAGCTCGAAAAGAACCTGCCGCGCACGCCGGTTGAAACTATTAACATCCGCGCGGATGGCGAGCATTTTCCGGTAGAAATCAGCGCCCGGCAGCAGACCATCGATGGTGAAACGGTGGTTATCGTGGTGGTCAGGGAGATTGGCGAGCGTAAAAGGACAGAGCAATTGGTGCAGCGCCGTGATGCCATCCTGGAAGCCATTAACCTGGAGGCCGGATTATTTCTCAAGGCACTGTCGTGGGAAGAATACATCGGCGAGGTGTTGGAGAAGCTGGGTCAGGCAGCCGGCGTCAGCCGGGTTTATATTTTCCAGAACCAGGCCGATCCAGGTGGGGAAATGTATACCCGCCAGATCAATGAATGGGTGGCACCCGGTATTACGCCCCAAATTGACAATCCAATACTGAATATTCCCCTGGGAGCCGAAGAATCTGTGCACTTCAAGAATATTTTAAGCCAGGGGCAGGCGCTGAACGCCCGGGCGCACGATTTGAACGAGGTTGAGCGCTCAGTGCTGATGGCGCAAGATACCCTGTCGCTGTTGATCGTGCCGGTGTTTGTCGATGAGTGCTGGTGGGGCTTCATGGGCTTCGACGACTGCCTGTACGAGCATGAGTGGTCGATCGGCGAAATTGACACTGTCCGGATTGCGGCCGAACTCCTGGGCGCCGCCATCCAGCGCAAAAAGTCGATGGATGAGCTGCACTACCATGCCTCGCTGGAAATGTTGATCACAGCCATCACCACCCGCTTTATCAGTGTGCCTTCAGAGGCGGTCGAAAGTGAAATCAACCACTCGCTGCAGGCCCTGGGGGAATTTATCGGCGCTGACCGCGCCCATCTTTATCTTCTTTCCGATGATCGCTCGCGAATGAATAAAGGGTATGAATGGTTTTCCGCAGGCAGCTCTGCCGGGTTAGACCACCTGGAAGGTTTACCTGTAGAAACTTTCATGTGGTTCTTTAATATCATGCGGCGCTTTGACTTCATCAATATTCGCCGGGTTGAAGACCTGCCAATGGAGGCTTCGGCTGAGAAAGAACACTGGCTGGCGCAGTCTGTCCACTCCACTCTGGCATTTCCCCTGGTCTTGAATAATGCCTTGATCGGTTTCTGGGGGTTCAATGCTGAACACTCCGAAAAATCCTGGACAGAGGGAGATGTCAACCTGCTTAAACTGGTCGGCGACGTGCTGGTGGCGGCCCTGGCCAAAAAATGGGCCGAGGAAGCGCTGCGCGCCAGTGAAGCCCAATATCGATTACTGGCAGAGGGCATCAGCGACATTGTCATGCTGCACGACCTGGAAGGCAAGCTGGTCTATATCAGCCCATCTGTCCAAAAAGTGCTGGGTTGGACCGAAGCAGAAGCTGCCCGGAGCCTCATGCTAGAGAATTTCCATCCAGATGACCGGGACATGTTATTAAGCCTGTTTGAGAACCAGCTCAAAAAAGATCAGGATATCAACCTGCAGTGGCGTTTCCGTCATAAAGCCGGTCAGTATGTTTGGATGGACACCCACCTGCACGTGATCTTCGAAAATGACCAGCCTTACCGCTGGCTGAGCTCTTCCAGAGACATTTCAGCTCGCAAACTGGCTGAGGAGGAACTGCAAAAAGCCAATGGAAAACTCATCCTCACGGTTGCCGAATTGGAGAAGCGCAACCGCGAGGCTAATCTGCTCAGCGAAATGAGCGATATGCTGCAAAGCTGCCTGAAACCTGATGAAATATATGAAGTGGTGGCACAATATAGCGTCACCCTTTTCGCAGATTGTTCAGGGGCGCTGTATATCCTCAATTCGTCGCAAGATTTTGTCGAAGCGGCTACCGGTTGGGGCGACCATCCGCCGCAGGAGCTGGTTTTTGAAACCGATGCCTGTTGGGCGCTGCGGCGGGGACAAATGCATATTTACCAGGCGGGCAGTTCAGACCTGGCCTGTAAACACATTGATAAACAATCTGAAACTTATGTATGTATCCCGATGAGCGCCCAGGGTGAAGCGATTGGGATGCTGCATTTAACCGGCGATTCGAATTGTTTCAACGAACGCTTCGAACAATTGGCGGTGATGGTGGCTGAACGGGTGGCGCTGGCGCTGACCAACTTAAAACTACGCCTGACTCTGCACATGCAGTCGATCCGCGATCCGCTGACCAGTTTATTCAACCGGCGCTTCATGGATGAGAGCCTCGAACGGGAAGTCCACCGCGCATCCCGCAACCACCAACCGATTAGCATCATAATGATGGATATCGACCATTTCAAGGCGTTCAACGACGCTTATGGGCATGAAGTCGGCGACGACCTGCTGCAGGTGATTGGCAGCTATTTGACCGGCAACACCCGCGGTGGGGACCTGGCTTGCCGCTTTAGCGGTGAGAAATTCCTGCTCATCCTTCCCGAGGCCACTTTAGAGAATACCATCAAGCGGGCTGAGGAGTTTCGGAAAGGTATCAAGGGTCTGATGGTGCAGCAAAAGGACCGGCTGCTGGGGGGAATCACAATATCGGTTGGAGTAGCTGCTTATCCTGAGCACGGGCAAACATTGGATGCCCTGCTGCGTGCTGTAGATTTGGCGCTCTATCGAGCCAAAGAAGCCGGACGTGACTGCGTGGTGGTAGCGCAATCCGCCTGATAATCGTAAGGCAAAGGCTTTTTAAATAAGGATCAGGGTTTATCCAGCCTCTTCTTGTTTGCTTCCTGAGACACCGGCGTCATCGGATCATCATTTAAGTCAATCGACCCAGGTAGTGGAACCCCTCTGGGAACCTTTTTATATCGGTAATAGTGCTTGCGGCGATCGGGATAAATCCCTACGGATTTCTTTTCTTTCTGATAATTTAAAGGAGTTTCATAAAAAATATCCGCTAAATTACCGGCATCCAATCCTTTATCGTCAGGTCTGTTATTTAAGGTCACCTGGTAACCAAATTCAGGCAGGTCTTCGAAATGAAATTCGCGCATTTTCTTAAGGTCTGTAATGTTTTCTTTTATATGATGTTTGACCAGCCGGTTTGCCAGGCGTCCTTTCATTTGTTCAAAAACCTCTTTGACAGCCCGCGCATTCCCAAAATTAATTTCATCCTGCCACTTGATCACGTTAAATTTGGATTTTAATTCCTGTAATACATCCGGAGAATGACCATACCCTTCTTGATCCGCTAGATTCTTGAAGATCAGGGTTAATTCATCCACAGAATAATCGGGGAACTGGATCGAAGGTGCAAAACGCGAAGACAGGCCCGGATTGGAATTCAAGAACTGCTCGATCTCCCTGGGGTAACCCGCAATGATGATGAGCAGCCTGCCGGCAAATTCATCCATGGTCTTAACCAGCATATCAATTGCTTCCAGGCCATAATCATTCTCGCCGCCCCGGCGCAGTGTGTATGCTTCATCGATGAATAAAACCCCTTCCACTGCCTTTTTAATCGTATTCTTCGTCTTGGCGGCTGTCTGCCCAACATAACCTGCAACCAGGTCAGCCCGGCTGACTTCTACACAATGAGCTTTAGATAATAGACCGAGACTATGATAAATTTTCCCGATCAGACGGGCCACGGTGGTCTTGCCAGTCCCAGGATTGCCAGTGAATATGAGATGCTGCAAAGGTGGAACGGGTATGCCCTTAAAACCTTGCTGGCGAAAAAAATCATCAACCTGGATGCGACTGACCAATTGGACCAGATAATCCTTAATCGGTTCTAAACCCACCAGGTTATTCAGATCCTTGAAAAGCACATCTAATTCGGGTGGCGCGATCGGTAAAAATCTGCGATATTTTTCCGGAATGTCTTCCGCCACCAGGGGTGTATTAAAAGGCAGTTTTGCCTGGATGATGCGGGCAGCCCGCTTTCTTTCGATGGCATCCACCAGGTTGCGCATTTCACCCGCATTACCAAAAGTTTCATCTCGGGCTGAATAAAGCCCCTGGATGACATCGGACAGGATGGCATCCACCATGGCGTTGGTCGGGATATCCCGCCCTGCAAGCATACGGTCGAAAATATCATGCAGCTCACCCGGTGAATAATCTGGAAATTGAAAGATATTCTCTTCCGGGAAGCGCCTGGAAAGACCGGGGTTCGAATTTCGAAAGTTTGCCATTTTCTCAGGATAACCGGCTACGATCACCACCAACCGGCTGCGGTCATCTTCCATCCGAGTTAAAAGGGTATCCAATGCCTCCTGACCGTAGCCACCCCGCTCCGGCTCAGTCAGGGTATAAGCTTCATCAATGAATAAGACCCCATCCAGGGCCTCATCCACCACCCGGTTGGTTTTAATCGCCGTTTGACCGACATATTCAGCAATCAAATCACTGCCCTTCGCTTCGACCAAATGGCCGCGCCGCAGCAGTCCAAAATCGTGGTAAATGGTTCCGACCAGGCGGGCGATGGTAGTTTTACCTGTGCCCGGGTTGCCGGTAAAAACCATGTGGTTTAGATGAGCCAGGTTCTTGCTCTTCGTTTTGCCTCGCCTGCCTGTCTGGTATTCTAACCAGGCTGATAACTCATTTATGCGGTCTTTGATCTCTTTTAACCCGACCAGATCGTTTAATTGTTCATCCAGACTGCGGTCCTGGGTCTGGTTTGCCGAAAACCAACCTTTTTGACGGGTTGATTCCAGCGTTATCTTATCCAGCTCACTAATTCTGGCAATCCAATGGCGCGCTTTCAATCCTTCAGCTTCCATCCATTCACTTAACCGCGGAATTACCTTTTCAGATACTGTCACCTGTCTGGTCTTTTGCATGAACCTGAACAAGCGAGTGATTTCATGCCGGTCGGGTCCATTGATTTGTACCAGGGAACAGACTGCATACGGCTCTATTTTGCGCCGCAGGATGAAACTTTTTAACTCTGGTACGATAATATTTTCGGCCACCTCACACAGATGGTCATAGCGGTCCGCTGAAAAAACAAAAATGACCTTGTTGGGGTTTATGGCTGGCAGCCGGGACCATTCGCCGACCAGGCCAGCCAGGGTGCGCGGGTCATCAATGAAACGCAGGATTGTTTCCGCTTGCATGAATATTATGGCTGTCTTGCAGCCTTTTTCTTCCCTGAGTAAATTATCTAACAGGCGGAGTGCGTGTACATCCCCCATTTCTGATAGGGGCGAGCTGATTTCTCTTTTTTCATCGACTTTTAGCACCATGCGTTCGTTGAGCGGGCCATTCTTCAGCCGTTTCATCCGATCGGGAGCTGGCAAGGTCACCTGCCGCGCGTTCTTGGGGGATGATTTGGTTTGCGAGCCACCGTCTAAGAAATAAATCGAACGGTGTGGGGCGATATATGCAATTCGCTCGAATCCCTGGCCTTGCAGGAATTCGAGTAAAGCCTGCTCGATATTGATCTCACGCTCTTCCGATGGAATAAATACATCCTCAACCCCGCTTCCATAGACGACCAGGAAACGGTTGCTGCCCATTTCACCCCATGCCTGTTGGATGCGTTCAATTTCCATGATTGCTGGCGGACCTGGAAAAATTCTCGCGACGGGTAGTCTGGCTGCCAGTTTGAGCCTGGACGAGATGTTCCTGAATGGTATCGACCGAACCGATGACCAGGCCGAAGCGTTTAAGTGAATCGGTAACTTCTTTTGAACGCTGCTTTAATTCATGCTGCGTACGCTGCTCCTCATCCAAAGAAAAAAGCTGCAGCTCATTCTTACCGGCATCACCAGCTACCGGGTTTACCTGGATGACAACCTCGTTACCCTGGTAGTTTTGAACGTAGGCTGAGAAAGTCTTCCGCAGGTCATGGTTGTTGTAGAGGGCTTTTTGTAACGTAAAACCCTGCTGTTCTAGAGCCTGGATGACCAGGTCAGCAATGTTGATGCGAATCTGAGAGTTTAACGCAGCCCAGCGCGCATCAAAAATGTTCTTATCCAGGTCGTGCTGCATCCCAGGGATCGTTTCGTGTAAAAGTTTATTCAATGCAGCATGGTCCAGTAGGCGTTGATTACGCTCGAGTTGTTGGAGCACATTACGGGCATATTCTGACAGGCGTGAAAGCTTTCTTCCCGACCAGTAATCGATATCTACATTCTCTGGCAACTCGTTCCCATCCAGGTCGAGGGCTGGCAGGTTCTGGTTATTGCCAATCTCTTCAAGGAACCTGTGAACCGTGAGCAGGGAGGTCTGGTATAAAATTTGCCAGGAGGACTGCTGGCGTTCGAGAACCAGGCGTAACTCAGAGAGCTGGGAGTAAGCAGTTTGGGCGATAACCAGGGCAGCTTCGCTGTTGTCATGCGCCAGGTTTTCCTGGGCTAAATATAGGTTTTGCTCGATTTTTTCAAGGGTTCCAGGAGAGAATTTTTTATATGCATATCGTTCTTTGATAAAACTTGAAAGAACCAAACACTGCTCCAACCAGCGTGAAACATACTCACCCTTCTTTTGCTCCCTTTGTGAATAATCGAGCATCTGGTTCTCAAGTTCCAGCATCTGGACCTGGCGTTGATTGTGCTCTTCAATCACCATTTCTTCAAAAATACGAGCTTGTTCAGATAATACGGTTTCAGTATTTGCTAACAGGCCCTCACTGATATCATGGATTGTCTCTTGTAAACGACTGTGTTGCTCAACCAGGGCATCGGCGGTGTCCATTTCAAGATATCTGAGCTGGTCATCAAACTGGTTGACGATTTCTTTATAATCTCCCTGACGTTGTTCCATGCGTGCCAGGTTATCCTGGATTACAGCCAGGTTTTCGTCTTGCTCAACCTGGATCATCTCAGGCAGTTTTTTCTTCATGAAGCGAAGCTGCATCTCTGCATCATGTAAACGACGATATTCGTCTTCAGAAAGGGTGACGGTAGCTTTTTTATGTCCAGACATTTTGACCCATTCCTTCTTAAAATTTAGCCTGACTGTCTGCCGTGTTACCATCGCCGCCATTTAAAGGCGTGCGAGGGGAGTATGCCCCCTCGCACGCCTTTTTTTACGGTAAAATCAATTGTGAAGACTTCAGTCTGAACAGCCAAAACCAGATAAGAGCAATTATATCACAATATAGAATAATTGTTCTATGTCAATAGATTTTAAGGATTGAAACTTATTTTCTAATCTTAAGTAACCTGCTATCTCGGGTTCAGGAAAATAAAAAGACCCCCTTTACTGGCTGAAGGAGGTCTTTAGGATTATGAAACCGCGGCACGAAAGGGATCGGATGTATATCCTATTTCCGGTGTTTTGGCGACTGGAGCTGCGTTCCCAGGCGCCAGCGGTGGACAATCCCATTGACCTGGATCATGATCCGTCCGCGGTTGGGGAAATTATCTTCCGGGTGTTCAGCCAATTTGGTATGGATCTCTTCTCCCAACTCTTCGTTGAGACCACCGGCTCGGATGCGACCGGTCCAATCTTGCTTCATTTCAGCCGAAACTGGCATTTCTTCGATCAATTTCATCAATTGCCGTTCTTCATTGGTGTTATTAACTGCCATTTAAACCTCCTTCTGTTCAGGCTCCGGATAAAGCCGTTATGTTATCAACATATCAACTTTTAAACCAGGCGTTAGAATCAAGCAGCCAATTTAATCATCCCAGCTCATTTATAGTATATCCGAATTCAGCCTACCCTGACCAGGGTTTACTGAGATTCATCGGGAATTCCCAAAAAACTGACGTTTATCTCATCATTTTATTAAATTGGCATGTTATAAATGAAAGGTGACTGCCCAGCCAACTTGGGGAAGATCCCAAATTTTAGGTGCGCGCATGTTAAATTTGGGGCTTTGCCCCTATAGCCTGAAGAGTTACAATGAATGTATCTAGAATGAATTGAGATAATGGAGTCAAAATGATCGCAAAATTACCTTTTGGAAGGACCGGGCACCTGAGCACCCGCACCCTGTTTGGGGCAGCCGCTCTGGGTGGCGTTACCCAGGCAGAGGCCGACCAGGCCATGGAAGTGCTTTTCAAGTACGGCGTTAACCATATCGACACGGCCGCCTCATACGGCGAGGCTGAGCTACGCCTGGGTCCATGGATTGAGAAACACCGCAGTGATTTCTTCCTGGCGACCAAAACTGAAGAGCGCACCTATCAAGGCGCTAAAGAGTCGATTCACCGTTCGCTGGAACGGCTGCGCACCGACCACCTCGACCTGATTCAACTGCACGCCGTGATCGAAGACGAAGAGTGGGAAATCGCCACCGGCCCGAAGGGCGCCCTGGAAGCCGCCATTGAAGCACGCCAGCAGGGTCTGGTATTCTTCATCGGCATCACCAGCCACACACTGCATGCGCCGGCGATCCACATGAAAAGCCTGCAGCGCTTTAACTTTGACTCGATCCTGCTGCCCTGCAATTATATGCTCATGCAAAATCCCCGCTACGCAGCTGACTTTAATGCCGTGGTGGCATTAGCCCAATCGAAAAACACGGCGGTGCAGCTCATCAAGACTGCCCAGCGCCGCCCCTGGGGCGACCGCCCGCAGTTTGCCGCCTGCTGGTACGAGCCGTTCAGCGACCAGCGCTCCATGGACCTGGCCATCCATTGGGCGCTTTCACACCCTGGTGTTTTTATCAATACTGCCGGCGATATCCACATCCTGCCGTTGGTGCTGGATGCCGCCAGCCGCTACGAAAAAACTCCCTCCGACACTGAAATGCAGGAACTTCTGCGGATGCAGGAGGCCGAGCCTCTATGGGCGTAGCGTAACCGGCCTGCCAGGCTGGCGGTATCCCACCCGGTAAAATAATAACGCCATCAAGGCCAGCGCGATGGCCATTACCAGGCACCCTATACCACTAAAGAATATGCCCCAGGCTTCGTCCTGGAGGATTACGGTTATGCAGACAATTATTCCAACGACGCCCATCGTCAAGAAACTCGATAAGAGGGATGGCATTGGCGGTTGGCGCTGTCATTTTGAGCCCCTTAAATTGAGATCGACAGCTTTGACATAACGCTGCCAGGCGGCGCGCTCTTTCTCCAGGGCCGCTTGCCCGGACACGGTCAGGTGGTAATAACGACGCGGGCGCCCGTTTTCCTTAGCCTCGTACGATTCTAACTGTCCCAGCTTTTCGAGGTTATGCAAAGCCGGGTAAAGCGTGCCCTCTTTGAAATCCAGCTCTCCTTGCGACTGGCGTTTGATCTGCTGTGCGATCTGGTAGCCATGGCTGGGGCCAGCTTCCAATACATTCAGGATCAATAACGGCAGACTGCCCTTCAAGTTCATGCTTCCCTCCACAATACATAGGATTACTATGTATTATACATCGAATTACTAGGTATACAAGAGAGTAAAGGTCGCATGAAGTCTGAACTCACCCTGTCTGAATCTCAAGATTTTGCTCTTGTCTTTAACTCCTCTCTCCTTTAGAATGGAGGCTGTGGACCAAAATCGATGCATTCAATCCCGGAGTCTGTCAGCGAAAAGACCCCGGCCTGGCAAAAATATGTCACCCGGCTGCGCGCTTATTGGATTCTGATCGAGGACCTGCAAACCGGGCTGCTGTTGGTGACGGCCGCCGCCGGCTATGCCAGCGGCTGCTGCATTGACCCCGGCAGTCCCCCATTTCTGGTGGTGTTAGGCAGCCTTCTGCTGGCAATCAGCGGCTGCACCGTACTGAATATGTTCTTCGACCGTGACCTGGATTCCCATATGCCGCGCACCGCTCACCGTCCGTTACCCGCCGGGATGATCTCGCCAGCAACCGCCCTGTACTTTGGGCTGCTGCTGACCGGCCTGGGTCTGATCTGGTCTTTCGCCTTCGACCTGCAGTATAGGGCGCTGGTCAGTCTGGGGGTGTTCCTGAACGTGGCAGTGTATACCGTCTGGCTGAAGCGGCGCACCCCCTTTGCCATCGTCATCGGCGGATTGGCCGGCGGTATGCCAGCCCTGGCAGCCCGCACTCTGGTGGTGGAGCAGGTCGACCTGGTAGGTCTCTTGCTGGCGCTGGGTATTTTGCTGTGGATCCCAAGCCACATGCTGACGTTCAGTATCAAATATGCAGATGATTACCGCCGGGCCGGGATTGCCACCTTCCCGGCAGCTTATGGAGTGAGGGTGACCCGCCTGTTGATCGCCCTTTCGTCCTTCGTAACCATGTCGGTCATGTTATGGGTGGAGTGGCAGTTAGCGCTGCCCGGGTTATATCTGTGGCTGCTGGGCGGGTTGGGCGTCGCTTTGTCCGGGTTAACGCTGCTCAGCATCCTGCGCCCCAGCGACCGTATGAATTTCGTGCTGTATAAAGGCGCTTCGATCTACATGCTAAGCAGCATGCTCGTCCTGATTTTGGGAAGGTTCTAAATATCGCACATAAGGATAAAGTCGTGTCTAACGAACCAAGATGTATTTATTGCGACCAGGGCAGCGCTACCACGCCGCTGATTTTACTGACTTACCAGGGCGGCGACCTGTTTATTTGCCCGCAGCAGCTGCCTATCTTAATCCACGAGCCGGCCAAGTTAGCCGGCAAGCTGCCAGGTGTGGAGAAGCTGATCTCACCCAAAGGGCATGGCGGGGAACATTAACTTTTACAAAAAAGACCTGGCTTTTTAAGGGAAATGAGAAGCCGGGCTTTTTAGAAAAGCGCGGTCTTGTCCAGCCGGAGACTTTCCCTTACAATTGAGCCGATATGAAAGACCCTTCCCTGACCCATTCCCATCAAGGGCTGCGGCCGCTATTGATCACGACTGCCTTTGTGGTCGTATTGCTGGTCTGCCTGGTAACTGTCATGCGCCTGCCGGCAGCTACCAAAGCCAGCGGCGCAGATGCCCTGCGCAAAGTCTTCGGCGAACGCGTGGTGGCTGCCCTGGAAACGGTGCTGTTCAAGCTGGAAGATCTCTCAGAGAATGCTCAATACCACCTGGACATGGGGAACCCCGCATCCCCCTGGGATGGGGACGGGATGAATGCTACTCCGGCGCCGCTGCTCACTTCCAGCGCCTTACCCGCGACTGTCCTTGCCACCGCCACTCCTCCGCTGCCGATAACCCCTACGTCGCAAAACGCCAGGACGGCGCAACCGACCAGCCGGCCCAGTCCGACTGTCACCCCGACCTGGGCGCCGGCATTGGTCAAACCGCTGGGCAGCCTGCCGGGGGTAGGTGAATGGCAGCCTTACTTATACGATGCGGCCGGCAGGGTGGTGGCCAACCGCACCTTCTTGCAGCCGGATGAAACCCGCCCCTATGCCCTGACCGGGGTGGTGGCTTTAAACCTGGCACGCGTGCGCCTGCATTATGTCATCGGTTGGGGCGATCCTTATGCCCCGGGCATCGTGCAGCGTTCGACGGGTTTGATCCCCAAAAAAGATTTAATGTCGGTATTCCTGCTGGCAGGTTTCAACGGCGGCTTCAAATACGAACACGGTGGTTTTGGCTCCAGGGCAGATGGGTTTACCTCCGTTCCACCTAAAAACGGTCTGGGGACGATTGCCATTTACCAGGATGGCCGGGTGCGCATGGGAGTCTGGAACAAGGATATTTTTGCCAGCCCAGATATGACCGATTTCCGCCAGAACGGGCTGCTGGTCATCCAGGACAAGGAAATAACCAACCTGCTGGATGACCCGACCCTGTGGGGCCAGGTTATCTCGGGCGGCACCGTCACCTGGCGTTCGGGCCTGGCGATCAGCCAGGATAACCGCACGCTGTATTATTTCGCCGGGTCCTTTCTAAGCATCCAGACGCTGGCTAAAGCCATGGCAGCCGTCAACCCGCAGAATGCCCTGCAGCTGGATATCAACCCTTCGTGGGTGCTCTTCACCGCCTTCCATCCCTCAAGCAACAAGCTCGCCAGCGAGGCGCTTTTCCCTAAGGATATGATCAGCAACCGCGACCGCTACCTTGGCCCAAATGCGCGCGATTTCTTCTATATCGTGCTGACCCCTTAGACTTTAATCAGAGGAAACCATGGAAATTTTTGAATTAATCGAAGCTCGCTACAGCGTCCGCGCCTATACCTCGCAGCCGGTCGAGGATGAAAAACTGCACAAGATCTTGCGAGCCGCCCAGATGGCGCCGACCGCTGCCAACCGGCAGCCCTTCCAATTGATCGTGATCCATACCGCCGGGCGCGAGCAGGAACTGGGCCGCATCTACCACCGCGCCTGGTTCGTGCAGGCCCCGTTGATCATCGCCGCCTGCGTCATTTCATCCCAGGCCTGGGTGCGGGAGAGTGATCGTTTCAATGCCCGCCTGGTGGATATCGCCATCGTGATGGACCACCTGATCCTGGCGGCGACCGACCTGGGGCTGGGTACTTGCTGGATTGCCGCTTTCAACGTGGCGGCGGCGCGCGAGGTATTGGGCTTACCGCCCGAGGTTGAGCCGGTGATCTTCACCCCGCTTGGCTATCCGGCTGACCAGCCCGGCCCTAAAGCGCGCAAACCGCTGGCTGAGCTGGTGCGCTATGAGAAATGGTGAACGATCATAAGAATTATTTAAATATGCCCAGGTAAAACGCTAGGACGACCAGCACCAGGACAACGATCATAACCAACACCACCAATACGCCCTTCCCGCTGCTCTCATCCTGCACAACCGGGGGGTGGCCGGCGTAGGGCAGCGGCTTGGGCGGCGCCGCCTGGTCACTGGGAAGCTCCTGTCTTACTGGCTCGGCGGCTGGCCCGCTTTCGTTTTCCTCAAGATCATTGTTTTCTTCCTCATCCCCGGTTTCCGCCTCGTACAGGTCTTCCCTGACAGCATCTTTATAAAAATCATCACCCCAGTCAGTACTTCCATTGGCGGCGCGGTAGGTATGCAGCACCTCATCTGCTTCTTTATCGCCGAATAGTTTCACCAGGCTTTCAGTAGCTGCGGCGCGCACACTCGGGCTGTCACTCCACAACGCCGTGGCAGCCAGGGCGTCGACTGCTTTCATATCCACCTTACCTATTTTGGCCAGGGCGCGCGCTGCCCGCACGCGCAGGCTCACGCTGCCTTCGGTGCGCAATATCGTGACCAGCGCCGATAGGTCACTCCCCAGCCAGCCGCCCGTCTCTGCGGTCGCCACAAGTTCCTCTTCCCTGGAGTAAACCTCGCCTCCCTGGTCTTCCTCACCTTCTTCGTCGTCCTCGTCTTGTGTGTCTTTCTCTACTTCATTATCCTCATCGTATTCCTCATCATCTTTATCATCATCTTCAAAATTTTCTTCGTCTTCATCTGAAAACAGGGAATATCCTGGATTTATGCGTAGCCAGGTTTCTTTTTCATTGCCATCCACCGGGTATAAATCGATGGCGCCCTGCGCCCGGTTGCCAAGGATTTGATCCAGCGCCTGGCGAGAAGCCTTCTGGACAGTCAGATCTGAGTCCAGCAGGGTGGAACGGATCAGGTTTTCCACTGCATTAAAGTCAAGCAGCTTGCCCAGCGCTTGCGCTGCCGCCTCCCGCAGTTCTGCATCCGGCGGGTAGCGCAGCACTTCCATCAGACCTTCCAGGTTGCCAGACTGCTGCAATCGTTTAACAATCGCTTTGTTAGCCATAAGGTTGGCCCTCCAAAGCCAGTTATAACACAGTTGAAACCCAATTGAGAAGCAACAAAAAGATAACCAATGCAATCGGGATTAGAAAAGTTGGGTTTCGGAAGGCCTCAACCCAACCTACGCCTGAAGAATAATCAACAATCAACAATCAAAAATTAAAACGCCCCGAAGATGACGTGCCACACCACATCCGCCCACAAGTGCACCCCCACCGCTCCCAGGAAGCCAACTTTGCGGAAATAATAAGCCGCAAAGAATGAGATGACCCCGTTGAGAAGGATGATTTCCGCCATGAGGAATGCCGGAAATTGGCGGATGCTGGTCAGGTTGTATAAATACATCAAGGAAGGCAGATGACCCATAGCGAAAGCCAGCGCCGATAAAAATGTGACGACCCAGAAAACCAGGTTCTGGTTGCGCTTGCGCAGGATGACATAGGAAATCAGCCAGGTCCAAAACGCAATGAAAAACAGGCGGAAGATGGCCTCTTCGCCAATCCCGGCCGCGAGGGATGCCAATATTGACGTGGGAAAGGGCGGGTGCGGCAGCGCTCCAAACGGATTGAAGCGGCTGAAGATCAGATCGCCCACAATGATGAAGACCCCCAAAACGGCCCCGACCAACCCCGGAATGAGGAAACGCTGACGGTTGGTCACACCGGCCTGCCAAATTTCGGCAAAGCCGAGTTTTTTGGATAGGAACAATCCGAGCAGGCCCAACCCACCATAAGACACCAGGACGATCAATCCAGCGACCAGCGCCATTACTGGCTTGGGGAGCGGGAAGGTTTGGGGCGGGACTGCCGCGGTACTAGAGCCTTGCGGTAAATAAACCATTATGCCAGCTATGACGGCATAAATCATAATCAACAGCAGGAATGTTTTGGTGGAAGGTGATAACCTTTTCATCGGATTGTAGCTCCATGCCCGCATATTTTATTATAAACTCAACCAACCCACAGCCACATCATGAAAGCCGCGCTGAAGAATAACTGCAGGGAGGCCAATCCTATTTCCAGCCATGAGAATTTGGTTTTCACCCACAAAGCCAGCCCCAGGTAGAGCGGAAAGACGGGCGAGATGAAACGCATAAAATCGGGCAGCGGGTCGCCATAATTGGAGATCGAGGCCACAAATACGGCTGTAGCCAGCAAGTAGAGCCCCATACCCCAGTTGAATCTTTTCCATACGAACGGCACCAGCCCCAGCGCCAGCAGGAAAACGGCCAGGTTAACCCAGATGCGGATCGGGAACCAGTGTGGTTGGAACAGGGAGGGAATGATCTGCCACAACGGCATGAAACCTTTGCCCCAAGCGCGCGCCTGCAAGGTGGCGTAATCCGTGAATCCCTGCGAAACGCGCCACGCCAGGAACAGGGCAGTCCCTAAAGGCGGCATCAACGGGATCAGCAGGAGCGGCGCCTGCAGAAGGCTGTGGTTCTTTTTATGCCAGTCTGCCAGGGTATAACCCGCCAGCATGAAAGCAAGCGTCCAGCCTATTGAATGGGTGAGACCTGCCAACAGGCCAGCGAAGCACGCCAGCAACCAGCGCTCACGCCGCACCGCCCAATACGCCGCCAGCGAGAGGCATAATAAAGTTGAGTGCGGATAGGCGGCATAGAAGAAAAATCCTGCCGGGAAAGCTGCCAGCAGCAAGACGGCGCGCCGGGCGGCCTGGCGGTCGAAGTCTGCTTCGGCAACCTGGTAAAGCAAGCGCATCGCCAGCAGCAGCATGCCGCTTGAAGCCAGCATCAAGCCAGCCAGGTAATTGCCGCCAACCAGCCAGCCCAACAGCCGCCCAAGCAGCGGGTACACCGGGTAAAAGGCAGTCAGGTCCAGCGAATGATAACCAGCCTGGACAATGCGCAGGTAGTGGACCGCGTCCCAGCGCAGCCAGACCCCCAGCAGCGGGGCGGCAATGCCGTTTTCGATGGGCGGGATGCCGTTGTAAAAGGTTATCGCCCCCTGCAGCGGCACCACCTTCAACGCCCACAACAAGGCGCCCCAGCTAGCCAGTGCCAACCGCGAAACCCCCCACACCAGCAAGCAGTAGCCCCACGGGCTGGAAAAACGAACGGGATGGGAAACCAATCCGGTCTCACCCATTTTCATCCTGACCTCACATCCCTCACCTCTACTTCTTTCCCCACGTTCAAAAAGCACATCCTGGTCTGCGGCGCTTCACCCAGTAGCCTCTCAGCCGCCTGGCGGTAGCGCAGGAGCTGAGGGCGGTATTCCTCGACGGCGGCTTCCACCGCCTGCGAGGTGCGCAGCTCGTCGGTCTTGAAATCCACCAGCACCCAGCCCTGCGGGGTGCGGTACAGGCAGTCTATGAAGCCCCATTCAACGGCGGATTCGACGTAAGGCAGCTCGTGGTGGCGCTCGAGAGCAACGTCCATCTCGGCATACAGTGGCTGCCTTTGGAAGCGGTGCAGCAAATTTTCGGCCGCCTGCACGGCGTGTTCGACCAGGGAGTCATCCAGCAGCCCTGCGACCTGGGCCTGGGTGCGTAGGAGCGGATCGAGCCGCGGGTCGCCGGGGAAACGCCAGCGCTGCAGGGCCTTGTGCACCATCTCGCCCACCACCCTGGCGGGCGGGGTGCGCGGCTGGAACAGGATGAGGCGGTGCGGCTGGCGAAAGGAGGGTTCATCCGGTCGGGCAGGCGGCAGGGTATACAGCGGCTCGCCGCTTGTTTCCGGCCAGGCAGGCACGGGCTGCGCCTCTGGCGGAAGGCCTTCCGGCTCGAGCGGCGCCAGCCATAAATTCCAGGCGGCCCCGTCTGGTAAGGAGCAGGACTGCCAGGCGCCGGGGTGATCGAGCAGCGATCCCGGCAAAATGCCCCCGGCTGCCAGCAAATCGCCCAGCCAGCCGTTGGCATACACCCCCGTTTCTCTAACGGTCAGGTGGCCGCTCACGATCAACTTCTCCTGGGCGCGCGTCATGGCCACATACAGCAGGCGCTGCTCTTCGGCGGCCGATTGGTCGCCATCCAGCACGCTCGCCAGCCGGTAAGCCAGCGGGGCAGCTTCTAACTTATCTAAGGCGAAGGTCCAGGCCTGGCCCAGGCGATAGGCGCTGTCTTTCGTCTGGTTAGGGCGGCGGGCGGCATCCGCCAGGACGACGATCGGGAACTCCAGACCCTTGGACTTGTGGATGGTCATCAAGCGCAGGGCGCCTGCCGCCTCCGAGGCTGCCTCACTCTCACGGGCGCCAACATCGCGCATGCTGGCGACATATTCCAGGAAGGCGCGCACCCGCACCTGCCCGCTGGCGCGGGCGTCGCTGATCAGCTTATCCACGTTGCGCCACAGGCGGGCACTGCCGGGCAACCCGGCGCAGGAAGCCAGGGTGGCGCGGTAGTCGCAGCGGTTGACGATCCGTTCGAGCAGCTCAGCCACCGGTAGGCGGTCGACCCACGGCTGCAGCTCGGCGATGATGGCGGCCGCCCGCCGGGCGTGCGCTTCGTCGTTAGCGACTCCCTCGCCGGCGGCGCTTAATATCCGCAAATCGCCATGCAGGGCTTCAAACAGCGAGCGCGCCTCGCCGCCTGCCCAGCGCAGCCGGTATAACCCCACATCGGATACGCCAAAGGCTGGCGAGCGCAGCAGCCCGGCCAGGGCCTGGTCATCCCACGGGTCAGCCAGGGCGCGCAGTATATTGAGCAGGTCGCGCACCTCAGGCCGGTCGTAAAAGCCGCTGCCGGCGACGGTAACAAAGGGGATACCGCAGTCCTCCAGCGCCTGCTCGTAAAGTGGGAAGGTGGTCGAGGCGCGGAACAGCAGCGCCACCTCATCCCACGCGCGGATCTCACCGGCGTTTTTCAGCTCAACCAGGCGGCGTGCCAGCGCCTGGGCGGCAGCCGGGCGGGCGGTGGCCGCGTCTTCACCTGCCGCCAGAATGCACTCGACGAAAGGCGCCTGCATCCCCGGGCGGGCGGTGCGGCGTTCGGACACCAGCGGCGCATAAGGGATGTGGTAAGGGCGCTGTGGGTCAGGTTCAATCCCCATGATGCCCGCCAGCAAGGCGCCGGCGGCCTGCAACAATTCAGGGTGGGCGCGGAAGGTGCGCTCCAGGTCGATGGCAAGCCCGCCCTGCCGTTTGATCTCATCCTGCAGACCTGTGAAAACCGTCACGTCGGCGCCGCGGAAGCGGTAGATGCTCTGGCGGGCGTCGCCCACCACAAACAGGCGCCCGGGCTGCTCACCGCACAGCGCCAGGATGATCTCGCGCTGGCGGGCGTTGGTGTCCTGGAACTCGTCTACCAGCACGGCGGCGGTCTCTTGCTGCCAGTAAGCCCGGATGGCGGGTATCCGCAGCAGCGCCACTGCTCCGGCTTCCAGGTCGTCGAAATCCAGCCCGCTCTGCTCGTCCAGCGCTGTTCGGTAAACTGCCAGCACCTGCTTGAAGACCTGCTCCACCAGCGGGGCGGTCTCCAGCAAGGCGGTTTCAACCAGGGGGTCGGGCGGCGGATCTTTGGCATTGGCGCCGCCCAGCCAGGGGGCTAACACTGAATCATAGTGGTCGCGCAGGGCGCGCATGGCGTCTTTGATGGCGCTTGAGCGTTTGCCCACGTTCAAGCGCATGGAGCTGCGCCGGGCCTGGAACAGGGCCAGGGCGGCGTCAGTTGGTTCACTTTCAGTGGGTGATAGAGCCGCCGCAGCCTGGTCAAAGGCCGCCAGAAGATAGAGCGCCTGGCTGGCCATGCCATCGCCGGCTTCCTCGGCCAGGTTATGGCTGGCCTGCGCCTGGCGCAGTTCATCCAGGATACCGGCCGTCAGCTTGTCCTGTAAAAAGCTAAGCAGCGCCTGGCGGACCTGCTCTGCCAGGCCGGCCGGCTCGAAAGAGGCGGAAGAAACCTCCAGCCTTTTCGCAAGCAGGGTAGAAAGCACGCGTTCCAGCAGGTTGAGGCTGAACGAACGCAGCAGGGCGCCCATTTCGGGCTGCTGCACGGCCCATGCCACGCCCGCCTGCACGGCGGCATGGCGCAGGGCGGCGGCCTGGTTGTCTTCAACCACCCTAAACTGCGGGTCGAGGGCGGCCTCGGCCGGGTGGCTGCGCAGTATTTCGGCGCACAGGCTGTGGATGGTGCCGATGCGGGCGCTGTCCATCTGGGCGTCCAGGATGGCCCAGCGCTGGCGTTCGGCGGCAGTTTTGGCCGCGACCACCAGCTGGCGCAGCGACTGGCGCGCCCGGCTGCGCATCTCACGCGCCGCCTTTTCGGTAAAAGTGATCGCCACCACCTGGCGCGGTCGCAGGTCCTCTCCAAGCAGCCCCAGGTAGCGCGCCACCAGGGTGCGGGTCTTGCCGCTGCCCGCCCCGGCGGTGACCGCCAGGTTGCGTTGGCGCTGGGCGGCGGCGCGGCGCTGCTCTGCGGTCAGGCCAAACGTATCTAAAAGGTAGTCCACTCCAACCTCATGCTAAAACCTGACTGCCTGGTAGCGCCAGCACCAGGCGGCTGCCGCGCAGTAATCCGGGCAACCGCCCTGCGGGGGCTGCGGCGTGAAAGCGCCCTGGCGGATGGCGCTGACGAAAGCCTCGACATGGGCGGCGGCCAGTGAAAAAGAGGCCTGCGGGCCGCAGCCGGTCTCACTTTGAAAGCTGGCCAGCTTGAGGCTGCTGGGCTGCTGCTGGAACAGCTTCCAGTAGAAACCTTCAACCGGGTCGCCCAACCCCAGCGCCTGGCTGGCAGCCAGGGCATACAGCGGGAGCTGCAAGCGCCGCCCGTCTACCAGGTCCTGCGGCGTCAGGTGTGAGCCGCCCGATTTATAATCGATCACGCGCAGCTCGCCGTTGGCGTTGATATCGACCCGGTCGACCAGCCCATGCAGGCGGATTTCACCCACGCCGGTGGGGATGCACAGGGGCGGCTGCTGGTCCATGCCAAAAACGCACTCGAAGGCCAGCGGGCGCCAATCATTTTGCGGGTCGAGGTCGGCGATGCCCTGCACGGTGGCTTGCAATACCTGCAGCAGCTCCTCCTGCTGCACATCCCATAATTGGGAAGGACGGAATTTAAATTCCTGCGGAGCGCTGGCAAAGACCCGCCCGGCGACCTCGGGCAGGCGCGCCAGTACGTCTGCGGTATTGGCCGGGTCGGGCGACTGCCGGAAAACCTGCTCGAGCACGCGGTGCAGCAGGCTGCCTAACTGGTTGGCCTGGAAGCCGATCTGGGGTGGTTCGAGCACCTCCAGCCCCAGACTGCTCGAAATCAGGAAAGAGAAGGGACAGGTGGCGTAAGATTCCAGGCGTGAGGCGCTCCAGCCGGCGCGCGGACCGTAGCGCTGGCCCAGCTCCTCGGCCAGGGCAGCCAGGCTGCCTTCATAGGGGCCGCCGGCCTGTTTCAGCAGGCGCGCCGCCAGGATCGATTGGGTTTCGCCGATATGCTGCCAGCGCCCGGTAAATGGATGCGCAAAGGCCGGCAGCCTGTCCAGCCCAGACTGGGCCTGGCGGCGGGTGGACCAGAAGAGCAGTTCTTCCGGCGAAGCCGCATCCACCAGCGGGCGGGCGTCTTCAGGACGGACGCGCAGCGGCTTATCCCGCAGTACCTCGCTCACGGCGTTCCAGTAAGGTGATGCTTCCCAGCTTTCGCCATCCTTGGCCAGGTAGGGACGGGTCAATAAGAGATAGCCGTCGGCGCGCGTGACCGCCTGGTAAAATAAGCCGGCCTGCTGCTGGTTGAGGCGCGGCTCCATGTCCAACTGGGCGCGCACTTCTTCACTGAGGAACGGGTCAGGGCGCTCGACGGCCGGGAAAGAGCCTTCCGCCAGCCCCAGCACAGCCAGTGCATCGAAGCGCAGGCCGCGCCCTTCCATCACCCGCAGCACACGGATGGCATCCACCGCCTGGGCGCGGTCTTCTTCCTGCAGCGAAGCCGCCAGCAAGCCCTCCCATTCCTTTAAAAAGTTGGGATAGTCCGCCGGACATGGACTGGTGAGCGCTTCGCTGCGCGCCAGGGCAATTAACAAACCTTCGAAGTTGCGGCGTAACCCGTTCTCGCCGGCCTGGTCCAGGCTGGTGAAAAAGCCCAGGCTTTCCAATAAATCTTGCAGCCAGAGCGCCCAATCTTTCAAGGGGAGTTCTCCGGCGGGCGGGGCCAGGCTGGCGGCCAGCGTGCGTAAACCGTCCAACAGGTTGGCGGCCAGCTCACCTTCCGGCAGGCGCGGCAGGGCGGCGTCTTCCTCACCGATTTCTGGCAAATTACTGGCGGACGGAGCCCGGGAGGCCAACATGGTCAGCGTTTCAGCCCACTGCTCCAGTCCCTGCACCACCTGCCCAAAACGGCTGGCAATCTCTAACAGCTTGGCCGCCTGGCGCGGCAGGCCCAGGGCTGACAGGTCGAAGTAAGGTGAGCGGATGGTATCCAGCAGCGGGCGCAGCGGGTAACCCTCTGTACTGCGAGGGTATTCGTTGAGCGCCAGCCCGAGCAGGTCGAGCATTGCCGCCGCGGCCGGGGTAGAAGCCAGCCGCTCCCCCTGGCTGAAGGTTAACCTCAGACCGAACTCGCCCGCCGCGGATAGCAGGGCGGCGCGGTAGCTGTCCAGTTCAGGCACTGCCACCCCACATTTCGCCAGCGGGACACCCTGGCGCAAATGGCGCGCTTTGAGCCAGCGCAGCGCCTCACGGGCTTCCTCGGCCGGGGAGTTGGCCTCGATCCGCTGCAGATCAGGTGCCGCAGTGACCGGCTCAACCTGGGTTTCGAACAAGACCGCCTCCAGGTAAGCCAGTCTGGGCGGCAGGTGGGGCTTTTCAGGCAGGGTTTTGAGCTCCACCTGCTGGCCAGTTAACAGGTTTTCAAGCACACCGGCAAAGCGTTGGTGGGCCAGGCGTGTCATGGTAGGCGTGCCGGGCAGCGTGATCCAGGTATGCGCCGCCCGCCCTGCCAGGGTTTTCAGCGTGCGCAGTTGGGCCGGGTTGAAATTGTCGAAGCCATCCACCACCAGCAGAGACATACCGGCCATCAAATTGGGATCTTCCAGCAAGGCCTGGTAAGCCAGCCAGCTTAAACCCTCGCGGTCGGCCCAATCCAACGCCTGCAGGCGCGCCTGGTAAGCGGCGTAGATGCGCCCCAGTTCCAATAAGCCTGGGGAAGCCCGCTCTTGCGCCAAAACGGAAAGGCGTTCTGACTGAACCAGGGCGCGTTTCAGCTCGGCAATCCGGTCGCGCATCTCCAACTGGAAACCGGGCAGCCGGCAAATCGGGTGGTAATAGGATAGCTGCCCGGCCTCGTCCAGGCTGCGGATGGTCTCCTGCAGCAGGCGGTGCAGCATGGCGCTGCTCGCCACAGGCAGGCTGCAGCCGGACAATTCCAGCATCTCCTGGTGCAGGTCGGAAAAAGTCGCAACATGCACGGGGAGCACCAGGCCTGTCTGCGCCAGGCGGGCGCGGGCTTCATCGGCCTGCAGCCGGTCGGGTACCAGCAGCCAGACGCTGGCAAAGGGTTGGGCCTGGAAAGCGTTCGCTATTTGCGCCAGGCAAGCGCGCGTCTTTCCGCTGGCGGGAGGGGCGACGAGCAGGTGAATGGACATGGATAAGTTGATTATACCTGATCATGCTGGCGATCGGTTTTTATGGTATAATTATTTAATGATAAGGTATGCCTTATCATTTTACCCAAAATTCCTGGAGGCGCCCATAGTGCAAAATCATGCCGAAGAATACCTGGGAGCCGTTTTCCGCCTGAGAAAAGGGCCGGAGGACCCGTTGCCTTTGCCCCGCCTGCAAGCCTATTTCGGTTTCTCGCCCATATCGATCCATGAGATGGTGCAGAAATTGGAAGAACAGGGTTATGTCGTTTATTTTCCTTACCGGGGCGTGGTGCTCAGCGAGGCTGGCGAACAGGTGGCGGCGGCATTGGTACGGCGCCACCGCATCTGGGAACGGTTTCTAACCGATATGCTCGCCATTCCAGCGGATAGCGTCCACCAGGTCGCCGACCAGCTGGAGCATGCCGCCCCAGAGCTGGTGACCGAGCGCCTTTCGCGGCTGCTGGGCCAGCCCGACGCTTGCCCGCATGGGTCTCTGATCCCTGCTGGAAAAGGTGAAAATGGTTAATAACTCTGGCTATAGGGGCAAGACCCCAAATTTGAAGTGTTTGCGGGTGTCATGACACCCGCA
>Ga0315282_10002883_pt1 | contig 31184 bp, 40 predicted proteins | sample YL17G07_20_MG_FD_203693 | JGI IMG/M metagenome (GOLD analysis project Ga0315282, IMG submission 203693) | Sediment microbial communities from Yellowstone Lake, YNP, Wyoming, USA - YL17G07_20 | ecosystem: Environmental > Aquatic > Freshwater > Lake > Sediment | place: USA: Wyoming | collected... | reverse complement strand
CAGAAACACACCGGAATGGCTCGGGCTGGCGACCGGAGGTCGCCAACACGCCGTGGTGGAGGTATTACCTTTGGTCCTAGGCCCAGAAGCTACCGGCAAGAAATGCCTAAGAAGATGCGTCGACTGGCACTAAGGTGTGCCCTATCAGCCAAGGCAAGGGATGAAGAGCTAATGGTCTTGGAGCAACTAAAGCTTGACCAGCCTAAGACCAAAGAGATGGAGACGTTTTTGGCAGCACTAGGGGTTGACTCCTTAGCCCTTATCGTTACCGATGAGCCGGAAGAAAATGTAGTTAAGTCAGCTCATAACCTGGTATGGATTAAGACCATGCCAGCCAATATGCTCAATGTGGTTGACATCCTTTCCTACAAAAGGTTATTGATGACCGAGGCTGCGGTGCGCAAGGTGGAGCAGCTATGGGGGGGTAGCAATGCATCTATATGAGGTATTGCGCCGTCCATTGATAACGGAGAAAAATTCCGCCCTTCAGGCTCAAGGCAAATATGCCTTTGAGGTGGCTGGAGAGGCGAGTAAAGAGCAGATAAAACAGGCTGTAGAGAAGGCATTTAAAGTCAGTGTGACACAGGTTAACGTGGTCACAGTGCATAGTAAAAGGCGAAGGATGCGGGGAAGGCAAGTCCTGAGCCCATCGTGGAAAAAGGCTGTTGTTACCCTTAAGCCAGGGGATAAGATAGAAATAGTTGAGGGGGTCTAATTGGCATTAAAGATATATCGCCCAACTTCTCCCGGCAGGCGGGGGATGACCGGCTTTACCTTTGAGGAAATAACTAAAACCGAGCCGGAGAAATCTCTGCTCTTGCCCCTAAAGAAGAAGGCTGGGCGCAGTAATCAAGGGAAATTAACGGTTCGCCACCGCGGTGGGGGGGCGAAGCGGAGGCTACGCATTATTGACTTCAAGCGGGATAAGCTTGGTGTCCCCGGCAGAGTGGCTGCCATTGAATACGACCCTAACCGCTCGGCACGTATTGCCCTCATTTACTATGCTGATGGGGAGAAGCGTTATATCCTCGCCCCTTCAGGACTTAATGTTGGCGGTACTGTAAAGTCAGGCAGTGATGCTGAGGTAAAACCTGGTAATGCCTTACCACTGAAGCTAATCCCAGCTGGGACACTAATACATAATATTGGACTGGAGGTGGGGAGGGGAGGGCAATTGGTGCGAAGTGCTGGAGCTACCGCTCAGCTAATGGCGAAGGAGAAGGAATATGTCCTGGTTCGATTGCCCTCTGGCGAGTTGCGGCGTATCCATGGCGATTGTCTGGCTACTATCGGGCAGGTAGGAAATATTGAACATCGGAGTATTAGCCTAGGTAAGGCAGGTCGCAAACGGTGGTTAGGCTGGCGACCCACGGTGAGGGGTTCGGCGATGTCCCCGCGTGACCATCCTCATGGTGGTGGGGAAGGTAGAACCCCAATAGGCTTACCTGGACCAAAAACACCTTGGGGGAAGCCGGCTTTAGGCTATAGAACTCGCAAGTCAAAACCTTCAGATAAGATGATTATCAAGCGTAGAGGAAAGTGAGGCAATGTCAAGGTCAACCAAGAAAGGTCCAGCCGTTGATGCCAAACTAATGAAGAAGATAGAGGCATTGAGGCGCTCTGGTGAGAAGGCAGTAATCAAAACCTGGTCGCGCTGGTCTACCATCCTGCCCGAGATGGTGGGATTAACTATTGGAGTCCATGATGGCAGGAGGCATGTGCCCATCTATATCACGGAAAATATGGTCGGGCACAAACTAGGCGAGTTTGCCTTAACCCGAACCTTCAGGGGGCATGTGTCTAAGGGGGAGAAAACTAGCCAGATAAGGAAGTAGGCGTAGATGGAAGTTAGGGCAGTAGCTAAAGATACTGGCATATCAGCGCATAAGGTGCGAGCGGTGGTAGATTTGGTGCGTGGCAGGAAGGTAGATGAGGCACTAGCCTTGCTCCAGGTTGCCCCTACCCCCACGGCTCAAGTTGTCGCCAAGGTGGTGAAATCAGCAGCGGCTAATGCTGAGAACAATTTCCAGCTCTCCCGTTCCGATTTGAAGATTGTCAATATCTTTGCCAATGAGTCAAGAATGCTAAAGAGGTACCGCCCCCGCGCCCGGGGGCGAGCCAGCCCTATCCTTAAGCGTTCGAGCCATATAACGGTTATCGTTGCCGAGGAGGAGGTTTAATTGGGTCATAAGGTTCATCCTTTAGGCTTTAGACTTGGAGTCATACGCGATTGGCAAGCCAGGTGGTATGCCGAGAAGAACTACGCCAGCTTCTTACAGGAAGACCTGAAGCTTCGCCAAATTATTCAGTCCAGATATGCTGAAGCTGGTATCTCCCTGGTGGAGATTGACCGCCAGGCGAATAAGGTAGCGGTAACTATCCATACCGCCCGACCTGGCGTGGTCATCGGGCGGGGAGGGCAGCGAGTTGATGAACTGAGGCTCCACCTTGAGAGCCTCCTCGGAAAGAGGATTCAACTCAATATTCTTGAGGTTCAGCAGCCTGAACTTGATGCCTATCTGGTAGCTAGGGCGATAGCTGAGCAGATTGAGCGTCGTGTTGCTTTCCGCAGGGCGATGAAGCAAGCAATATTTCGCACCTTGCAGGCTGGGGCTAAGGGGATAAGAATAAGCTGCGCCGGTAGACTTGGCGGTGCTGAGATAGCTCGCCGTGAAGTTACGCATCAGGGGCAGGTACCATTGCATACGCTGCGGGCTGATATTGATTATGGCTTTACTGAGGCGCATACTACCCTGGGGCGGATTGGAGTGAAGGTCTGGATTTATCGGGGTGATATTCTTCCCCAGCCGAGCAAGCTTGAGGTTGAGGAGACTCCGGCTGAGGTATAGCTAGGGGGAGAAGGATGTTACAGCCGAAGCGGGTAAAATATCGCAAGAGTCACAAAGGGCACCTCAGGGGGAAAGCCCAGGCAGGGAATAAGGTTGAATTCGGTGAATTTGGTTTACAGGCTCTGGAATCGGCTTGGGTTACCAGCCGACAGATTGAAGCGGCACGGCGTGCCATCACCCGTTACATCCGCCGTGGTGGCAATGTCTGGGTCCGTATCTTCCCTGATAAGCCAGTGACCAAGAAGCCGGCTGAAACCCGTATGGGTGGGGGTAAGGGTTCCCCAGACCATTGGGTGGCGGTGATTAAACCAGGAAGAATCCTATTTGAAATGGGGGGAGTTAGTGAGGCAGTTGCTAGAGAGGCAATGCGCCTTGCTTCACATAAGCTCCCAATAAGTACCAGATTTGTGGCTAGAGAAACGGCAATAGCCGTTGGCAGCAGAGAGGGGTTGACTCAAGGTGAAGGTTGAGGAGATTAGAGCCATCAGCACTGAAGAATTGAAAAAGCAACTGGAGGAGGCTCATCAAGAGCTGTTTAACCTTCGCTTTCGCTTGGCAACCAAGCAGTTGGTAAACCACCGCGAGATTCCCCGGGTAAAAAAGAAAATCGCCACGCTGAAGACAATAATGAGGGAAAGAGAGCTGGGTGTAAGGTAACGGTCTATGGAAAGCAAGCGCAAAACTAGGCTCGGTTATGTCGTGAGTGACAAGATGGATAAGACGGTGGTTGTGGCGGTGGAAACTCCCAAGCGCCACCCGCTATACAAGAAGACCATCAAGAGAATGGTCAAGTATAAAGCTCATGATGAAAATAATGAGTGCAAGGTGGGAGATAAAGTAAGAATTGTGGGAACTCGTCCCCTGTCCCGGGAGAAGCGGTGGCGAGTAGCCGAGGTAATAACCAGGGGAGAGGTGGTAGAGGTTAAACCTGAGGAAGTAGCCTAAAATCGGTTTCGGGCGGAGTGATATGATTCAAACCTATACTAGACTTAAAGCAGCAGATAATACCGGCGCCAAAGAGATTATGTGTATTAACATTTTGGGCGGCAGTGGCAAGAGATACGCCCGAATCGGTGACGTTATCGTGGCTTCGGTAAAAAAGGCAACGCCGAGGGGGCTGGTGAAAAAGGGGGAGGTGGTCAGGGCAGTTGTTATCCGTTGTGCCCAGCCGCAACGGCGCCCTGATGGCTCCTACATTAGGTTTGATGAGAATGCGGCGGTGATTCTTACCGAGAAGAATAATCCTAAGGGAACCAGAATATTTGGACCAGTAGCCAGGGAGCTGAGAGATAAGAATTTTACCAAGATTATGTCTCTAGCCCCCGAGGTTGTGTGAGAAAGATGAAGATCAGAAAGAACGATACTGTGCTGGTTGTTGTCGGTAAGGATAAGGGCAAGAAGGGTAAGGTGCGCTTTGCTTACCCCAGGGATGAACGGGTGCTGGTGGAAGGCATCAATTTTATTAAAAAGCACAGCCGGGCGAAGGGGGCAGTTAGGCAGGCGGGCATAATCGAGCGGGAGGCGCCAATTCATGTGTCAAATGTTATGTTGCTGTGCAATAAGTGCGGTCACCCGACTCGGGTTGGTTTCCGCTTCCTGGCTGATGGTAGGAAGGCTCGGATTTGTCGCTCCTGCGGTGAGGTGATTGATTAAATGTCGCATCTCAAGGAAAGATATAAAAAAGAGGTTATTCCCAAACTGATGGAGCTTCACGGCTATAGGAATGTAATGCAGGTGCCGTGTCTTGATAAGATTGCGCTTAATATTGGCTTAGGCGAGGCAATTCAGAATGCCAAGGCTCTAGAAGCGGCGGAGAGGGATTTAGCTGCCATTTCGGGGCAACACCCGGTTATTACCCGTGCCAAGAAATCTATCGCCGCCTTTAGATTGAGGTCGGGGATGCCTATCGGACTAAAGGTGACACTGCGGGGAGAGCGCATGTATCAATTCTTTGACAAGCTGGTGAACGTGGTCCTACCCCGGATGCGTGAGTTTCACGGGGTTTCCCGGAACTCCTTTGATGGGCGGGGCAATTATACCTTGGGGCTTAAGGAGCAAACCGTCTTCCCCGAGGTAGATTACGATAAGGTAGACAAGGTGCGGGGACTTGAGGTTTCGATTATCACCACGGCTAAGACAGGCGAGGAGGGCAGGGACCTGCTCAAATTATTGGGCATGCCCTTCACCAGTGATTAAGTGAGAATAAGATGGCTAAACTGTCGAAGATTATAAAATCGCAGCGCCCACCCAAATATAAGGTGCAGCAGCATAATCGTTGCCACCTATGTGGTCGACCCCGTGCCTATATTCGTAAGTTTGGCTTATGCCGGATTTGTTTTCGCAAGTTTGCCCTTGCCGGGCAGATTCCCGGAGTGAGGAAAGCAAGCTGGTGAGGTGGATATGACTATCTCTGACCCAATAGCCGATATGCTAACCAGAATACGTAACGCCGTTATGGTGAGACATGATTTTGTACTGGTTCCATCCTCAAGGATGAAACTGGCTGTTACCAAAATCCTTAAAGAGGAGGGTTTCATCACTGATTACGAGGTGCTTAGGGGTAAGCCACACCGGGTAATTAAGCTCCATCTTAAATATGATGAAAAAAAACAACCAATAATTTCTGGGCTGGAACGGGTTAGTAAGCCAGGGCTGAGGGTATATGCAGAGAAGAAGGAGATCCCCAGGGTTCATGGTGGTTTGGGCATCGCTATTCTTTCTACAACTAAAGGGGTAATGACGGGGCAGCACGCCTGGCGCCGGGGGATTGGTGGTGAACTTCTATGTCATGTCTGGTAAATAGGTCTCAGGGTGATATCTATGTCTAGGATAGGTCGGATGCCAATACCTGTGCCACCGGGGGTAACGGTAAGTATTGAAAGGGATTTGGTTACGGTAACCGGTCCTAAAGGGGAGCTTCGCCGTCGCTTCAACCCAGATATGGGTATTGTGCTGGAGAATGGTAGCCTGATAGTTTCGCGCCCCAGTGATAGCAAGGTGCATCGTTCCTTGCATGGGCTGACGCGAAGTCTTCTCGCTAATATGGTGGAGGGGGTAACTAACGGCTTTGAGAAGAACCTTGAGATAGTAGGGGTGGGCTATCGGGTGGAAAAAACCGGGGATAAGCTGGTGTTTCGTATTGGCTATTCAAATCAGGTGGAGGTAACACCCTTACCCGGGGTCTCCCTGGGTGTAGAGGGAGCGAACCGCATCAAGGTTAGTGGCATTGATAGGGAGGTAGTCGGCGAGATGGCAGCCGAAATTCGGGCTATTCATCCCCCTGATGCCTATAAAGGTAAAGGCATTAGATATGCCGGCGAGCTAGTTCATCTCAAGGCAGGCAAGGCGGGTAAGACGATAGGGAAGAAATAATGATGGCAAGAGTTGAGCCAAGACTAGCCCGTAGAAGAAGACACACCCGAGTCAGAGCCAAGGTAGTGGGCACTGCCTCTAGGCCGCGGCTTTGTGTCTTTCGTAGTTTGAACCATATTTACGCTCAGGTTATTGATGATTCACGAGGGCATACCCTAACCTTCGCCTCAACCCTTGAGCCAGAGGTTAAGGCTGAGGCTCAAGGCAAGATAAAGAGGGGTGAGGCTGAGCTCGTTGGTTCTCTTGTGGCGAGGCGAGCATTAAGTAAAGGGATAAACGAGGTGGTTTTTGACCGTGGTGGATATAAATATCAGGGCAGGGTTAAAGCCCTAGCCGAGGCGGCTCGACAGGCGGGATTGAAATTTTAGGGAGTGTTTTAGGCAAGTGAGACAGCCAATAAGCAGGATAGACCCGACAGAATTGACACTGACTGACAAGCTGATGTATATCAACCGGGTGACCAAGGTGGTCAAAGGGGGCAAACGCCTCCGTTTTAGCGCCCTCAGCGTAACCGGGGATGGTAATGGGCACGTCGGTATTGGTGTGGGTAAGGCTAACACTGTGCCCGAAGCAATTAGCAAGTCTAGCACTATCGCTAAAAAGAATTTGATTAAGGTTCCGTTAGCCGGGACTACCATCCCTCAGGAAGTAAGGGTTAAGTTTGGTGCTGCCAAAGTCTTGCTAAAGCCGGCAGCGCCAGGTACAGGCATAATTGCTGGTAGTAGCATCCGAGCTGTGGTTGAGGCCGCCGGAATTAAGGACATTCTGACTAAGTCTTTGGGTAGCTCTAATCGGATTAATACGGCTAAGGCTACGATGCTCGCCCTTAGCCGGCTCAAAGAGCCAAAGGAGGAGTTAGCCCGACGCAAGCCAACCCCTAAGGTTGAGGAGAAGGCAACCGGTGGCTAAATTGCGTATCACCTGGGTTAAAAGTGGTATTGGCTATGCCGAGGTTCAGAAGAGAACATTGAAGGCTCTGGGACTTAATCGGCTAAATCAGACGGTTACCCATAATGACTGCGCCTCAGTTCGCGGTATGATTAATAAGGTGAGACATCTAATTAAGGTGGAGGAGGAAGGATGATGCTGGAGAAACTCTCCCCAGCCCCTGGCTCTAAGAAAAAAAGGAAGAGAGTGGGGCGTGGGGATGGTAGTGGGCATGGCACCTATTCCGGGCGCGGCTGTAAGGGGCAAAAGTCTCGCTCCGGCAATAAGATGCGCCCTGGTTTTGAAGGTGGACAGCTGCCTTTAATTAAGCGCTTGCCGCAAAAGCGGGGCTTTGTCAATATCTTTAGGACAGAGTATAGCGTTGTTAATATTGATAAGCTTGGCATCTTTGAGCCAGGAAGTGAGGTAACACCAGAGAAAATGGTAGCCGCTGGGGTAGTAAAATCTCTGCGGCGCCCGATTAAGGTTCTGGCAGGAGGTGAAATCAATCATCCCCTGGTGATAAAGGCAAATAAGTTCTCGGCTGCGGCTAAAGCCAAGATAGAAGCCGCCGGGGGAAGAGTGGAGGAGGTTGGGCATGAGACCAAGGCAGGCTAGACCACGACTGTTACAGGCAATGTTTGATGCCTTCAGTCTACCTGATTTAAGGCGGAAGATTCTTATCACCTTTGGTATTCTGGTAGTCTTCCGCTTTGTGGCTCATATCCCTCTTCCTGGGGTAGACCTTAGTGCCTTGCAGCAGCTGTTTGAGCGTAATGCACTATTGGGCATGCTTGACATGTTTAGTGGGGGTGCCATGAGGCGCCTCAGTGTGGCGGCGATGGGGGTTTATCCCTATATAACGGCTTCAATTGTTATGACGCTACTGGTGCCTATCATTCCCCAACTAAGAGCCCTTTCTCAGGAAGGGGAAGCTGGTAGGGACAAGATTAATCGTATTACCCACTGGTTGACCATCCCGCTAGCTGGTCTTCAGGGCTATGGGCAGTTAATCTACCTCCAGCGTCAGACTCCGCCTGTCATCGGTAGTGCTGCAGTACTGCCCATGGCAACTATGGTTGTATCCCTGATCGCCGGCACTATGTTTCTGGTGTGGCTGGGTGAACGTATTACTGAGTATGGTATTGGTAATGGTATATCTATAATAATCTTTGGCGGTATTGTGGCTGGCTACTGGGAGCAGGTTGGTGGAGCTTTTCTGGCGGCGCAACAGGGACAGTGGGTCAGTTTGGTTGTTTACATTCTTATCGCTCTAGCCACCGTTGTGGTCATAGTTATCTTTACTGAGGCACACCGCCGCATTCCAGTTCAGTATTCTCGTAGCGTCTTCCGCGGCGGTCGGATGTATCGGCAGTCAGGCTCAACCCATATCCCACTTCGGGTAAACACCGCCGGGATGATACCCCTTATCTTTGCCATGTCGCTGGTCATCTTCCCCGGTGTGGTAGCCAGTTATTTTATGAATCCAAGCGGAGCCGAACCTAATATAGCTAACCATATCTATAATCTATTTGGCTCTACGGGCTTATTTTACTGGGGACTCTATTTTCTGCTGACGATTGCCTTTGCCTTCTTTTATACCATGATCATTTTTGAGCAGCAGGATTTGCCCGGTGCCCTCCAGCGGCAGGGGGGATTTATCCCCGGAATCCGCCCCGGAGCGCATACCAAGGATTATCTTGATGGGGTGATAAAAAATATTACCTGGGCAGGGGCTTTATTTCTGGCGGTAGTGGCAATAATGCCCTTCATTGCCCAAGAGATTACCGGCATCACGGGGATACAGCTATCCAGCATGGGGATGCTGATTGTGGTTGGTGTTGTTCTGGATACTATGAAGCAGATGGAAGCGCAACTGGTAATGCGGCGCTACGAGGGCTTTATCAAATAGGGATAAAGGTGTATATTATCTTTCTGGGTGCTCCCGGGGCAGGTAAGGGAACACAGGCAGGTAATGTGGCTCGGGAGCTTGGGTTGGTTCATATCGCTTCTGGCGACCTGTTTCGTCAGGCGCTAGAAAAGGGAACTGACTTAGGCATAAAGGCTAAGTCTTATATGGAAAGGGGGGTGCTAGTCCCTAACCAGATAACAATAAAAATGGTTCTTGAGCGTATGTCAGCCCCAGATCGTAGAAGGGGGGCAATCCTTGATGGCTTTCCCAGGAACCTAAAGCAGGCTGAGGCGCTGGATAAAGCCTTAGCCAAGGAGGGTAAGGCTGTAGATAAGGTGATATATATTAAGGTCTCCGAGAAGGAGCTAGTAAAGCGGCTGAGTGGACGCTGGATTTGCCGCCAGTGCCAAACCCCATACCATATAACAAATTTCCCGCCCAAGGTCGGGGGTAGGTGTGATAAATGCGGCGGTGAGCTGTATCAACGCCCTGATGACAGCTTGGAGAGCGTCAGAAAGCGGCTGGAGGTCTACTTTGCTGAGACGGCTCCGTTAATTGATTATTATGCCCGAGTGGGCAAGCTATTAGAAATAGATGGGGAGGGGGAGGTGGGTGAGGTGGCAGGGAGGATAACCGGAGCCCTTAAGGGGGGTGTCCATAGTTAGATATGGGCATAATTATTAAATCGGAACGAGAGATTGCTATTATGCGCCAGGCAGGTAGGATTGTAGCTGCTGTTTTGGACATACTGTGTCGGCAAGTGAGAGCAGGAATGAAAACCAAGGAGTTAGACATTATCGCGGCGAGAGAGGTGGAAAGGTTGGGAGCTAAGCCTTCATTCAAGGGATACCGCGGCTTCCCGGCTAACCTCTGCGTGTCAGTAAATGATGAGGTGGTGCACGGGATTCCCGGGGAGCGAATTTTACGCCAGGGTGATATAGTATCCCTTGACCTGGGGGTATCTTTTATGGGCTTTCAGGGCGATGCTGCTGTTACTATAGGTGTGGGGGAAATTGACTCAGTGGCGACAGACCTTCTGGAGACCACTGGAGGTGTGCTCAAGGTTGGCATCGCCACTGCCCGTGCCGGGGCAAGATTGGGGGACATTTCAGCTACCATGCAAAACTATGCCGAGTCAAGGGGCTACTCAGTAGTGCGTGAGTATACCGGGCATGGTATTGGGCGGGAGATGCATGAGGAGCCTCAGATACCTAACTTTGGGCTGCCGGGAACGGGACCAATACTAAAGAAAGGCATGACCTTAGCCCTTGAGCCTATGATAAATGTGGGTGACTGGCATACCCGGGTTGGTGATGACCACTGGACGGTGCTAACCGCTGACGGTAGCCTTTCCGCCCACTTTGAACATACTATTGCCATTACTGATGGCGAACCAGAGGTGCTTACGGCTAGGGAAGGAGCTTATGCCTAAGAAGGAGGCTATTGAGGTTGAGGGGATAGTAATTGAGCCGCTACCTAATGGCATGTTTCGTGTTGAGTTGGCAAATGGGCATAAGGTGCTGGCTCACATTTCGGGCAAAATAAGATTGCACTATATTAAAATCCTATCCGGTGACAAGGTCCTAGTCGAGCTTTCTCCCTATGACCTTAGTCGGGGCAGGATTACCTATCGGTTTAAGTGATACGGGGGTTAATTATGAAAGTAAGGGCTTCGGTTAAGGTTAGGTGTGAAAAGTGTAAGATAGTGAAGCGACATGGAGTGGTCAGGGTCATCTGTTCCAACCCAAAACATAAGCAGAGGCAGGGGTAACCACCTCTGGTAAGGAGGGTGTAGATGGCACGTATCGCCGGCGTAGATATACCTAAAAATAAGCAAATTTCGATTTCACTTCAGTATATCTATGGCATTGGTCCTAGCCTGAGCCAGAAGATTATAGCCCAAGCCGGTGTTAATCCATATACTAAGGTAAGCGACCTAGCCGAGGATGAGGTTAATCGCCTCCGAGAGGTTATTGACCGGGAGTATAATGTTGAGGGTGAGCTGAGAAAGGAGGTTGACCTCAACATCAAGCGCCTTATTGAGATTGGCAGCTATCGCGGCATCAGGCATCGCCATGGCTTGCCGGTCAGGGGGCAAAGAACCAGAACCAATGCTCGAACCAAGCGTGGTCCCCGTAAAACAGTAGCTGGTAGGGGGCAGAGGCGAGGCGTAGCTAAGAAGTAAGTAACTAAGAATTCTTAATAATTTGCCAAGTGCTCAACTATAGATTAATAAGTTTATAAGGAGGTAAAAAATGATCGGTGAGATAGTGTTTATGATTGGCGTAATTCTTATTGCTTTGAACTTTACCTACTTCCCATTGACCCCACTCCTGCTCGCTGGCATCATCCTTGCCGGGGGAGGAGTAGCCTTTAGTCGATTATTTAGAGAATTTTGAGCCTATTTAGGAGGGCAGGGTGCCAGAGAAGAAGCGAACTAGGGCAAGAAGGCGGGAGCGCAAGTCTATCCCTGTAGGCAAAGCCTATATCCAGTCCACGTTTAATAATACTATCGTGACCCTCACTGACCCCCAGGGGAATGTTATTGCTTGGGGGAGCTCGGGTACTGCCGGGTTTAAGGGCTCACGCAAAGGCACTCCCTATGCAGCACAACTAGCAGCTCGCGATGCGGCAAAGAAAGGTATAGAGCATGGCTTGCGTCAGGTAGAGGTTTATGTTAAAGGACCGGGCAGTGGGCGGGAGGCAGCTATTCGTTCCCTCCAGGCTTCAGGGCTTGCCATTACTAGCATTAGGGATGTAACCCCTATCCCACACAATGGTTGTCGTCCACGCAAGAGAAGGCGGGTGTAGGCATGGCAAGGTATACAGGAGCGGTTTGCCGATTATGTCGGCGTAGTGGCGATAAATTAATGCTTAAAGGCAGTAGGTGCTTTACTCCTAAATGTGCGCTGGACAGGCGGGGGAAACCGCCGGGGCAGCAGTCCGCTCGGCGCCGGCGGCTTTCCGACCGTGGAGTACAGCTTCGGGAGAAGCAAAAAGCCCGCTATATCTATGGAATTGTAGAAAGACAGTTCCGGCGATTCTTTGGTGAGGCAGGGAGGCAGGCAGGCATCACCGGGGAAAATCTACTGGTGCTGCTGGAGAGGCGGCTGGATAATGTAGTCTATCGCCTGGGCTTCGCTGACTCTCGCTCGCAAGCCCGTCAGCTAGTGCGACATGGGCATATTATGCTCAATGGGCACAAAACAGATATTCCTTCTTGTCTGGTCAAGGAAGGTGATACCATTAGTTGGAAGGAGGGTAGCACCGAAACTGAGTATTGTAAACAGATGGTTCAAACTATTGAGGGTAAGGTTATTCCAAGCTGGTTGAGCTTGGACACGGAGAAACTTGTTGGTCGGGTTTTATCTCTGCCCACCCCTGACGACATTCAGGCTAAATTTGAGTGGCAGAGTGTAATTGAGTACTACTCGCGGTAAGTTGAGCGATGAGGAGGTGGCACCTTGTCCCGTCTAGCCGTAGCTAAGATTGAGTGTGTTGAAAGTAAGGATAACTTTGGACGCTTTCGAGCTGAGCCAGTGGAGAAAGGCTTTGGTATTACTTTGGGTAATGTCCTGCGGCGGGTTCTCCTTGGCTACCTTCCCGGGGCGGCAGTGGCTCGGGTTAAGATTGAGGGAATTCAACATGAATTCTCTACTATCCCGTTGGTCAAGGAAGATGTCACCGAGTTTCTCCTCAATGTTAAGGCGTTGCGGTTAAAACCTGTTTCCGGTCAACCGGGCAAGTTAATACTGAAGGTGGAGGGGCAGGGGCGAGTTTGTGCCGCCGACATTGAGCCCTCCACTGACTTTGAAATTGCCAATCCTGAGCTTTATCTAGCTACCCTAGACTCGCCTGAAGCCAAGCTTTATGTGGAGTTTGACGTTGAATTAGGCGAGGGTTATAGGGAGGCTGAGTCCAGTGATAACCTGCCTATAGGGGTGATTCCGGTGGATGCCATCTTTACCCCGATGCGAAAGGTTAATTTTACCGTTGAGCCAACCCATATCGGTCGGGAGACAAGCCAAGAGAGGTTGGAGCTGGAGGTATGGACGGATGGCACAGTATCACCGGTAGAGGCAATAAGCCAAGGTGCCAAAATTCTGGTGGAGCAGCTATCTCCGTTTATTGATTATGCCAGGATTTCCCGCATGGAGGCGGAGAAGGAGTTCATCCGCGCCTCTATCCCTGATGAAAAATATAATATGCCTGTGGAACAACTAGACCTGTCAGTGCGGACCATGAATTGTCTAAGGCGTGGTGGCATCACCACAGTGGGGGAGCTGATAAATAAAGGGGAGAAGGGATTGCTTTCGTTGCACAATTTTGGGCAGAAGTCTAAGCAAGAGGTAGAGGAGCGGCTACAGGCACTAGGGTTATCTTTTGCTCCTCCTGAAGAGGAGGAGAGCCAAGCAGAGGGGTCAGCGACATGAGGCACAAGGTAGCAGGTAGGAAACTGGGGCGGTCTTCAGCTCACCGCAAGGCACTTTATCGTAACTTGGTGACCGACCTGCTAAACTATGAGAAGATTACCACCACCGAAGCCAAGGCTAAGGAAATACGCAGCCTGGCTGAGCGGATGATTACACTGGGTAAGGAAGGAGGGCTCCACTCCCGCCGCCAGGCACTATCATTTATTTTTGATGAGAAGGTCACGGAGAAGGTATTTAATGAGCTTGCTCCAAGGTATGCTGAGCGCCCTGGCGGATATACTCGCATCACCAAGTTAGCACCCAGATTGGGTGATGGGGCGCCTATGGTTCAAATTGAGTTGGTCAAATAACGGGGGTTGTCTGCGTGGTAAACACTACCAAGGTTGTATTGATTATGGAATATGATGGCAGGCGCTACTACGGCTTCCAGTGGCAGGCTGGCTTACCCTCCATTCAAGGGGAGGTGGAGGATGCTGTGGAGAGGCTTACCGGGGAGAGGTGCCGGGTGATAGCGGCAAGTCGAACCGATGCCGGAGTCCATGCTAAGGGGCAAGTGGTCAGCTTCAGGACTAGGTCGCCCCTTCCAACCCCCACCTTTGTTAATGGGCTAAACTACTATTTGCCCAGGGATATTGCAGTAAAGGCAGCGTATAGAGTGAGCGATTCTTTTAATGTTAGGCGTGATGCCGACAGCCGGGAATATAGCTACTATATATTAAATAGCCCGACCCGTTCTCCAATGAGGGAAGACTTCTGTTACCTTGTTGCCAGCCCTCTAGATACTGAAGCGGCGAATCGGGCGTGTCAGGCTCTTATCGGCGAGCATGACCTTACCTCATTTGCTAGCTGCAATGGGGCAAGGATAAGCAACACAGTGAGGCGTGTGTTCAGAGCCGAGTTAGAAAGAGACGGGGAACTGGTTATTTTCACTATGGTGGCTAACTCCTTCCTGCCCCACCAGGTTCGCAATACTGTTGGTGCCCTAATCAGGGTCGGCTTGGGTAAGATGAGCGTTGATGAATTCCATAATATAATTGAAGCGAGAAAGCCGGGGATGGCTGGACCAACTGCCCCCGCCTATGGATTGTGTCTTAACCAGATAAATTACCCCATTCCCTTCGGTGGAGAATACAGTGAAGACCTATAGCACCAAAGCCTCCGACATTAAGCGTCAATGGCATGTGATTGACGCCTCAGGTAAGATTCTGGGCAGGCTCGCCACCCAGGTGGCTGGCTTACTTATGGGCAAGCACAAGCCGATATTCAGCCGCAATCTGGACAGTGGCGATTTTGTTGTCATTACCAATGCCGATAAGGTTCGGGTTACTGGCAATAAGACCAAGCATAAGCTCTATTATCGACATTCAGGATATCCCGGGGGGCTTAAGAGTATCAGTCTGGAGAAATTGCTTGAGACTAACCCTACCCGGGTGATTGAACACGCAGTCAGGGGCATGTTGCCTCACAATCGTCTCAGGGCTAGCATGATGAAAAGGCTCAGGGTCTATGCCGGTGAGGCTCATCCTCACCTGGCTCAGACCAAGGCTAGCTCAAAGGGAGCTGAGGATTAGATGGTTCAAACAGAGAAGCAAACCTATTTTTATGGCACAGGCAGGCGCAAGACATCGGTAGCTCGGGTAAAGTTGTTGTCTGGGGCTGGCGAGATTATCGTCAATGGTATCCCCTATGATAAGCTATTCCCCCGTCTTGAGCATCGCCGGGTGATATTGCAGCCACTTTTAGTTACTGAGAGCGTGGGCAAGTATAATGCTGTGGTCAAGGTAGAGGGGGGTGGCATCTCAGGGCAGAGTGGTGCTGTCTCTCATGGTATTGCTCGGGCTCTAGTAAGAGCTGATGAGAGCCTTAAGCCTATACTGCGCCAGAACGGGCTGCTGACTAGGGACTCCCGGGTCAAAGAGAGGAAGAAGGCTGGGCTCAAGCGGGCGCGCAAGGCACCTCAATATACCAAGCGGTAAAACCAACCAAGTAATTCTCTTGACGCCTAATTACCAACTAGGTATAATCGCTTTGCATCTATGCCGAAGTGGCGGAATGGCAGACGCGCTACGTTCAGGGCGTAGTGTCCGTAAGGATGTGGGAGTTCAAATCTCCCCTTCGGCACATTACCCTGCGCTTGTAGCTCAGTTGGATAGAGCGCAGCCCTGCGGAGGCTGAGGTTGTGGGTTCGAGACCCGCCAAGCGCACCACTCAGGGGCGGTTAGCTCAGTTGGTTAGAGCACCTGCTTTACACGCAGGGGGTCAGAGGTTCAAGTCCTCTACCGCCCACCATAGTAAAGGTCACTTCTCTTGGTAGGGTAGCACCAGTATTCTACCCTCACCTGCAACAAGCATAACCTTCGTGCTGGGGGCAGCTTGTATGTCACCAGCTAGCCTGCTGACTTCTTCATCTGATAACACAGGAAAATCCTCGGGCATCTGCCCGAGATAGCGTAGCGCGTGAACCTTATAGCCGAGCTTCTCTTCAATCTGGGAAACTAGGCCTGCTGCTCTATCACTGACGAGCACGGTCACTGTTTTTCGTACTGCCGCTGCCTCTGCCCCAAGGCGTTGGTCCTGCCTCAAAATTCGCCAGTGATACATCAGCACTGGAATCGCGACAAACAGAGTCTGTAGGCTCCACTTAGAATGGCGAAGGACGTCTGCCCCGAACGTCCCTTGAAGTACACCATTCAGTAGCTGGTATATGATGTTTACTAGGTCCGCAGCCAGCGTTACTACGGCTGCCCCCAGAACCACATACAGGAAGATACGCCGCGACCTCGCTCTCCGCTCGGCCACTCCTCCTGTAGCCGCCATCTGAAGCACTCTATTCCAGTAATATAGCCAGATGGGCGTGGCTACCACTAACAGCGCCAGACAGAGACTAAGCTGGTCACGCCACCACCCTGATGTAACCACCGTTGGTGCAATGCTAGCGGCATGGATTGGCAGCTCAAATAGGATTCCAAGCAGCATTATCAGACCCCCGATTAAGGTGCCTAGACCAAGAAACGACATGAGATAGGAATGAACTCGCCGTGCGGAAAGCCGCTCCTGCACCGCGGTGGCCTCCTCCTGTGTCACCCGTTGATGGTAGAACCAGACAGCGGCGGCGACCAGGATGGTTGGAACAACCCAGCCGAGAGACCGAAAGTAGGGAGCGATGCTGCCAGTCACCCCGCCAAAGGCCCAGATGAAAACCCCGTAGAAGAACACGGCCAGGGCCACCAGTCCGGCGATTGCCCCACCGGATATGGCAAGAAGGTATAAATACACCTGGCGGAGGGTAGAGTCAGAATCTCCCCTTGCCATACGAAACCAGTGAAAGGCCCAGACAGCCCCCCCAAGCAATATCCAGCTTAAACTGCTATGGACACTGCTACTCCAGAACTTGCCCGAGACCATCGCCGCTCCCCAGACAGGTAGATGCAAGACGGCGGTATTGACCAATCCCACCAGGTTGACAGATAGCGATACTAAGCCCCAGCCTGAGAGCAGATAAACGTACCAGCGTCTCAATGTCTTTGCCTCAGGTGAGGGCTGTCCCTCTTTCTCTGTCACTCGCCAGTGGTAGTACCATATGACGCCAGTTACTATCAGATTAGCTAGCCCTCCTGACGGGAACTGGTTCAGCAAGGCACCAGCCATTAGCCATTTCAAGAAGTCCACAGCGGCGAAAAGTCCCACCAGCGCCGACACTGCCACAATCAGGTTAAGGAATAGCTTTCGTATTGCCGACCCTATCTCGTCAGGGTTGCCGGAAACATTTCTCTGGATTGCTCTCCAGAACAGGAACCATAGCACTCCACCTATGACCAGCATCGCCAGACCAAGGCTGAGCGTTTCCCGGGCAAAACCCTGCGCTCCAATCTGTGCCAGGGCATATTTGGTGATTACATCGAAGCAAACGCCTAACAGGATGCTTACGCCAGCGGAGAACATGCCCAGGGCGATAGAGTATACCAGGTAGAAATAGACACGCTTAGCTGTGCTCATTTAATCCTCCTTAACCGTTCTAATAGAAAAGCCACCATACATCCCAGGGCGAGGTAATTTTCCAGGAGGTTCCCTCTTTCTTGAGGAAGAAGGTGACATATTGAGTACGCACTGGATTGTCGAAAGGACCGCCGGGTCTGAAGACGTCGACCACAACATCTACGGTAGCTTCGCTGTCACTTACCGCCGATTTCCCCAGCGTAACCTTGAACCCAGGCCTTTCTTCAGAACTCACGAACGGCACCCACTGTCCGTAGGGATATTTTTCAGTAGCTTTAGGAGATAGATAGTTATATGCCGTCACATAGTCTCCATCCTTAAGAGCCAGAAAATACCTCTGCACTATACCCTCGGGCGTATTTTCAGGCAATAGTGGTGCCTCTCGTGCCCCAACAATCAAAACCAGCACTATAGCCACTATGGCCAGAAGCCCAATAGCAGCTCCAAAAGCAAGCAGCCAGCGGCTGGATGGCTTCACCTAATTGTAACTCCTAACATTAATAAATACATTCACGGTTGCGTTTAAGAGTTGGTTATTTTCTCGCCAATCTGGAAGAAAGATTAGAGCATTACTCCTTCCTCTGTCAAGCAGGCACTTTTCTAGGTTGTGTGACCTACCGCACACGACAATTAACCTTATTCGCAATATCTAGTCGGAACTAGCTCTATTAAATCTGGAGCAAGCCCCAAAGTGTCTAAGTTTTGCTGGCGTCGCACACCATATGGTAAACTCGTAAAGAGTGACAAGCATGCGCGGTGGCGAAGGAGTCAACCGTCCTAGCGGCGGATCAAAATGGATGGTGCTAGCTGCCGTTATGCTGGGCGGTATCATGGGGCCAATCGATGCCAGCATAGTCAATGTCGTTCTTCCTTCTATTACCAACTTTTTTCATGCCGACATCGCAATTGCTCAATGGGTCCCCACTGTCTATCTGTTGACGATCAGCAGCCTTCTTCTTCTATACGGCCGCCTCGGAGATATGTTAGGTTACAGGAGGGTCTATCTCGTTGGGTTGGCTGCCTTCACGGTGACCTCTGTTCTGTGTGGCCTGTCACAGAGCATCGGTATGCTTATTTTCTTCAGAGCCCTCCAGGGGGTAGGCGCTGGCATGACAATGGCGGTCAGCTTTGCTATCATCACCTCCGCTTTCCCGCCTGAGGAGCGCGGCAAGGCCCTGGGCATCAATGCTATCGCCATAGCCGCGGGCTTAGCAATAGGGCCTACTCTGGGGGGTGTGATAGCCCTTCATCTCGGCTGGCGCTTTGTTTTCTTCATCAACGTGCCCGTTGGAATCGCTGCCTTGGCGTGGGTGCCGAGAGTTGTGCCACATGGCCTTACCAGATCAGGGCTGCGCCTGGATTTGCCAGGAGCCACGACAGCATTCGTCTCCTTGCTCTGTCTTGTTCTGTATGCCAATAGGGGCCAGAGCTGGGGATGGAGCTCACCCTCTTCTCTCATCCTGCTATCGATGGCTATCGTCTCCGGTTTGCTATTTGTGCACATGGAGAGAAGGGCTTCTCAACCTATGCTCGATCTGGGGCTTCTTGCCAATAGAACCTTCAGCCTCGCCAACTTGAGTTCGCTTATCAATTTCATGGCTCAATATGTAATGGTTTTCATAACTCCCTTCTACCTCATGAGCATCCTCCATTTCAGCGTGGACAAAGTGGGATGGGTGATGACCGCTTCTCCCATAGCCGTCCTCTGCGTGGCACCTGCTAGTGGGGCAATATCTGACCGCATCGGTACCAGACTCCTGGCTGTCTGTGGGACAGCCGTCGGGTCAGTGGCTCTCTTCTTGATGAGCAGCCTGGACGCTTCTGCCAGCCCCTTTGACGTTATGTGGAGGCTGGCCCTATTCGGTTTCGGAACCGCTCTCTTCCAAAGCCCTAACAACAGTGCTGTCATGGGAAGTGCCCCTAGAGCCTACCTCGGAGTTGCCTCAGGGATACTGGCTACCATGCGGAACGTGGGCATGGTGTTGGGAATCGCAGTGGCTGGTGCCGTTGTCTACGGCTTTGCCCCCTTCGCGACTTCTCAGCCACCGAGTTCCTTCACGAGCGCACAATCCCAAGAGTTTTTGTCCGCAGTACAATCGGCCTATGTAGCGGGGGCAGTACTTGCGGCGACGGCTTCACTCACATCTATCGCAGCCTCAAGAAGGCGAGGGCCGTCTGAGACAACTGGAAGTGACGGTTTGTGTAATCAAAAGGCAAGTTACAAATAAGAGCCTTGTTGATGAGCTAGCACCATAACCACCCGCTTCTTTGTGCTATAATAGGTGGCTGACAGGAGAGGCAATCTCTTCAGGCGAAAGAATCTGGCTTGACTGAATTCAAAAATGGAAGAGTTAACACCTAAATTGGACTCAATACATATAGAAAATCTCGCCAAGCGGTATGGAACTAATCAGGTTCTCAACGGAGTGAACCTGAAGGTGGATGAGGGAGAGTTTTATGCTCTCATGGGCCCCAATGGCTCGGGTAAGACTACGCTTGCCTCCATCATAGCCTCAGTGAGAACACCGGACAGCGGAATTGTAGAAATCTATGGAAGAAAGCCTGAGCAAGCTAAGGACTTAATAGGGTATGTCCCACAGGATAACTTCTCATCTCCCAAGCTTACCGCCAGGGAAAACCTAATGTACTTTGCCAAGCTCCTTGGCTATTCGGGCAACGAGGCAAAAAATTTAGTCACTGGAATGCTGGAACGAGTTGGGCTTTCTGCCAATGCGGATAAAAGAGTTGCGCAGTACTCGGGGGGGATGAGGAAGAGGTTAGAGGTGGCGACGGCGCTTTTCCCCGGGGTGAGAATTCTCATCCTGGATGAGCCAACCACTGGGCTTGACCCATCTGCCAGAAGGGGCTTTTTCGGCCTCGTTGAAGACATAAAGGACAAGGAAACCAGTATTTTTCTAATTACTCATATCGGTAGTGATGCTGAGATAGCTTCAAGAGTCGGTTTGATAGATAGAGGGAGAATCATAGCCGAAGATGCTCCCCAAGCGTTAAAGAGGACACATGTGATTGAAGACGTGATAACCGTGGAGACCGCAGTCAAAAGTGACAGGGTGTCCAGCTTATTAAAGGGTTTTAGCGATGACAATAAAGTTCTCGAAATAGAGACTGGCTACAAAATCTACTCTCGGAATGGTGACAAGGTACTGCCGGAGGTAATTAGAACCCTTGACCAAGCCGGGCATAAGGTAACGCGAGTCGAGCTAGCCAGACCATCGCTTGAAGACGTATTCTTCAAACTAACTGAGAGGACGGTGCTGGAGGTCAGTGGTTAATTGAGTCAAGTATCAGCCGCCTTCACAAAGACTATCAAAGAATTCCTAAGAAATAGGCCGACACTCTTCTGGACAATAGCCTGGCCAATAATATGGGTACTCATAGGAAGCTTTTCCTTTGCTGGCTACGGACCTAGAGAAACAGTCCTATACTTTAGAGGCTCCTACACAATTTCAATGATGGTTTTCGCCCTGATGATAGCAGGGATGTCCAACCTGCCCAGTAGTATTGCTGGTGATAGGGAAAATGGTTTGCTCTCCAAATTAATGTCGATGCCCATAAGTCCCCAGAAGGACTTTGTCGGCAGGTTTCTAGCCTTAGTTGCCTTTTCCGCTCTGGCAGCAGCCCTAGTTACTGTTGTTGGCCTGGCGGTCGGGGCACGTTTCACCGGTGCAGTCATCGACATCTTTAAAGCGGTTGGTTTTCTTCTGCTAGTAATCTGCACTGCCGCTGGGATTGGGCTGATTATCGGAACACTGATTAAGCATCTACAAGGGGCTATCATGACGGGAGTTGGGATTGCAGTGGTAACCGCCTCTATTTCTGGCTTGTTCGCTCCTTACACCGTACTGCCGGCACCTCTGCAGCTATTTTCCCGCATTTATCCTATCTCCTCCGCCAACGCCTCGGTCACATGTTCTCTCTTGGGCGAAAGCATAGCCGGGTATAACCCGTTAACCGCTAGTCAAGTAGGCATGACCATAGCGCTGTCACTGTTTCTTCTCGTTCTTGGTACAGTTCTTTACTCACGCCTGGGTTGGAGACTTGAGTAACAACGAATGGGTCTGAAAGTGAATAGCCATAATGACCATTTTGGGTCGCAATAGCTTGGGCTGTTACCCATTGAACAAATTGCTTTACATAACAGGAGGTCAGAGGTTCAAATCCTCTACCGCCCAGGGGTATTGACAAAAATCCCAAATAGTGTTATTATATAAGTTTGTAATTATGCCACTTCAATTTTCACCTTATTATACCTCCCTATTAACCACAGCTTTGTTTTCGTTCTAGTGCTGTAGTGTAAAATTTTGCCCACTTATTTTAGGAGTAGAGGAAGAGACGATTTTTATGTTGCCGACAAACACTGAACAAAGGTTCCCTCCTGTCCCGAGAAAATCTTACGCCAAGTTGCCTGAGGTATTAGAGGTACCAAATCTGCTTAAGGTTCAAACCGATTCATTCCGCTGGTTTCAGGAACATGGGCTAAGGCATTTGCTGGAGGAGATATCTCCCATTGAGGACTTCACCGGCAACAGACTGGCGCTTAGCTTCATAGACTATGAGTTCCGCGAGCCCCATCACACCGAGCAGGAGTGCCGCCAGAGAGACCTGACCTATTCAGTCCCCCTCTATGTCAGGACACAACTATTGGTTAAAGAAACAGGGGAGATCAAGGAACAAGACCTATTTTTCGGTGACATTCCACTGATGACAGCTAAAGGCACCTTTATTACCAGTGGTGCCGAAAGGGTAGCAGTAAGCCAGTTACTGCGTTCTCCAGGTGTGTATTTCTCCGTTGAAGAAGACCCTGCTACTGGTCGTGAATTGTGCCATGCCAAGCTGATTCCTACCCGTGGGGCTTGGCTTGAGTTTGAGACCAGCAATCGGGATGTAATCTCGGCTAAGATAGATGGCAAACGCAAGATCCCCATCACCACACTGCTACGGGCTATCGGTTATAGCAGTGAGAAACAACTACTGACGCTATTCTCCGAGGAAGATGACTCCCCGGAGCGCCAATATATCAAGTCAACTGTAGAGCGCGAGCCTTTGGTCAAGGATGAGCCTGAGGCTTTGCTTGATATCTATAGAAAGTTGCGTCCCGGGGATCCACCTAATATTGAAAATGCCAGAAAACTACTTAAAAATCTGTTCTTTGACCCTGTGCGCTATGACCTGGGGGAGGTAGGGCGCTATAAGCTTAACAAGCGATTAGGGCTCAATATTGCGGAAAGTCACCGGGCTCTAACCAAGGAAGATATTGTCGAGATAGTAAGACACATCATTATGATTAATAATGGGGGTGATACCCCCGATGACGTTGACCATCTGGGAAATCGGCGAGTGCGCACTGTCGGTGAGCTAATTCAAAACCAATTTCGTATTGGTTTACTGCGCCTGGAGCGGGTGGTCAGGGAGCGTATGAGTATTATCAGTGTTGATGCGGTAACCCCCAGTGTTCTGGTCAACATTCGCCCGGTAATGGCCGCGGTTAGGGAGTTCTTCGGTGGCTCACAGCTATCACAATTTATGGACCAAACCAATCCATTGGCTGAACTAACCCATAAGCGCCGTCTATCAGCAATGGGACCAGGAGGTCTATCCCGGGAGCGGGCAGGGTTTGAGGTCAGGGATGTTCACTTCTCCCACTACGGGAGAATCTGCCCCATTGAGACGCCAGAGGGACCTAACATTGGTCTCATCGGCTCTCTAGCTACCTATGGAAGGGTCAACCGATATGGCTTTATTGAGACACCATACCGTAAGGTTATTGCCGAGGTGAACAACACCTACGATGAGCTGGTGGGTAGAACAACCAGGGAGGCAGTGCTCGATGACGAGGGGAATACCGTAGTAAAAGCCAAGACTATGATTACCCCCAAGCTCGCCACCAAGCTATCTAAGCTGCCTCTAAGAAAGATAAGGGTTGTGCCCTTTGTTTCTAGTGAGGTTGTTTACCTCTCAGCCGATAAAGAGGACGAATTCGCCATAGCCCAGGCTAATGCCCCTCTTGACCAATATAACCAATTTGTGGACGAAAAGGTTGAAGCCAGGCTGGGTAGCCGCTATATGCTGGAGTCACCTGATAAAATCGGGCTAATGGATGTTTCACCCAAGCAAATAGTTAGCGTTGCCACATCATTAATACCCTTCCTTGAGCATAATGATGCCAACCGTGCCCTGATGGGGTCTAATATGCAGCGGCAAGCGGTACCTCTCCTTCGCCCTGAGGCACCGGTGGTAGCTACAGGCATGGAAGCGGAAGTTGCCAAGCACAGTGGGCAGGTCGTCTTTGCCCAGAACGGCGGGGTAGTCACCTCAGTTACCAGCTCCGAGATTGTGGTTACCACAGATAACGGCGGAAATGACGTATACCCGCTAATGAAATTTGTCCGCACCAATCAGGGGACATGCATCAGCCAGCACCCCATAGTGAGCAAGGGCAACCAGGTGGAGGCGGGGCAGGTCCTAGCCGATAGCTCATCTACTGAATATGGGGAGTTGGCTCTGGGGCAGAATGTAATCTGCGCCTTTATGAGCTGGGAAGGCTATAACTTTGAGGATGCGATTATCATTAGCAACCGCCTGGTGGAGCAGGATAAGTTTACCTCCATTCACATTGAGAAGCATGAGATAGAAGCCCGGGATACCAAGCTCGGACCGGAAGAGATTACCCGGGATATACCCAATGTCGGTGAGGAAAGTCTACGCGAACTGGATGAAAATGGCATTGTTCGAATTGGTGCCGAGGTTGGTCCAGATGATATATTGGTGGGTAAGATTACCCCCAAGGGGGAGACCGAGCTATCTGCTGAGGAGAAACTACTTCGGGCTATCTTTGGTGAGAAAGCCCGAGAGGTAAAGGACACCTCGCTACGAGTGCCCCACGGTGAGTGGGGTAAGGTGATTAATGTGAGGGTCTTCTCTCGTGATAAGGGTGATGACCTGCCTGCCGGGGTTAACCAATGGGTGCAGGCGTGGATTGCCCAAAAACGAAAGGTTTCTGTCGGTGATAAGCTAGCTGGGCGGCATGGCAATAAGGGGGTCATCTCCCTTATCGCACCGGCTGAGGATATGCCCTTCCTCCCCGATGGTACACCTGTAGATATTATTCTCAACCCTATAGGTGTCCCATCGCGGATGAACCTAGGGCAAGTTCTGGAAACCCATCTCGGATGGGCTGCCCAGATGCTGGGATTCAAGGTGCTTACCCCTGTTTTTGATGGTGCTACTGATGCCGAAATTGAGGACGCTCTGGCTAGGGCCTGGATAGCCCAAAGAGCCGGAGCGGTTGACTTTAACCCCGATAACGATAGCCCAACTGTGCAAACGGAGCAGGCTAAGGCATGGCTTGAAAGCCACGGCTATAGTGGGGATAGGGTATTCAGTGATGACTACCCGGGAGAGGCAAAGGAGGTTTGCCTACGCCTGTGGCTTGAAGACCTGGGGATAGCCAGCCGAGACCTCGCCCAACAGCAATTAGGGCAAGCAGTGGACAAGGTAAGAACAGAACGGAACCTCATCCCACCTATCGTCGGCAAGGTTATACTCCGCGACGGACGAACTGGTCAGTCCTTTGACCAGCCGGTAACGGTGGGGAGCATCTATATGATGAAGCTAATCCACCTGGTTGAGGATAAGGTTCACGCTCGCTCCACCGGACCCTACTCCCTGATTACCCAACAGCCATTGGGCGGCAAGGCTCAATTCGGAGGTCAACGCTTTGGTGAGATGGAGGTATGGGCACTTGAAGCCTATGGCGCTGCCCACATCCTCCAAGAAATCCTGACCATAAAGTCAGACGACGTTACCGGACGAGCCAAAACCTATGAGGCTATAGTTAAGAATGAGGATATCCTCCAACCTGGGGTGCCAGAATCATTCAAGGTTTTGGTTAAGGAACTGCAAAGCCTAGGGCTTGCCATTGAAGTGATTAATGAAGAGGAAAAGGCAACCTTTGCCGAGGAAGCTAAAGAAGTCCCAAAACTGGAGACAGAGCTTAGAGCTGACGATAATTTAACTAAGCAAGAGGTAAAAGAGGAAAATGTTTGAGGTTAACGATTTTGATGCTATTCGTATCTCTCTGGCTTCACCAGAACAGATTAGGAGTTGGTCATATGGAGAGGTAAGCAAGCCGGAGACTATCAACTACCGCACCCTGAAGCCAGAAAGGGATGGGCTTTTCTGTGAGAGGATATTTGGCCCAACTAAGGACTTTGAATGTTATTGCGGTAAGTATAAAAGGATACGCTACAAGGGGATTATCTGCGATAAGTGCGGTGTTGAGGTCGCCCGAGCTAAGGTGCGTCGTGAGCGCATGGGACACATTGAGCTGGCAAGCCCGGTGAGCCACATCTGGTTTGCTAAGGGGATACCCAGCCGAATCGGATTACTGCTTGACCTATCACCGCGGAGCTTGGAGCGTGTCCTATACTTCTCCCATTATATCATCACCTCTATAGATGAGGAGGCACGTCAGGAAGCAATTAAGCAACTCAAGCAGAACACCTCACAGCAAATAGCTGAACTCCAAAGCACGCTGGAGGCTAAGATTGTTGAGATGGAGCAGGCGGGGGCAACAGTAAATAAGATAGAGCAGCTCCGGCGCAGCTTTGCTGAGCAAAAATTGCAGCTTGAGGAGAAGCTTTCCGCCACGGTAGAGCAGCTAAAGGACCTGCAGCAGGGTACCTTACTCACCGAGAATCAATATCATGAGCTCGAACAAAAGTATGGTCAAGTTTTTACCGCCGGGATGGGAGCCGAGGCTATTTTGCAGTTACTTAAGGACATCAACCTAGATGAAATGCGTAATAGGCTAATCCAGGAAACCCGTTCTGCTTCCGGTCAACGCCGCAGACGGGCGGCTAAGCAGCTCCAGGTAGTGGAGGGCTTCCGCCGCAGTGGCAATAAGCCAGAGTGGATGATTTTAACCGTATTGCCTGTCCTACCGCCTGACCTGCGGCCTATGGTTCAACTAGACGGTGGTAGATTTGCCACCAGCGACCTTAATGACCTTTATCGGCGAGTGATTAACCGCAATAATCGGCTACGTCACCTACTGGAAATAGGGGCACCGGAGATTATCATCCGCAACGAGAAAAGAATGCTCCAGGAGGCGGCCGATTCCCTTATTGATAACGGCAGGAGGGGACGAGCTGTCTCAGTTGGCGGTAATCATAAACTAAAGTCACTCTCAGATATGCTCCGGGGCAAACAAGGGCGCTTTCGCCAGAATCTACTGGGCAAGCGGGTTGACTATAGTGGACGCTCGGTTATCGTTGTTGGTCCCGAGCTTAAGCTTACTCAATGCGGACTACCAAGACGGATGGCTGTGGAGCTGTTTAAGCCCTTCATTATGCGTCGGCTGGTGGGGCAGGGGTTGGCTCACAACATTAAGAGCGCCCGCCGACTGGTGGAGAGAAACAAGCCAGAGGTATATGCCATCCTTGAGGAGGTGGTCAAGGAGCGGCCGGTGCTGCTTAACCGGGCTCCTACCCTGCACCGACTCAGCATCCAGGCGTTTGAGCCCGTGCTCATTGATGGTAGTGCCATCCAGATCCACCCCCTAGTATGTGCTGCTTTCAATGCTGACTTTGATGGTGACCAGATGGCAATTCATATCCCCCTGTCTAAGGCTGCGGTTAAGCAAGCCAGGGAAATCATGCTCAGCACCCACAACATGCTGCTGCCAAGCTCTGGTGAGCCAATAGTAACACCAACCTTGGACATGGTCCTTGGCTGCTATTACCTGACTACTGTCATACCCGGAGCTAAAGGTGAGGGTTCAATCTTCGGCAGTTTTGACGAGGCAAAGCTCGCCTATGAACTGGGGCGTATTGACCTCAGAGCCGAGATTGAGGTCAGAAAGCAACAAGAAGACGGGCAGAGGATTAAAACCAGCGTCGGTCGCATCATCTTTAACGATGTTTTGCCCCCAGAGCTAGGCTTCTACAATAAAGCCGTTGATAAGGTAAGCTTAAAGCAAATAGTAGCTGATTGCTGTAAGCTGCTAAGTAACGAGAAAACTGCTGAAGTTGTGGACAACATCAAACGCCTGGGCTTCAGCTATGCTACAAAATCGGGGACAACCATTGCTATGGGTGATATTCAGGTTCCTCCGAGCAAGCCCAAGCTACTAGAAGAGGCTGGGGAGAGGATTGCCATTATTGAAAACCAGTATAACCGTGGCTTAATTACTGAGGGCGAAAAGTATGATAGCACCATAGCAGTATGGATGGAAACTACCGACAAGATTACCGATATTATCTCCCAGACTCTTGACCGCTATGGTGGCATTTACATGATGGCAACATCAGGGGCAAAGGGGAATATTTCCCAGATAAGGCAGATGGCAGGGATGAGGGGGCTGATGACTGACCCCTCAGGCAAAATAATAGACTTCCCCATAAAGTCAGGGCTCCGTGAAGGGCTCACTGTTCTGGAATACTTTATCTCTACCCATGGTGCCAGAAAGGGATTAGCCGATACCGCCCTGAGGACATCGGATAGTGGCTATCTTACCAGACGCCTCATTGATGTTGCCCAGGATGTTATTACTCGCGAGGATGACTGCGGCACTACAGATGGTTTGTGGATATCTGAGCCACAAGAAAAGGAGCTACTACCACCATTGGCTGAGCGAATAACCGGTCGGCTGGCTGCCAGTAAAATAGTTAACCCAAAAACCGGGGAGGTAATTGTTGACCGAAATGAGGAGATTAACGAGGAGAAGGCAAAAGAAATTATTGCTGCCGGGATAACCAAGGTTCATGTCCGGTCTCCACTTAGCTGCCGCTCCAGGCACGGCGCCTGCCGGCAGTGCTATGGCCGGGACCTTGCCCGGGGGCACCTGGTTGACCTCAACACGGCGGTAGGGATAATTGCCGCCCAAAGCATTGGTGAGCCAGGTACGCAGCTAACCCTGCGTACTTTTCACACTGGCGGCGTGGTCGGGCTTGATATCACCAGCGGTCTGCCCCGGGTGGAAGAGCTCTTTGAGGCAAGACCGCCTAAGGGTCAAGCAATTATCTCAGAGATAGAGGGGGTGGTTGAGGTGATTCAGAATGAGGAGGGGAAGGTGATAAGGGTCACTAGCTCCGAGGTGTACCTTGATGAATATTCACTGCCGCCCGACTGGCAGGTTATGGTGAATAATGGTCAATGGGTAGACATAGGAGCAGTGTTAGCTTGCCCACTACCTGAGGCTGAAGCCTCACCGCAGCCAGTAGCCCTAGCCACTGAGGTTAAATCTATCCTAGCCCGTGTTGCTGGGGAGGTAACTATTGAAGGTAACCAGCTATTTATTAACTACAAGGAGGAGGAGCAGCGGGAGTACGCAGTTCCAGCCAATGCCCGTATTCGGGTTCAGACTAGGGATTATGTAAAGGCGGGGCAGCAACTTACTGAGGGTTCTATCAACCCGCAGGATATCCTGCATATTTTAGGTAAGGAGGCAACCCTGCAATACCTGTTAGATGAGGTGCAAAAGGTATATCGCTCCCAGGGAGTGAATATAAACGATAAGCATATTGAGGTTATTGTCCACCGGATGCTGTCTAAGGTTCGCATTGACTCTTCAGGTGACACCGAGCTGGTGCCAGGGGAGCTGATAGACATATTCCGTTACGAGGATATTAATGCCAAGGTACTGGCTGAAGGAGGTGAGCCAGCTACTGCCCACCCGGTATTGATGGGTATAACCAGAGCCTCGCTGAATACTGAGAGCTGGTTGGCAGCAGCCTCATTCCAGGAGACTACCAGAGTGCTCACCGAAGCTGCGGTCAAAGGCGAGATTGATAGGCTAGTTGGGCTTAAGGAAAATGTAATTATTGGTAAGCTGATCCCAGCTTGCTGCCCGGTTTCCGATGAAGTGCCAAGTCTGGTAACTGAGGAGGTGCCAAGCTTGACCGCCGGGGAGGATAAAAAGGAAGAGACAACCAGCTAAGTATCTGGCACCAAAGCTAATTTGCTTTAGTAATGACCGAGTCGCCCAAACTAGTTTGGGCGACTCTTCGTTTTATCCTGGCTGAGGTGAAGATGTGGTATAATAGAGTGACTCAGAAAGGGGGGTTGAAATAGACCGTATTATATCAGGTAAGCCCGGAGCTGAGGATGTAACGCTTGACACTAGCCTCCGACCCCGACGCTTTGATGACTTCATCGGGCAGGACAAGATTAAGGAAAACATCAGAATAGCTATCACTGCGGCTAAAGGCAGGGGCGAGGCGCTGGACCATGTTCTGCTTTACGGTCCACCTGGGCTGGGGAAAACTACCCTGGCTTATATCATTGCCGCTGAGATGGGGGTTAACCTCAGAATTACCTCAGGTCCGGCAATAGAGCGCAGCGGAGACCTGGCCGCTATCCTGACTAACCTCCACAACCACGATGTTCTGTTTATCGACGAAATCCACCGCCTCAATAGGGCGGTAGAAGAAGTATTATACCCGGCTATGGAGGACTTCGCCCTGGACATCATTATCGGTAAGGGTCCCGGTGCCAGGAGCCTGCGCCTAAACCTGCCTGCCTTTACCCTGATTGGTGCTACCACCCGCTTTGCCTTGCTCAGCCCACCCCTCAGAGACCGATTTGGCGCTGTTTACCGTCTTGATTTCTATGACCAGGCATCTATAGAAACAATCCTCCACCGCTCAGCTAGAATCCTTCAGGTGAAAGCCGAAGCCGAGGGATTGAGGGAAATAGCCCGCCGGGCTAGAGGCACACCCAGAGTGGCTAACCGACTGCTCAAGCGGGTCAGAGACTACGCTCAGGTTATGGCCGACGGTGTTGCCACCCATTCGGTAGCAGTTGAGGCACTATCCAAGCTTGAAGTCGACCACATTGGTCTGGATGAGATAGACCATAAGGTGCTCCACACCATCATTGACAAGTTTAACGGGGGGCCGGTGGGACTGGAGACCATTGCTGCCTCCATCAGCGAGGAGGCAGATACTATCATGGATGTCTACGAGCCCTATCTACTGCAATTGGGCTTTCTGGAGCGGACCCCCCGTGGACGATTAGCCACCCCCCTCGCCTATCAGCACCTCGGTCTGCCTTACAATAAGGAAAAGCCACCCCAGCCGGCCCTCCTGTAAACAATATTTGGTAACCCTATCCCCTTTATCCCCTTCCCCTTGGGAAGGGGAATGGTTATATAAGAGGGGCTTCGCCTCTCTTTGACTCTCCTTAAATTCTATAGGGGGTAATCAGGGAGATATTAGACAGCACTTTTAAGAAATTATGCCTCCCCATTGGTAAGGGGAGCAAGGGAAGGGGGTCAGGGGGATGGGTTACTAAATAATTTCCAAAGTAAGGTGATAAAGCCCGTTTTCCCAAACCCCACTTAAATTCCCCTTGATAAATTACCCAGGATAAAGCTAAGATTATAAACGTGAACACGGTTCTAGTTCATAGCTGTTGTGCCCACTGTGCCGCCTATACCGTCGAATACTGGCGACAGCAGAGGTATGAGGTCAGCGCCCTGTGGTATAACCCCAATATCCACCCCTATATGGAGCACCAGCATCGCTTGCAGGCAATGCAGTCTCTGGCTCAAGAAATGAAATTGCCATTGATAGTAATTGAGGGTTACGGCATCATTGACTACTTTCGCCAGGTAGTAGGGCATGAATCCGAGCGCTGCCAGTACTGCTTCAGGCTTCGCCTGTCAAAGACGGC
>Ga0315282_10002882_pt1 | contig 31186 bp, 27 predicted proteins | sample YL17G07_20_MG_FD_203693 | JGI IMG/M metagenome (GOLD analysis project Ga0315282, IMG submission 203693) | Sediment microbial communities from Yellowstone Lake, YNP, Wyoming, USA - YL17G07_20 | ecosystem: Environmental > Aquatic > Freshwater > Lake > Sediment | place: USA: Wyoming | collected... | reverse complement strand
TGGTTGACACGAGCAGTTATAATATTCTTACAAAAGAGAATAGATCAACTTTTTCTGCTCAATCCGTCAGATTATCAATTGAATACAGGTTACGGTTAAGTATCATTTCTAACTAAAATAGGTATAAGAATGAATCCGGCGAGAAAGTATCAAGCGGAATTTACTTCTACTCTATTAATGCTGGAGATTTTTCTGCTGTGAAAAAAATGATAGTGACGAAATAAGGAAATATTTCCGAACAGTAAATAACTATACTTTCGCAGTTTTGCCTAGTGGTCGGCTAAGATTTGATATAAAAAGATTTTTCTGCTATGATATAAAGAAAGTCATCATACATGGTAGGAGAGTCTTATATGAAACCTTTAAGCGAGTTTTGTTGTATTAATCCTTTGTCCTTAGCCAATTTTTTTATAATACCCAATATTTCTCTGAATGACTTTCAGTTCTCTAGTACCATTTTTACAAAATGCAAATAAATAGATAAAATTAGCGAATTTGCTTATCTATTTCACGGTTTAGATAGACTATATGGCTCATCTCTTCCCTTATGATAGAATCAATTCTATCTTTACCGAAATCTTCTGCGACTGCTTCTTTCATTCCAATATAAAAAACTATGGAGTCTTTCTCTCGTTCGATAGCCATTCTGAGAATAGCTTCTGCCGTTTCTTTTCCAGTAAAGTATTCATGTGGGTCCTTTGTCAGGTCGAAAATGTGACCATTCGCCATTGTTCGTAGATATGCGCCCGCCAATCCTTCGGGATCGAACTCAGGATCAAGAATTGAGTCCATACCTTCCTGATCTAGTATATCCACTCTCATTTTGGCAAATATTTGCTCATGCTTTAACTCCACATTGGCAAGGGTAATGAGGAGTTGACAGGTTTGTGAGTCTTTGGGCATAACATCACTAGCAAGGTGATAGAAAGTTGCACCATTTCTCTCGATCTGCTCTGCCATTTCAAATATTTCGTCAATGTTGAATTGTACACTCATTTTACTTCCTCATAAGTTAAGTAAAAAAATGAAAATGTTTTATCCGCTAATTTATGCAAATCCTCACGAATATTTTTCAAATTCGTGCTTATTAGCGCTATTAGCGGATTTATTTTCTGAGTAATTATTATTCTCGCTTGCCTAAATTATGATCCAGCATGAACAGACCATTGGTGGATTCACCTATCTTTTCAAGCATTTGCACGATCTTGGAAGTATTTGCTTCTTCCTCTACTTGCTCGGTAACAAACCATTGCAGAAACACAAGTGTTGCAGTATCACCTTCGTCATAAGCAAGTTTCATCAGATTATTTATCCTGCCAGTAATATACTGCTCGTGCTTATATGCAGCTCTGAAAGCCTCAAGTGGAGACGCCCATTCAAGCTGTGGTTTATCAATAGCTAGTAATTCAACTCTTCCGCCACGATCCACTAGGTACTGAAAGAATTTCATCGCATGAGCATTTTCTTCTTTTACCTGCACGTGCATCCATTTTGCCATACCTTCCATAATTATAGAATGGAAACACGCTGCCATAGAAAGATAAATATAAGCTGATCCCATTTCCGCCTGAATCTGCTCATTGATTGCTTTCTGCATTTTTTCACTAATCATAATAAATTTCCTCCTTATTCTGATTCCTAAGTTTCATTAAGTCTTGATTCACCATTAGCGACACTCACACCAAATTCATAAGCTTCTTTCAGGATTTCAGGATGCTCTAAAATTGCACCCTTACTATCAATCTTCCTGACGAACATCCCGCCCTCATAGCTCATATCGAGAGCGTCATAGAAGTATCTGGTTGTCATGATTGTACCATCAAAAAGGCTTTTACCTGAAGTAGCACCAACAGCAATTATATATCCCTTTCCACTGTCATAAGTCTTTCTCTGTTCTTTGGTCTTTGTGAGCATACGCTTTCGCCACAAAGCCTGACAACGATCTATTATGGCTTTCGCCTGTGAAGGCACACCGTAGAAGAAGATAGGAGAAGCCAGAATTATAACATCGGCAAATTCCAACAATGGGTACACACTTTGCATTTCATCTTTGACCACGCATTTCCCTGTTTTGTCACACCCGCCACATTCAATACAGCCAATCATTTTGAGGTCACGGGCATATACACTGGAAACTTCGGCCCCTGTTGATTTCGCTCCTTCAAGAGCCTTATCAAGAAGAATATCAGAGTTACCTTTCCTGCGCGGACTGCCATAAATACCAAGAATTTTCATAAAAAATACTCCAAAATATTGTTAAAATCTACCTAACGTAAAGCAAAACGCTCATAATGTATCTTGTGTTTTGAAACACCAAGTCCTTTTAGTGTTTCAACAACCTTACTCATCATCACAGGAGGACCGCATACAAAAAACTGAGAATTCTCAAGATCAACGACGTATTTTTTCAGCTTTTCAGCATCTACGTAGCCTTTTTCTCCCTGCCAATCGTCCTGACCTGACATTATGTAAATGATCTTCAAGAGAGGCATTTCCTCTGACATTTTGCCCAGTTCATCCTTAAATGCAATGTCCTTCGATGTTTTGTTTCCCCAGATGAGCGTAACATTTCTCTCTAGCTTCTTATCATATATATATCTTAACATACTAATAAACGGCGTTATTCCTATACCACCCGCAATAAATACAAGATTTTTTAAATCATAGTTAAGGAAACTGAAAACACCATAAGGTTTATCTATGTAAGCCAAATCCGATGTCTTGGTATCACGGATTGTGCTGGTAAAATCACCGACTGATTTAACACTAACAGATAGTTCTTCTCTTGTGGGGCTTGATGATATGGTGAAAGGGTGTGATTCTGACACCTTACCATTCCTAAATAAACGTATAATCATAAACTGTCCAGGGCTATATTCATGACCTTTTTTCCCACGAAAATATAAACTCCAAGTGTCATAAGTTTCCTGAACCACTTCCGAAATGTTGAAAGGATTGCTTCTTATACGGAATCGCATCCAAACCTTGTATATCAGTATAATAAAATAAAGACCTAGCAATACCCACCAAAAGCCCTTCAATGCCAGAAACCTCATATCACTGCCTATTCTTGTGCTATGAAAAAAGGCAATTGGTAATACAAAATAGATCACTTTGTGTACATTCTTCCACGTTTCATATTTTACATGGATCCTTTTATACAATATCGCTGCACCTGCCGCCGTACAAAGAAAAACGAGGGCAGTTAAACCGATGGCTCTCAATGGGCTTAATAAAGGACCTTTATCTCCTAGCAGAAAATTTCCGGTATATATTGATGCAGGATGAGACAGCACAAATATAAGCCCTACAACGCCAAAAGTTCTGTGCAGTATCATGAGTTTGTCAAGTCCAATGCCTTTTTCTATAAACTTTATCTTAGAACTCAGTACATACTGACAGAATATCAGCACGAATCCTATAACAGCGAAAAGCTTCCCAAAACCATAGACATAGATACCCAAATATACACTGAGAGATAAACCATCACCCGGACTAGAAGCTAAAGCCCGTGACACTATAGAAATTGGCAGGATTAGAAATCCTGCCATAACAATGGAAAGTATAATTTTCTTTATCATTTCCCACCAACCTGAATTGGAACTCCATTGCTCAGGGATGTAACGTAAGCCGCAAGCGCAATAGAATTGTTGCTATCCAGTTTCTGAGGATTTCCTTTCACCATCATTTGAATACACAAATTATCCATCTGTTGCAGTGAGATTACAGCTTTAGCTGAAACCTTGTATTTTGGAAAGGTCGCTGCTGCGCCTTTGAGTGTTGGGATAGTCATACCCATAGCCTGTGCGCCGGTAGTTCCACCATTGAGATGACAGCTATTACAATTCATACCTGATTTACCAAGCTTTGGATTATTGAAAATTGCTTTGCCACGTTCTATAACCTTAGCAATTTCTGCTTTCGGATCGGGAGTAGACGATTTTTGATTATTAGGATCCGCTTGTTTTGAAGGTTTAGAGTTTGGGTCTCCGGGGTTCGTACCAGCCGCAAATTCCTGATCGTTTGTAAAACCATCATTATCAGAATCTATTTTCCCAAGTTCAGGCGTGTATTTATCACCAGCAGGTATCGCTATTTTTTCCCAATCCTGCCCAAAAGGATTTCTGGGCCCGCCACCCTGTGGATTTATATGACAAGTACCACAGCCAAAGTTCTTGCCATGATCCGGTAACTTCGGCGGTCTGAAAGGTCTACCCGAAACGACAGAGACAAGCATCAGAACCATAATCAAGCATATAGAAACTAACAATAGATATTTGCTTAACTTTCTATTCCACATACAATCCCTCCTAAAAGCGATCCATCATACTTTATTACCATATTCAATCGTCAATGCTTTTATTTTCTCATAAAATTGACATATATGCAAGAGTAATCTAAAGATCACGAAGCAATACAAATCTCCTTGACAAGTACATTATGTATCAATATAATGCAAACAATAAATTTTGCTCTAGTAATCATTGAAAAATGCCATTTTGACATACGGTTACTTCTAATTATAAACCATACAGGGAGTTTAAATGTTCCTGCGAATTATAGAAATGATTATTGGAAACGTTTTTGTAACACTCGTTTCCATAAAGTTGTTCCGCATCATTCGAAGCAAAGTTAATTATCTCGACATTGCTATCTTTGGGTTCGTCTGGGTTTACATTGCAACGCTTTACACTCTTACGCTTGGGGTTTTGGGACTCCTTGAGCCTCATAAAATAGCGATCATCAGCACGATTGGGCTTTTGGTTCTATTCATCTTCTCATTTAATAAATTCAAGCATCCGCGCCAATGGCTTGATTCTCTACCAAAGCTAAATTTTCCTCGTATGTCCTTGATAGGCATTATACTGTGCATCTTTATCTTCTTACAGCTTGCAAGAATTATCATACATATCTGGTTTATTCCACCTTATGTGTGGGATACGGTCGTTTATCATCTCGTCAATGTAGCTGAATGGGTGCAAAAAGAAAGGATTTATCCTGTGATAACGCCCGTTGGAAGGGTGTATTGGCCTGCTAGTTTTGAATTGCTAGAGACGTGGTTCGTGATTTTCTTGCACCACGATTTACTGATAAAGGTTGGACCTTTTTTGTATTATCTCGCAACAGGCGCATCTGCTTATGCCCTTGCCCGATCCCTTAAACTAAATGGAATTCTGTCAGCGACTGCTACTATTTTGTATCTTTTTACTCCGTCGCTTGCAATTCAAGCAACCGCATGTAAAAATGACGTTGGCATATCCACAGTATTTCTGTTTTCTATTGCTATAATCGTTGATTATCTGGTGAATGATCGCAGGGATACTTTTCCTTTGCATCGGCAAATTTTATTCGTAATAATGGCTTTCTGTCTTGGTATTGGCATCAAGCCCTATATGATGTTTATCTCTCTAGCACCTGCTATTATAGGTTTTTGGGCATTATGGAAGCATCGAAAAACCATAACTCCCCCTTTGAAAAAGGGGGGAAGGGGGGATTTTAAACCATCTTTATCTTTTTATATCTTTATATTTTTGATAGCAAGCAGTCTGTTTCTTGGGTCATACTGGTATATCCGCAACTGGGTTGTATTTGCTAATCCTTTTCATCCAACAGATTTCAGAATTGGAGATCATCTTATCTTTGGTACAGGCGATGCTGTTCAATTCGGTCCCGGTCAGCGAGGTTCTGCAAGTTTGTCAGGCATGTGGGAGAATCTCCGCTCATTTTTAACAGTTAAGATTTTTGATAAGAGTGGTGCATACAATTCGAGTCTCGGAGACATGAGCGGATGGGGATGGTTTAACTTTGTATGCGGACTTCCTGCGCTTCTTTACGCCCTTATTTTCATCAAAAACCTTCGACTTATAATTATCTCATTTATAATTGCACTTGTAAGTCTATTTGCTTTCATATCAATTGATCCCTGGTATATGCGATTTACTCTCTGGTTCCCGATAATCTTTGCACTTAGTTTTATATTTCTGATCCAAAATCTCAGTTATAAATGGCTGAAAGCATTATTGCTGAATATCGCCATGATATGTGCAATACTGAACTGGATAGCTGTATTAAACGTTGGCGAGATTTCAGTTGAGGATTTCCAGAAGATGATGAGTATGCCGACACTTCAGAGAAGCACCGCTGAACTTACACATCAATATGATGGGGCTTATGAGAAAGCATTACAGATTATACCAAAAGACAAGGTGATAGGAGTCTGTTTTCCAAATAATGGATGGGCTTATCCTCTGTATGACGCTGATTTCTCCCAACACCTTGAATATGTGCCAATTGATGATATGCAGTTCGCTAGAAACATGAAGCAAAAGGGTATTCACTACCTATTTATCGAGAGGATAACTCCTGAGCAGACACAATTAATCCAGAAAGCTGTTCAGGCAGGCTATCTAAAGAAGATCGAGGAGTTTCTTTATGCACTCAAATAAGGTAAGTGTGCTAATCGGTTCGCTTTTTTTCGTAGTCAACGTAATATTGATAATAATATACTATCATAATCAGGGAAAATACACTTTTGAATTTGTGAGGAGTGTATATAAATGGTTTTCTCAGTAATATCAATTCTGAATTCAAATACTACATAAACGGTAGTCGCAGGTTTTATACCTGCGAAAACGCACCCTAAAGGGATGCGACTACCAATGTCGTATTTGAATTGAGAAATGGTATAAGATACTAAAGCAACAAATTTTAATCACGAATTTCACGAATAAAATGGCGTGGTTCATAAATAAGGTAATACTTTTGAAGTCAATAAGAATAAGGAACTAAACCACAGATAAACACAGATTTATTTGTTAGCTTTTGGCTACCTATATGTATTGTTTCAATTGAAAAATTGATATAATTGCATGGGTCCATCGGTCAAAATAAGAAAGAAAGGAACCGTAGTGGGAATCTTATACTGTGATGGCGATAGATTTAGAAAGGCATTTGTCGCAAGCGCGAGCTGGCTTTCGGAGAACAGCGAAACGCTTAACCATCTGAATGTTTTTCCTGTGCCAGATGGCGACACAGGCTCAAATATGTCACTTACACTTATATCGGCAGTTGATGAACTCAAGGATATGGAGAACGCCCCTGTCGGAGAAGTGCTGGAAGCCTGCGCCAGAGGAGCATTGATGGGCGCTAGAGGATGTTCAGGGGTTATAGTATCACAATTGATTGCCGGATTCGCAGAAGTCGCATATAATAAAATAAGACTTAATCCCAAAGACATAATTGAAGGATTTAAGCTTGGAACTAAACGGGCTTATCAGGCTGTAACGGAACCTGTTGAGGGAACAATGCTAACAGTTATAAGGGAGTCAGCCGAAGAAGCAATCAAAGATATATATGATGACGTTGACATAGTAAATTTGCTGGAAAAAGTTCTGGATCAGGCAAAGATGTCATTACAGAATACACCAAAACTGTTACCAATACTTGCACAGGCTGGTGTTGTAGATGCAGGCGGACAGGGGTTTGTGTTTATACTCGAAGGAATATTAAGGTTAGTGAAAGGTGAATCTCTTGTAATTCATAATAAACCCGAAGCATTGTCGGCTGGCACTGCCCAAAAGCTGGTTTCTGAGTCATGGGAAACGCCGTACTGCACTGAATTTATACTTGTACCGAAAGATGCTGATGCAACAAAGATTCGTGAAGCTTTCTCCCGACTTGGCACTGACCTTATAGTTATTGAATGGGGTGATATGATAAAGGTTCACGTCCACTCAAATGACCCTGAAAGGGTTCTAGCTCATGCTCATTTGTATGGTAAACCAAGTAACGTCAAGATTGACGACATGAGGAAACAGCACAGGCACATAACTCAGGAACCACTTGTATTTGCTCAAGATGAGACTCAGCAGGATATTTCTATTATCGCTGTTGCGCCGGGTGATGGGATCGCCGCTGTATATAAGAGTCTTGGAGTTGAATCAGTGGTGATGAGCGATCAGAAAAACCCGAGTGTTTCGGAGTTGATTCAAGCAATTGATTCTGCTTATTCAGACAAAGTTCTGATTCTACCAAATGATGGTAATATTATCCCTGCTGCAATACAGGCTTCAAATATGAGCCATAAAGAGGTAAATATCGTTCCATCTAAAAACATATCGCAGGGGTTATCAGTAATTTTATCTTTTCGCAGCGATCTAAGCATTGACGAGAATATAGCTAACGTGGAAAAAGCCCTCAAGCACGTTAAGAATGGTGAAGTAGCAATGGCAGTCAGAAATGCGCAATATGGTGATGTTGTGATAAAAGAAAATGACTCAATCGGTCGTTTTGACGGCAAAATATACGTTTCTGTAAAAGATATTGAAACCGCCGTGATTGAATTGCTCAAGATAATGGTGGAACCCAATAACGAAGTTATAACTTTATTTTATGGCGCCGATATTACTCGAAGCGAGGCAGAAAATCTATTTGAAAAAATTGAATCGCTATTCACGGATGTAGAAATTGAACTTCATTATGGGGGACAACCGCATTGTTTCTATATCCTGTCAGTAGAATAAAATAGGGGAGGAGGTTAAATGATAAGAATAGTAACAGACAGCACAGCCGATCTACCAAAGGTATTGGTAGATAAATACGGAATTGAGGTTGTTCCATTAACGGTTCGATTGGGAGACAGGATGTTCCGTGACTATTACGATATGTCCCCACCGCAGTTTTTCCAGATGCTCAAGGAAACCGATGACTTTCCCAGAACGTCCCAGCCTTCAGTAGATGAATTCATCCAAACGTATACAAAAATCGGAGATAAAGACGATATAGTATCTATTCATATATCTATGGATATGAGTAAAACTGCTCAATCCGCATCTGTTGCCTTACAGCAGTTACCGGGCTGGAAAGTAACGATCATAGATTCTCGAACTGTGTCAATCGGATTGGGGTTGATAACGCTTGAAGCGGCAAAAGCGGCAAAGGATGGCGCTGACATTAAGGATGTTATAGACTTGGTTGATGAACTAAAATCGAGGACAAAAGTTTATTTCTCAGTTGACAGCCTTGATTTCTTGCAGAAAGGCGGAAGGATCGGTAGAGCGCAGGGATTTCTGGGAACTATACTGAAAATAAAACCATTACTTGCAATAGCCAATGGACTTGTAAGTCCTGTTGAGAGGGTACGAGGTAGCAACAGACTTGTTAGCAGGATGGTTGAACTTGTAAAAGAGGAAGCTGATAAATACACGTCTATGAAAGCAACTTTCATCTATGGGGAAACTGAAGAACATTGTAATGACCTAATTTCTCAGTTAAATTCAGCAGTGAAATTTGAGAATCTTTATAAGAACTACGTTGGTTCAGTGATTACTTCTCACGCAGGTCCAACAGCCTTTGGCATAGGATTCTATTGCAAATAATTTAGCAATTTGACTATTTAGCATGAAAATCGTATAATTATAGTAAAATTCGTTGAATTTTACTAAATTCGGGATTAAAAATAACGATAACGTTGTTTATACTTTCGGAATTGTAATGTTTTAAGCAATCTGCGAGATGGTTTCCATTTTACCATAATTTTATCAGACCTGCACGAATCTGCTTACAAATAAATAGTCGAAAGATTGATAGTAATTCTATAATGTCTTGAATTCGCATAGGAAGAGGGGGGAATTTTGCGAGTAATTTGAGCATGTGTGAAAAAATCATTGTTGCGCGAGGGATTAATGTATGAAATGTAAAGATGTTAATGAATGTTTATGCTCGTATTTAGATGGAGAGTTGGATTCAGAAAAAGCGAAGGCTATTGAATTGCACTTGAAATCTTGCGATATTTGTAGAAAGGAGTTAGAACTCCAACAATCTGTAAAATTTACGGTTCAGAAGCGATTTTCCAGACTTACTGCACCAGATTCTTTGAGAAAAAAATTGACCTTCGAGTTAGGAAGAGCAGATGAATACAGGGAGTCCGGTATTCAGGCTTTGGATCTTATCCGATGGGGAACTCACATCGCTCAACTCTTCAACACCAAGAATGATATTACTGAATTTCATGCACCATTTCTTGGAGAAGGATTGAAGGGCAACGAACTCTGTGTGTGGATAATAGCAGACGTATCAGAGACGGAAGCTAGAGATGCAATTGCTATGAGAGTTCCTAATGTAAAAGAATACATAAGAAAACGACAATTGCAGATATTCTCTTATAAGGACTGGTATCTATCCGATGGTGGTTTCAATGTTAAGAAGGTGCTAAATAACGCTGTCGTCAAATGTCAGGAAGCAATAGCTAACGGATATTCAGGACTAAGAGCTACGGGGATACTCTCCTGGGTAGAAAAGTCAGACTGGAATTCTTTTATGGAGTATGAGAGTCTTCTGCATAGCGCTATGCCTGATCAAAAAGCACTTATTACCTGTGTATATAAAGAAAGCAAATGCAACACAAATGAAGTAGCTGAAGTTATGGATAGGCACAAATACGTGATCTCTAAAATAGATAATTCGTGGAAGTTGAGAAGATCAGCCGTTTGTGAATCAGCTACATGATATCCAATTCTTTGTCAATATATTGATTGTATTTATTCATGATCTCGGCGCCTTTATACGAATAAAACTAGAAACCATTTGGTTCTATTATTATCTTCATGGAACTCGTTCTATCCATCATCATGTCGAGTGCTGTCGGAAATTCGCTTAATGGAAGACGATGCGATACGAGTGCTTCAACGTTAATCTTCTTCTCACGGATCATATCAATAGCAGGTGTTGCCGTATAAAGTATCGCAAAGGTGCCGAATATCTTGAGTTCACGTTTGTATACGTCATAAGGTGAGATTTCAATTTTGCCATTTTGTGGACAGACGCCGAAAAATAGCAGTTTACCTCTGTTCCTGACATAATTAAACATATTCTGCACGACTGATGGGCGACCAGTAGCATCAATAACTACGTGAAATCTATCTGAACGTATATCTTTTAGATTTTTTGGTGATTTATGTATTTAATATCCATGTTTTGAGGTTAAAGATTAGATATTATGTTGGGTCACGTTCCTCGATCCACAACTTCCACAATTTATAATAATTGTTCACCCATTTTCAAGAATTTCTCTGCATGTATTATTTGCTCATTAGCAGACTCAGGAGTTACAGATTCTGCTTTTTCATAATCACCAGCATGTCTAACTTCCATACCTTTAATGAGATATTGATGGAATTCAGAAGATACAATCCCAGTTTTTACAAAGTATTTTCCAAAAGCAGAACAGACTGCGCTATGTTTTGAAAAAGACAATCTTTTACCAATGAGCAAAGCTTCAGCAACATAAAACATTGCATAATAAGCCCTGGATGCAGCAAATCCAAAATAATCATTTGCATAGAGCAATTTTGCCGCTTCTAGGCTATTTTGTGCTTGTGAGAATAAATTCTGTTGTTCTTGATTCATAAACTATGCCTTCTCGACGGACATTCATCAATAAAGGACTAAATTCATTATCAAACTGATCTTCTGATACAAAGATACAGGAGACTACGACATCATTTTCCAACGAAATATTCGCAACATCATTAATCGTTCTCTCAATTTCATCACACGGTGAAACTTTATCTTTCAGCACAACCATGACATCAATATCAGACTCTGGGTCTGCATCTCCTCTTGCTTGAGAACCATAGAGAAGCATATTGGATAAACGATCTCCGTAGATCGCCTCAAATCTACTATATAACTGATCCAAGATATTTTTTATTGCGGTTTCCATCATTAGAACCTTATAAAACATCATGTATAGTAATAGTTGGGTTTTGTTCCTCAACTAACTTATCCACTACTGAGAGTTTTAGAATGGTATATCGTCATCTTTTTTAAGATCCTCTATAACTTTTTGAACCAGAGAACTATCTGATTTATCGCTTTTAGCTATTTTATCTTTGAATTCATCTTCTTTATTTAATTTATAATATATACTGCCTACTCGAAATAATTCATCATAATTCTCTTCAATAAGTGCCTTTTCTAAATCTATGTTTAGAATATCATTTACTATGTCTTCTTTTCCGAAATCCGTCATTACAGATAAGTATAAATCTGGTTCTCTATCAAGAAAATCTCTAGCGGAAACCCATTCATCACCAAGCAACTTGAGTAGTTCATCATGTCTTTTAAGAAGATAGATTACTCTTATCTTTTTTATCCTCAAATCAACATCACTGCTAACAATGTCAGAATACTTTTCAAGCAAATTCATTGCATCTTCTGCACTCTCTGATTCACAACTTAGAATATCATCAATTACTATACCGAGTATATTAGTTTTATATTTGGCTTTGTCTATTAAATCATTATAGCACTGTAGAAGTTCCTTAAAATCTTTAATATATATTCTATATGCTCTAACCAACTTTGTCTCAATTGAAATTCTATTGCTTGGATTTAAGTTAATATATTCCCTTACAATATCAAAATTTGGTCTTCTTGGTGATTTAAAATTCCAAATCATAAAAAATGTTACATATTTTGATAATATCTTGGAATTATTGATACCAAAAATTTTCCATAGTTTGTCAAAGGTATCAAGTATCTTTTCAGACCCAGCTTTACGAAGGATATAAAATTCTACAAGTTTTTCAAGAACCATTGGATGACTAAAATCTAAAGATAGTTTCTCTAATTCCATTTGAACTCGATCTGGGTCATCAAGTATATTAGCAATAGATAATAAATTATCGAGAACACTATCAATTTTTGATGACATAACATCATCAGTAAGCACTTTTGTGAAAAGTCTAAGATAATCATTAGTTATAGATGTATCTATATCAGGTTTATATTTACCAAATCTTAATGATTCAGATAATTCTAATTCTCTATCAGAATGGATTATACAAATATCTTTAACATTGAGTCGATCTTTTGGTTCGTCAATACCTTTATTTAAGATATTCAACACATTAGTCACAATCTGGTTTTCTTTTCTTTCATTTTCACTAGCTTCATCTGAAGAAACTTCCCCAATTTCATGGAATGGAATACGAGTAAGAGCAAAAACAAACTCTATTGGTTTCTGCTCTGGCAATCGTTCAGCTTTCTGAATGCTTCTGAATATCTGACGAGCGCCTTCAATATTTTCCTGATTATTGACAATTAAAAATACTATTTTATCTGGTAATAAAACTGTGCATACCCCGCTCATCTCTGTTATACCTGTTCTTGAGTCAATTAACAAAAAATCTGGATTAAATTCCTTATCTATTCTTTCCTTTAATTCAAAGAAAAAAGGAACACCCTCGCTATCCTTTTTATAGAATAAGTCAAACCAATTTATTGATGCAAGCTTTTTCCAATATTCAGCAGTAAGGACATTTCCAGCAGGTATTAACCTAATCTCGCCTTGAGAATTAGTTTTAGGGATAATTTCATTTGAAAATGGGATCAATGATTCCGGAATGACCTTATTTTCTGTAAATTCAAATATATAGTCTACCAAACCATCCTTAATTTCGTCCGTTTTCAGGTATTGTGTAAGCTTATAATGAAGTCCTGGCGCCTCTAGATCAAAATCTAGAAGGCAGGTATTTAAACCAAAACGAGATAAATATATAGCTGTATTAACCAAAGCTAATGTACGACCAACTCCACCCTTATACGAATAGAAAGTAATTGTTTCCATAATGCACCTCTTATGCCGCTTTATCTCTTTCTTCTTCCATTTGCCAAATCTGCCTATCTGCCTGAACTTTTTCTGCACATTTAACTACACTTTCTAAAAGATACTTGCTAGTTAAATTTGGATATTTAATTGACCAACTCAATTTTAATTCATTCCCTATCTGTGTAGATTCAGATTTTTCATTTCTTTTACTCATGATTTCACGCAAAATATCCAATGCCATATTTTCAATATCGGGATTTCCCTTGTTTAAATCCATTATATCTCTAGCGATAGTTTCCGCAATATCAAACTTTCCATTTGGAATAAGTTCATTTTTGGTTCTCTTTAGATAATTTATATATACATCCTCATCAGCATATTTTAAAAGTTCTTTAAAATTCTCCGTTGAAGGCTTAACGCCCTCCAATCTTTTTGACATTTCAATATACTGGTTTTCGAGAAAACTAATTACTTCCTTCATATTATCAAATTTATGATCACATTCCTTAAACTGATCTAATTGCAATGCCCTATCAATGTCATTCTCTGTAACTTCAATCTGATCTGATGCAAGATATGGCGGAGTCAAAAGCAATAATTTTCCATCATTTACAATAAACGCAGATGCATTATCCACAGAAATAGCAGTCATAGCAACATCATTACTCATTTAGTTTCCCCCATCTGACCCTATCTGGGTCCATTTTTTCGAATATTGTATTTAAATCACTGAGATACGATTTTACAAAAGATCCATCTAAACTTCCATCAGCTAACTTATTGAAAATGTCATTATATAGTTCATCAAACTTGCTTCTCTTTATATATACGATTCCTATATGTTCAACTCTTATCTCATCTTGAATTATTGCCTCTATATAATTATCATCGTTACAAATCATTTTTGGCCAATCATAATCAGGAGTTGATCCAATATCCCCTTCATGTTTGATAGATGACAGAATTTGTACATGATCTTTGTTAGCAATCTCTTGGGCCAATTGCCCAATGTTTACACAACAGTTGTTATCAACATACTTCCTAAGACTATCATACATAATGAATACCAAAGATAAATACTGTTCAATTTTTAACCGCTCAAGTATAACATAGAAATATCCATATTTACCGATTATTCCAATTTTACTAAAATTTAGCGCACCATATTTGAATCTATCGCCACCATCAAATTTTTGTTCAAAAGCAATCCTCTTATCCTTCCAGCTTTTCAATAGAGCCCTATATACAGCCTCTTGATCAACAACAATATCAGAAGTTTTTTCAATAGTTCTTTCAAGGCTTTCTATATATCCATGTATACTATCACAATATCCAAGTGTTAGAAAACGGAGAATTCTTTCAGGAGGCATATTAATTGATATAGTCCATTCACTTTCAATCATTTTGGTAAATGCTTCCAACGTACATAGGCTACCTTGCTTTTCGTATTTATCTCTTATTATAACATAGCAAGCCTTTAATTGATCAGAATTTTTATTTCCCATCTCGAATATATTCATGATTTTAGTACCTCAATATGAATAATAACTAAAAATCACCTGTGTTTGGTTCGATTATTATCTTCATGGAACTTGCTCTATCCGTCATCATGTCGAGTGCTGTCGGAAATTCGCTTAATGGAAGACGATGGGAGACTAGTGCCTCAACGTTAATCTTCTTCTCACGGATCATATCAATAGCAGGTGTTGCCGTATAAAGTATCGCAAAGGTGCCGAATATCTTGAGTTCACGTTTGTATACGTCATAAGGTGAGATTTCAATTTTGCCATTTTGTGGACAGACGCCGAAAAATAGCAGTTTACCTCTGTTCCTGACATAATTAAACATATTCTGTACGACTGATGGGCGACCAGTAGCATCAATAACTACGTGAAATCCATCTGAACGTATATCTTTTAGATTATTTGTCAGTTCTGAATCTGCAATTAAAGTGTTCTTTGCTCCCAATTGTTTAGCTAGATCGAGTTTTTTCTGAATGGTGTCAATCATTGTGATTGTAGCGGCGCCGTAGTTTTTGCATAACTGCATCAGTATTAATCCTATAGGACCGCAACCGAATATCAATACGTGATCGCCGATCTCCATGTTGATCTGCTTCATTCCGTGAATCCCGCATCCAACAGGTTCGACCATAGCGCCCTCAACGTAAGATAGACCGTCAATTTTGTAAACGTTTTCTTCTCTTATAGCGGCAAGTTCAGCAAATCCACCATTAAAGAATACCCCATAAGCCTTGAAATTTTCGCAAAAGTTCTGTCTGTTTTCTCGACAGAAAGAACATTTTCGGCAGAATACACCGGGGTCAACTGCTACCCTATCACCCGGTTTGACGGTTGTAACGTTTTTGCCGACCTCAACTATATCGCCAGAAAACTCATGTCCGGGGATGACAGGATACGTACCGATGAAATCACCTTCGTATATATGTACATCAGTTCCACAAACACCTGATGCTCTTATTTTAATCAAAACTTCATCTTCTTTGATAACTGGATCAGGCACATTTGTAAAGCTAATCTTTCCCGGTGATTCAAAAACAACAGCCTGCACTATTCAAACCTCCGCAATATTATAAGATTTATCAAGAATTACACGAATATAATTCCTTTTTTATCCGTGAAAATCCGTGTGTATCCGTGGCTAATTAATTTTTTATCTATATTAAAAACGCACTGAAGTTGATATACGGTGAGTGTTTCCGAGATCATCGTGACCGACAAAGGCGTAATCTACCTGAAAATTGGATAATTTTAGACCAGTACCGACAGTCAACTCACCAGCGTTTAATCCTACCCGCAGTGCGAGTATCTTCATAAGCCACCATTCAACGCCGTAGTGCATCTCTGTACCATACTTAGTGTCAAGGCTCCATGATAAAGTTAAAACACTTTTGAGAGATTGAATCTGTGCTGTATATGCAGCGCCGAATTTTACACTAAGCGGAATAACATCCTCATGCTTCGTTGCGGAATCCCATTTCAGCTTTGTTTTTGTCACGTCTTGTAAGTTAAATCCCACCTTGAAACCATCCAATACCTCATAAAGCCCGCCCACATCTATTCCTATTCCAGTAGACGAGTTATCAGCCAGGAGTTGCCTTATGTATTTGAGATTCAATCCTGCCGTGAATGTTTTGCTCAATCTTAACCCATACGTGACAAAAATACCTTCCTCAATGTCATCGAAGGAACCTATCTGAATCGGATGTTCAATGTATAGCTCCCCCGGGTCTTTTATTCCATTATCATTCTTATCATCGAAATCTTGCACGTTGTTCTGATTGCCGTCTATATAACCGGTTTTTGGAATATCATCAACACCCAATCTTAGCCAGCTTATACCGAAAGCTCCCCATCGTGATTCGGGATGAACATAGCTGATATAGTTAGTTTTAACAAGGTTTTTAAATTGTTGACCGTACATGAAAGATATCTCTTTGGACGTTAAAGCAGGTAAACCTCCCGGACTCCAATATGCAGTAGTGCCATCATCCGCTACTGCGACAAAAGCGCCTCCCATTCCCAAAGCCCTTGCCCCTGCGCCTATATTCAGGAACTCACCGGCATATTTAAATGTGTCTTCAGCAAATGCAGTAAAACAAAAAACTGATAATATTACTAATGTTATCAGGCTTTTCAGAATTGAGTGTGGAAATGAAAAATTGTAAGCCTTTAAATCCCCCTTAATCCCTCTTTTGAAAGGGGGAAACTTGACTCTCCCCCTTGAAAATGGGGGAAGGGGGGATTTTTGGCTACCATTAGCAAATTCTGTTCCTACATTGAATTCAGAAGAACTAATTTTCACTTTATAAATTTTCATCTTCCAATAGCTAACCTTTCTGCAAGAAATTCATCAAGTTCTGCTCTTAAAATTTTTTGTTGTGAAGATTCGATATCATAGGTAATACGAAAGAACGTTATTTTCATATTATCAGCATCAAAGACAGCAAAAGATGCCCTTGGGTCCCTATCTCTTGGCTGACCCACAGAACCGGGGTTGATAAGATAGCTTTTTCCTTTTTCCATAAAAAAATCATACTTTCCATTATTATCATATTCACAAATATTGAATTCAATAGTATTTTCTCTACGGTTGAGAATCCATATAATTGGAATATGGGTATGACCAAAAAAGGTCAATCCGATTTCTGATCTCTTGAACTCAAACAAGGCATCACTTGATTCAAGTATATAATAATCTTCATCATAGTGTGAACCATGCACAATATCAAATAAACCATCAACAATAACCGGTCCTCGTGGAAGATTCACAATGTATTCTCTGTATTCATTAGTTAGTTTTGCCTGCGTCCATAGAGCCGCATCACGAGCAATTTGGTTGAAACCATATCCACTTGATAATCCAGCCGATACCTTATCATGATTGCCTCTGATAATCACTGACGGGTTCATTTTTTTGATAGATCTAACAACCTCGTTGGGACTTGCACCATATCCGACCAGATCACCAAGAACAATGTATTTATCAATATTAGCGGATATTGACTCCAGTAGAACTGATCTCAAAGCCTCTATATTAGAATGTATGTCACTCAGCAGTAAGTATATCATAGTTAAATCGTATTCAATTATAAATGTCTACTATTTCCAATCTGATGGGCATGTTCTTTGACTAAATCTTTGGGACAGATGCGAATAAATATCCATATACTTGGCACCATAAATATTAGTACCACAGTTAGATCGTCCAGTTGTCCCAGAAATAGGAGAAAGTCGGGAATAAAATCAGTCGGGACGACTAAATAAGCCACAGATATTATTCCGCCGATAATAGGTATAGCTTTTTTATACCAAGGCACTCTTGGATCACGAAAAAGCTTCCAGAATAGCTTTAAGAAGTTCGGCAAATAATATATAATTTTAGTAATTTTATTTGGTGGATATTTACCGAAATATCCATACATAAAGAATCATCCTCAAAAGTAGGTTGGGTTGAGGAACGAAACCCAACATAATATTAGTATAGTTGGGTCTCATTGTTTCGACCCAACCTGCCGAGAACTAATTGATTATTCTTTTGATTTTTTATTCATTAAGTCAATTATTGGTTTTACTAACTCCATTGGTAGAGGGAATAGAATTGTAGAGTTCTTTTCAACCGCTATCTCTGTCAATGTTTGCAGATACCTTAGCTGGATGGAAGCTGGTTCTGTAGACAGCACACGAGCCGCTTCTGCAAGCTTTTCTGATGCTTGAAGTTCACCCTCTGCGTGGATGACTTTGGCCTTTCTTTCTCTATCTGCTTCAGCCGCTTTCGCCATAGCACGGGTCAACTGCTCAGTCAGTTCTACATCTTTTATCTCTACTGTTGTGACTTTCACACCCCACGGTTCAGTTAAACTATCAACTATAGTTTGTATCTCTGTATTAAGTTTTTCTCTTTCACCCAGAAGATCATTTAGTTCTGCCTGTCCAAGCACACTTCTTAATGTCGTCTGGGCTATCTGAAAAGTTGCCTGAATATATTCTTCAACTTCGAGGAATGCTTTCTGCGGATCTACGATTCTGAAGTACAGAACAGCATTCACCTTCACTGAGACGTTATCTTTGGTTATAACTTCCTGAGAAGGGATATCCTTTGTTACTATACGAAGTTGCATTTTGGTCATTTTGTCTATCCAGGGGAGTATTAGCCTTATACCGGGCTTTTTGACTACATGGAATCTACCAAAGCGCAGCACCACACCGCGCTCGTATTCTTTGATTATACGAATTGAGTTAGCAAGAAGTATTATTGCTATAATCACAACAGGAATTATCCACAGCGATGCTGAAAATCCACCGCTTCCAGGTTGCCCAACAGCGAATTGCCACAAATCCAACATTTTTTTACCCTCCATTCAAATTAGACATTGTAAAAATTTAAACACAAAGACACGAAGGATACCAAGAACACAAAGAAATCAAGTGATGAGTGATGAGTTATGAGTATTTTCGTCAAGTGTTTTACTCATCACTCATAACTGATTACACATCACTTATTTTAGCTTTTCGACTTTTAGAGTTAGACCATCTACGTCAATAACTCTCACTTTCTCCTTTGGTTTTATTGGTTCGTCGCTGATCCCGTTCCACAACTCACCATGTATAAATACTCTACCTTCGGGATTAATCTCAGTAGCACAGACGCCAACAAGCCCAATAAGACCCTCCTTTCCAGTAGTAATCTTTTTCTTTTGCGATCTTGCGACGAGTATCATACCAAATATAAAGAAAATCGCCGTAACCAGAACAGCGGGAAAGATAACCTGAAACGAGATACTGAATATATAAGCATAAGGTTCTGAAGAATCTATAAGCATTAAAGAGCCTAAAATCATAGAAACAATCCCTCCAATAGTCAGCGCTCCATAGCTTGTAACTTTAACCTCAAGTATGAACAGTACTAACGCTAAAAGGATTAGCAATATGCCCGCATAATTAACAGGCAAAGTTTGAAGGGCAAAGAACGCCAGAATGATTGATATTCCACCGAAAATTCCCGGAAAAACCGTACCTGGATTTGAAAGCTCAAAAAATATACCATAAAACCCCAATATCAAAAGCATATAAGCGATATTGGGATCAGATATGGTATCCAGAAGCCGATCTATAAAGTTCATCCTGATCGTCTGAATCTCGGCATTTCTCGTATGTAATATGTGTTCACCAGACGTTGTAACAACCTTCTTATTATCAATCTTTATCAAAAGATCGTTGAGATTATTTGCAATAAGGTCTATAACTTTTTTATCCAGTGCTTCATTCCACGTTGCCGATATGCTGTCACGCACTGACTTTTCCGCCCATTCTACGTTTCTACCTCTCTGTTCAGCAATCTTTTTTATTTCACCAACACTATGCTCAACTATTTTTTTCTTAACATCATCATCCATAGTTCCCCCGCCAAGTGCGATGGGATGCGCTGAACCGATCTTTGTTGCCGGAGCCATTGCCAATATATTCGCGCTCAAAGCGACGAAAACGCCTGCGGATGTTGCCTGAGCGCCTTCTGGTGCAACGTAAACCACTACCGGCACACTTGAGTTAAGTATGGCTTTATATATGAGTTCCATAGACTTCTCAAGTCCGCCCGGTGTATCTAATCTTATAATTAAACACTGTGCGCCATCCTCGGAAGCTTGATTTATTGCCCTTATGATTAGTCTGGCAGTTACAGGATTGATCACAAGATTATCGAACTCCACGAGATCAACCGTGTATCCAATGGAATTGCCCGCATAACATAAAGAGATTATGATAATAAAAGAAAGTATTAGTTTTTTCATCTTACAAATCTTCCAATCTTCAATCTTTAATCTTCAATCTATTAATATTATAACTCTTAATTCGTATTACTTCAATGGGCATAATTAGATGTCAGCTTCACTATGTAAAGAAAGTGCTTTGAATCGTTGACGCAAGGGCAAAAACTGATGCGACAATAATGATAACAGTACAAATAATAGCAAAATACTTCTGGAAGGTATTATTTGCGTATTTTCCCATAATTCTCTTGTTATTAGTCAGTTTTATCAGGTAATAAAAGACTAGCGGAAGCGACATAGCATTTATAGTTTGACTTACCATTGCAATATGAAATAATGACACCTTTGGAATCATAGATACTAAGGCGGAAATGCTTAATTGTGCAAGAAATATAATATAAAAAGACTTACTTTGTCTATATGATGTATTAAGTCCTCCAGATACGCCAAAAAATTCAGAGAAAGCATAAGAAGTGCATAAAGATATAATCACAATACCCATAAATCCGGCATTTAATATTCCAATGGCAAACAAAGTTCCTGCAAATTCACCAGCAAACGGTTTAATTGCTAGAGCGGCTTCTTCTCCTGACGTGAGAGGGATGTTATGCACAAAAAGCGTTGCGGTTGTGGCAACGATCATAAAAAATGAAAAGAAATCAGTTAGAAACGCGCCAAAATACGCCTCAAATTGACCGTATTTAACCTTCTCTGCATCAATTTTTTTATCGGAAGTGAAACTGCTAACAAAAAATTGTCCCCATGGTGTTATTGTAGTTCCCAAAACACCCATACCTATCATAAGATAGTCTTTCAGATATGCTTTTGTGAAAGATACTCCATGAGGATATACAAGATTGCTTAATGCCATTCCCCAGTCAGGTTTAGCCATAAATGCTGATATGATATAGCTTATGTATATAAAAGCCACTATTAACATGATACCTTGAGTAAGTCTATAATTCCCTTTCGTAATAAAAAAGAAGGCAAATATAACTATAAAGATAATCGAGGGAATAGCAGGAATATGAAACATTTCGCTAACAGTTTTGATACCGCTAAAATCTGCGACTAATGTCCCTAGATTAGCAATAAACAGATTAGCAAAAATGAAAATAGCAATCTTAACACCATATATCTCTCTGATAGAATCTGCTAAACCTTTCCTCGTTATTAGGCTTAAACGAACTCCCATTTCTTGTGTAATGCCCAAAAGAATAGTGATTGTAATCAAAGGAAATAATATTGGGTAGCCTAATCTTGCACCTGCAAGAGAATATGTAGCAACACCGGGAGCATCGTTATCGGATATTGCTGTTATAGTTGCAGGTCCAAAAACAGAAATAAGGGTTATTAATTTAATTTTTAGGCTGTTCATTATTCTTTCTTCACTTGCTTTATCATATTTCTTCATTAGCGAACTCCTGAAAAGAAGGTATTATGCACAGTTGCAAAGAGCGCAAGTATAGATGCAATAATAATGATAAAGGTGCATATAGTGGCAAAGTATCTCTGGAAGCGATTGTTTGCATATTCCCCCATAATCTTCTTACTATTAGTAAGTTTTATCAGGTAGTAAAAAACCAGCGGAAGCGACATAGCATTTAAAGCTTGAGTGATGACTGCAACCTGGAATAGTGATACACCGGGAATCATAGCTACGATAGCGGCAAAGACTAACTGTAAGAGAAAAATCATATAGAAAGTTTTGCTCTGTTTATAGGATGTATTAAGGCTTCCGGAAATTCCAAAAAATTCAGAGAACGCATAAGAGGTGCATAAAGATACAACTACAATACCCATAAATCCAGCATTCAGGATTCCAACAGCAAAGAAAGTGCCAGCAAGTTTACCTGCAAATGGTTCAATTGCCAAAGCGGCTTCTTCTCCTGATGTAAGGGGAATATTATTAACAAAAAGTGTTGCAGTTGTGGCAACGATCATAAAAAATGCAAAAAAACCAGTTAGAAATGCCCCCCAATACGTTTCAAACTGTGAGAATTTGACGTTACTTTGCTCGATATTCTTATCAAAAGCAAAACTGCTAACAAAAAATTGTCCCCAGGGAGTAATAGTAGTTCCCAGAACACTTATTCCAATGACGAGATAATCCTTCAAATATTCTTTTGTGAAAGATACTCCATGTGGATAAAGAAGGTTACTCAAAGCGATACTCCAATCAGGTTTTGACTTGAAAGCCGAAAAAATGTAAGTTACAAATATAAGGCACGACGTCAGCATAATAGTTTGAGTAAGTTTGTAACTACCCTTTGTAACAAAAAAGAATGTTACCACAACTACAAACATAATCGAAGGAATAGGAGGAAGGTGGAACATCATGCTCGTTGTTTTAATTGCGCTAAATTCAGCAATTATTGTTCCAATGTTAGCAATAAACAAGTTCCCAAAAATAAAAAGAGATGTTTTAACACCATACCTTTCTCTGATTGAATCAGCAAGGCTTTTCCTTGTTACTAGAGTCAACCGCATCCCCATCTCCTGAGTTATAGCTAAAAGGATAACATTTAAGGCTAGAGTAAATAGAATTGGATATCCTAGCCTTGCGCCAGCAACGGAATAAGTAGCAACGCCAGAAACATCATTATCCGCCATTGCTGTTATCGTTGCTGGACCAAAAACAGACAAAAATATTAACAAAGTTCTCTTTAAGTTAGAGAATGATTTTTTTATGTTTGTTTTATTATTTTTCATCTCACACATCCATACCAACATTGAGCATATCTGATGTAATGCCTTTTTCGGATGAGTATGTCAAGAGCTTTACCCTCAAAGAATTGTGGGGTTAGTGACATTGGGCGGCATGAGAATCCCAGACCATTGATGATCATACCAGCTATAGCCAGCTATGGCTTCTCCAGTGGTTATTTCCGCACGCTCATCCTCCTCTGATATAATATTACATCAAAAGAGGATAATACATTTTTTCATTTATTACAACTGCTCAATATCGGCTTCATCAGCTTTCTCTTGCTCTAAGAGAAGTTCCAGCCAAACATTAGTGTCAACAAGATACATTAATCACCCCACCATTCAAGAGCCTTCTTTATTCCTCATTCTCTAACAAACTTCGTAAGCCAGTCCATATCTTTCCCTCTATTAGTCATGAGGTAATCAACAGCCTGATCCAGCGAAAATCCCTGATGAACGACTCCGCTTATTGCAAGAGCAACAGCACGAGGGTCATCTTTTCCCGGATGATGTACATTCCTTCCAACCAATGCGCCTCTTATATTCTTACCAGCTTTCATGCCCTGAACGAACTCGTTTATAGTAGGGGTAGGATCGCCTTTGGCTTCACCACCAAGCATGAGCATCGGGCAAGTTGAAGCTCTTGCGACAGTTTCATAATTTTCGCAATATGGTATCTTTAGCCATGTATAGAGCGATGTTTCACCAAGTCCAGAAGCAACGCTGACGACTTTTATAAGGTCATTAGCGTTCTTTTGGTTCTTGTATCCCTGATCTGCGCCAGACACAAATAATGGTTCAACGAATACTGGTACGCCGTTTCTACTGCATTGATTTATGGCTTCTGCGCAATACATTATAGTTTTGCCAGAGTCAGCAGAATTTATATCAAGCCTGAACATAATTTTTGCGCCATCAAGCTGTAAAGCCTTTATACTTTCAACAGTGAAGGCTGTGAATCTGTCATCCATCTCAAATACAACGCCTGCAAGACCGCCCCTGTTCATACAGCCGAGAATAATCTTTTCATCCAAAAAACTGGGACCTCCACCTTTCTTAACTAGGTAGTTGATGATGAACATATCCTCAATAATATCAGGCGTTCCCATAAATCCATCAAACTCAGGATTGGTAACAACACGCAACGCCCTTCCAAGATATGATAGCCGATCACCCATTATTATTGGTTCATCGCCCGATTTTATTACCATACGAGCAGGATGATCTAATGCCAGAATCGTCAGCTTACCATCTTTTCCTGTGATGTTTTCGCGCTTCTTTCTTGCCTTAGCCTCTTTATTAACTATGTCGGCGGAATTCACACGGACGTCGGTTATCATATCGAATATATACTTTGGGAAAAATTCTTCTACCTTAAATTCGTAATCGCCTATTGAGTATGCCATAATAATTCTCCTTTCAATGTGAATGGGTCTATAGTGGTTAACCAAATTGATACTTTATCTTGATAAGAAAGTCTTTAAATCCCCCTTTATCCCCTTTCAAAAGGGAGAGATTGAGTTTCCCCCTTGAAAAGGGGGAAGGGGGGATTTTAGACCGATGGACTTATTGACTTGCAATAATCGGTTCACATGCCCTTAACCACGAGTGCGCAGGATCATCCTTTGGTTTAAGAATACGCTTTTCGCCAGCAAGTATCCATAAATAGTAAAGCTGATAGCCCGGCGCCGCCGCAACGGGATGATAACCCTTCGGTATTGATACAACACTGTTATTCCTGATAACATAAGCATCATTAACAGACAGGTCGTCAGTGTATATTCTTTGAATACCAAATCCCTGAGAAGGTTCGACTTTGAAGAAATAAAGTTCTTCTTGATCACTTTCCTCTGGTAAATTATCAAAATCGTGACGGTGCGGGGGATAGCTTGACCAGTTCCCCGGCGGATTAAAAGTTTCACCCACCACAAGCTTGCTGGCATTAATCCTCGTATCAATAATGTCGTGAACATTACGCTTCCAGTTATGCTGTCCGACTGTTCTGATAACAACATTGTCAGGAGTGACAAGGGCAGGCTTTGTCTTCAGATTTGGGTCAGCAGGAGTTTTGCAGATAGCTATCTCTGCCTGTTCTATTCCATTAATAACGTAATCTGTATCAGGTGGAACGTACACGCCATAAGCTTTCCCTCCAAATACGTTAGCTCTATTGCCAATAGTGGAATAAATGCTTATATCTACACTAATATCGCATTTACCACTGAAAACTATGATCGCAACTTCGTCATTTACACTATTTCCTAAAAAGCTTTTGCCCGCATTTAATCTCAGTATGCCAAAGGTTATGAAATTTAACCCACAATCGCCACGTTTGACAATTTCAACATACCCGTCTGAAGGTTCGTATTCTAACAAAAATCCCATAATAAATAATCTCCATTATAATTGTTTTTATTTAACATGGATGTATAGAACTGCATCTGAAGTGAAAGGGGCATTGAACTCCTGAATATTTCCTCCATTTACTGGTTCAGAAATTACAATATGCCCTGTATTTGGTTCAAACCATTCTACATTAAGTTTTCCATTTGAGTGAGAAAGATTGACCTTAACTTGACCACCATCAGACAGATAAATAAGATACTCTTTATTTGAGTCTGTAAGGCAATATTCAGACGATGCTAGTTCATTATGAGGGGTCATCAAGTTAAGATCTATACGTTGTGCAAATTGGCGTGTATATCCAAGATTGATTCGTAATGGTTCCCAATCAGGGTAATCACGTATATTATTGACTTTATTTGCGTAGTCGCTTCCAGGTATCGGTTGCCATGGATCCATAAAAATTGGGTTATGTCCTCTCAAAAGGCTTTTCCATGCCCATTTGTAATGACCACCGTGTCCCCATAGATGATCAGTATCGAGAATAATCACTTTGCTACCATCTGAAACCGGCGGGTTATCTCTGTATTCATTCTGCTTACCGTGACCGGGAGAGATCCAATCCGCAGGACTTGCGAACAAAATTGAATTATCCTGACCACCACCCTCGGCAGTCATTCCGACAGGATGTTGTTTTGGTTTAGTCTTTTCATACTCGTGGACGTAGTCAATAATGTGATAGTGCCATTCAACTCCCCTCTGATCGTTTGGTATTTCGTTGAGTATTTCATAAAGAACGTTGTCCAGATCATTGACAGTATCCACGACTTTTCTGATAAAGGCTTTTTGATATTTTAGAACGTCAGGCGTTTCCATGCTAAAAATATCTGCTTTGCCATCACCGTTTGAATCACCATGAACTCTATTTACGTTGTTTTTAGAATTAAATGGGTGTGACAACCAGGGATCATTTATATTATTCGGGATAGCCCACTTTAAACAATAACCCTCAAAAAACATAACAGAAACATATATTCCCCTTTCACCAGCTTTGATCACTCGATCTCTCATTCGTTCAAAATATGATTCATTCCACTGATCCAGATTGAACTTTGGTTTACCGTCAGATGCCATTCCCGGTCCTGTTCTGGCAAAAGGCAATGGCTCGAAAATAATTCTATCCATCGTCCATGGAGCTTTTTCTGGGTGTATCCATTCCCACATTCTCATGAAGTTATGGTTATGGCTTTCCAGTAAATTCAGGAATTCATCATAGTCAAAATCAGGGTCTCCTTCAAGCTTAATCTCTTGAAGGTTCGCCCATGTATGAGAACCAGTAAGATATATTGCTTTACCAGTATCATCCGTAAAGTATCTTGGGTTTACAGAATTTTTTCGCAACGGACCATTAAAATTAGTTAAGTCTTTAGAATTAATCATTACTATCCCCCAATCTTAATAAATTTAAAATAATAATATATTTTAGCGATAAGTTTTCTCGCTTCTGATAAGCGTCGCTGAAATTTCAACCAAATGTCTTGAATGATCAACAGAGAGGATAATTCGATATTGTCTTATGAAATATTACAAACCCAGTTCATTCTTCAATTCTTCCCAATTTATACATTCACCATGTTTTAACTGTTCAATTCCTTTTTCAACGATTTTATCTTCTTCTGGCGTCAAAACATCATCAGGATCACTTATTTTCTTTGGTTTTATTACAATTTGATTTTTGCTATGGATAATTTCTACATAATCCCCTTCTTCAAGTCCTAGATCGTTATTTGTCGTTTAGTTCGGACTTTAATTGTTGACATATATCTCACCTTTCCTTCTTATAACGCCGCTTTCATTTCCGCTATCTGATCCCTGATAGCCGCCGCTTTCTCAAACTCAAGATTCTTTGCCGCTTCTCGCATCTCACTCTCTAATTCAGCGATTATCTTCTCTATATCTTCTGGAGGCATAAACGTATCAATTTGTGCAGTTTTTAATTCTTCTTCTTTATGTATAGAGCTTTCGATCATATCTTTAATTGCTTTATCTATGCTTGCGGGAGTTATGCCGTGCAGTTTGTTATATTCCAGTTGTGCCTTACGCCTTCTCTCCGTCTCCTTGATGACTTTATCCATCGCTGGTGTTATTGTGTCCGCATACATGATTACAGCGCCATCAATGTTTCTAGCCGCTCTACCCGCTATCTGGATCATTGCCGTAGCGGAGCGCAGGAATCCCTGACTATCTGCATTTAGTATAGCTACCAAAGAAACTTCAGGAAGGTCAAGTCCCTCTCTCAAAAGATTGATACCTACGAGTACATCAAATTTAGCTTCCCTTAGATCACGGATTATCTCCGTCCTTTCAATTGTATGTATCTCCGAGTGCATGTAGCGTGCCTTTATACCCATCTCTGTGAAGTATTCAGACAAATCCTCTGCCATTCGCTTAGTCAATGTGGTGACAAGTACCCTTTGATTATTTTCGGCACGCTTTTTGATCTCACCGATAAGGTCGTCAACCTGTCCTTGCAAAGGTTTGACGGTTATTTGTGGGTCCATCAATCCTGTTGGTCTGACGATCTGCTCTGCTACTTGCTGACTAATGCCGACTTCATACTCATCAGGCGTTGCGGATACGAAGATAACTTGATTTATATGATTATGGAATTCGTCAAACTGCATAGGACGATTATCAAGGGCTGATGGTAGTCTAAATCCATATTCTACGAGTGTCTGTTTGCGTGATCTATCACCAAAATACATCCCTCGAATCTGAGGAATGGATACGTGTGACTCGTCAATAAACATCAAATAGTCTTCTGGAAAATATCTAAGAAGCGAAAAGGGCGGGTCACCCGGTTTCAGACCAGAAAGATGGCTTGAGTAGTTCTCAATACCGTTGCAGAACCCGATCTCGCGCATCATTTCAAGATCAAATCTCGTCCTCATTTCTATACGCTGCGCTTCCAAAAGTTTGTTCCTGCCTGCAAAGTAGTCAACACGCTCCTGAAGTTCTTTTTCGATATTAATAAAAGCCTGTTCCATTTTGTCATCAGACGTCATAAAATGTTTAGCAGGATAAATAAATATTTCTTCCGGTCGGCTTATAACTTCACCTGTAAGCGTATTAATCTCAGTGATCTTATCAACCTCATCACCAAAAAGCTCTATTCTATAGGCGGTATCCATATAAGCAGGAAATACCTCGATAACGTCTCCTCGTGTACGGAACTCTCCCCTTACAAGATCAGTATTATTACGCTCATATCTAATGTCTACGAGCGCACGTAGAATCTTGCCGCGCTTCGTTGTATCGCCTAATTTTAGTCTTACAGCCTGATTTTCATATTCCTCTGGCGAACCAATGTTATAAATGCAAGAAACGCTTGCCACTATGATAACGTCACGTCTTGACATTAATGCGCTTGTAGCGGCTAGTCTTAGACGGTTTAAATCCTCGTTTGTCCTTACGTCTTTTTCAATATAAGTGTCAGTCTGTGGTAAATAGGCTTCTGGTTGATAGTAGTCATAAAAGCTTACGAAATAGCTAACCGCGTTATGTGGAAAAAATTCCTTAAACTCGCCATATAACTGAGCGGCTAAAGTTTTGTTGTGGGATACTACAAGTGTTGGTCTCTGGATGTTGGCTATAACGTTAGCCATCGTGAAAGTTTTTCCTGAGCCTGTTATACCCAGTAGGGTCTGATATTTGTTTCCTGCTTTTATCCCTTCAGTGAGTTGTTCAATTGCCTTTGGTTGATCACCGCTTGGTTTATAATCTGATACTAGCTGAAATTCTTGTAATTCTATCATGTTCTTTCTCCCCTTTCACAAAGATTTTATAAAAAAACGGAAGAATAATCAAGTATAAACTGGAAAACTAAGAAAACCGTTGACTGAATTTATGAGTATGTAATAATATTACTTTATCAATTGATACCAAACCATTATTTTTAAAACGAAATAATCACGAATTACACAAATAAGCGAATTACACGAATAGGGTGGATCAATAGGTCTATAAGTCTATAGGTTTTTGAGTTTTAAGCTTATAGACCCCAATATGTATCAGCTTAAGAGATTTAACCCCAGAGGGGGTGTCATATTTATAGAAGGCAAGCAAACACAAATCCATAGCTCCGAAGGAGCGATCTATTTGATTCGATTAAAATTCAAAATTGAAGATTAGTAATGTTTTCAATCTTATAATCTTAAATCTTAAATCTTATAATTGATTCTATATATGTCGTTCCGCTGGAGCTTTTTTTCTTTTGGTTTTTACATTTCTATAAATATGACACCCCTTTGGGGTTTAGGAAATGACATTTCACGTTGAAAATCCCTTATATGTTCTCTAAGTTGATACACATGATTGAGCAATAATTTTATTGATATATATATGGAAGTTTGCTAGTATTTAAGTGAAGGAGTTCGGAAACGGCAACATGAGTTGCCATAAATATGAATTTTTAACGTTTAATGAAGGAGATAGTTAATGGTACGTAAGATTTTGGGGTTTATGTTTATATCAATTAAATATACAAGGAGGTAACAATGAGGCGTTTATTTTTTTTAGTTATGCTTTTCTCCGTGATCTCTTTGGCTATCAACTTTGCTTCGGAGTGTATAGCAGCGGTAGACGACAATATTGTCCTATGGCTCAAATTCGATGAAGGAAAAGGCACTATAGCTAGTGACTTATCTAATTACAAAAATGATGGTACGATCAAAGGAGCGCAGTGGGTAGCGGGTAAAGATGGTTCTGCACTTTCGTTTGACGGCATAAGCAACATCGTTGAGATTCCAAGTGCTGATAGTCTTCAGCTTAGTGATCAAGGTATAACAATTGCCTGTTGGTTCAAAACAAAAGAGACAGTAAGAACTGACCTTATGTTTATCGAAAAAGGCGCATGGGACCCCGGTGAATATGCACTTTCATATCCCGGATATGCTAACTTTAAGGTTCGATTTCAGATCTACGAGATCTACGGACAGCAAACTGCTCAGATTGATAGCACAACCGGCGTTCCTGACTTGAGTGATGACAAATGGCATCATGCCGCCGGAGTCTATGATGCTGTTAATCATACTTTTAAGGTTTATGTTGATGGCAAGTTATACCTATTTTAGTTAGAAATGATACTTAACCGTAACCTGTATTCAATTGATAATCTGACGGATTGAGCAGAAAAAGTTGATCTATTCTCTTTTGTAAGAATATTATAACTGCTC